>Ga0180219_1000756_pt1 | contig 23697 bp, 18 predicted proteins | sample eDN3rd30CBELigMG_FD_151338 | JGI IMG/M metagenome (GOLD analysis project Ga0180219, IMG submission 151338) | Enriched Miracle-Growth compost microbial communities from Emeryville, California, USA - eDNA 3rd pass 30_C BE-Lig MG (version 2)... ... | reverse complement strand
CTCGTGTCGCTGGCGGTGCTGGGCACCCAGTTCGCCGTGTTCACCAACGTGCCCGCCATCGGGATCGGCCTGACCGCCGCTCCCGCCCTGTACCTCGCGTGGGCGAACTGCCGGTTCAGCCTGCGCGCGGTGCTCGCCCATGACGAGGTCCCGGCCGCCGTGCCGGGGTCATGAAGAAAGAAGATCGATGAGTTCCCCTTCCTCCGCCGACACCCGGACCGACGCCCTCTTCGCGTCGGCGACGGATGCCGCCCTGGACACCGTGCGTCGCAACATCACCGCGTTCGGATCGCTGTACCCCGCCGACACGACCGCCCGGGGGAGGTATCCGTTGCGCCCCGCGCACGACGCCTTCGCCGAGGGCGGCAATTACGGATGGACCACGAGCTTCTGGCCCGGCATGCAGTGGCTGGCGTTCGAGCGCAGCGGCGACGACGCGTTCCGCGACGCCGCCCTCGCGCACGCCCGTGACTTCGAGCGGCGCCTGCGCGGCGGCGAAGACCTCGACACGCACGACATCGGCTTCCTCTACACCCTCGCGGCGGTGGCGCCGTGGCGGCTGCTGGGCGACGAGAGCGCCCGCGAGACCGCGATCGCCGCGGCCGACCAGCTCATGACCCGGTTCCTCGAGCCGGCCGGCATCATCCAGGCGTGGGGCGATCTCGCCGACCCACATCAGCGTGGCCGCACGATCATCGACAGCCTCATGAACATGCCGCTGCTGATGTGGGCGTACGAGCAGACCGGGCAGGAGCGCTTCGTCGACGCCGTGCGTCGGCACACCGAGCAGCTGCGCGTGCACATCATGCGTGGTGACGACTCGACGTTCCACACCTTCTACTGGGACCCGGTCACGGGCGAGCCGCTGCGCGGTGCCACCGAGCAGGGCGCGCACGACGACTCGTGCTGGGCCCGCGGCCAGGCGTGGGGGATCTACGGCTTCGCGATGGCGTACCGGTTCACCGGCGACGAGCGGATGCTGGTTGCCGCGCACCGCTGCGCCCGCTACTTCCTCGCGCATCTGCCCGCCGACGCCGTGCCCTACTGGGACCTCGTCTACACCGACGACAGCGACGCGCCGCGCGACAGCTCGGCCGGCGCCATCGCGGCCGCGGGGCTGTTCGAGCTCGCCCGGGTCGACACCGACGCAGGCCGGGCGGAGCACGCCGATGCCGACGCGCGACGCCTGCTCGCCGCGCTGGTGGTCGACTGCGCACCCGCGCCACGGACCGCCGACACCCTGCTGCTGCACGGCGTCTACGACCTGCCCAAGGGCAACGGCGTCGACGAGGGCAACCTCTGGGGCGACTACTTCTACCTCGAGGCGCTCACCCGCGCGGTCAACCCCGACTGGAACCCGTACTGGTGAGGGCGACGACATGCGCTTGGTGACCTATCGCTCCTCCACCGGCCCTCGCATCGGCGTCATCCTGCCCGACGACCGCGTGGCGGACGTGCGCGCGGGCGTGCTGGAAGAGATCGTGGGGGATGCCGCGGCCCTGGCGTCTGTGCGCGAGGCGGCGGAAGCGGCATCCACTCGTCTCGACCTGCCGCAGATCGGCGAGCTCGCGCTGCTGCCGCCGGTGCGGCCCGGCAAGCTGCTGTGCATCGGCTACAACTACCGCGGGCACGTGCCTGACGGCGAGGACCCGACGGCGAACGACCCGGAGTACCCGGACGTGTTCGTGAAGACCGCGAACGTGCTCATCGGTCCGGGTGATCCGGTGGTCCTGCCGCAGGTCGAGGCCGACGTCGACTACGAGGGCGAGATAGCGCTCGTCATCGGCACGCGGGCGAAGAACGTCGCGGTGGATGCCGCGCTCGACCACGTCGCCGGCTACACGCTGTTCGACGATGTGACAGCCCGCGATTGGCAGCGGCACGGCTCGCAGTTCACCCTCGGCAAGTCGTTCGACACCTTCGGGCCACTCGGGCCGTGGCTCGTGACCGCCGATGAGATCGCCGATCCGCAGAGCCTGGTCGTCGAAGTCGAGCGCGACGGCGTCGTGACCGCGCGCCAGTCGACGGCGACCATGATCTTTCCGATGGCGTTCCTCGTGCATCACCTCAGCCAGGTGATGACGCTCGAACCGGGAGACGTCATCTCCACCGGAACCCCGCAGAAACTGCCCGAGGCGGCCGCCGCACACCGGCCGCTCGTCGACGGCGACGCCGTCACGGTGCGCGTCGACGGCATCGGTTCCCTGACCACGCGGTTCGCCGCGCCGCCGGTCTCGACACACACCCTGGAGGACGCACGATGATCCTGGACGCATTCCGCCTCGACGGAAAGACCGCACTCGTGACCGGGTCGAGCCGGGGCCTCGGCCAGGGGGCGGCCGTCGCGCTCGCCGAAGCCGGTGCCGACGTCGCCCTGCTCGACCGCGGTGACGCGAGCGAGACGGCGGCGCGCATCGCGGCGCTCGGGCGCCGTGTCGTGCGCGTGCAGCGCGACTTCGCATCGGCTGCGCCCGACGAGCTGCACGGTGCCGTCGCCGAGATCGAGGGCGCGCTCGGGCACATCGACATCCTCGTGAACAACGCCGGCACGATCCGCCGGGCGCCCGCCGTCGACTACCCGACCTCGGACTGGAACGACGTGCTGCGGGTCAACCTCGACGCCGTCTTCCACCTCTCGCAGGCCGTCGGCCGCGGCATGATCGAGCGCGGCTGGGGCCGCATCATCAACATCGCCTCGATGCTGTCGTTCCAGGGCGGCATCCTCGTGCCGGCCTACACGGCGTCCAAGCACGCGGTCGCGGGCCTGACCAAGGCCCTCGCCAACGAGTGGGCGGCCTCGGGCGTGACCGTGAACGCGATAGCCCCGGGTTACATGGCCACCGACAACACTGCCGCGCTCCGTGCCGACACCGAGCGCGAGGCATCCATCTCCGCCCGCATCCCCGCCGGACGCTGGGGCACCCCCGACGACTTGCAGGGCGCGTTCGTGTTCTTGGCGTCGGATGCCGCGGCCTACGTGACCGGCACGGTGCTGCCGGTCGATGGCGGCTGGCTCGTGCGGTGACCGACGGCAACGGCTTTTCAGAAGACAGGAGAGAACACATGGAACAGCGCTACGCGACCAACCCCGCCCAGATCCCGGGCATGACCACCGAGGATCTGCGTGACGCCTACCTCATCCCCGAGGTGTTCGTGCCCGGCCAGGTGACGCTCACCTACACCCACCACGACCGCATCGTGCTCGGCGGCGCCGTGCCCGCCGGCACCGATCTGGTGCTGCCGACGTATCCCGAGATCCGCAGCGAATACTTCCTCGAGCACCGCGAGGTCGGCATCATCAATGTGGGCGGCACCGGCACGGTCACCGCCGACGGCGAGACCCACACGCTCGTGAACGGCGCGTGCCTGTACCTCGGGCGTGGCGTGCGCGAGGTGGTGTTCGCTGACGCGAACAATGGGCAGAGCGCTGACGCGAACGATGGGCAGAGCGGCGCCCAGTTCTACCTGTTCTCAGCCCCGGCGCACACCGCGTATCCGACCGCGCTCGTGAACCCCGGCGAGGGCAACGTGCGCGAGCTCGGCGACCAGCTCACGAGCAACCGGCGCACGCTCAACCAGTACATCCACGAGAACGGCATCCGCTCGTGCCAGGTCGTGATGGGGGTCACCACGCTGCACCCGGGCTCGATGTGGAACACGATGCCCGCGCACACGCACGACCGGCGCACCGAGTGCTACCTCTACTTCGACGTGCCCGACGACGCCCGCGTCGTGCACCTGCTGGGCGAGCGCGACGAGACCCGGCACCTGATCGTGGCCGACCGGCAGGCGATCATCTCGCCGAGCTGGTCGCTGCACTCGGGCGTGGGCACCGCCGCCTACTCGTTCATCTGGGCGATGGCGGGTGAGAACCAGGCGTTCGACGACATGGATGCCGCGGCCATCACCGACCTGCAGTGACGGGGCCCGTGCTGCTGGCCGTCGGCGAGACCATGGCGATGGTCGCGCCGGCGGCCGCCGGAAGCGTCGGCGACGCCGAGCTGTTCCGCGTCGACGCCGGCGGCGCCGAATCGAACGTCGCCGCGCACGTCGCGGCGCTCGGGCACCGGGCGCGCTGGTTCAGCCGGCTCGGGGCCGATCCGCTCGGCGACCGCGTCACCCGGCTGCTGGCCGCCCGCGGGGTCGATGTGGCGGGAGTCGTTCGCGACGCCGACAGACCGACCGGTCTGTATGTGAAGGACCCGGGCAACGGCGTGCGGTACTACCGGGCCGGGTCCGCGGCATCCCGTCTCGACGTCGCTGACATCGCCGCGATCGACTGGAGCGACGTCGCCGTCCTGCACGTCTCGGGCATCACAGCCGCACTCTCGGCGTCTGCCGCGGTGTTCCTCGATGCCGTGATTGACGCGGCACATGCCCGCGGCGTGCGGGTGAGCTTCGACGAGAATCACCGCCCGGTGCTGTGGGGCGACGGCGCGGCACCGTCGGCGCTCGCCGCCCTCGCCCGGCGCGCCGACATCGTGTTCGTCGGGTGTGACGAGGCGGAAGGACTGTGGGGGGATGCCGCAGCCGACGCCGTCCGCACGCGCTTCGCCGACGTGGCCGAGCTCATCGTGAAGGACGGAGACGTCGGGGCGACCTCATTCGTCGGCGACCGTGCGGTGTTCGTGCCGTCGCGCCGGGTCGAGGTCGTCGACGCGGTCGGTGCCGGCGACGCGTTCGCGGGCGGCTATCTGGCCGCGCTCCTCGACGACGCGCCCGTCGAGACGCGCTTGCAGGCCGGGCACGACCGGGCCGCGCTGACACTGACCACCACCGGCGACTCGGTCGCCGACGAGATGCGGGAGAGAGCATGACCGACTGGTTCGAGGAGGCCTTCGCCGGCGCTCCGCTCATGGCGATTCTGCGGGGGATGGGCGTCGAGCGCTCCGTCGCCCTGTCGACGACCGCGTGGGATCTCGGCATCGACTCCGTCGAGGTGCCGCTGCAGACGCCCGACGACGAGCGGGCGCTGCGCGAGGTCGCGCGGCTGGCCGACGAACGCGGCAAGATCGTCGGCGCCGGCACCATCGTGTCGGCACGGCAGATCGAGATCGCCCAGGCCGCGGGCGCGCGCTACCTCGTCTCGCCCGGACTGGACCCCGACCTCGTGCGGGCAGCCCGGGCCCGCGACATCCCGATCCTGCCCGGCGTCGCGACGCCCAGCGAGGTGCAGCAGGCGCTCGGGCTGGGGCTGACCTGGCTCAAGGCGTTCCCTGCGCAATGGCTGGGCACCGGATGGTTCCAGCACATCCGCGGACCGTTCCCGCAGGTGCGGTTCGTGGCCACGGGAGGGCTGGATGCCGCGAACGTGCGCGACTTCCTCGCGGTGGGCGTCCGCGTGGCCGCGGTGGGCTCGGCGCTGGAGGACCCGGCGCAGCTCGAGCAGCTCGCCGCCGTGCTCGCGGGCTGAGTCGCGGCGCGGCGCCGCCACCCGCCCCAAATCAGGTGTTCTCGCGAGATCAGGCCGATCTGGTCCGTATTCGGCCTGATCTCGCCAGATCAGGTGTTTTCGCGCAGCGGCGCCCGTCGGCGGCCCGAAATCAGGTGTTCTCGCGAGATCAGGTCAATTCGGGCCGCAAATGGCCTGATCTGGCGAGATCAGGTGTTTTCGCGCGTGCGTGGGTGACGTGCGTCGCCGGTCGCCGGTCTCGACTTAGGTGTTTTCGCGCGGCGGCGCGGAGGCCCCCATCGTCGACTCGCGCGCGTTGAGCGTCGGGAGCACGTACGTGCGCTGCGCGGGGCGCGCATCGACTTCGCTGAGTCGCTGCACCATCGTCTCGACCACCAGGCGCCCGACGTGCTGTCGCGGCGGACGCAGTGCCGTGATCGGCGGCTCCGCGCTGGCAGCGACCTCATCGTCGTACGCGATGATCGCAAGGTCATCGGGGATCGACCAGCCGTGGTCCAACGCATGCTGCTGTAGGAGGACGGCCTGTGGGTCCGAGTGCACCAGCAGCGCCGTCGTGTCGGTCTCCCGGCAGTGCGCGAGGACATCGGCGATGTGGGAGTACCGGGCCGCGGCATCCATCTCGTCGAGGGTCGACTCGATGTCGAGGGTGCACTCCAGCCCGAGTTCGCCGAGTGCGCGATCCCACCCTCGCCGCAGCTGCCATGACGTGGGGGATCCCGCGGAGGTGAGGATGCCGACATGACGGTGTCCGAGACGGGCCAGATGATCCGCAGCCAGAGAGCCGCCGAAGACATGGTCGGTGGTGACCCATTCCAGGCTCGTCAGGGCGAGTGCAGACGGCGCTCGTCGTTCGGCCAGCACGACAGGGATTGGCAAGGACTCGAGCCACTGCAGGAGCGCACGGCCATCGGCCCCCTGGGACTCAGTGGCGGCGATGAGACCGTGCAGACTCCCCGATTCGACGAGCGCCGCGATCTGGCGACGCTGATCGTCGACCGCGTAGCTCGCTCCGCGGAGGATGAGCTGTACGCCTTTTTCCGTGGCGGTGGAGCGGGCGCCGATGACGATCTGCGGCCAGTAGTAGCTGAGCGAGGGGACGACCATGCCGACGCGGTACCGGACGGGCGCCGGGCCCTGGGCACCGAGCGGGACGGTCGTGTCGAGACGGCTGCGCAGCGTCGCGCCGCCGTGCACGCGGGTGAGGAGCCCACGGTCGGCGAGGTGCCCGATGTCGCGCCTGATCGTGAGCTCGGCGACGCCGAAGAGCCGGGCCAGCTCGGATACCCGAACAGAGCCCGTCCGGCGCAGTTCATCGAGGATGCGCTCGCGACGGGAGAGCCCGAACGTCGGGGGATCCGGGGAATCGCTCATGGCCCCCAGGCTAGTAGCGGTATGTCGGAATCACATCGGGTGAGTTCGAGCTAGTTCGTATTTGATCGAGTCTGTTCGTTTCTCTCGCGGAGAAGCGCAAGACTCGCGAAGATCGGCGCAGGCACGTCACAGAGCCCGCCACGGAGGCGGGGAAGGAGAGCGCGGCACATGTCCGAGGCAAAGAAGCCCCGTTCCCACACCGGACCGAACAAGAGGAAAGCCTCGGCCGGTATGGCCGTCGGTGTCGCAGCGGCGACGGTCGTGAGCCTCATCGGTTTCACGCCGGTCGCGCAGGCGGCACCGACCGACACCGTCGTCGTCTCGGTCAACGGTGCGGACGTCGCCACGGCGGCACAGAACAGGAACGGTCTGACCTTCAAGGGGTTCGGCGTGCTGTCCGCCAACTCGACGAGCGCGCTGCTGATGGATTACAAGTCGCAGCATCCCGAGCAGTACTGGCAGCTCATTGAGACGCTGTTCGGCGGTGAGCACCCCATCATGAACACCGTCAAGATCGAGATGGGCAACGACCGGAACACGTCGACCGGCCCCAATGCCGCGACGATGCGCTCCCGCGACGAGTACCCGAACGTCGCGCGGGAGCCCGGGTTCCAGCTCGCCGCCGACGCGCAGAAGGTCGCGGTCGGTCCCATTCATCTGAGCCTGTTGCGCTGGAACCGACCCGCGTGGGTCACCAGCGACGCCGACCAGTACATCTGGTTCAAGAACACCGTGCTGGCCGCCTATCGCGAGTACGGGATCATGGTCGACTCGATCAACCCCGATGCCAACGAGACCGGCAACCCGAACGTGCAGCTGTTCAAGGACTTCTCCAGCTGGGTGCGCGGCGATGACAAGGGATATGAGGGCCCTGCGGCCGGAGATCCGAACAACGGTTTCGCCTCCGAAACGGAGGAGAAGCTCTTCCACGCCATTGAGACCGTCGCAGGCGACACCGTCGGCACCCCGCCGACGTCGTTCGGCGACCAGATGACGTCGGCCACCGATTCGTCGCTGCGCGACGCCGTCGACATCGTGGGCTTCCACTACTCGAGCGCCGATGACAGCCACGGCAACATGGTCAAGATCGCGGAGCAGCTGGACAAGGAAGTCTGGAACTCCGAGGGACAGTCGACCTTCTCCAATTCGGCCGACCGCCCCAACAATGACAACAGCGACGAGCAGGGCGGTACCGGAACAGGTTTCGGCGGGACCAACAGTGCGCTGGAGATGGGTAACTGGGTGACGACAGGCTTCGACGCCTCGCGTCGCACGCTGAGCATCTTCCAGCCCGCGATCGGGTCGTTCTACGACGGGTTCCAGTACTCCTCCAAAGAGCTCGTCAGCGCTCGCGACCCCTGGTCTGGCTGGGCATACTACGACGGCGGTCTCGACGTGCTCGCGCAATTCACGCAGTTCGCGAAGGTCGGCTGGGAGAACGCGGACAACACGGCAGGAATCTGGCGGGCGATACCCCAGGCCTCCGACAGCGAGCTCGGGCGCGGCAACCCGCCCAGTGGCGCGCGTGCCGGCGGTGCCTCGTACACGACGCTTGCTGCCCCCGATGCATCGGACTTCTCGACCGTGATCATCAACGACAGCAAGTACCCGCGCACGTACCGTATCCAGGCGAAGGATCTCGCTCTGGGCGACGACGCCACGATGGAGCTGTGGGAGACCCGCGCCGCCGACAAAGGTGAGGCATACGACGCCAACTACCTGTCGCCGATCGATGAGATCTCGCCGGCGGCCGACGGCTCGTACACCTTCACGGTCAAGCCCTGGTCCGCGCTGACGGCCACGACGCTCGACCATGCCGCGGCAGGAGCCGACGGCGTGCTGCATGCGCGCACGGGCTACGGCAACACGCTGCCGACGGCGAAGGAATACACCGGCGGCGCCGACCGTGCCGTGCTCGACACCGACGCAAGCGGCAACGTGAACGGAGTGACCGACGACGGCTACCTCTACGCCGATGACTTCGACTACCGCGAAGAGAAGTCGATCACCACCTACGACCCGGCCACCGGCGCGCTCATCGACAGCGGGCAGTCGTACCTCGCCAGCCGAGGGGCCCAAGCGAAGCCTGCGGGCACCCCCGACGTGCAGGATGCCGACGCCGGTGCGACACCGCGGTACACGAACGACACGAACGGGGCGTTCGAGTCGGTGGCGACGGGGGATGCCGCACATGGTCGAGTGCTGCGCCAGCAGGTCGGCCCGGGGATGGCCGGCGGGGCGTGGAACGGCGGCGACCCCAAGACGACGATCGGCGATTCCCGCTGGGCGAACTACACCGTGTCCGCGGATGTGAGGTTCGAGCAGGACGGCGCGCAGTACGCCACGATCGGTGCGCGTGAGCAGGGGGGTACCGCCAACGGTCAGAACGTCTCCGCTGCCGAGCTGCGCATCGACCCGACCGGCGCCTGGAGCTTCCAACGGTTCGGCAGCACGCTCTCCAGCGGAAGCATCGCCGGCGATGCGAAGGTGGCTTTCAAGACCGGCGCGGGCGTCTGGAACACCGTCGCGGTGAAGGTAGCCGGCGCCCAGTACACGGCGTACGTGAACGGCGTGAAGATCGCGACCTACACCGACCCCGCGCCGCAGGCGACCGGGCGCATCCAGCTCGGATCGAGCTTCAGCTTCGTGGACTTCGACAATCTGCAGGTCAAGGCGGTGCCCGGCTACACGCCGTATGAGACGGACATCATCGACGGAATGCACCAGACCAGCTGGGCTGACACGTCCACGCCCGTGCTGCAGTTCAACGAGAAGTGGAGCCACGTCAACGGACAGGGCATGTATGAGTGGCAGCGGACGGCTTCGAAGAGCACCGGCAAGGGTGCGTCGCTGACCTACGCCTTCACCGGCACCGGACTCGACCTCTTAGGTGGTAACTCCGGCAAGACGACGCTCGATGTGACCGTCGACGGCGTGCAGATCGCGTCGGCGGCGCCCACGGTCAGCTCCGGCAGCGAGCGCACGACCTTCATGCTGCGCGGCTTGGAGAACGGCCCGCACACCGTGGTTCTGACGACGGCCAACGACGAATCGATCAACGTCGACGCCGTCGGAACGATCACCGCGACCGCGGATGCCGCGAAGGTCGATACGAGTGCACTCGAGAAGGCCGTCGACGACACCGCCGACCTCGACGAGAACGAGTACAACGCCGATACGTGGTCGCGCTTCGCGGCGGTGCGCGACCACGCACGCAGCGCCGTGGCCAACCCGGTCGCCTACGGTCTCGATGTCGAGGGCGCCGCCGCCATCGCCGCGCGTGTCGCGGCGATGGCCGATGCGCTGATCCCGAAGGACGTGAGCGCAGACGTCACCGATCTCGGTGTCGTCGGCCTTGCGGCATCCACCCGTGCCCTCCCGAAGAAGGTCACGTTCGACGGGACGGACTACCCGGTCAAGTGGGACGCATCGGCGGTCGACGCCGCGAAGGCGACGGCGCAGCTCGACACGTTCACCGCGACCGGACGCACCACCGCGAAGCTGCCCTCGGGCGTCTACCAGCGTTTCAGCGCGACCGTTCTGGTCGCACCGGCCGACCTGAGTTACTTCATCGACTCGGGCTCGTCCCGTGACGCCGCCGATTCGGCATACGGCGCCGTGAAGTCACTCTTCCCCGGTCTGCGCAACGACACGGGGGATCAGAAGTGGGACGGACAGACGACCGGATCGACCTGGGGCTACTCCACGTCAGCGTCGATCAGCGCGGCGGGTAGCTCGGCCGACTGGGGTTCGTCGTACGTCGGTGCCGACTACAACAAGCCGGTCACCTACCACCTGACACTGCCGGCGGGCACTTACAACGTGGTCGCGGTACAGGCGCCGCGCGCCGGGCTGACCACGAACGTGTACTCGGCCGTCGGCTTGGTCGGGAGTGATTCCACGAAGAAGACCGCGACGTCGAACGGCAGCGCCACGCCGGTCGCGCAGACCATCACCCTCGATGCTGCAGGGGTCGTCGATGTGGAGTTCGGCACGAACGGGACGAGCGGGTACAACGCGCGACTGGCGCTCGTCTACGTGCAGAAGCTGCCGCGCGACCTCGGGGTGCAGGGCACGCTCGGCCTCACCGAGGACCTGCCGGCCAGCGTGGACATCAAGGGCGTCGACACGCCCGTGGTGTGGGACGACGATTCGGCCGACCAGAAGCGCGCCGTCTACGACACGCTGACGATGAGGGGGACGATCCACGAAGGAGAGGACGTCGTCGTCGCACGGTACGAGGTGATCCCCACCGCTCTGGTCTACTACATCGACTCGGGCACCGGCGGCCAGGACTCACCGGAGTACGCAGCAGTGAGTGCGGACGTGCCGACGCTGCGCAACGACAAGGTCGATCAGGTGTCGAACTCCGCGGACCAATGGGGATATGTCGGTGACGGTATGCAGACCAAGGGGTCAACGGATCTCGGTGACAAGTACTCGACCGGGTACTACCAGGACACGACGAAGCTCATATACCGGCTGCCGCTGGATGCCGGCACGTACACGCTGACGGGCGGGTTCACCGAGTGGTGGAACGTCGATCGGCCGATGTATCAGACCGTCTCCGTCGATGGCACAGAACTGGCGAAGGGCACGGTGCCTCTGTCGGGGTCGAACACACCGATCACAGGCGACCTCACCTTCACCCTGGATGCCCCTGCCACCGTCGACTACGTCGTGACGAACGAGGGGGCGGGCACGGCCAAGCCGGTGATCTCGTGGCTTGCGGTCGCCGATGAGACGCTGCCGGGCACGCCCGGCAACGTGAAGGCCGTCGCGACCGCTGACACCGCGATAACGGTGACGTGGGATGCCGCGGCCCCGGCCGGTCCCGGATTCTCGGGGTACCGCATCTACGACGGCGATGACCTGGCGTGCACGACGGAAGACACGCGGTGCACGATCAGCGACCTCGAGCTCGGCTCGACGCACGCCTACCGCGTGGCGGGGATCAACGCGATCGGCGAGGGAGAACCGTCGGCTGCGACCGAACCCGTGGTGCTGCCCGAGGTGCCATCGGACGACGGTGCGACGACGGCACCCGGCCGCGGCATCCTGATGTCCAACGACGGATGGGACACCGGTCTGAAGGACGGCACGTTCCAGGTGACGATGAACCTGTGGTGGGGCGAGAACGGTTCACTGTTCAAGCTCTACCAGGATGGCAAGCTCGTGAAGAGGGTATGGCTCGACATGGCGACGCCGACGGCGCAGAAGGCGGTCGTCGACATCGCGGGCCTGAAGAACGGATCCTACGAGTTCACCGGCGCGCTGGTCAACTCGAAGGGGACGACGGAGACGGCGCCTCTGACGGTGAAGGTGACGGATGCGGCGCCGGGAACTCCGGTGCTGTCCGCGGACAACTGGGATCGCGACGGCGACTACACGGTAACCGCGAATATGTGGTGGGGCACCAACGCGACGTCGTACCGGTTCCTGGAGAACGGTATCGAGGTCGACTCCGGCGAGTTGACCGCGAAGACGCCGGCCGCGCAGAATGCCGTGCTGTCAGTGGCGGGCAAAGCCAAAGGTGCGTATGTCTACACCGTGGAGTTCATCAACGCCGCGGGCACGACGGTGAGCGCTCCGCTCACCATCAAAGTGACCACGGATACCGTCGTCGTGCCGAAGACGTTGAAGTGACATCGGGGGCGTCGCACCTCGTTGCGGCGCCCCACCGACACGGCCGTGACGGCGCGAGCCGCCCGAAAGACACCGCGTCGCGGCTCCAGCGCCGCGGTCACGCGCCGAGCGCGGCATCCACCACCTGACGAGCCTCGTCCTGCACGCGGCGCAGGTGCTCCTCGCCGAGCAGCGACTCCGCATAGAGCTTGTAGACGTCCTCGGTGCCCGAGGGGCGCGCGGCGAACCAGGCGTGCTCGGTCTGCACCTTCAGGCCGCCGATCGGCGCGCCGTTGCCCGGCGCGTGCGACAGCTTCGCGGTGATCTCCTCGTCCGCGAGGCTCGTGGCCGACACGTCTTCGGGGGCGAGCCCTGCGAGCGCCGCCTTCTGCTCCTTGGTCGCGGGGGCGTCGACGCGCTGGTAGGCAGACGCACCGAACTGGTCGGTCAGCTCGGCGTACCGCTGCGAGGGCGTCTTGCCCGTCACCGCGAGGATCTCCGACGCCAGCAGGCACAGCAGGATGCCGTCCTTGTCGGTCGTCCACACCGACCCGTCCTTGCGCAGGAACGAGGCGCCGGCCGATTCCTCGCCGCCGAACGCCACCGAGCCGTCGAGCAGGCCGGGAACGAACCACTTGAAGCCCACCGGAACCTCGAGCAGCCGGCGGTCGAGCGAGGCCGCCACCTTGTCGATGATCATCGACGAGACCAGGGTTTTGCCGACCGCGGCATCCTTCGGCCACTCCGGGCGATGCGCGAACAGGTAGTCGATGGCGACCGCGAGATAGTGGTTCGGGTTCATCAGGCCCGCGTCGGGGGTGACGATGCCGTGCCGGTCGGCGTCGGCGTCGTTGCCGGTGAGCAGGTCGTACTCGTGGCGCCGGGCGACGAGCGCCGCCATCGCCGAGGGCGACGACGGGTCCATGCGGATTTTCTCGTCCCAGTCGAGCGTCATGAACCGCCAGGTCGGGTCGACCTCGGGGTTCACGACCGTCAGATCGAGCTCGTACATCTCGGCGATGAGCGCCCAGTACTCGACCGAGGCGCCGCCGAGCGGGTCGGCGCCGATGCGGATGCCGGCCTTGCGGATGGCCTCGACGTCGATGATGGATGCCAGATCCGCCACATAGTGCTGGCGGAAGTCGTAGCGGCCCAGGGTATCGGTGTCGATGTCAGCGAGACGGGTGCGCTTGACCTCCTCGAGGCCGCCGGCGATCAGCGCGTTGGCGCGGTCGGCGATCCAGCTCGTCGCATCGGTGTCGGCAGGGCCGCCCGACGGCGGGTTGTACTTGAAGCCGCCGTCGGCCGGCGGGTTGTGGCTGGGCGTGACGACGATGCCGTCCGCGCGCGACGGGTCCGCGGCATCCAGCCCCCGGTTGAAAGTGAGGATCGCGTGGCTCAGCGCCGGCGTGGGCACCCATGCGTCGCGGGCGTCGATGTGCACGTCCACGCCGTTCGCCACCAGCACCTCGATCGCGGTGCGCTCGGCGGGGCGTGAGAGTCCGTGCGTGTCGCGGCCGAGGAACAGGGGCCCTGCGATGCCCTGACCGGTGCGGTAGTCGACGATCGCCTGGGTCGTGGCGAGGATGTGGTTCTCGTTGAAGCTGCGCTTCAGGCTCGACCCGCGATGCCCGCTCGTGCCGAACACGACGCGCTGCGCAGGCACGTTCGTGTCGGGCGTGAGGTCGTAGTACGCGTTGATCACTTCGTCGATGTCGATGAGGTCGGATTCGACGGCGGGGGTTCCGGCACGGCTCATTCCCCCAGTCTGCCCGTTTCGGGCCGGTCGCGACACTGTGAAGTCGGGATGTGGCCCCGACTAGGCTGAGACGGTGAGTGATCGTGCCGAAGAACCCGCCCGCACCTACAGCTATCTGGGTCCGGCGGGCACCTTCACCGAGGCGGCGCTCGCACAGGTGCCCGAGGCCCGCGGACAGAACTGGCGCTCGGTGCGCAACGTCGGCGAGGCCCTCGACGACGTCGTGAGCGGGCGGTCGGATGCCGCGATGATCGCCATCGAGAACTCGGTCGACGGCGGCGTGTCGACCACGCAAGACGCCCTGGCGACCATGCCGGGTCTGCGCATCGTGGGCGAGTACCTCGTGCCGGTGCAGTTCGTGCTGGTCGGCAGGCCCGGATCGACCCTCGCCGATGCGTCCGTGATCGCCGCGCACCCGGTCGCGTACGCGCAGTGCCTCGTCTGGCTCGGCGAGAACCTGCCCGAGCACGCGCACGTGCCCTCGTCGAGCAACGTGACCGCCGCGCTCGACATGCTCGAGGGCGTGGGCGGGGCCGATGCGGCGATAGCTCCCCCGGGAATCCTCGAACACCACGACCTCGAGCTGCTGGCCGAGAACATCGGCGACAACCCGAAGGCGGTGACCCGCTTCGTGCTGGTCTCGCGCACGGTCGCGCCGCCGTCGCCCACCGGCGCCGACAAGACCTCGCTGATCGTCGAGTTGCCCGACGATCATCCCGGGGCCCTGCTCGACATGCTCGAGCAGTTCGCCACCCGCGGCATCAACCTGTCGCTGCTGGCCTCACGTCCGATCGGCGATGAGCTGGGCCGCTACCGCTTCGTGGTGGATGCCGACGGCCACGTCTTCGACGAGAGGATGGCCGACGCCCTGCTCGGGCTGCGGCGGTTCAGTCCGAAGGTCGTGTTCCTGGGCTCGTACCCGCGCGCCGACCACGCCATCGTGCGCTACCCGAGCCGCTACTCCGACGACGTGTTCGTCGAGGCGCGCGACTGGCTGCGCGGGTTGATCTCAGGCGAGCCGGGGGAGTAGGCGGGAGGCGGGGCTGGCCCTCGGCCCCGGCCGGTGGCCCTCGGCCGAGCCGAGGAAGAATGCCGAGGCGAGGGCCTTTTCGGGCGATTCGCTCCTCGCTTGGGCAGATCTCCTCGGCCGAGCCGAGGAGCGGGTGGATGCCGCGGGCCGAGCATCCGTTTGAGGCGCCGCACTCGCAATCAGAGTTGTGCAGCGAGGAACTCGACCACCGCATCGCGCACGCCTTCGGACGAGTGGGCGACGCCCGGCACGACGGTAACAGTGACGGGCACTCCCGCTGCCTCCAGCGATGCCGCGAGCGCTCCCGCTCGCTCGACCCGCGAAGCCCCCGCGCGCGCCTCCCGCGGATCTGCTGCAGCGGCCGCCAGCAGTGCACTGCCATCGTCATCGGCGCCCACGACGATCTGCGCGGCAACGTGGCCGAGCGCATCGAAGTCGAGCTCTGATCCGAAGACCGATGCGACGTCGCCGACACCATGCGGCCAGGATTCGTCATCCAGCAGTGTCACGCGTCCGGGTGCTCCGACCGACGCGGCTCGCACACGAGAGGGGTGCAGATACGTGAAGCGATGGACGAACTGGCCTCCGCCCGAGAAGCCCGCAAGCAGCATCCGAGAGGTGTCCAGCTGCCACCGTTCGGCGGCCTCATCGACCATCGCGAGCAGCACCTCGTCGAAGCGGATGCCCTGGTACTCGATCAGCTTGTAGTTGTGCAGATCGTTGGGGTCGCCGATGCCTCCCGGAAACAACGGGGCCAGCACCGCAATGCCAGCGCTCTCGGCGAAGTCGCGGAACGAGTCTCGCGTGCGCTCGGCCGATCGGCCCGTGCCGTGCACGGCGACGAGCAGGGGCAGCGGGCGATCAAGCGCCCTGTACCGACGCGGGACATAGAGGGAGTACGAGAAGCGTGGATCCGCCTCCACCGCGAAGAACGGTGTCGCACCGAGGAGGAAGTCCCAGCCCGGGTGCCCAGTGGGAAGGTCCTCTGCTGAGAGCCGGCCGCTCATGCCGGCTCCGGAATGTCCACGTCGAGGAGCAGTGCGTGCTGCTGGCCTCCGTAGCAGTCCACATCGCCTGCCGAGCCCTGTATGACGGGTCTCGGCATCGACACCTTCACGGCGAGTGCCGCCGGATGCTCGAATACCCGCACCGAGTCGACGTCGGCGTGATAAAGCGTTGCGAACAACTCAGGCGTGAGGACCCCGCTGTCGACGATCCGACGGAAGCCGGCGGGTTCGCGCACCATGATGTCGAACGTGAGCGTGAAAGGCCCCGCGTTCTTCGAGCGGATGAGACTGCAGAGGTCGATGAGCGCGGTCATACGCGTGCTCCTTCGAAAGACGAGGAACGAGTGGAGGGGTCGGAACGGGATGCCGCGGCTCCGCCGACCTCTGAGTACTCGATCCGGAAGAGCTCCAGGGGATCGTCCACAGCCACAGCGCAGTTCATCGTGAACTCGTATACGGCGCCGCGGTCCACTTCGGGCGGCGAGAACGGGTAGGCGATCGTGGAGACGAGCCCGTCATACTCGGGGATCGGCAGATGCGAGAGCACGTGCGCGACGGTGGCGGCCACCGAGTGCGCCACGTCCTGGCGGGGCGCCGTGACGGTGAGCAGCACGCCCAGCTCATGACCCGGCCGGCCGCGGAGCGGCTCGCGGTCGCGGAGCACGCCGTCATCTCCATAGAGCGTGAGCGCAATATCGACGGTGGCGGGGTCGACGGTGCCGTCGAAGAGATCGCGGATGCGCCGGGCGAAGTAGTCCTGGGCCATCGGCAGGATCTGACGGAGGCGGCCGATCACGATCCGGTCGCGTACACCGCCGACCGCGATGGTCTGGTAGCCGCGCAGGCGCGCCCCTTCGAGCTTGTTGGTGTATTCGGGTGCCGGATGAAACCGAGCCCCGCGTACTCTGACCACGGTGTCGCTGATCTGCTCATAGGTGGCGCCAGTGGTGTCGAGGGTTCCGGAAGGTTCGACGACCAGGAAGGGGTCGGCGTTCTCGTAGAGCGTGTGTGCGGCGATGGATTGTGCCGTCACCCGCGACCCCGGTTGCAGGGTCTCGACGTCGAAGTGGTCGTCGCGGAGTGAGACGAGCAGCCCGTCCGCCGACGGCGGTATCGCACAGGCAGCTCCGCACTCGATGGTCTTGGCGGCGTGCCAGGTGAGACCGGGATCGGCGCCGTGAAGGTGCGGCAGCGCCGCGAACAGCGCGGTGTCGCTGGCACGGCCCGCGAAGATCACCTCGGCGTCCTGGAGGAGGGCTGCCTCGATCGGCTCCGAGCCCATCATCGCCACGATGTGGCTTTCGGACACGATAGGCGCGTCGATCGGGACGACCGGATCCAGCAGCCGGATGTCTCCGCGCACCCGGCTCTGCTCGATCCGTTCGCTGGGCTGGTCGGAGTAGATGCGAGCAGCACGGAAGGTGAGGCCCTCTTCTCGGGCGATCCGCTCGGCGAGCTGGAACACACGGTCGACGCCGATGTCGCGGCCACTGGTGCCGCACGAACCGATGATGAGCGGCACGCCGAGGCCGTCGCGGGCGGTGAGCAGCATCCGAAGATCACGCATGACAGCGGCATCGGAGAGCTTCGGCTCGCCGGACCCGAGCGCGGCGGGCCCGCTGTCGGTTGAGCCGGCGTCGCAGGCGATCACATGCGGTGACCGGGCCACACCCGCCGCGAGGGATTCGCTCGTGAACCCGCCGCCGAGAACACCGCTCGGCGCGAGAATGCGGATCTCCATATCAGTCCTTCTCTTTCGAGCCGCCCGAACCGTCGGTCGGGATGGCAGTTATCGGTTCGCTGGTTGCTCCCAGATCGTCGAACTGGCGGGAGTTGATCTCCCCCTTCACCCCGAGCAGGAGCAGGAAGGCGATGATGATGAGCACGGTGGCGTGGAGGAAGAGGAAGCGCCAGTCGGTGAGGTCGACCATCACACCGATCAGCGCCGGACCGAGGGATGCGCCCAGGGCATTCGCGATTGCGTAGAGGCCGGTGTAAGCGCCCACCACCGAGGTGCTCGGTGCAAGGTTCCACATGATCACGACGCCGTTGATCGAGAATGCGGCATATCCGACAGAAGCGATGATCACTCCGATCACCGTCATGATCACCGTGGGGACCGCGAACGCCAGAAGGCATCCGAGTGCGAACACGATCAGCCCGATGCCGATGATGCGACGGCGGCCGAAACGATCGCTCCAGAAGGCGATCGGCACGGCCACCACGATGAAGGCGAGCCCCGCCGGCAGCGAGAGGGAGCCCGCCTGTCCGCGGGTGAGGTCAAGCACGCTCATCGCGTACGGGGTCAGTTGCGAGCGCATCGCCGCCCAGGTGCCCGCCGTGGCGAAGATGGTGAGCAGCATCATCACGCGGCTGCGGTCGTGCACCAGATCGACGATGATCGCGCGGAAGCTCCAGCGCGTCTCTTCGGGCTGGTCAGCGTGTTCGACGAGCGCGCGCTGGTACCCGGGTGACCGTGTCTCGTGAATCGTCAGGGCGACGATGATCGCGGCGGTCACCATGATTACCGCGGGGATCGCGAAGGCGAGCTCCACGCTGCGGTCGACGACCAGCAGGCTGATCAGCGACGACACGATGATCGTGAGGCTGGTGGCGACCTTGGCGATGGCGTTGGCGGTACTGCGGCGATTCGCGGGCTGGAAGTCGGGCGTGAGCGAGTCCACTGCCGATTTGAAGGTGTTCGCGGTGAGGCCGAACAGGAAGATGCAGATGACCAGCGCACCGAATGAGTTCGTGAACGGGATCAGCACGAAGAAGACGGCCGCGATCGGCGCGCCGATCGCGAAGTAGGGGACGCGCCGGCCCCAACGGCTGCGGGTGCGGTCGGAGAGATGCCCGACGAGCGGCTGCAGAACGATACCGAGGACGTTGTCGGCCCCCATCAGAAGCCCGATGATCGCGGCGCTGGTGGTGTACTCCGAGATCGTCGGCGGCACCTGGGCGTCATAGAAGTTCCACACCGATTCCTGAGCGAACACGGCGAGGGCGACGAGCATCGCCGCACGGATGTTGAGTCGGCCGCGGGCGGCGACAGCCGCAGCTCGGCGTGCGGCGAGAGTTTCAGACCTGGTCATCAGACTTCCTTGTCTGTTGCTATTTGCTATAGCAAAAAAGAGTAGAGCATGCCGACGATTCTGCCAACCTGATGCTCAGATCACGCGCCGGATGTCGCGATGTGCACGCTGACCGTGCCGCCGCACGATCTGCCCTGCGGCATCCTCATCGTGTCGTGCTATCGCTTCGAGAAGTTCGCGGTGATCGCCGTAACGCGCGCGGATTCCGACGGCCGCCTCGCGGGTCAATACGCGCGTCGCCTCCGCGCGTTCACTCGTGCTGAACGCGCGCGATTGCTCAAGGATGCGTGCGAGCACCGCGTTGCCGGCGATGGCCTCGATCTCATCGTGGAAGCTTCGAATCTTGGTGAACGCACGTCGAGCCAGAACCTCGTCGACGTCCTGGTGCGCATCGAGTTGCTCTCGCAACGGCTCGATATCGGCGTCTGCCGCGTCGAGCAAGGCCGTGAGCCGCGCGATGTCTGCATCGCTCACCTTGCGGGCGGCGTACCGCGCGGCGAGCACCTGGAGCTCCGTCTCGATCTCGTCGATCTCCTCGATCGACTCATCGGTGAAGCTGGCGACGCGCAGACTGCGCGGTCCGATGCGCTCGACCTGGCGGTCTTGCACGAGGCGGGCCAGGGCTTCTCGCACCGGGGTGGGGCTGACGCCGAGCAGCTCGGCGAGACCGCGCTCGGTCACCTTGGCCCCGGCCGGCAGCTCGCCGCTCACGATCGCCGCAAGAATGGATTGATACGCCTGATCGCTCAGCGTTGTCGCCGTGAGGTTGGTCAGCGCAGACGGATCCATACCGGCGAGCCTAATGCCCGGACGTCACAGCAGAGATCCGGGACCGGCCCTCGCCCGAGCCGAGGAGAAATGCCGAGGCGAGGGTCCTTTCGCGCGTTTCGGTCCTCGCTCCGGCAGATCTCCTCGGCCGAGCCGAGAAGCGGGTGGATGCCGCGGGCCGAAGCCGCGCCGGCGCGCCAGCGCGCCCCGGGCGTCCTAACCCAGCGCCCCCGCCAGCAGCTCGAGCGTCTGCACGCGGCCGGGCGCGGCATCCATCGGCTCTCCTTCGAACGAGCCGGCGATGGGCGAGATCATGACCTCGTCGACGCCCCAGCGCTCGGCGAATGCGCGCAGCTCGGCTGCGACCTCGTCGCCGGTGCCCACGAACCACTTCGCGCGCATGCCGTCGATGATGGTCTGCGCCATGCCGTCCACGGGCGTGGCCTGCGCCTGCTCGATGGTCTCGAGCGGCTGCATCGGCTGGTTCGTGCGCAGCCGGGCCATGCTGCGCAGCTGCGGCAGGGCCCGCGCCTCAGCCTCGTCGTGCGTCGGCGCGGCGATGGCGTTCGCGGTCAGGAACGTGCGGGGTTCGGGATGCCGCGGGCTCGGCTGGTACTGCCCGCGGTAGAGGTCGAGCGCCCGCGCGAGTCCCTCGCCGGAGAAGTGGTTCGCGAACACGTACGGCAGGCCGAACGACGCGGCCAGCTGCGCCGAGTAGTCGCTCGACCCCAGCAACCAGACCTCGGGCGCGCCGTCGGCGGCCGGAGTCGCATGTACGTCATAGGTGCCGCCGCTGGTGAACTGCACGGTCGCCCCCTCGGCGCCGAGCAGGCGCGTGATGTCGCGCACGTGCTCGGGGAAGCGTTCCACGTCGCTCGTGGTGCCCGACATGCGCAGCAGCTGCGTGATGACCGGGTCGCTGCCCGGCGCCCGCCCGATGCCCAGGTCGACGCGGCCGGGTGCGAGGGCCTCGAGCGCCGCGAACTGCTCGGCGACCACGAGCGGCGAGTGGTTCGGCAGCATGACCCCGCCCGACCCGACCCGGATGCGCGAGGTGCGCGCCGCTGCGGCGGCCGACAGCACGGGCGGCGTGGTCGAGGCCACGGCCGGCATGTTGTGATGCTCGGCGAACCAGTAGCGGCGGAAGCCCAGTTCGTCGGCACGGGCGGCGAGGGCGAGGGATGCCGCGACCGCCTGGGCGCTGGACTGCCCGGTGCGCACGGGCACCAGGTCGAGGACGGAGAGTGCGGGAGAAGTGCTCATCGTCTGTGACAACGCGACACCGGTCGCGCGGCATTCCCGGCGTCGGCGGGTGTCGCGTCGTCCCACGGGACACCCGCCGACGTCCTCGGCATCGCTCCCCAGAAACACTGCCGAGGGGAACTCCACCTGACGGCGAAGCGGACATGGACGTCCGCTTCAATCATGGCATGAATCTCATGCGGTGGACAGGCCTCGTCATCCGGTCGGTCGACGCGGCACGATTAGCCTGGAGGGATGCCAGAACCGGGGGCTCGGACGCGCGCGGACGCACAGGCGAACCGTCGCAGGCTGCTCGACGCGGCGGGGGATCTCATCGCCGAGCGCGGTGTGGACGTGCCGCTGCATGACGTCGCCGAGCGCGCCGGGGTCGGCGTCGGAACGCTGTACCGCAACTTCGCAGATCGCGACGCGCTGCTCATCGCCCTTGGCGACCGGTCGGCGCAGCGTTTCAAAGACATCGCGCGCGCGGCGGCCGCGGCGCCGACAGCGTGGAAGGCCGTCGAGGTGTACGTCGACGGCTACATCGCGCTGTACGCCGAGTTCCCCTGGATGCTCGACATGCGCGTCGAAGACCGGCGGCTGCGCCGGCGCGATGAGGGCGACGCCGCGGCGGCCCAGGCCGTCGTCGACCGCGCCCGTGCCGAGGGGACCCTGCGCCCCGATGTCGGCATGCTCGACATCGCGTTCGCCGCGACGATGGTGGCAGCGATGGTCTATCTGCCCGAACCGGCCCGCGGCACCGTGGTCCCGCGGTTGCGCGACGTCGTGCTGGACGGGCTGAGAGCCGAGGGGATGCCGCGGCCCGAGCTCGGCGCATCGTCGATGTCCGTCGGCGAGCTGAAAGACTTCATCCGTCCGCTTGCATGATTCGCGCAAGTTCTTGCGTACACTGAGTCCCATGTCGAAGCGTCTTGCAGAGGTGGCACGCAAGGTCGGGGTCAGCGAAGCCACGGTCAGTCGCGTGCTCAACGGCAAGCCCGGCGTGTCCGACAGCACCCGTCAGGCGGTGCTCACGGCGCTCGACGTTCTCGGCTATGAGCGCCCCACGAAGCTGCGCGGCGAACGTGCGCGGCTCGTCGGACTCGTGCTGCCCGAGCTTACGAACCCGATCTTCCCGGCGCTCGCCGAGATCATCGGCGGCGCCCTCACGCAGAACGGCTGCACCCCCCTGCTGTGCACGCAGAACGCGGGGGGCATCACAGAGGCCGACTATGTCGACCTGCTGCTGGCGCAGCAGGTGTCGGGCGTCGTGTTCCTCGGCGGCAACTACAGCCAGGCCGAGGCCGCTCACGAGCACTACGACCGGCTGCGCGAGGTCAAGCTGCCCACCGTGCTGGTGAACGCCCGTATACCGCGACTGTCGTTCCCCACGGTGTCGACGGATGACGCGGCCGCCGCCGAGCAGGCGATCCTGCATCTGCACCAGCTCGGGCACCGGCGCATCGGCATGCTGATGGGACCGACCGACCACATCCCCTCGCAGCGCAAGCTGGCCGCCGCCCGCCCGCTGCTCGAGCGGTTGGGCGCGCCGCTGGCCGACGACCTGGTCGTGCAGGGGCTGTACTCGCTCGAATCGGGGCAGGCCGGGGCATCCCGACTCCTGTCCCGCGGGGCCACCGCGATCGTGTGCGCCAGCGATCCGCTCGCCCTGGGCGCGGTGCGCGCCGCGCGACGCCGCGGGCTGAGCGTGCCCGGGCAGGTGAGTGTCGTGGGCTACGACGACTCCGCGCTGATGAGTTGCACCGAGCCGCCGTTGACCACCGTGCGGCAGCCCATCGAGTCGATGGGGCGCACGGTGATCGACCTGCTTCTGTCGCAGATGGCCGGCACGGCCGAGGCCGGCGACGAGCTGCTGTTCGAACCCGAACTGGTGCTGCGCGGCTCGACGGGGCCGGTGGCGGCCTAGCTTTCCGGGGCACGGCCCGGGGCCTTTCGACTCGCCTTCGACTCGCTCACCGACCGGGCCGGCACGGCGGCAAGGGGTCGTCTCGCGGCGCTCGCTCAACGATCGGTGCGAGACGGCGCGGGCTGGGGCGTTTCGACTCGCTGCGCTCGCTCAACGACCGGCGGGGCGCTCTGTCATATAATCGTGATCTTGCGAATATTTGTCAAAGACTTGCAATGACTCGTGGGGGAAGCTACCTTTTCATCAATCGCCCGACCCGATGCCGAGGAGACGCAGTGGACGCAGTCGTCGACGACCCGCAATGGTGGCGCACCGCCGTGATCTACCAGGTCTACGTGCGCAGCTTCGCCGACGGGAACGGCGACGGCACCGGCGATCTCGCCGGCGTCCGTGCGCGTCTGCCGTACCTGAAGGACCTCGGCGTCGACGCCCTCTGGTTCACCCCGTGGTACCCGAGCCC
>Ga0180219_1000749_pt1 | contig 23840 bp, 23 predicted proteins | sample eDN3rd30CBELigMG_FD_151338 | JGI IMG/M metagenome (GOLD analysis project Ga0180219, IMG submission 151338) | Enriched Miracle-Growth compost microbial communities from Emeryville, California, USA - eDNA 3rd pass 30_C BE-Lig MG (version 2)... ... | reverse complement strand
ATCCGGTCACAAGGTTCGGGGATTCATACGTCTCGACGCCGTTCATCATCGCGTTCGTCGGGGCGGTGGTGGTCACCTTCGGACTATGGCTCGCGCAGGCGAAAACACGCTGGGGGCGCACCATGCGGGCGATCGCCGACAATCGGCCGGCCGTGCAGCTCGCCGGGGTCAACACGATGGTCTACGGTCTTCTCTCCTATGGCGTCGGGGGAGCCATTGCCGGCGCAGCTGGATTCTTCATCGCACCGATCACCTTCGCGAACGCATCGGGCGGGTTCACGTTCACCATCATGGGCTTCGCCGCTCTCGCGCTGGGCGGCTTCCTGAGCCTTTGGGGCGCGCTTGTCGGAGGTTGGATCGTCGGTGTCATCCAGAGCCTCTCGAGCACCTATGTCGGACTTGAGTATGGAAACTTCCTCGTCTTCATCGTCCTGCTGGTGGTGCTGATGATCAAACCAGATGGTCTGTTCAGCTTCGGTCGGTCGAGGGAGGTTTGAGATGGCCTTCGATACTTCCACCGTCAGCGTGAGCACTCTGTCAGTGCGCCGCCGATTCTTCGGGTCGGAATACACCGCGGTGCTCATGTTCGCGATCGTGCTGGCGATCCTTGCGTTCGTCCTGCAGCGAAAGGACTGGCTGCTCCAAGGATCCATCGCCCTCACGCTGGCCCTGTGCGCGACCGGCCTCGGACTGGCGCTCGGTCTCGCGGGCGAGTTCGTGCTCGGAATACTCGTCGTCTTCGCCGCCGGGGCGTACACAGCCGCGGCACTGACCGAGAAAGCGGATTGGGACTTCTGGCCCGCTGCCGGCGTAGGCGTCCTGATAGCGATAGTCGTCGGCTCCGTCCTGAGTCTCCCCGGCCTGAGAATAGGACGGTTCTATTTCGGGATGATGGGGTTCTTCCTCGTCTTCCTCATTCCGTCGATCGTCGAGATGTTCGCCGGTTTCACGAACGGATCTCGAGGCCTGTCGGTATCGCAGGTCCCATCGATCTTCGGGCTGAGCCTCGATTACCGGGGAATGTTCGTGGTGGCAGCCGTCGTCCTGGTCGTCGCGCTTCTGCTCACGGTGAACATCAGGAGGTCTCCACTCGGTACCCACATGCGGCGGATGCGCGAGTCCTCGGTCGTTCTCGCCTCGTCCGGCGTCCGAGTCTGGCGCATACGCCTCGCCACCTATGTGCTGAGCTCGATCTTCGCGGGGCTGGGTGGAGTGGTGTTCAGCCACATGTCCGGATTCATCTTGCCGACGGTGTTCTCACTGGAAACCACGAACCTCCTGCTCGCCGCCGTCATCGTGGGAGGCTCGAGAAGCCTGCTCGGTCCGACGCTCGGTGTTCTCGTCCTCTACATCGTCCCCCGAGTCATCATCAACGTCGAGGGCTATGCCGACCTCATCTACGGCGTGATCGTCGTCGCCTCCGTGCTGCTGTTCCGAGGCGGTGTGACGCAGTCGATCCGCGATCTTGCCGATGCGATTCGCCGTCGCCGAGGAGTGCGCATATCCACCGGGCCGGATGAGGCGGTGGTGGTTCGCTCGCCGGAGCGTCTCGCCGAGCTGATCTGGAGCCTTCGGTCGGCGTCCGCCGTCCCGCACACGCTGACAGTCAGGGGCGTGAGGAAGCGCTACGGGGGCATCGCCGCCCTGGATATGAACGACGATGACGAGGTGTCGGTGAAGAGCGGGGAGGTCCTCGTGCTCCTCGGGCCGAACGGCTCGGGGAAGACCACGATGCTCAATGTCCTGTCGGGGCTGGTCCGGCCCGACACTGGCAACGTCGAGCTGGACGGTCGCCCGATACCCGGAATGCCGGTTTCATCGATCGCTCGAGCCGGAATCGGTCGATCCTTCCAGGGGCCGGCTTTGCCCGACGAGGTCACACCGATCGAGCTGTTCACGACGGCGATCGCCGATATGAGGCACGTCTCTTACTTCCACTGGTTCCTCTCGGACTGGGTGGCGAATCGCGCCCGGCGCGACGCGACAGCGTTCGCCAGGCAGTTGGCCTACCAGGCCGGGCTTGGTCCCGCTGCGGCGGAGCCGTGCCGTGGGCTCACGTCGGGGCAGCGGCGCATTGTCGATGTCCTGCTCTCACTCCTGTCTGCGAACTCCACGCTTGTCTTGCTCGACGAGCCGGCTGCGGGTCTGAGTGATGCCGAACGCACCCAGTTGGCGACCACCGTTCGGGCGTTGGCGGATCGCGGGATCGGTTTCGTCCTCGTCGAGCACGATCTGGACCTTGCGTTCAATCTGGCAGATCGGGTCACGATCATGGCGGGCGGACGTCCCATCGCGCACGGGAGCGCCACGGAGATGCGCGAGAGCGCCGTCGTGCGCGAAGTACTGATCGGGGGAGTGTCGTAGTGGAAGAGCTCGTGCTTTCGGACGTGGAAGCCGGTTACAAGGGCACTGACGTCCTTCGCGGCATCAGTCTCACGGTGACGCCCGGGGACTGCATCGGGGTACTCGGCCCCAATGGAGCGGGTAAGTCCACACTGCTCAAGACCATCAGTGGTCAGCTCAAGATCCGGGCCGGCAGTCGGAGGATCGACGGTGCCGAGACGACCTCTTGGGCGCCGCACCGGGTGGCTCGTGCCGGCGTGCGCTGGACAGGCGACCCGCGTCCGGTGTACCGGGATCTCACGGTCGTCGAGAACCTCGAGATCGGAGCTTCCGCACTCAAGAGTGCGTTCCGCGAGCGTCGCGATTATGTCTACGAGCTCCTGCCCGTGCTCGCGGAGAAGCGGTCGGTCAAGGCCGCGAGTCTGAGCGGAGGCCAGCAGCAGATGCTCGCTATCGGACAGGCGCTGATGAGCAACCCGCGCTATCTCTGCCTGGATGAGCCGTCGCTGGGACTTGCGGTACACGTGATCAATTCGCTCTCCGAACTGATCGGCAATCTGGCTGCAGCCGGCGTCGGCATCGTCTGGGCGGAGCAGTTCCCGGAGGTGGCGCTGCAGCGAAGTTCGCGCATCGTCGTTATCGGCGCTGGGCGGATCGTGCTGGATGGCGCCCCATCTGCGATCAGCAGAGAGCAACTCGAGCGTGCGTATCTCGGCCACTCGGCCGCGTGAAAGTATGAAAGAAGGAGCAAGACATGGCCAAGGGAATCTGCTACGTGGAGACCTTCTCGACGACTCCGGAGCAGGACGCGGAGTTCAACGACTGGTATGACAACATTCACCTCGCCGAGGTGGTAGCGCGGCCGGGCTTCGTTTCCGCGCGCCGCTTCGCGCCAGCCGGTCCGGGTAAGCCATACGTGGCCATCTACGAGATCGAATCGGACGACATCCAGAAGAGCGTCGACGACATGATGGACTACTACCGTGGCGGCGGTTTCCGGATGACCGATGCGATGCAGACCGATCCGCCCGCGGTAGTCCTGACGTACGTCACGACCACCGAGTTCCCGGCCTAGCAGCCGGCATCGGACGCAGACGCATGGCGGATTTCAATGGTACGTGGAAGATCGACGTCGGTCGCAGTGAGACGTGGAGCACGGAGGAGCAGCGCTACGTGCCGGAGCAGGTCGGAGAGGAGATCATCACCATCCGGATCGATGGCGGCGTTCAAGACTACGAGGTTCTCTACGGCGACGATCCAGTCATCCGGATGGGGTACACCGCCCGCTTCGACGACCCGGAGTGGGTCCCTTACTCGGTCCGGGAGATCGTGACCCGCGAGGCGGACGCCGATGTCGACGCGGCCGTGAGCGCCTTCCGGGCGCGAGTGCGCGCGGACCGGGCGGGCAACGATCGGCAGTTCGTGGTGGGGGAGCCCTACGGCATGATCCGCCTCGTCTGGGTCGACGATCGCACGCATTACCGATTCCAGCGAACCGTCAGTGGCGAGGCGCAGAACGTCATGATGCGCCGCCTGTCCGAGGACGGCGACTCCTATCTCTCATCGCTCCTCGATCGCGATGGGATCGTCTACCGCACGCGGGTGTTCATCCGTGCGTAGCGTCACGTGCCGTGACAGGTCAGCGATCGGCCGCCGCACCGTTGATATATAGATCGCAGAAGAAATCCGCGAGTTCCTCGATCGCCTTGGGCCCTTCGGGGCGATACCAGAAGATAGTCCAATTCAAGAGGTTGAGGAGTCCAAGACCCAGGTAGCGCGCGTCGAGATCCATGCGGAGCCTACCGGCCGCCTGCTCGGCTCTGATCGTCTCTATCACGGTCCGCTCATATGCATCGCGTCGCGCCAGGACGGCACTTCGTCGCTCCTCGGACATCGATCGCAACTCAGTGAGTTGCGTCGCATGCATGTGGCGCTCCTCGAGCGCGGTGCGAAGATGTGCATGCACGAGTGCTTGGAGACGACCCTCGATGGGCGCATTCGCAAGCGCCGTCACGACCGCTTGCTGGATGTCGTCGAGGCTCCGGATGGATATCTCGTAGAGCAGGTCGTCCTTCGAGCGAATGTGGTAATACAGGGACGCCTTCTGGATCCCGAGCCGTTCAGAGAGCTCGCGAGTGGAGGCGCCTGAGAATCCTTTTTCCCAGAACAGCTCGGCGGCAGCCAGAAGGAGCCTGCTACTGGTCGACGACTGGGATTCCGCCCGCGGCAATCCCGCGCTCTTTGAAGAATCCGGCACAATGGAACTCTACGCTCCTGCCGACCTGATAAGCAATGAAATTCGCTTGATGTCATACCGAGCGGAAGGTAGACTGGTAGGCGTGCGAGGGACGGGAAATGCCCGAAGCCGGCCTCTAATGCTTCGCCTCGTCCGAGGCGCCCCGTCCTCGTGGACTAACAGGCGTTCGTTCGGACCGAGAGGGTCGGCATGATCCCCCAGCCGCCCGTCGGTGTCCGCGTCTATGACCTCGGCCGGGAATTGTCTCCTGACATCCCGCACCACCCCAATCACCCGCCGTTCATGTACAGCCTGACCAAGCTCCACGGCGACTCGGTAGACGCGTTCGGGAGTAGCGCGTCGAGTGACATCATCACGATGGGCACTCACGTCGGGACTCACATCGACGGTCTTGCCCACTTCGCGGTGGACGGCATGCTGCATGGCGGGCAGAAGGCGCTTGACTATTCGACGAAGACCGGGGGCTACAGCACGCTCGGCATCGAAACGTTGGCGCCGATCGTCACCCATGCGGTGGTTGCCGATGTCCCGCGCTATCTGGGCATCGATCGACTCCCCGACGATCACCTCATCACCGTCGAGGAGCTGCAGGCGACCCTTGAGCATCAGAGGAGTCCGATCCCCGAGGGGGGAGGACTGCTCCTGAGGACGGGCTGGGGTCGGGAGTGGCCGAATGTGAAGCATCCCCATGATGCGCCTGGTCCCGGGATCGACACGATCCGCTGGGCGTGGGACGCGGGTGGCCGGATCTTCGGCTCGGACACTATCCCGTTCGAGCGTCACCCCGTGGACCGCAGCCCAGTGCACCGGGAACTTCTGATCGAACGCGGAACTCACATATTCGAGGCACTCGACCTCGAGCCGGTGTGTGCCGCTGGTGCATGGGAGTTTCTGCTCGTTGCGGCGCCCTTGAAGATTCGGGGTGCGACCGGCGCACCGGTGCGTCCCGTCGCCCTCGTCCTGCCGTAGCGGCTCGCAGCGGCACACGCTATCGAGAGGAGAACGATGTCTGGTTTGGCAATTGTCACCGGTGGTGGTGGCGGCATCGGCAGGGAGTGCGCTCTGGACCTGGCGCGCCGGGGAGATGCCGTGTCGGTATGGGATCTGAATGCCGAAGCCGCCGCTGAGACCGCTGATCTGATTCGATCGGAGGGCGGACGAGCAGCTAGCTTCTCGGTCGATGTGACGAATCAAGAGGCCGCACTCGAGGCGACGTCGAAGTCGATCGAACAATTCGGTCCGGTCTCGATCCTGCTCACCGGGGCGGGAGTCAGCCGAATGATGGACTTCGTGACCATGCCGCTCGAGGTGTGGAGCTCCATGCTGGCGATCCACGCCACAGGAACCTTCATCAGCGCTCAGGCGGTCACGCCGTCGATGATCGACAGCGGTTACGGCCGCATGGTCTTCATCTCCTCCCTTGCTGCGCAGAGCGGCAACGCAGGCTCCGTGCACTATGCGGCGGCCAAAGCAGCGATCGTGGGCTTCATGAAGGCATTGGCGAAGGAACTAGGCCCCCACGGCATAACCGTGAACTCGATTGCCCCGGGGGCGATCGACACCCCCATGCTGAGACTCATCCCGGATCGGATCCTCGATGTCACAGCCCGAGGGAACCCCGTCGGACGAGTGGGTGTGCCGCATGACATCTCGCGCGCGGTCCTCTTCCTCACGGAGCCCGACGCCGACTTCATCACGGGCCAGCTCGTCCCCATCAATGGCGGCACATACACCTGAGCTAGACATTGAGAACGGGCCCGGAGACATGGTCTCCGGGCCCGTTCTGATCAGTGGCGATCAGGCGTCGACCAGCGCCACCCGGTTCTGGTAACGCCCGTCCACCAGCTTGTCCTGGTAGGCGATGCCGAGACCGTTCTTCGGGTGCCACTCGTGATTGTCGGCAGAGTAACCCGTTGCCTTTGCCTGAGTGAGGCCGGGAACCTCGACATCGCCGTTCTCCTGAAGGAATGCGGCAAGCGTCGCCCCATCGAGGGAGCCGGTCTGGTTCGCGGCCCAGGCGGCGATGATCAGCGCGTCGTAGTTCTGCGCGTAGAGCAGCAGCGCGTGGTCAATCGTTCCGCCATTGGCGAGCAGCCCCTCCATCAGCGTGTCGACGCCCTCCGTGACCGAAGGAGCCGTGGCGCTCGCAGGACCACCACTGATGAGGCCGGCGAACTGCTCTTCCGGGATCAGGCTGCCGAGGTCGGTGGCGAATGTTGTGAAGGAGCCGTACTTCGGCACATCCCACCCGGAGGCCGAGAGGGCGCTGAAGAAGTATCCGGCGGCCGCGCCGAACAGGTCGACGAGGATGACATCCGGCGCGGAGGCCTGGAGGCGCTGAACGACCGGGGTCATGTCCACCGAATTCAGGTCGATCTGCTCGGATACGACCTCGACACCTGCGCTCGCCGCGTTGGCCTTTGCGATCTCGACGATCGACGATCCCACCGCGGTGTTGTCCGTCACGAGACCGATCTTCTTGTATCCCTCGTCGGCGAGGTAGTTCGCCATGACCAGGGTCGCGCCGGCGAGCGGTGTGCAGGCGTCGAAGATGGTCGGCGTGGTCTCCGCCGAGAAGAGCCCGCCCGTGCCATTCGACCACACGCCGAGGATCCCCTCGCGGGTGAGCAATGGCGCGACCGAGGCCCCACCGTAGTCGGCGGCATTGACGACGAAGTAGTCCTTCTCCGCGAGCGCCTCCTGGGTGAGCGGGAGCGACTTGCTGTAGTCACTGCCGTTGTCCTTCACATCGACGACCAACTCGCAGCCGTTCACGCCGCCGTTGTCATTGATGTACTGCGCGGCGAGCTCCTGGGCGCGCTTCGCGGATTCTCCGTTGGCGGAGCCGGCGCCGGTGACGTTGGCGACGAGCAGCGCCCGGACTTGGCAATCACCGCTGTCGGCACCAGTCGTACCGCTCGGAGCGTCTGCTGGAGCAGAACAGCCTGCGAGGCCGACAAGGATCGCTAGCGCCGAGACGCTCGCGAGGCCCCGCATCACCGCGGGGCGAGTGGGCGATAGGTTCACTGTGTTTTCTCCTCACTGAGATTGACGGACGATCGGGCTCGCGCCATCGCGGACCCTATCCGCTGGAAGTGGCCGAAGAGGCCAGCTCCCGGAACAACGATTGCTACCCTACCGTTCGATCGGTAGTCTGGGCAAGAGTAGGTACTGCATATTCGGGTCTGTACATCGGCTCTAGGACCGACCGATCGCTCAGTGCTTGTCTCATTTCGCCGGAACAGAGGGGCCAAACGATGAAGTTCGGGCTGTATCTGGATGTTCGCAACCCCTCGAGTGAGGTGACTTGGGCCAGGCGGTATAGCGAGACGCTCGAGCTCTGCGAGGCGATGGAGTCCCTGGGGGCGGACTCGGTCTGGCTCACCGAGCATCATCGATTCCCCGACGGCTACCTCCCCCAGCCGCTGGTCTTCGCAGCGGCGATCGCGGCCCGCACGCGGCGCGTCCGAATAGGCACTGCCGTGCTGCTCGCGCCGCTTCGGCACACGATGCACATCGCCGAGGAAGCTGCCGTCGTCGACATCCTGAGCGACGGCAGACTCGATCTGGGAATCGGCGCGGGATATCTGCCCTACGAGTTCGAGATGTTCGACTCCGTTGTCGATCGCCCGTTCTTGAGGATGTTTCAGCAGGTGGAGGAGCTCCGTGAGATCTTCCGAACCCGAGCGATCACCCCGGTTCCGGTTCAGCAGCCGCTCCCGGTTTGGGTCGGCTCGCAGGGCGTAGGTGGGGCAAAGCGCGCCGGTCTGATTGGCGCGCCGTTACTCAGCATTCGACGCGACCAGGTCCAGCCGTACATCGACGGTTTCGTCGACGGCGGCCATGACGTATCAGCGGCCAGGATGTCCGGTGTCGTCAACATCTTCCTGTCCGACGACCCAGAGCGCGATCGAGCGGAGGTGCTCCGTGCCTACGGGTACCTTTGGGACACCTATGCGGCGGCCGCAGTGGAGGGAAGCGGCAAAACGGTGAACGCGCCCGCCGATCTCGACGAAGCGTTGCGCCTGGGCCTTGCTGGCGGTACCAATGGGCTGACGATCGCGACCCCGGCCGTCGCCGCGCGACTCTTGAGCGAGTATGTCGAGGGAATGCCCGTCGAAACGGTCTATTCCTGGGCGGATCTACCCGGTATCCCCGCTGCCGTCCGCGACCGTCATATCGAACTCTGGGTGACCGAGTTGCCGCGCCTCATGACGGGCGTGTCTCGATGAGCGATGAGCGGCTGGACATTCTGGACCTCGCGCAGGCATACGCCGACACGATCGATCGGCGCGACACCGAGGCCTTCGTATCGCTCTTCGAGCCAGATGGCGATCTCCGCATCTTCGAGCACGGCGAGTTGGTGCCGACGGCCCAATATCGAGGCCGGGATCAGTTGGCCGGGGTCATGGGCCTTGTGACGATCTATCCCTCGACCTTTCATCTCGTCGCGAATCACCGCTGTGCCATCGCGGGCGACCGGGCGACCGGAGTCACTTATACGTCGGCTCGTCATCTGGTCGAGAGGTCGACGGGATTGATCGACCTCGAAATGCTCATCCGCTACGAGGACCAGTACAGGAGGCGCGATGGTGCCTGGCGGTTCCAGCGCCGCGATGTATTCCGTCAATGGACCACCGAGCACGCGGCTGAGCGAGCCCCACTTCCGACCTAGTCACCCAAATCGATGGCGCGCATGAGCTTTCATCAGGCTGACCCTACCGCTCGGTAGCTAATAGGACTCTCGCGAGATTGCAGAAGGCCGGATATCCCTTCCGGGGCGGTCGGCGGAGATTCCGTGCATCTTTGAAAATCATTGCTGGTTGGGATCTGAGCCCCGTCGCCGGCTTTCGCATCCACCTAAAATCGTGGGCCTTCCCATCGACTTGATACATGACCGACCGATCGGTAGAGTCGTTCCGTTAGGCGGATCGATGCTTTGGGAGCGACAACGATGTCAATGAATGAGCCCGCGTCTATCGCGGCCCTGATGAGCCTGGGCGGCCGCCCTGCCGGCAGTCGCCGAGAGATCAAGATCGTCGAGACCTCAATGCGCGATGGGCACCAGAGCCTGTGGGCCACCCGCATGCGCACCGAGCACATCGTCGCGATGGCGGAGAACTACGACAAGGCCGGATTCGAACAGGTCGACCTGGTCGCGCCCATCCAGTTCGATGTCGCGGTCCGCTACCTCAAGGAAGACCCGTGGGAGCGGGTCCGACTGGCGCACCAGCACATGCCGAATACCAAGCTCCGCGCGCTGATCCGATCGAGGAACATCGCGGCCTTCGACTTCCTTCCGGACGATGTCATCATGGCCTGGGTCGAGCGCCTCTATGCGAACGGGTTCCGTGTCATCGGCTCGTTCGACGGCCTGAACGACATGAACAACATCATTCCCGGGCTCATCCGGGCCAAGGAGCTCGGCGCCGAGACCTATGCCGCGGTCTCGTTTTGCGAGAGCCCGGTCCACACCGACGAGCTCTTCGCGCGCAAGGCGAAGGAGCTCGTCGAGCGCGCCGACATCGACACCCTGATGCTCAAGGACGCTGGCGGCCTGCTGACGCCGGACCGGATCCGCACGCTCGTGCCGGCGCTCAAGGACGTCATCGGGGATCGCAAGCTCGAGGTGCACACGCACTCGCTCACCGGCCTGGCCCCCCTCGTCTACCTGGAGGCCGTCGAACTCGGCGCGGACCAGATCCACACCTCGACGTGGCCGCTCGCGATGGGCAACGCGCAGCCGTCGACGCAGAATCTCGTGCGCGACCTGCGAGCGCTCGGCTATCGCGTCGACGTCGACCTCGAGCGAGTCGACGCCATGAGCAAGCAGCTCCTCACGATCGCAGAGGTCGAAGGCAAGCCGCTCGGCGCCTCGGTGGAGTACAACGGGCTGCACTACATGCATCAGATCCCGGGCGGAATGCTCGCGAACTTCCACTCGCAGCTCGCGACCGCGGGGCTCTCGGATCGGTACGACGACCTGCTGCACGAGGTCGCGCGGGTGCGCAACGAGCTCGCCTATCCGATCATGATCACCCCGTTCGCGCAGTTCGTCGGCGTGCAGGCGGTGATGAACGTCATCACGGGCGAGCGCTACTCCGTCGTGCCGAACGAGATCAAGAAGTACGCGCTGGGCTACTACGGCAAGCTGCTGGCCGAGATCGACCCGGAGATTCTCCAGAAGATCATCCAGAACGGCGCCTCAGACATCGCCCTCGAGCCGCCCGCGGTGATCCCGCCGATGCTCCCGGGCCTGCGGGCGCAGCATCCGGATGAGGACATCGACACGCTGCTGCTGCGGGCGATGTTCGCCGGTGGCCAGGTCGACGAGATGAAGCGGACCGTCGCCGCCGGCGGCAACCCGGATGAGATCTACCGGCCGGTGCTGGGCCTGATCAAGTCACTGTTCGATTCGAGTGCGACCGGACGGCACGTGCTGAACGCCGGCGACCTCCACATCAGCATCAACAAAGGAGTGAGTGAAGATGCCGCTTAACCCGCCCGACATCCAGGAGCTGAAGGCGATCGTCGACTGGGTCAACCTCAACGACGACGTGCGCGAGCTCTCGCTCAAGTTCGGCGACGTCGAGCTGTTCGTCTCCCGGAACCAGCACTCCGGCGCGCCGCAGCCCACGGCCCCGGCCGCCGTTCCCGCTCCGGCTGTCGTCCCCGCACCGGCCGTATCCGCGCCGGCCGAGGCACCCCCGGTTGCGGCTCCTGCCGCGCCCGCCGCTCCGGCGGCGGTCAGCACGGCGCCCGCGGACGCGTCACTCGCGGCCGACGAGGTGCTCGTCAAGGCGCCGATGGTCGGCACGTTCTACGCCGCGCCGAAACCGGGTGCGCCGGCATTCGTCGAGGTGGGCGGTCGAGTCGAGCCCGGCACGGTGCTGTGCATCGTCGAAGTGATGAAGCTCATGAACAACATCGAGGCGCCCGAGGCGGGCACGGTCACAAGGATCCTGGTGGAGAACAACCAGACGGTCGAGTACGGCCAGCCGATGATGGTCATCAAGCGCGATGCCTGAACCGCTCGGCAGCGTCCTGATCGCCAATCGGGGCGAGATCGCGCTGCGGATCATCCGCGCGTGCCAGGAGTCGGGCATCCGCAGCGTGCTCGCTTATTCCGAGGGTGATCGGGACTCGCTCCCGGTCAAGCTCGCGGACCAGGCGATCTGTATCGGACCCGCGCAGGTGGGCCTGAGCTACCGGGACGCGAACGTCGTCGTCGGCGCGGCGCTGGCGCTCAAGGTCGACGCGATCCATCCCGGGTACGGGTTCCTCTCGGAGAACGCTGACTTTGCCGCCCTGTGCGAGGCGGAAGGGGTCGGGTTCGTCGGACCGTCCTCCGAGGTCATCCGGCGGATGGGCGACAAGATCGAGGCGAAGAAGATCGCCCGCGCGGCTGGCGTGCCGACGGTACCGGGATCACTCGGGGCGGTCTCGGAATATGCGGAAGCCCTCGCCGTCGCGCAGGAGGTCGGGTTCCCCCTGCTCATCAAGGCCGCCGCCGGCGGCGGCGGGCGCGGCATGCGGGTCGTGGAGGCCGGCGAGACGCTCGAGCGGGATCTGTCGGAGATCATGTCGGAGGCCGAGGTCGCGTTCGGCGACCCCTCGGTCTACATCGAGCGCTACCTCACCGACATCCGCCACATCGAGGTGCAGGTCATCTCCGACGGCGAGACCACCTTGCATCTCGGCGAACGCGACTGCACGGCGCAGCGGCGCAACCAGAAGCTCATCGAGGAATCGCCCTCGCCGGTACTCGACGCCGAACTGCGAGCGGGTCTCGCCGAAGCCGCGGTCGCGCTGTGTCGCGAGGTCGGCTACCGCAATGCCGGGACGATCGAGTTCGTCTTCGACAACATCGAACGCCAGTACTACTTCATCGAGATGAACACCCGGATCCAGGTCGAGCACCCGGTCACCGAAATGGTCACCGGCATCGACCTGATCAAGCTGCAGCTACAGATCGCCGCCGGCATCCCGCTGTCGCTGCGCCAGGAGGACATCGTCGTGCGCGGTCACGCGATCGAATGCCGGCTCAACGCCGAGGACCCCGAACGCGGCTTCGCGCCCGGCCCGGGCACGATCACCGCCTTCCGCGCTCCGGGCGGGTTCGGGGTGCGTCTGGACACGCACATCGAGTCCGGCTATGCGATCCCGCCGTTCTACGACTCGATGATCGGCAAGCTGATCTGCTGGGGCGCCGACCGCGATGAGGCGATCGCCCGCACGGTCCGCGCGCTCGACGAACTGCGCATCGACGGGATCACGACCACGGCCGCATTCCACAAGGAGATCCTGCAGACCCCGCAGTTCCGCAGCGGTGACTTCAACACCGCGTTCGTCGCCGAGCACATGGCGAGCCGAACGCCGTGAATCCCTCAATCGATCTGACCCCAGCTAAGGAGACATCGTGTCCCTGACCACAGCCCCGCACCGTTCGGTGCTCGCCGACCTCATCCCGCGGCCGTCCACCCGCACCCGAGCATTCGCGGTCGACGCGACCCTCGTGCTCGCCGGGGTCGCCCTCGTCGCGTTGCTCGCGAAGGTCTCGTTCTTCATCGGCCCGATCCCGATCACCGGCCAGACCCTCGGCGTCATCGTCGTCGGCGCTGCGCTCGGCGCGCGCCGCGGCGCGGCGGCCCTGACGACGTACATGCTCGTCGGCCTCGCGGGACTCCCCGTGTTCGCCGGCGTCGCTGCGGGTCCCGCCTACGTGCTGGCCCCCTCGTTCGGCTTCGTCATCGGCTTCATCCCGGCCGCGTTCCTCGCCGGCTGGTTCGCCGAGCGCGCCTGGGACCGCAAGCCCTGGCTCGCGCTGGTCGGCTTCATCGCCGCCTCGATCGTGCCGTTCCTGATCGGTGTGCCGTACATGGCGCTCATCCTCACGACCGTCCTCGGTCAGCCGATCACCCTCGCGGGGGTCCTCGACGCCGGCGTCTGGCCGTTCATCGTCCCGGGCCTCATCAAGGCCGTCGCCGCGGCGCTGATCGTGCCGGGCGCGTGGCTCCTGGCGCGCGCCGCCGACCGCGCCAAGCGCAGCTGATGCACCCCGATCTCATCCCAGGAAGGACCAAGATGACGAAGTCCTGGTGGCCCGATGTCTCGACCCGCTCCGAGTTCCTTGCTCCATCGCTGATTGCCGCCGGCAGGGGCTCGAGCGGGGAGATCGGCGCACTCGTCCGAAACCGCTTCGGCCTTGCCTCCGGTGTCGTCCTCGTCGCCGTCGATGACGTGCTCATGGGCAACGGCACGGTTGGTCCGCTCCTCGAGTCGCTCGTCCGCGCAGGCTTCCAGGCAGAGGTGGTCAGCGGTTTCGGCAGCGAACCGAGCGATACCGTCATCGACGCCGCTGCGAGCAAGGCCCGGGCCGCGAACGCCCGGGTGGTCGTCGGCATCGGTGGCGGCTCCGTTCTGGACTCGGCGAAGCTCATCTCGCTGCTCATCAGGAATCCGGGAAATGCTGCGGATTGGATCGGCGTGGTCGAGCCTCCCTCCGGAGCGGCCCCACTCCTGCTCGTCCCGACGACATCCGGCACCGGATCGGAGGCGACCCGGATCGCCATGGTGACCGTCGACGGTGTCAAGCGCGCTTCCTCCTGCTCGTTGTACGTCCCATCGGTCGTGGTCATCGATCCGGACCTCCTCGCGTCGCTTCCGGGCCGAGTGCTCGCCTCGACCGCCATGGACGCGCTCGCGCATGCCGTCGAGTCGCTGCACTCCACGACCGCGACACCGATGACCGCCCACCAGTCGCTCCATGCCATCGAGATCCTGATCGATCGCATCGAGGACGCGGTGGCGGGTGATCCGGATGCCCGCGGCCTTTGCCTATGGGCCTCGCACCTCGCTGGACAGGCTCTCAACGCCGGCGTCGTCGTCGGTCACTCGCTCGCGTACTGTCTCGCGCACGAGCACCCCATGCCGCATGGCACGTCCTGCGCACTCGCTCTCCCTTATTGCATCGCCTACAATCGCGACCTCCCGGCCGGCCTTGCCTCACGTCTCGCCAGCGCGCTTACCCAAGGACGGAGCACGAGCCTCCGGGACGCCGCGGAAGCGGTGCTGGAGCTCGCCCGGCGTCTCGATCTGCCGACGACGCTGAGCGAAGCTCAGATCGCTGTGGGCAGGGAGCGAGAGATTGCGGCGCGGTGCGTCGCCGAGTACCCGCGGCCGACGAACCCGGTCAAGCTCGACGAGGACCGGCTCACACGTCTCGTCACCGCGATGCGGACCGGCGATCTCGACGCGGCCTTCGCCGCCTGACCCAGACAGGAAGCGCACCTCATGTACGGACTCGTCAAGAATCTGCTCAACGGTCGGTTTGTCGAGGCTTCGGGCGGTGGCGTACTCGACGTCATCGACCCGGCAAGCGACGGGAACGTGGTCGGCCAGGTTCCTGCGCTTGAGCCGGCTGATCTCGTCGCCGTCTTCGATGCGGCGGCTCTGGGTGCTGTCGCCTGGCGCGCCGCAGGAGCCCTCGCTCGGGGTCGGGTCCTGCTGACCGCCGCGCAGCTGCTCCGGGAACGCGCCGCCGATCTCGCGGACGTCATCGTCGCAGAGATGGGCAAGACGACGGCCGAGGCGACCGGGGAGGTCGGGAAGGCAGCGGAGTTCTTCGAATACTTCGGCGTGCTGACGCGGCTGCCGTACGGTGAACTTCTCCCTGACGCGAGGCCCGACACCTATGCGATGCAGGTGCGGGAGCCGCTCGGCGTGGTCGTCCTCGTCACTCCTTGGAACGATCCACTCCTTACCCCGGCACGCAAACTCGCTCCCGCGCTTGCGGCTGGCAACGCGGTGGTCATCAAGCCGGCCAGCGAGGCCCCGCTCATCACCCTTCGGCTGGCTGAAATCCTCAACGAGGCAGGCCTGCCGGACGGAGTTCTCGGCACCGTCACCGGCCGCGGAAGCTCGATCGGGGAGGCGATCACGGCCGACCCGCGAATCCGGGCCGTGTCCTTCACCGGGTCCACCGTCGTTGGACTCGGGCTTCAGCGTCGCCTTGCCGGCCGCAACGTCCGGGTGCAGACCGAGATGGGTGGCAAGAATGCTGCAGTCGTGCTTGATGACGCTGATCTGGATCTCGCCATCCCAACGATCGTGGCTGCCGCCTTTGGTCAGGCCGGGCAGCGATGCACGGCCACGAGTCGACTGATCGTGCAGCGGGGGATCGCGGAGAGGGTTCGGTCGCGTGTCGCCGAAGCGGTCATGGCGCTCAAGGTCGGTCCCGGCTCGTCTCGCGGCGTCGACCTAGGGCCCGTCGTCAGTCTCAGCGCCCGCGACGAGATCGCCGGTCGCATCGATGCGGCGCGGGCGCAGGGCGCGGACCTGCTGGCCGCCACCGTGCTCGCCCCCCAGCAGCAGGCCGTGGGCGCCTTCGTTGCGCCGACCTTCCTCGCTGTCGATCCCGGGAATGCGATCTGGCAGGAAGAGGTGTTCGGCCCCGTCCTCGCCATGACCGTCGTCGACACGCTCGACGACGCGATCAATCGGGTGAACGATTCGTCCTACGGCTTGTCGAGCGCGATCTTCACGACGAGCCTCGAGAGCAGTCAGACGTTCATCGACGGTGTCGATACCGGACAGGTGTCCGTCAATCTTCCGACGAGCGGGTGGGACGTGCACGAGCCGTTCGGCGGATTCAAGGACTCCGGTTCGCCCTTCAAAGAGCAGGGTCTTGAAGCCCTCCGGTTCTACACCCGGGTGAAGACCGCGGCGGTCCGGACCAGATGATCGACGAACGCCCCTTTTCCCTCGAAGGCCGACGTGCGGTTGTCACCGGCGGAGCTCGCGGCCTCGGCCTTGGCATGGCGAAGGCGCTTGCCGCGGCAGGCGCCGCTGTCGCGGTCGTCGCCCGCACTGCCACGACGGTCGAGCAGGCGATCGCAGAGATCGGTCCGAAAGCGGTAGGGATCCCCTTCGACGTCGCCGGAGCGGCACCGATGGCGGAGCTCGTCGATGCGGCTGAAGCCCAACTCGATGGATCGGTGGATATCGTGCTGCACGCGGCTGGCATTCAGCATCGGGAGCCCGCCGAGATGTTCAACAGGGATGCCTGGCAACGGGTGCTCGACGTCAACCTCACGGCGCCGTTCTTCCTCTCGCAGGAGATCGGACGTCGGCAGCTCGAAGCGGGACGCGCTGGTAGCCACATCTTCGTGGGCTCGCTCACGAGTCACATCTCAGTCCGGGATGTGGTCGGCTACACCGCGTCCAAGTCCGGGATCTATGGCGTCCTCCGAAACCTCAGCCTCGAATGGTCTGGTCGAGGCATTCGGGCGAACGGCATCGGCCCCGGCTACATCCAGACGGAGATGACGAAAGCGCTCTTCGACGATACCAATCGGGCGCAGAAGATCTTGGACAGGATTCCAATGGGACGCTACGGGACACCGGAGGACATGGGGGGACTGGCCGTCTTCCTCGCGTCTGATGCCTCCGCTTACATCACGGGGCAGCTCATCATGGTTGACGGAGGGTGGTCAGCGAGTTGAACAATCGGATCGGCATCGTCGGAGGCGGCATCGTCGGCGTCGCACTGGCTCGCGCACTTGCCATGAAGGGCTTCGCGGTCACTGTGCTGGAGAAGGAGGATCGCCTCGCGGCGCACCAGACCGGACACAATTCGGGAGTCGTCCATGCCGGACTGTATTACGCGCCGGGCTCGCTGAAGGCGGTGCTGTGCGCTCGCGGCCGCGATCTCACTCGCGAGTTCTGTGCCGAAAAGGGTCTGCCCTACCGCGAGGTCGGCAAGCTCGTCGTCGCAGTCGAAGAACGCGAACTTGCCGCGCTCGCGGAGATCGAGCGTCGTTCGCTCGCCAATGGCGTGCCGGATCTCGCTCGACTTGAAGGCGCGCAATTGCAGGAAATCGAGCCGCATGTCGTCGGAGCGGCGGGACTGCACTCACCGCATACGGCGATTGTCGACTACGTCGCGATCACGAATGCCATGGCTGATGACGTCCGCGCCGAGGGCGGCACGATCCTCCTCGCTCATGAGGTCACCGGCATCCGGGCGACCACGGATCGGGTCAGTGTCGTCACGGACCGGTCCGAGCATGAGTTCGATCGCTTGATCGTCTGTGCCGGCCTGCAGTCCGACGTGGTCGCGCGTCTTGTCGGGGCTCCGCGCTCGCCTCGGATTCTGCCCTTCCGGGGGGAGTACTGGTCGCTCGCCGAGGATCGCGTCGACCTGGTGCGAGGCATGATCTACCCCGTGCCGGACCCGAGGTTCCCGTTCCTCGGCGTTCACTTCACCCGCGGCGTCTACGGGGATGCTCATGTCGGACCGAATGCCGTCCCCGCGCTTGCTCGCGAAGGATATCGATGGCGCGATGTGTCGGTGAGGGACACCTGGGGATCGCTCACGTGGCCCGGTGCGCCGGCGCTGTTCTGGAAGCACTGGCGGATGGGGGTCAAGGAGATCTCCGCATCGCTCCTCAAGTCGCTGTATTTCAGCGAGGCGCGGCGCTTCGTCCCCGAGCTGCGGAAGTCGGATCTTGTTGCAAAGGCAGGATCCGGGGTGCGCGCCCAGGCGTGGGGCTCCGACGGGACCTTGCTCGATGACTTCGCCGTGGACGAAGTCGGCCCGGTGACCGTCGTCAGAAACGCGCCGTCGCCGGCTGCGACCTCGTCGATGGCGATCGCCGACTTCCTGATCGAGACCTACAGCCTCGATTCGGCTCCGCACGCCTGATCGCCGGATCGCTGTCCGGCAAGCGGCTCAGGCAAGATCGACAAGATCGATTGCGAAGCTCGCTCCGGTGCGCGCGTAAAGGTCATCGAGTTCGACGCCGGGTGCGATCTGCCGCAGGACGAGGCTGCCATCGAGGACGTCGAACACGGCGAGATCAGTGATGATCCGGTCCACCACGCCCTTGCCGGTCAGCGGGAGATCGCATTCTGCGACGACCTTGGGAGAACCGTCTTTGGCGACGTGCTCGGTGACGACGATGACCCGCGGTGTGCCGGCCACGAGATCCATCGCACCGCCCATCCCCTTGACGAGCTTGCCGGGGATCATCCAGTTCGCCAGGTCGCCGTTCCCGGCTACCTGGAGCGCACCGAGAATCGCGACACCGACATGGCCGCCGCGGATCATGCCGAAGCTCGTCGCCGAGTCGAACACGCTCGCGCCGTCGACGAGGGTGACGGTCTGCTTCCCCGCGTTGATGAGATCGGCGTCCTCCTCGCCTTCGTAGGGGAACGGGCCTACGCCGAGAATGCCGTTCTCGGACTGGAACAGAACGGTTACGCCCGGCGGAAGGTGGTTCGCGACGAGCGTCGGAATGCCGATCCCGAGGTTCACGTATTCGCCGTCGCGGAGCTCGTTCGCGGCGAGCGATGCCATCTCGTCTCTTGTCCAAGCCATCTCAGCCCGCCCCTTTTTCACGAGGGCGCACCTTAAGTTGCTCGATCTCCTTCTCGCGCGGGCGCGCTCGGACAACCCGCTGGATGAACACGCCGGGCGTCATCACGGAGACGGGGTCGACATAGTCGCCAGTGGCCAGAATCATCTCCGCTTCGGCAACCGTCACGCGTCCAGCGGTCGCGACCAGTGGATTGAAGTTCCGCGCAGCGAGCCGATACAGCAGATTCCCCTCCAGGTCGGCGGTATGGGCATGAACGAGAGCGAGATCCGCGACGATGCCGCGCTCGAGAAGATAGGTGCGACCTTCGAACTCGGCGTGCGGCTTCCCCGTGGCGACGGAGGTACCGACCCCGGTAGCGGTGTAAAAGCCGGGAATGCCGTTTCCCCCGGCTCGGAGGCGCTCGGCGAGGGTGCCCTGCGGGACGAACTCGACCTCAAGTGTTCCCTCGAAGTACTGCCGCGCGAAAAGCTTGTTCTCCCCGACGTAGCTCGCGATGACCTTTCGCACTTGACGCCCCTCGAGGAGAATGCCAAGTCCCTTCCCGTCCACGCCCATGTTGTTCGAGACGATCGTCAGACCCGTGACGCCGGAGTCCCGAACCGCTTCGATCAGATCGGTGGGATTCCCCGAAAGGCCGAACCCACCGACGGCGATCGTGATGTCGTTGCCCAGAAGACCCTCGAGCGCGCTCACGGCGTCGGAGAAGGACTTATCCACCGCTTACCCCTTTGTGGCCCGAAAGCTCCTCAGTACCGCGGACTTCGTTTTAGCTCTCCCGGACACTTTAACCGGGCTCCCTTTGCTTGCGACGTGCGTGTAAGGCTTCGGCGGGGATGGTGCCTGGACCGACGTGGCCATCGGCGCCCGGTTGGGGCGAGCTCAGCTGAGCTTTGCGTCAAGGACGTCTCGCACACCGACGATCACCCAGCGTGAACCCGACGTCGTGTTCGGCTCCCGCCGGTGGCGCATCGTCCTCTCGATCGTAGGCGCCGGCTCCGGTGCGACCGCTGTCGCAGTGCGCAACTCGGTCGTGATGACCGCCCTCAGGCAGACCCGTCACAGGACATCCGCGTGCAGGTCACGCTCGTCGACGAGAGCAGCGTCGACCGTTCTACGTCTTCGGGACTGGCACCGAGATGAGCGCACCGGCGCGGAGCCTCGCGAATAACGACTACTACCTTTCATTGACCCAGCTCGCCGCGAGCGGAACGGTGGGCTGGAGTTCTTGCTCACAGCCGCCTCGATCTTGGAGGGCACTGCAGACCAAATAGTCAGCGTGGCACGCGCCATGCCTTCGCGAGGTTGGCGCGGAGTTCGTCCGCGTTCTGCCTGACGACGTAGGCCGGACTGCCCCGCTCGACGCGCCAGGACTCGCTCAGCGGCCCGACGTTCACTGTGTCGTAGCCGAGCTCGTCGTAAAGTCGGGTGACGAACTCGATCGCCTCCGCGTGGTCCGACGAGGTCGCGAGTGCACGTCGATCTGGCGTCCCGGCGGGCGTCCCGTCGGTCGGGATCTCCTCCGCCATGATGTGGTTGAAGCCCTTGACGACCTTCGACGTCGGAAGGTGCTGCTGAAGGAGGCCAGAGGTAGTCGCCTCGCTGAGGTCGAGCGCCTCGATGTGTCCGTCGCGCTCCCAGTAGTAGTTGTTCGCGTCGATGACGATCTTGCCCGTAAGCGGCTCGATCGGGAGGTCGCGGTAAGCGTGCAGCGGCACCGCCAGCAAGACGGCCTCGCCGGCGGCACCGGCCTCTCCGACAGTTGCCGCCCGCGCCTTGGGGCCGAGTTCCGCGACGAGTCCGGCCAGTGACTCCGGCCCGCGCGAGTTCGCGATTACAACGTCATAGCCTCTGGCGATAACCGCCTGCGCGACCGCTGTGCCGATGTTGCCTGCTCCGATGATGCCGATGGTGGTCATGTCCGCCTCAACCCGGTCGGCGCCCGCCCGATTCCCGTGGGTGGACCGGGTGCGTGATGTTGTTGTTGCCCCAGACCGCGGCTCGCGTGCGAACGCACTCGAGAGGCCTCCGACCGCCACTCGTGTGCATTTGTCTCTCGCATGCGCTGAATGAAAGACACGATTGTGCGCTAGCCGACAGCGTCGCGGATCTCATCGGCAACTCTCCTCTCGTCGGCCTGAACGCCTCCACGGTGAGCTCGACTACCGCGCCCCCGCCGACGTCGAGACTGCCAACTACGCTGACCACGAATCACTCCGGCTGGCGACCGCCAGCCACGGAAAACCCTAGGGACGAAGCCCAGGGCGATTCACACCGACATTGCCGTTCGCTCACGCGGCGGTGCCAGGCTAGAAGCGTCATGCCGTCCCGAAGCTCCACACCAATCGAACGAGCGCCAGATCGCGGTACTCGAGTGGGTCAAGGCGGGGGCGAGTCCTGGGGCGGCGACCCTGACGCCGAGGGGCGAGCTGTGGCCGGGAGCGAGCGAGGTAGACGCTTGCTATGTCGGTGGTTCGGCTCACAATCAGGCGCAAATGAGCGATGACATCGTCACATTGCCTCAGATCAAGCTGGAGTACTTCCCCGAGGAGGGCTCTACCGCTCTGATCACGCTCATCGACGCCGGGAACCCGCCCCCATCCTTCCTTCGCTTGATCGGAGCGATCACGAAGGGGATACCCGAGGGGTTTCGGGCGAAGACTCGAGTTGTTTTCTCGGGTGACTTCGTCAGCTCCGTGAACGATCGCCAGATCGAGGACAACGCCGCTGCCGGGTCATTCACCGTCGAGCGCGGCTCTGGCGTTGTGGCTGGCAAGACCATGGGGCGGCGCCCGGATGGGATGGTCGAGATTCTCTTCCCGGATTCCTGGATTGCGCTTGAGGCGCCGGATGACTTCCTGACGATGGCCGAGCACCTTGGCACTCATGAGGCAGTGCACGCCACGATCCACCATCTAGGCGGCGAGCCGTTCTGGGTCAACAAGCGCGAGTCGTTCGGCTACGCGACGCTTCAGTTCGTCGCGATGGCTGCGGATCAGGCTGAGGAACACCTGGCCGAATACCTGGCGAATCAGGTTCAGTTCGGGACAAACGGGAGCGGGGGTTCGACGGCTGATCAGGTCAAGGCGGCGTTCGATGCCTGGCAGAGCAAAGTCGAAGTCGAACTGCCAGCTGTTCCGGAGGACGATCCGGATTACTTCTTCAAGGGGATGGTGATCAGCTTCGAGGCGTTGCACATCCTGTGGAAGACCCTCGCCTACTTCGCTTCGGAACTCCGCGACGGGAACAACTTCAAGCCGGTACCGGACGAGATCGCCGCGCTCCCCGAATGGGAAGAGGAAGTTGCTCCGTGGTGGAACGAGTACACGGCGTTGCTCGCCGAGATCCCGATGACGGTCGAGCAAGACATCGCGGCCACGGACAAGGTCGTGAAAAGGCTCGGGCTGCTGCTCCAGGAATGGGCGGAAGGCGTCGGCTTCGAGTTCCATAACAACGACAGTGGCGGCGGCTTCTTCCGCGTGACGCGCTGGAGCTAGGAGCAAGTAGTGAGCGCAATAGATATAGAGAAGTCGGACGAGCACGTCGCCTGGGAGCGACGACTAGGCGATATGGGCTTAGTGGTAGGCCGGTGGCAGAAACGGACTCAGCAGCCGCAACCCCCGCTCGCGGAGGACAGTCCGTTGGCGATCGACGACGCGGTCCCCGGACTTCCCCTCGCGAGTCTGGTCTGGTACCAGATCACGGTAGCGGTCGAGCATCTCGACTTCTTCATCGACGCGGCTCGAGCCACCTCGACCGCGTACCCCACGGCATACCTCACAGTGCTGCGCACCGGTTTGCTGGCTGCTTCGCAGGCAGTCTGGATACTCGGCCCCGACGACCGCGGCGTTCGGCTCGAACGAGCCTTTCGCACGATCGCTGACGATTTGCGGGGTCAATTGGCAATGGTTCGAGATTCCTATGCACCAGATGCAGATGCGCAAGCAACGAAGGACCGACTCATCACCAACTTCCTTGAGCAGCAGAAGGACTATCAGCAGGTCGCGGACGTTCTAGGAGTCAAGATCCGGGTCAAGGACGCGAAGCTCAACAACACTGAGCTAATCGCCTGGGCTGCCGAGCGCATCTTCGAAGGGAAGGGCGACGCGCCCATCACCGGAGCCATCAGCACCTACTGGCGAATGGGTAGCGCCGCCGCTCACGCGCAGCGCTCCCACGCATTGATGCGAGCTGGCCGGAGCGAACTTGTCCGACATGACGACGGGTCCGCCACGGCCCTTCTGCGCGGCGACCTTGAGAATGACATCGGACCCGCTGCGAGCGCGGTCTTCATAGTGCTCACTGAGGCAATCCGTCGCTTCGATCAACTCCGCGCGAGCCCTTCGCTCGTCTGAGGGGGGCACGGTAGGCGATCCTGATTTCCACGGTCTTCGGTCGATGCCGGTTTTTCCCTGATCCTGTTTGCCGACCAGCCGTCAGTTAGGACCTCGTACGCCTCCTCCAGTTGCTCGCCACTCAGGGTGAAGCGATTGCTGCGCGGCTACCTCCCGACGAGCTCCAGTGCCGAGCGTCCGCTTCACCTTAAGACGGCTCATTCGGCGTGGAGTCCTCTAACGGCCGCGCCTCGGGAATACTTGTCAGCGAGAGCCGCTTTCCTGCCTGACCTGATCGCGCTTCCGTGGAAGCCATGGACTGGCGCGACGACTTTCATGGACTGGGGCCTAGTGGAACGCGAAGAAAGCCCTGATCAGCGAGTTTCGTCACCACGCCACAATGTGATGTCTCGCGACATAGGTCTCACTTGTCTCGCGACATGTGTCTCTTCTGGGGCCATCGTCCTGGTGGTGTGAGGGTGTTGCGCCAGTAGCCGCGGTCGGGCTCGATGCGGTGTTCGCTGAGGA
>Ga0180219_1000748_pt1 | contig 23867 bp, 25 predicted proteins | sample eDN3rd30CBELigMG_FD_151338 | JGI IMG/M metagenome (GOLD analysis project Ga0180219, IMG submission 151338) | Enriched Miracle-Growth compost microbial communities from Emeryville, California, USA - eDNA 3rd pass 30_C BE-Lig MG (version 2)... ... | reverse complement strand
TTTCGATACGGAAACCACCGGCCTGGAAAGGCTTGAGGACCGTGTGATCGAAATCGGCGGCGTGGAACTGATCAACAAGTTTCCCACAGGCCGCACTTTCCATAAATACATCAACCCGCAGGGCCGTCAGGTTCATCCTGAAGCGCTTGCGGTGCATGGTATCAGCAACGAACAATTGCTGGACAAGCCGACATTCGCGGAAATTCTGGATGAGTTTCTCGAGTTTTTCGATGGCGCGAAGCTGGTGGCGCATAATGCCATGTTTGACCTTGGCTTCATCAATGCTGAATTGGCGAGGCTCAAACAGGCTGAAATCCAGTCGGAGCGTATCATCGATACATTGGCGCTTGCCCGCCGCAAGCATCCGATGGGACCGAATTCGCTCGACGCGCTGTGCAAGCGCTACGGCATCGAGAACGGACACCGTACCCTGCACGGCGCATTGCTCGATTCCGAGATTCTGGCTGAAGTCTATATCGAACTGATCGGCGGCAAGCAGACAGCGCTTGGGCTCAGCATGGGCGGTGCCGCAAGCGGCAACAATGCCGGAGAAAGCGGTGCTGCCATCGTTCTTGCCGCGCGCCCGAGGCCGCTTGCCCCACGCATTTCCGATGCGGAGCGTGCTGCCCACGCCGCACTTGTGGGCAAGCTGGGCGAAAAAGCCATCTGGAAAAAGTACTGAGTAAGTCTCAGAAGCGGTTATGAAAAAGCCCGGTCGAAACCGGGCTTTTTCCGCCATCTTTTAAAACGATCAGCTCTTTACAGCGGACTTGGCCTGTTCTTCAGCCATGCGGCTCTGGAACATCTGCGCGAAATCGATCGGGTCGATCATCAGCGGCGGATAGCCACCGTTGCGCGTTGCGTCGGCAATGATCTGGCGCGCAAACGGGAACAGAAGGCGCGGGCATTCGATGAACAGAAGCGGAAGCATATGCTCCTGCGGGATGCCCTGAATGCGGAACACGCCGCCATAGACGAGCTCGGTGTTGAAGAGAACGTCCTTGCCGTCAACGGCCTTGGCTTCCAGCGTCAGCACAACGTCGAAATCCGTTTCGGAAAGCGGATTGGCGTTTACGTTCACGTTGATGTTGATGGACGGTGCCTTCTCGCGCGGACGCAGCGACAGCGGCGCGCCCGGGCTTTCAAAGGACAGGTCCTTCACATATTGCGCCAGAATGTTGAGGGACGGCTCGGCCGTCGCGCCATTGCCGTTCTTTACTTCGCCCGCGGCCTTATCGCTCATTATCGGTATGCCTTCTATCGGTGATTAAAATTTTGGCCCCTCAAGCACAAACTGCGCACAGCTGTCCCGAAAGGTCGGAATGTTTGGCTAGCATGTGCGCGGGCATGAGGCAAGAAAGGCTTTTTAGGTTAGTATTTGCGCATTCAGTGATCTTTGCGGTCGTCTTTCCAAGGCGAGTTTTCGTTCGGCCTGGTGGTGTAATCCTCGGGATCGAGATCGATGACATGGTCCTGACGCGGATTTGGACCGGGGCGCTGCTGCCCATAGCCGTCCGAATAGCGCGCCGACGTAGCAACAACCATGCGGCCGCGCATGAATTTTTCCCACATGAAATCGCGAATGAACGGAATGAACAGCAGAATGCCAATGGTGCTGCTCACAAAACCGGGCACGATCAGCAGGATTGCCGCCAGAACCAGCATGGCGCCATGCACCATTTCGCGATCCGGCACGCGTCCGGCAGCCGTTTCGGTACGGATACGCTGTAAAAGCCCGATGCCCTGCACGCGCAGCAGAAAGAAACCCAGCATTGCGCTCAGAATAACGAGGCCCAAGGTCGCGAAAACGCCGATCTTGCTGCCGACGATGACGAAACCGGCAATTTCGATGAAAGGCATCGCCAGCATGACGAGAGGGGCGAGAGAGGAGGACACGTAAGTTACGACCTTTGTTGTTTGGTTTCAGCGCTTCAGTTTAACCCGAATTGTAACTTTTTCAGGTTCGGAACGAAATTGAAACTGTCTGTCATGCAATATCAAATAGGTACGCATGATCGGGATTTGAATGATGACGTAAGCCGATCTATATGTATGAGATACAAACCAGGGATAGGGAAAGGCGAAATGCCTGATCCTTCAATCAGCGGCAGGCGGCATGGAATTTTTTGATTTTGGCACGATATTCTTCTTCATCGCAGCGGTGATAATCTTTCTCCAGCTGAGGAATGTTCTTGGCCGTCGTACCGGAAGTGAAAAACCGCCCTTCGATCCTTATAGCTCAGCCCGCAATGCCGATGCTGCACCGGCAAGCGGTGAGACGGATAATGTCGTCTCCCTGCCGCGTCGTCCGGGCGAAAAAGATTTCACAGCCATCGACAAGGCAGCGCCGGTCGGCACGCCGGTCAATGACGGTCTGCGCGCGATTTACGCTGCCGATCCTTCGTTCGATCCGGCCAGCTTTGTGGATGGCGTGAAGATCGCCTATGAAATGATCGTGATGTCCTTTGCCGATGGTGATCGCAAGGTTCTGAAAAATCTGCTTTCCAAGGATGTCTTTGAAGGGTTCGTCTCGGCAATCGACGAACGCGAAACCCGTGGCGAAAGCGTGCGCTCGTCCTTTGTCGGCATTGATAAGGCGGAAATTGCTGGCGCAGAGATGAAGGGGTCTGAAGCGCATGTGACGGTCAATATCGTCAGCCAGATGATTTCCTCCACCTTTGACAAGGACGGCAAGCTGATCGACGGCGATCCGGAAAATGTGCTCGAGATCAAGGATCTGTGGACCTTTGCCCGCGATACACGATCGCGTGATCCAAATTGGAAGCTTGTCGCGACCGAGGCGGAAGACTAAGAGAAAGCATATGAATCGGGCCGCTGACCCAGCTCAGCGGCCTTTTTGTTTATATATAGCTAAACGGATGCGGCGATGAACGACTTGGCGAGGATTTTGCGCCCGGTGGCTTTTTCCGATTGTCCGGGCTGGTACCTGGACGATCAGTCCGCAGCGTTTGCTGCGTTTCGCCGTTCCGCCGATTATGCAGCACACCAGACATACAAAAGCGGCAGTCTCGGCATCCGTTTCGAAGCGCTGGAGCCGATCTTTGCCGCTGCGCGCAGTCTCGACAATCCGGGTGTGGAAGAAGCGCGTGCTTTCTTCGAACAGAATTTCATCCCTTGCCGGATCGTTCCCGATCAGGGAACAGGCTTTGTGACTGCATTCTACGAACCGGAGATCGAAGCCTCCCTTGAGGCCGACACCCGGTTCAATGTGCCCTTTCTGCGCCAGCCCGATGACCTCGTGAAAGTGACAGATGAAAGCCGTCCAATCGGCCTTGATCCATCCTTTGCCTTTGCGCGCCGGACGGAGAACGGCCTTGCCGAATATGACGATCGACAGACAATCGAACGGGGAAGTCTTTCCGGGCGTGGGCTGGAAATCGCTTTCGTTGCCGACCGGGTCGATGCCTTCTTCGCGCATGTGCAAGGTGCCGCGCGCCTGAAACTGCGTGATGGCGGGTTGCTGCGCATTACATATGCAGCCAAATCCGGCCATCCGTTTACGGGTATCGGTCGCATTCTGGTTGCCAATGGCGAAATTCCGGCTTCAGAAATTTCCATGCAGTCGATCCGACGCTGGCTGGCCGAGCATCCAGACATGGCCGATGATCTCATCTGGCAAAACCGATCCTACATTTTCTTCCGGGAAGCTTCTGTGGACGACCCGGATGCCGGTCCGATTGCCGCTGCAAAAGTTCCGCTGACCGCCGGGCGTTCGCTTGCTGTCGACAAGTTGCTCCACACATTCGGAACGCCGATCCATGTCAGCGCACCCGATGTTACGGTCTTTGACGGCGAACCTTTTGCGCGCCTGATGATCGCGCAGGATACGGGAACGGCCATTGTCGGCCCTGCCCGCGGCGATCTGTTCGCTGGTTCAGGTGACACGGCAGGCGAGATCGCGGGCGGCGTGAAGGACGATGCAGACTTTTATGCGCTGGTGCCGCGCAGGCTTCTGGAGGCTTGAACGGAATGGCGCGCGACACCGACAAGCCGGAAAAAGACTATCTGCGGCCCGAAGACCGCATCCTGTGGGAGACGGTTGCGAAAACCGCAAAGCCGCTGATAAAGCCAAAGGCGAGTGAGGACGAACTTCCCGATTTCAAATCTCTGATGGCGGAAGAAGAAAAGCGCGCTGTGAAGCCGAAAGTTCAGCCTGCGGTGGAGGCGAGCAAACCGAAGAAGGGCCTGTCGGCGCTCAGCGAAATGCAGATTCAGTCACTCGACAAGCCGACGCATCGAAAGATCGCCAAAGGTCGTGTCGATATTGAAGCCCGCATCGATCTGCACGGTCTCACGCAGGGAGAGGCGCACGGCCTGCTCTATGGATTTCTGGTCAGCGCGCATGCACGCGGCCTGCGTCACGTCATGGTCATTACCGGAAAAGGGCGTTCATTCGGCAGCGAAGGGATTTTGCGACAGGCGGTGCCGCACTGGTTCTCCACACCGCTGTTCCGGCTTCTGGTGAGTGCCTATGAGGATGCGGCGCGTCATCATGGCGGGCATGGCGCCCTTTATGTAAGGCTTCGCCGCCAGACCCAAAACATGGCACAGCAGACCCTATTGCCTGGGGGGAGCAGACCGCGATGACGCCATTTGGAATACGCTTGCGCGAATTGCGGGAAGAACGCGGTGTGACGCAGAAGGATATGGCGGCAGCGCTTCGCGTTTCACCCGCCTATCTGTCCGCGCTGGAACACGGCCGGCGCGGCCAGCCGACCTGGGACCTGCTTCAGCGCATTATCACCTATTTCAATATCATCTGGGACGAGGCGGAAGAGTTGCAGAACCTTGCCGCCGTGTCGCATCCGCGTGTTGTAATCGATACGTCGGGCCTGTCGCCGCAAGCGACGGAACTCGCCAATCTTCTGGCGCGCAATATCCGCATCATCGACCGCGAGACGATCAGGCATCTGAGTGAGGAAATAGAGGCAGCGCGAAAGCGCCGCCGCGGTATCAAGTCTGTTCAAGTTGATTAGAGCGCATCCCGAAAAGTGTGAAACGCCTACGCAGGGAAATCAGTCCACTGGACTGATTTCTGATCCTGCTTCGATCGGAAAAGATGTGCGTAAAAACAAATGATCAGATCGCAACGCGCTCTGGTGGATTGAATTTGACGTTTGATACCCGTCAGACATAAATCACGTTTCAAACGTCAAACTCGAAAAATCCAATAGATTCATAAAGTTACTAGTGGTCTTTTTGCTTCCGACATTTGCTCAGCGCCCATATCCGAGGGACGCAAATGTCGGAATCAGACCACTAAAAAAGCGCTTTCAGCTCATCGAGCTTCGAATTGACCAGCCAGCCATAGTAGTTTTCCTGCGGTAGCACAGGTTCCTGACCGTCCGCCTTTCGCTTGGCGTTTTCATTGGCCAGCGCTCGTGCGCGTGCTTCGGCGCCGCCCGTATTATAGAGCGTGGCAGTGAGGCCTGGATTCTTCGAAATGTCGAAGTCGGCGATCTGGCGGTAGGAGTTGATCGACTGTTTCAGCGTCGCCGCGATATAGGGCAGCGTCAGATCAGGATCCATGATCGTCTTGTAGACCACATTGCCGTCTTCTGCGTTCAGCTTGGGCAGACCGGAAACGCGGTTCACCATGTCGGACATCTGCAAGGCCGTCAGCGGATTGATCTGGCCAAGACCGAATGTCTGTCCGGCATAGAAGGGCTGGAAGAAGACCGCGCTGAAACGGTTGTTCGGATAGGCATTGCCGCCGACCGATTTGCCACGGAAGGTTTTGTTCCAGACATTTTCGCGGCAGGACCACAGCGAATAGCTGTCCTTGTGCTTCAGGCAGTCGGCAAATTCCGGCCGCTTGATGAACTGGCCGATGCTTTCGCCATTGTAGCCGAAACTCACGCCCTGGTTCACATAGGACATGGCCTTGACGTAATAGGTCTGGAGCCGGTCATAGACGTCGACATTATAGGTATGCTCGCCGACGATCGCGCCGACAATATGAATAGGATCGATGCCATAGGCTGCTGCCGTCGAGCGGATCTTGGAGCGCAGCGAGGCATCCTTCTTCAGAAGAGTGTAAATCTTCTGATATTTCTTCTCGTAAGTCGTGCTCAGTTCACGCGTGCGCTTGGCGGATGCGCCTGGAATCGGCGGCTGTTCCGCATTGCGGTTGCCCGGAGGCACGACCGTTGCCGCATAGGCGCTCTGGCAGGCAAGGCTGATAGCCAGGGCAAGTCCAACAAAAATGCGTCGCGGCTTTGCGCCCATTATTCTGATCATTGTAGGGGAATGGTCCTGCTATGGTGAATATTCGGTAAAAGTTGCGGGGAAAATAAAAAACCCCCCGATGCAAGTCGAGGGGTTTTTGCAGTATTTGCGAAAGTGAATTCGCGCCGTGGCTTTATGGCCACTTTTAGAGAATGAAGCGCGACAGATCGGTGTTCTTGGCAAGGCTGCCGATCTTGTCTTTTACATAGGCCGCGTCGATGACGAAAGTTGCACCGGTCTTGTCGGGCGCGGTGTATGAAATTTCATCGAGAACGCGTTCCATTACCGTCTGCAACCGACGCGCACCGATATTTTCAACCGACGCATTCAGATCGACGGCAATATCGGCCAGAGCGTCGATGGCGTCATCGGTGATTTCGAGCTTCACCTCTTCCGTTTCCATCAGGGCGATATACTGCTTGATCAGGCTTGCCTCGGTCTCCGTCAGGATGCGGCGGAAGTCTTCACGCGTCAGCGCATTGAGCTCCACACGGATCGGCAGACGGCCCTGCAGTTCCGGCAGAAGATCGGACGGCTTGGATACGTGGAACGCACCCGATGCGATGAACAGCACGTGATCGGTCTTCACCGGCCCGTATTTGGTCGCAACCGTGGTGCCTTCGACCAGTGGCAGCAGATCGCGCTGCACGCCTTCGCGCGACACGCCGGCACCCATGCCGCCTTCCCGCGATGCGATCTTGTCGATCTCGTCGATGAACACGATGCCTTCGTCTTCGGTGACGCGGAGCGCTTCCTGAACGATCTGGTCCTGATCCAGAAGCTTGTCGGATTCATCGTTGATCAGGATCGGGTAGGAATCCTTGACCGTGGTCTTGCGCGTCTTGGTGCGCCCGCCCATGGCCTTGCCCAGCATGTCGGACAGGTTCATGACGCCGATATTGGCGCCCGGCATGCCCGGAATTTCAAAGCTCGGGCCGGAACCGGTATCGGCAACCTCGATTTCGATTTCCTTGTCGTCCATTTCGCCATTGCGCAATTTCTTGCGGAAGCTGTCGCGCGTGGCGGGGCTTGCGGTCTTGCCGACCAGCGCATCCAGCACGCGTTCCTCGGCATTGAGATGCGCCTTGGCCTTCACATCGTCGCGGCGTTTTTCACGGACGAGCGTGATGGCAACTTCGACAAGATCGCGGACGATCTGCTCAACGTCGCGGCCGACATAGCCGACTTCGGTGAACTTGGTCGCTTCCACCTTGACGAAAGGTGCGCCGGCCAGCTTTGCGAGGCGGCGTGAAATTTCCGTCTTGCCGACGCCGGTCGGTCCGATCATCAGGATGTTCTTCGGCATCACCTCTTCGCGCATCTGGCCTTCGAGCTGCTGGCGGCGCCAGCGATTGCGAAGGGCGATAGCGACCGCGCGCTTGGCGTCGTTCTGGCCGATGATGAAGCGGTCGAGTTCGGAGACGATTTCACGGGGAGAGAAATTACTCATAATTATAACCCACTTTGCCACTGCTTGATGAACTCGAACGGATGCAGCAGCATGATCACGTTGAGCGTAAGATTGTCGCGAATGACGATCAGCGCCAGAACTTCAAAGAACAGCGCGATGGCGACAGTTATTTTTGTCGGTAGTTTGGCTGCGATCAGAAAGCCGATCATGGCGGCAACCGTGTCGGAGACCGAATTCACGATGCTGTCGCCGAAATAGTCCACAGAGGACGTGTTGGCGCGATAGCGTTCGATGATGAAATTCGAATTCTCGACCAGTTCCCACGCGGCTTCGATGCCGACCGCAGCAGCAAGTCTCAAGCCGAGCGGGGCTTTGGGTGCGATGATCGTGAGCAGCCAGTAGAACAGGAAGCCATGGATGATGTGCGACAGCGTATACCAGTCGGATATATGCTGCGAGTTTTCAGTCATCAGCGAACCGGACCATAATTTTATGGTTCCGCATTCGCACATGGCGATCCGCCCGTCGAAGTAAAGCCAGGAGGCTTGGACCGCGAGTATGGCAAGAACGATCAGGGCACCCAGGCCCCAGCGTTGCGCACTCGGTTTTGAGGCCTGCGCGAGCGAGCTCATTCTGCGTCCAGGCTTTCCACAATGATATTGTGGTTGGTGTAGATGCAGATATCGGCGGCGATATCCATCGCCTTGCGGGCGATTTCCTCGGCTGACTTGTCGGTGTCGACCAGCGCGCGGGCGGCGGCCAGCGCATAATTGCCGCCCGAACCGATGGCCATCACGCCATGTTCAGGTTCAAGCACATCGCCGGTGCCGGTCAGCGCCAGCGTGACCTTGCTGTCGGCAACCAGCATCATGGCTTCCAGCTTGCGCAAGTAGCGATCGGTGCGCCAGTCCTTGGCAAGTTCGACCGAAGCACGCATGAGCTGGTCGGGATATTGTTCCAGCTTCGCTTCGAGGCGTTCCAGAAGGGTGAAGGCGTCGGCGGTGGCTCCGGCGAAACCGGCAATCACATTGCCCTTGCCGATGCGGCGAACCTTTCGCGCATTGCCCTTCATGACGGTATTGCCGAGCGAAACCTGTCCGTCACCGGCAATGACGACCTTGCCGTCCTTGCGCACGGTGACGATGGTCGTGCCGTAAATTGTCGTGGGATGATGTTCGATCATGGATGCTCCTTTGGCGGCACATGCAATCCCGGAAGGCAATTGCAGGCGCCCCTTCATCTGTTAGGGAAACAGGCTCCGTCAGCCATTGGCGGATGAATCGTGCTTCGCTGAGAATATTTAAGAACGTACGGACGAATTGCAAATACCGAATTGCAGCTTGCCAAACCGGCAAAAGGAATTGGCAAAGGGAGCAAGCTGTTCTAGAACGCCTCCAAGCTATTGAATGAGGAAAGCTTATGACTGCAGAACGCACCCGCAAGGCAAGCATCGAGCGCTCGACCAAGGAAACGAGCATTGCCGTTTCCGTCGATCTGGACGGCGTTGGCAAGTTTGACATCACCACCGGTGTCGGCTTCTTCGATCACATGCTGGAGCAGCTTTCCCGACATTCGCTCATCGATATGCGGGTCATGGCCAAGGGCGACCTGCATATCGACGATCATCACACGGTCGAGGATACGGGCATTGCGCTCGGTCAGGCCATTGCCAAGGCGCTTGGCGAGCGCCGCGGTATCGTGCGCTATGCCTCGATGGACCTTGCCATGGACGACACGCTGACCGGCGCTGCCGTCGATGTATCGGGACGCGCCTTTCTGGTCTGGAACGTCAATTTCACAACGTCCAAGATCGGCACGTTCGATACCGAGCTGGTGCGTGAGTTCTTCCAGGCTTTCGCCATGAACGCAGGCATAACGCTCCATATCAACAATCATTATGGTGCCAACAACCACCATATTGCGGAGTCGATCTTCAAGGCGGTTGCCAGGGTTCTGCGCACGGCGCTTGAAACCGATGAACGCCAGAAGGATGCAATCCCCTCCACCAAGGGTTCGTTGAAGGGATAGGTCCCGAACGAAAGGACAGGTCATGGCGCAATATGTCGTGCTGGAACCGAGGGATAGTAAAGCAATTTCAGGAAAAGCGGACACCGGTTTTCCGTCCGAAATTGCGACGGAAAAAAGCGCTGAAAAGGCAATTTTCGTGCGCGACGGATTCCATGTTCTGGCGTTGGTCCTTCCCTTCGTCTGGCTTCTGACCCAGCGTCTCTGGTTCGAAGCTTTTGCCGTTCTGGGCATTTCGATCCTGCTGGGACTTGCCGGAGCCTGGTTCGGCATCGTCGATGCGGTTCCGCTTCTGACCTTGCTGGTATCGCTGTTCGTGGCGCTGGAAGGCGTCAACTGGAAGATAGCCAAGCTCAGGCGCCAGGGTTTTGTCGAAACAGCGGTCATCGATGCATCCGATCTGGAAGAAGCCGAGATCCGCTATTTCTACGGCCTTGAAGATGCGGCCCGGCCAGCGGCCCCTCTTGCGGACAAGCCTGCGCCGGAATGGGCACAGCAGCCCCCTCGTCCCACCTATTCCTCATTTGGCTCGACAATCGGGTTTGTCGGCCATCGCGGAGAAAACTGAAAATGCGTGTTGCAATCATCGATTACGGCTCCGGCAATCTGCGCTCGGCCACCAAGGCTTTTGAGCGTGCTGCGCATGAGAGCAGTATCGCGGCAGAAATAGAACTGACGGCGGATGCCGACCGCGTGGCGACGGCTGACCGCATCGTGCTTCCGGGCGTTGGCGCCTATGCGGATTGCCGTCGCGGCCTCCATGCCGTTCCGGGCATGGTGCAAGCACTGGAAGAAGTGGTTCTGAAGAAGGCACATCCCTTCCTTGGTATCTGCGTCGGCATGCAGCTCATGTCTGAGCGCGGCCTTGAAAAGGAAGTGACCGAGGGCCTTGGCTGGATCGCGGGTGATGTGCGTGAAATGACGCCGTCCGATCCTTCGCTGAAAATTCCGCAGATCGGCTGGAACAGGATTCACGTGAAACATTCTCACCCGATCTTTGACGGTATCGAGACCGGCGAGAACGGATTGCATGCCTATTTCGTGCATTCCTATATGTTCGATGCGAAGAACAAGGCTGACGTGCTGGCTGTGACCGATTACGGCGGCGACGTCACTGCAACGGTCGGTCGCGACAATATGGTGGGCACGCAGTTCCATCCTGAAAAGAGCCAGCTTCTCGGCCTTTCGCTCATTGCCAATTTCCTGAAATGGAAGCCCTGACATTATGATCCTTTTTCCCGCCATCGATTTGAAAGACGGTCAATGCGTGCGCCTGAAGCTTGGCGACATGGATCAGGCCACCGTTTACAACGAAGACCCGGCAGCACAGGCCAAAGCCTTCGAGGATCAGGGCTTTGAATGGCTGCATGTGGTCGATCTCAACGGAGCCTTTGCCGGCGAAAGCGTCAACGGCAAGGCTGTGGAAGCGATCCTGAAAGCCACCAAAAATCCGGTGCAGCTCGGCGGCGGCATCCGCACGCTCCAGCATATCGAGAACTGGCTTTCCAAGGGATTGCGTCGCGTTATCCTTGGTACGGTCGCCGTGCGCGATCCGGCACTGGTGATCGAAGCCTGCAAGGCATTTCCGGGTCAGGTTGCCGTCGGCATCGATGCCAAGGGCGGCTATGTCGCGGTTGAAGGCTGGGCCGAGGCTTCCGAGCTTGGCGTGGTGGAACTGGCGAAAAAATTTGAAGGTGCTGGTGTTGCCGCCATCATCTATACCGACATTGACCGCGACGGCGTACTGGCTGGCATCAACTGGGATTCGACGCTCGGCCTCGCAGATAGCGTTTCCATCCCGGTGATCGCATCGGGCGGCCTCGCCTCGATGGATGACATCAAACGTCTTGCCGCTCCTGATGCCCGCAAGCTGGAAGGCGCGATTTCCGGTCGCGCGCTTTACGATGGCCGCATCGATCCGGCGGAAGCCTTGTCTGTACTGAGGGCCACAGCATGACCTTGAAAGCACGCGTAATTCCTTGCCTGGACGTTAAAGACGGCCGCTCCCGCCTGCCCGCAGCGAACAGTCCGGCAAAGGCCGGACCGCGAGGACAGGCAAAACTGAAAAGAGACGCGGCAGATCGAGGACAACCATGCTGAAAGCAAGAGTGATACCGTGCCTCGATGTGAAAGACGGACGCGTCGTCAAGGGCGTGAACTTCGTCGATCTGATCGATGCGGGTGATCCGGTGGAAGCTGCCCGCGCCTATGATGCGGCGGGCGCAGACGAACTGTGCTTCCTCGACATCACGGCGTCTTCGGACAATCGCGAGACAATTTTCGATGTGGTGGCCCGGACGGCAGAACAGTGCTTCATGCCGCTGACGGTTGGCGGCGGCGTGCGACAGGTCGCTGACATTCGCAAGCTGCTTCTGGCTGGTGCTGACAAGGTTTCCATCAATACGGCTGCGGTGAAGAACCCGGAATTTGTCGCCGAAGCTGCTGACAAATTCGGTGACCAGTGCATCGTGGTTGCCATCGACGCCAAGAAGGTTTCGGGCGAAGGCGAAGCCGACCGTTGGGAAATCTTCACCCATGGCGGTCGCCAGACGACAGGCATCGATGCGGTAGAATTTGCGCAGAAGGTGGTGAGCCTTGGTGCCGGTGAAATCTTGCTGACCTCGATGGATCGTGATGGCACCAAGGCCGGCTATGATGTGGCACTGACGCGGGCTGTTGCTGACAGCGTGCGCGTTCCGGTGATTGCATCGGGCGGTGTCGGCAATCTGGATCACATGGTTGCGGGCATTCGCGACGGTCACGCAACGGCGGTTCTCGCCGCTTCGATTTTCCACTTCGGCACCTATACGATTGGCGAGGCCAAGCGCTATATGGCCGAGGCTGGCATCCCGATGCGGCTCGATCCGGTCCGTTGAGAATACAGCGTGTCGCGGAAAAGTGGGAACCGTCTTCGCGGGGAAATCAGTCCACTGGACTGTTTTCTGATCCCGCTACGGTCCGATAACGACATGCACAGAAATCTGAAGGAAATCCGATGACTGAGTTCACACTTTCCGACCTTGAACGCATCGTCGCGGAGCGTGCCAGCGTGACGGACGGTTCGTCCTATACGGCAAGTCTGGTGGCAAAAGGCCAGACACGGGCCGCCAAAAAGCTTGGTGAAGAAGCTGTGGAAACGGTCATTGCCGCAGTGGAAGGCAACCGTGCGGAAGTGGTCACCGAAAGCGCTGATTTGCTTTATCATCTGCTGGTGGTTCTCAAGGTTGCGGACGTGCCACTCAATGAGGTTCTTGCAGAGTTGCAACGCCGCACGGCGCAGACCGGCCTTGAAGAAAAAGCCGGTCGTCCGAAAGCCTAAATGCAAATAGGATCGGAAGCTGCTAGTGCAGAATTGGCGTTGAGGGAGAGCAGCGACAATATGTGGGAAAAAGTGGATCAGCTAACGCCGTCGCGTTACTCGCCTTACCGTTTCTTTTCGGCTGAGGAATGGGCGGGATTTCGCGCCGACACGCCGCTCACTTTGACGTATGATGAGGTCAAGCGACTGCGCTCGCTGGGCGATCCCATCGATCTCGACGAGGTACGGCGCATCTATCTGTCGCTGTCGCGATTGCTGTCGGCGCATGTGGAGGCAAGCCAGCTTCTGTTCGAGCAGCGCAAGCAGTTCCTCAACATGGAAGAGTCGTTCAAGACGCCTTTCATCATCGGCATTGCCGGTTCGGTTGCGGTTGGGAAATCCACGACTGCGCGCATCCTGAAAGAGCTTCTGGCACGCTGGCCATCGAGCCCGAAGGTCGATCTCGTGACGACCGACGGTTTTCTCTACCCCAATGCAGTCCTGCGCGAGCAGAACATGATGGAGCGCAAGGGCTTTCCCGAAAGCTACGATGTCGGTGCGGTCTTGCGCTTTCTGTCAGCGATCAAGGCAGGCATGAGCCAGGTGCGAGCGCCGCTCTATTCGCACTTAAGCTACGACGTCTTGCCGGGCGAATATCAGATCGTCGACAAGCCGGATATTCTGATCTTTGAAGGCATCAATGTACTGCAGGTGCGCGATCTGCCGGAAGACGGCAAGATGGTGCCCTTCGTCTCCGATTTCTTCGACTTCTCGATCTATATCGACGCGGAATCGCAGCTGATTCACAAATGGTATATCGACCGCTTCATGCGGCTGCGGGAGACGGCTTTCGTCAATCCGGAATCCTTCTTCCATCGCTATTCGCAGCTTTCGGAAGATGCGGCGCGTTCGATTGGCGAAGGGCTGTGGAACAATATCAACCTGAAGAATCTCAAGGATAATATCCTGCCGACGCGCCCGCGCGCCGATCTGATCCTGCGCAAGGGCAGCGATCATTTGATCGAGGAAGTGGCCCTGAGAAAAATCTAGAGCATTTCCAGCAAAAGTGCGAAGCGTCTACGCGGGGAAATCAGTTCACTGGACTGATTTCTATCCCGGCTCGATGCGTAGGATAATGCGACGAAACAAGTACTTAGATATGAAGAAGGGCCGGTTATCCGGCCCTTTCGTCTTTTGGCGATTGCAGCGGGTCAGGCCGTGCAGTCGCGCATGAAACGCTGCAGATAATCATCGAAGATAGCTGGTGTCTCGCGGAAAGGCGCATGCCCTGCCCCGTCGATGACATGGGTTCTGCCTTCCCAGAGATTGCCAAAGCGGACTTTCGAGACGAAATCCAGTTCAACAAACGGCTCGTCGCGACCGTTGACGACTGCAATCGGGAGTCTTGCTTCGGCAACGATATCGCGCTGGTTGCCGCCGGTTCCGGCTGCAAATTTTTCGAACATGATGCGCCGCGCGCGCCCATCCGTGCGGGCGACAATCTCAAGCAACTGCTCTTCAAACGGTTCGCCGCAGGTACTGCGCGCATAGGATTCGACATCGCGGTCGGAAAATGCCTCCTGCCCGGCAAGCGCCATATCCGGGCCGCTCCTGAACCCCTGCCCCACTTCCTCACGCGCCACAGGCGGCGTGCCGGTAATCATCAGGCCGCGCATGCCGGGAAAGCGTGAAATCATCTCGATGCCGATGTGGCCGCCAAGCGACCAGCCAAAAACGACCGCATCCGAAATGCCGAGCTTCGCCAGCACTTCCGTCATCACGTCGGCATAGCCTTCCATGGAATAGCTGCGATCCGGATCAAGGGCGTTGCCGGACTGGCCATGGCCTGGCAAATCCGGCGCGATCACCCGCCAGTTTCTACCGATTTCGCCTTCAAGCTGGGGCGCGAAGATGGTGCCTGCGCTGGAGTTGCCATGGATCATCAGCAAGGGCGTTCCGTTGCCCCTGCTTTCACGGATGGCAATGCGACCGTGGCTGGTCTCGATTTCATGGGATTTCATGGTCTCGGGTTTCCCTGTGTGGAGTCTTTTGGGATCAGTCGTAAGAAACCTTGCCGCGCCCCTTCTTGATGTCGGATCGTCCGGACTTGGCCTTGAGGCGGCGTTCGACGGAGCCTTTTGTGGGCCTGGTCTTCTTGCGTGGCGGCGGCGGTGGTTCGGCAGCTTTGGCAATAAGCGCGATCAGCCGTTCGCGCGCGTCCTCGCGGTTGCGCTCCTGGGTGCGGAACCGATTGGCCTCAATCAGAATATCGCCGTCCTTGGTGCCTTTCTGTCCGGCAAGCTTGAAAAGCCGTGACAGGATATCTTCGGGCAAGCCTGCTCTCGCGGCATGAAAGCGCAACTGCACGGCAGTCGAAACCTTGTTGACGTTCTGACCGCCCGGCCCGGAGGCACGGATGAAGCTCTCCTCCAGATCGTCTTCACGGATCGTCAGGCGATTTGTGATGCGGATGATGTTCCGGTTCTCTTCCATGACGAGGAGATATACCGCTTTGTATCCCTTATACAAAAGAAAAACCCGGCCTTTCAGCCGGGCTCTCCCTCCTCCTCAGGATGGTAAAAGCATGTCTCCAAAAAGTGGGAACCGGTTTTTGGATAACGACATGCGTAGAAAAAGCTATTCCGCAGCGATACGGATGGCCGGGGCCGCGTCCTTTACTTCGTGATCGACATGGCTTTCGAACTTCTCGAAATTCGTGACGAACATGTCGACCAGCTTCCTGGCCTGCGCGTCATAGGCAGCCTTGTCGGCCCAGGTCGAGCGCGGATCGAGAATGGACGTGTCGACACCCGGTACTTCAACCGGAACGGCAAAGCCGAAATTCGGATCGATGCGGAATTCCGCATTGTTCAGCGAACCATCGAGAGCCGCAGCCAGAAGCGCGCGGGTTGCCTTGATCGGCATACGCTTGCCAACGCCGTAAGCGCCGCCGGTCCAGCCGGTATTGACCAGCCAGCAATCGACCTTGTGCTCGGCGATCAGCTTGCGCAGCAGGTTACCGTATTCCGACGGATGGCGCGGCATGAACGGTGCGCCGAAGCAGGTCGAGAAGGTTGCTTCCGGTTCGGTCACGCCCTTTTCGGTACCGGCGACCTTGGCCGTGTAACCGGACAGGAAGTGGTACATGGCCTGTGCCGGCGTCAGCTTGGCAATCGGAGGCATCACGCCGAAGGCATCGGCGGTGAGCATGATGATGTTCTTCGGCTGGCCGCCCTTGCCCGTCTTCGATGCATTCGGGATGAAATCGAGCGGATAGGCGCAACGGGTGTTTTCCGTCAGCGAGCCGTCGTCGAAATCCGGCTGGCGGTGTTCGTCGAGAACGACATTTTCCAGCACCGTGCCGAAGCGCTGCGTGGTCGCGTAGATTTCCGGCTCCGCTTCGGCAGACAGACGAATGGTCTTTGCATAGCAGCCGCCTTCGAAGTTGAAGATGCCGTGCTCGCCCCAGCCATGCTCGTCATCGCCGATCAGCGTACGGGTCGGGTCGGCTGACAGCGTGGTCTTGCCGGTGCCGGACAAGCCGAAGAAGACGGCGGTGTCACCGTTCGGGCCTTCATTGGCCGAGCAGTGCATCGGCATCACGCCCTTGGCAGGCAGGATGTAGTTGAGAGCGGTGAAGACCGACTTCTTCATTTCACCGGCATAGGAGGTGCCGCCGATCAACACGATCTTGCGGGTCAGGTCGACCGCAATCACCGTTTCGGTGCGCACGCCATAGCGTTCAGGATCGGCCTTGAAGGACGGCAGATCGATGATCGTCATTTCCGGGACATAGGACGCAAGCGCTTCCTGTTCCGGACGGATCAGAAGATTGCGGATGAACAGCGAATGCCAGGCATATTCGGTGATGACGCGGGCATTGATCTTGTTGCCGGCATCGGCGCCGCCGATCAGATCCTGCACAAAAAGCTCCTTGCCCTTCGCGTGGTCGATGAAATCGGCATAGAGCAGCTCGAAAGCCTCGCGGCTCATCGGCTTGTTGTTGTCCCACCAGACATGATCTTCCGTGTCGGCATCGCGCACGACGAACTTGTCTTTCGGCGAACGGCCCGTGTGCTGGCCGGTGCGTGCGACAAGCGCACCCTGTGCCGACAGTTCGGCTTCGCCCCGGCGGACGGTTTCCTCATAGAGCCGGGCGGCCCCGAGGTTGTAAAAGACTGCGGAGAGTTCCTTCAGTCCTGAAGTGGCAATGGAAGCGGCCGTGTTGTGAATGCCGGTCTCTCTCATGATGTCTCCGCCATATGGTTTGACAATTGATCGGTCTCTTTTCGCGCCTACCAGATTGATCGCGAAATAGAGGATGGCAGTCAGAAACAGATTAATCGTGGCAATTCAAATATTTAATCGATTTAAAATTTTTGAAATTTTTTTAAATCGTTTAATCTATGCGTTATGAGCTGTGAGTTCCGGGGATTGGCGGTGACCCTGGCTTGAGCTCAGGTATTAACCAAAGAGCGATTCGGCTCGTGGTGTTTGGTGGCTTCTGCTGGCGCCGCCACATTTTGTACCTAATTTGTACTGCACAAGCAGGCACATTATAATAGTATCGATGTGTAATAAGGCGCTCGATCTATACCCCGCCAGTCTCTGGCGGCTGAAAGACGTCACCAGCCGGGCCTTCCGGTTGGCTTAGTTGAAGGAGAAAGGTTCGCATGAAGGAAGCCTCGGCAACGCAGACGATTGCGCTGGTCGACGACGACCGCAACATCCTGACCTCCGTGTCCATCGCGCTGGAATCGGAAGGCTATCGGGTCGAAACCTACACCGATGGCGCGTCCGCGCTGGATGGTCTGATGGCGCGTCCGCCCAATCTTGCGATCTTCGATATCAAGATGCCGCGCATGGACGGTATGGAGCTTCTGCGCCGTCTGCGCCAGAAATCCGACCTCCCCGTCATCTTCCTCACCTCCAAGGACGACGAGATCGACGAGCTTTTCGGCCTCAAGATGGGCGCGGATGATTTCATCACCAAGCCGTTCTCGCAGCGTCTTCTGGTCGAACGCGTCAAGGCGGTGCTTCGCCGGGTTGCCGCACGCGACGGCACGGCCAAGCCGACCGGACAGCAGGCAAAATCGCTGGAGCGCGGCCAGTTGGTCATGGATCAGGAACGCCATACCTGCACCTGGAAGGGCGAGCCCGTCACGCTGACGGTCACCGAGTTCCTCATCCTTCATTCGCTGGCGCAGCGTCCAGGTGTCGTGAAAAGCCGTGACGCCCTCATGGATGCGGCTTATGATGAGCAGGTCTATGTGGATGACCGCACCATCGACAGCCATATCAAGCGCCTGCGCAAGAAGTTCAAGGCGGTTGACGACGATTTCGAAATGATCGAAACGCTCTATGGCGTCGGCTACCGCTTCCGCGAGGCCTGATAGATAATTACATATCGCCAGTCCGTGAGGTCTGGCGGTAGTTTAGTGAGAGCAGACAGAGCGACATGGTCGCAGAAACCGGGAACGACGGCCTTGTCGGCCAGAAATCGGATTTGCGCGAACGCAGGGCCCGGCGGCAGCGCTCGGTGTTCTGGCGGCGCTTTTTTGCGCCCCTGCGCAAATTTCTCGGCCAATATCTGTTTTCGAGCCTGACGCGCCGTATCCTGTTTCTCAATCTGGCGGCGCTGGCGGTTCTTGTTTCCGGCATTCTCTACATGAATCAGTTCCGCGAGGGGCTGATCGACGCGAAGATCGAAAGCTTGCTCACCCAGGGCAAGATCATCGCCGGCGCCATCTCGGCTTCGGCGACCATCGACACCAATTCTCTGATGATCGATCCGGAAAAGCTCCTGGAGCTTCAGGCCGGGCAAAGCCTGACGCCATCGCCGGATTCACCCGACAACTGGGAGTTTCCGATCAATCCGGAAAAGGTTTCCCCCCTGTTGCGCCGGTTGATTTCGCCGACGAGCACGCGGGCGCGCATCTATGATCGCTATGCCAATATGCTGCTCGATTCGCGCGCGCTCTATTCGCCGAGCTTTCCTTCCGCTGGCCCTGTGCTTCGCTATGACCTGCCGCCGATCGAGGAAGAGACACCAACCATCTGGGAACGGGCCGGAACGTGGATTTCGCACCTGTTCTACGGCGGAGGCCTGCCGGTCTATCAGGAACAGCCGGGCGGCAATGGCCTCGCTTTTCCGGAAATCGTAAAGGCTCTGGCCGGTTCGCCGCAAACGGCGCAGCGGCGTAATGAAAAGGGCGAGCTGGTCGTCTCGGTTGCCGTGCCGATCCAGCGTTCGCGCGCAATATTGGGCGTGCTCCTGCTCTCTACCGAAGGCGACGATATCGACAAGATCGTGCAAGCCGAACGCATGGCGGTTTTCCGCGTGTTCGGCGTCGTGTCGCTGGTCATGGTCATCCTGTCGCTTTTCCTCGCATCGACGATTGCAAGCCCGCTGCGCAAGCTTTCCGCTGCTGCCGACCGCGTTCGTCATGGTGTGAAAAGCCGTGTGGAAATTCCCGATTTCTCCGAACGTCAGGATGAGGTCGGCCATCTTTCCACGTCTATCCGCGAGATGACTGATTCGCTCTATACCCGTATCGAGGCTATCGAAAGCTTTGCCGCGGACGTGAGCCACGAGTTGAAGAACCCCCTCACCTCGCTGCGCAGTGCTGTCGAAACTCTGCCGCTTGCCAAGACCGAGGAATCGCGCAAGCGGCTTCTCGACATCATCCAGCACGACGTTCGCCGCCTTGATCGCCTGATTACCGATATTTCCGATGCTTCTCGTCTCGATGCGGAACTCGCGCGCGAACATATTGACCGCGTCGATATGAAGACGCTTCTGACCAATCTCGTGACGGCAGCGCGTGAAGTGCGCCGCAACAAGGTAGGGACGGAAATCATCTTCAATACCGGCAAGCTGCCTGCCGGAAAGAAGGGCTTCTATGTTGCCGGTCACGATCTGCGTCTCGGTCAGGTGGTCAGCAACCTGATTGAAAATGCCCGTTCTTTCGTGCCCGACGATACTGGACGTATCGTGGTATCGCTGAGTGGTGAAGGCAGCCGCTTGCGGGTGCTTGTCGAGGATAATGGCCCTGGCATTCCGATCGAGAATATCGAACGCATCTTCGAACGTTTTTATACGGATCGTCCGGCATCGGAGGCTTTCGGCCAGAATTCAGGCCTTGGGCTTTCGATCAGCCGCCAGATCATCGAGGCCCATGGCGGTACGCTGACGGCTGAAAATATTGTCGATCCGGCGAAGCCCGATCAGTTCAAGGGCGCACGTTTCATCGTCGACCTGCCTGCAAGCGCATGACACCTGAAGAGGAAAAAAGCGGGCTTCACGCCACCACGCTTCAGATCAGCGGTCGCGGCGTCATGATTATGGGGCGGTCTGGCGCCGGCAAGACTGAACTTGCGCTGACACTTGTGGAAAGAGCGCTCCTTCGCGGAGAGGCTGCCTCGCTGGTCGCCGACGACCGCACATTGCTTCATGTGGAAAACGGCAGGCTGATAGCCAGCGTTCCAGCAGCCCTTGCTGGTGGCGTGGAGATTCGCGGCGCGGGGCTTTTCAAGGTCGCTTTCGTGGAGGCCGCACCGCTCTATCTCATTGTCCGGCTTGTGGATCGGGATGAGGCCGAACGCTATCCGGGTGGTGAAACGTGGGAATTCGAGGGCATTTCACTGCCTCGACTTCTTTTGCCGGCTTTGTCGTCGAATGGCGATTCCAACGCGCTTTCGCGGGCCATCGAGGCCACCTTGTTTTACGAAAAATGGCCTTCGAACGAGGGCTGAATCCGGCTTTGTTACGAATCGATTAATTTTCCACGACGCTGCGGCATTTTGCTTTTTTCATGGCAGCGTGGAAATTTTTCACTTGCTATCAAGATTTGCGCTGCCAAGATGCACAACTCGCCGGCGCTTTTCCGGCGTGGTTTCAGTGCCATCTGACACTCTGGCGGGGTGATGCGGCGGGCACGCGACGGGAGCTTTTATAGTATGATCGGACTCGTGCTTGTTACGCACGGAAGATTGGCCGAAGAGTTTTTGCATGCTGTCGAGCATGTAGTCGGGCCGCAAGACAATTTCGAGACCGTTTGCATCGGTGCCGAAGACGATATGGAACAGCGTCGGCGGGATATCGTTGATGCGGTGGAGCGCGCCGATAATGGCAGCGGGGTCATCATTCTGACCGACATGTTCGGCGGTACGCCGTCCAATCTCGCCATTTCCGTCATGAAGGAAGGCAAGGTCGAAGTCATCGCAGGTGTCAATCTGCCGATGCTTATCAAGTTGTCGAGCGTCCGCATCGGGGGCGACATCAAGACAGCTCTGCGCGAGGCGCAGGATGCGGGGCGCAAATATATCAATGTTGCGAGCCAGGTCCTGACAGGAAAGTAATTCATGCACTCAAGCGTGCCCGTTACCGGTGAATACGAACCCGAAACAGCAGTTTCCCGATCCTTCGAGATCGTCAACAAGCGCGGCCTTCACGCCCGCGCTTCGGCCAAGTTCGTGCAACTGGTCGATGGTTACAATGCACATGTCCGTGTCAGCAAGGACGGCATGACCGTTGGCGGCACGTCGATCATGGGCCTGATGATGCTTGCCGCCTCTCCCGGCTGCTGCATCGATGTCAGCGCCTCGGGCGAACAGGCCGATGCGGTGTTGGAAGCCTTGCAGACACTCATAGCCGATAAGTTCGGCGAAGAATGCTGACGAACGAAACTGCGGCCGCTGTGGGTGATCTCAACGATCCGGTGGCCGTTTTCGATGCGGGTATCGGCAGTTATGCCTTGGTTGAGCTTATCAGGCACAGCCAGCCGCAGCGCGACATCATCTATTTTGCCGATCGGGCCAGTTTTCCTTATGGCGCGAAGAGCCGCGATCAGCTGCTTTCCATCATGCGCCGTACGATTCATTACCTGACGGGCCTTGGCGCCCCAACAATCGTCCTTGCTTCCAATGCGCCCTCAGTCATGGTCCTCGACGCACTGAAAAGCGAGTTTGCCGTACCGGTCTATGGCGTGGCGCCGCCGGTTCGTGCCGCCCTTGCGGCAAGCCGTAGCGGCAAGGTTGCCGTTATGGGTGTGCGTTCGATGATCGAGAGCGAAGAGCTTGCAGGCTTTGTCCGGACACAGACCGATAGGCCGGACGATGTTGCTTTGATCAATGCGTCTGCGATGGTGGAGCTGGTGGAAAACGGTGCTTTTCTTCGCCAGCCGGATGAGACCGCGCAAAAGGTGGCCGCATTCTGCGATGACATTGCTGCCAGCCATCCTCTCATCGACACGCTGACGCTTTCCAGTACCCATCTGCCATGGCTCAGATCGTTTTTCGAAACGGCCCGTCCCGGCTGGCAGTTTCTTGACCCGGCAGACGACGTGATCGCTGCACTCCCGCAGCCCGAAGGCGGCTCCGGTCGCACGGTTGCCCTGGTCACGGAAAGCGAAATCTATCCTGTTGCCGAATTTCGCCGCATGCTCGAAATATTGCAGGTCGATCTTCCTTTGACGGTTATCAACCCCGCATTCGACAAACCTGCTTGATATGCACGTATAAAGATTTCTTTATATTGCGTTGTGCTTCCGGCTGCGATCTGCTAGTCAAGGCGGCAGCCGGAGCGCTTTCCCGCATGGAAAGCTGCCCCACATTGGAATGCAATTCCGGCCGCTGATTACATCTTTATCGAGCTGGAACTGCCTTTTATTGGAGCACGCGATGACCGCAAGCCAAGATTTTGTCGTCAAGGATCTTAGCCTGGCCGATTGGGGCCGTAAGGAACTCGATATCGCAGAAACCGAAATGCCGGGCCTGATGGCTGCCCGTGAGGAATTCGGCAAGTCGCAGCCGCTGAAGGGCGCACGCATTTCCGGATCGCTGCATATGACGATCCAGACCGCCGTTCTGATCGAAACGCTGCAGGTACTGGGCGCACAGGTCCGCTGGGCCTCCTGCAACATTTTCTCGACGCAGGATCATGCCGCCGCCGCGATTGCCGCAACCGGCACGCCGGTTTTCGCCATCAAGGGCGAAACGCTTGAAGAATACTGGACCTATACCGACCAGATCTTCCAGTGGCCGGATGGCGAGCCATCCAACATGATCCTCGACGATGGTGGCGACGCCACCATGTACATTCTCATCGGCGCGCGCGCCGAAGCAGGCGAGGACGTTCTGTCGAACCCCGGTTCGGAAGAAGAGGAAGTGCTTTTCGCGCAGATCAAGAAGCGTATGGCTGCAACGCCGGGCTTCTTCACGCGCCAGCGCGACGCCATCAAGGGTGTGACGGAAGAAACCACCACCGGCGTCAATCGTCTCTACCAGTTGCAGAAGAAGGGCCTCCTGCCCTTCCCGGCGATCAACGTCAATGACAGCGTCACCAAGTCGAAGTTCGACAACAAATACGGCTGCAAGGAATCGCTCGTTGACGGCATTCGTCGCGGCACCGACGTCATGATGGCAGGCAAGGTTGCTGTCGTGTGCGGTTATGGCGATGTCGGCAAGGGTTCCGCCCAGTCGCTCGCCGGTGCAGGCGCCCGCGTGAAGGTGACCGAAGTCGATCCGATCTGCGCGCTTCAGGCTGCAATGGACGGTTTTGAAGTCGTAACCCTCGACGATGCTGCTTCGACCGCCGATATCATCGTGACCACGACCGGCAATAAGGACGTGATCACCATCGACCATATGCGCAAGTTCAAGGATATGGCGATCGTCGGCAATATCGGTCACTTCGACAATGAAATTCAGGTGGCAGCACTTCGCAACCTGAAATGGACCAATGTGAAGCCGCAGGTCGATCTGATCGAATTCCCGGATGGCAAGCGCATCATCCTGCTTTCCGAAGGCCGCCTGCTCAATCTGGGCAACGCAACCGGCCATCCGAGCTTCGTCATGTCGGCTTCGTTCACCAATCAGGTTCTG
>Ga0180219_1000747_pt1 | contig 23895 bp, 19 predicted proteins | sample eDN3rd30CBELigMG_FD_151338 | JGI IMG/M metagenome (GOLD analysis project Ga0180219, IMG submission 151338) | Enriched Miracle-Growth compost microbial communities from Emeryville, California, USA - eDNA 3rd pass 30_C BE-Lig MG (version 2)... ... | reverse complement strand
TGCCGACCGAGTCCTCGGTGAAGGTGCCGGCGGTGATCAGGCCCTGTTTGGTGCCTTCGAGGGACAGGTATGCGGGTGTTGGCATGAAAGCTCTCCTTGCCGTGTGAGTTGATGGCCCCGGGGTTCAAAACCCTGTGGGTGGCCGGGCTATAACAATTTGCGTGCCAATCACTTCTCAGCGCCCGGAATACAAGGCTTTCGATAAAACAGCCATTGTTCTTGAACAACTCATGCCGCGATTACTGCGCAACTTCTTGCACACCACTGCGCAACTTCTTTCACACCAGGCATCCATCCCTACTCCCATCTGTTCGGAAGCAGCTCAACCCTTGCTTTCTCGATGAAAATCTCGGCAAGAATTTGCACACCTGGAATATCGCACCCCAACACACCAAGGCTGTAAAAAGTTCCCGGGAAAATGATATCAAACCGATATCAATCGACACGAATCGGAGATTAAGAAATTTCTTAGCAATGCCATAAGAGTGCGACAAAGCGCCTGGAAAACCGCTGAAAACCATCGTTCTAGAGCCATCCACGAGGAATGAAGATTGTGTGCGCCAACTCACACGACCTCATTTGGGCTTGAAAATCCTACAAATAAAATAGCCAATGTCCTACAAGACATCCCTGGCCAATACATGCACTATTGCCCGCCACTTGAGTGGCAGTTTTTTGCCACCCAGGAACGTCCCGTCGCTTGCCCGGGTATCTCATACCGGAACTTTTAGTACGGCGTCATATAGATAGTTCAGCCTAATCACGGAACGATTGCAGGGATGAGCCACACCAGAAAACTTGCATCGCATTATCTCGAACTGGCCGATACGCCTGCCTCGCGGGAGAGCTACGCCGGTGAGGATGTCCGTTATTCGGTGGAATTCGAAGCGCTGGAAACCGAGCTGGGCAAGGCCACTTCCCTGCATGGCAGCGGCCCGATCGACTGGCAGAAGATCCTGGAGGGCAGCGAGCGCCTGCTGCGGGAGCAATCCAAGGATCTACGCGTCGCTGCCTGGCTGACCTGGGCCCTGCAGCAACGCGAATCCTTTTCCGGCCTGCTGGCCGGCCTGGGGATGCTCCTGCGGCTCTGCGAGCAGCACTGGGATGATCTCCACCCGCGCAAGCCGCGGACTCGCGCGGCAGCCCTGGAATGGCTGGCGACACGTCTGGAGCCCCTGTTCGCCGACGACGTTGCGGTAAAGGAGCAACTGCCGCTGTTCCGCCAGTTGGCCGACACCCTCAAGAAGCTGGAAGAGTTCCTCCACGAGAAGCTGGGCGATGATGTCCCCAGGTTGCTTCCGCCGCAGAGGGCCCTGGAGGCGATGGTCGAGCGGGCCTCCCAGGCGCAGCCCGAACAGGGGCCGGTCGGCGCGGTCATGGCCCAGATGAAGCAGGCCGCCACTCAGTTGCTGGCGCCTGTCAGCAGCATCGAGAACGAGAAGGATGCCCACAAGGCCCTGCGCGCCCAGCAGGATGGGGCCCGCCCGCTCTGCGCCTGGTGGCTGAAGCAGAAGGCCACCGACCTGCGCGCACTACGCCTGAACCGCACCCTGCTGTGGCTGCCGATCGACAACCTGCCAGAGCGCAATGCCGAACAGCTCACGGCGCTGCGCGGCCTGCCCCAGGACAAGCTGAACAACTACCGCGAGCGTTTCGAGAAAGGCCACTACGCCGACCTGCTGGTCGACCTGGAAGGCAGCCTCGCGCGTTCGCCCTTCTGGTTCGACGGCCAGCGCCTGGCCTGGGAGTGCCTGCAGGCGCTGGACGCCGAACACGCCATGCGTGAAGTGGAAATCCAGCTGGCGCTGTTCCTGCAGCGGCTGCCCGGGGTAGTCGAGTTGCGCTTCCACGATGGCAGCCCTTTCGCCGACCCGGCCACTCGCGCCTGGATCAGCGCCTATGTCCTGCCCCATCTGCAGGCGCCGGCCAGCGTCCGCGAAGTGCCGGTGAGCCAGGAACTCCCGGCCTGGGAACAGGCCCTGCAGGAAGCCTTGCCGGTGTTGCGCAAGGACGGCCTGAAACCCGCGGTACAGCAGCTCAAGCAGGGGCTGCAGAGCGCCTATGGCGGCCGCCAGCGCTTCTTCTGGCAACTGAGCATGGCGCGCCTGTGCTACCAGGCCAAGAAATACGAACTGGCTCGCACCCAACTGGAATCCCTCGACCAGGAACTGCAGGACACCGGCCTGCACGACTGGGAACCCGACCTCGCCCTGGAGGTGCTGCACCTGTTGCACAGCTGCTGCGAACTGCTACCGCAGAACCATGCCGTGCGCGAGCGCAAGGACGAGGTCTATCGCAGGCTGTGCCATCTCGACCTCGAGATGGTGCTCGACTAGGCCTTCGGGCCCTAACGCAAAGGAGACATGCCATGGCCAAAGAAGGCTCGGTAGCCCCCAAGGAACGCATCAACATCACTTTCAAGCCGGCTACCGGCGGCGCTCAGGAAGAAATCGAGCTGCCGCTGAAGGTACTGGTGCTCGGTGACTTCACCCAGCGCGCGGACGAACGCAAGGTCGAGGATCGCAAGCCGATCGGCATCGACAAGAACAACTTCGACGAAGTGCTCGCCAAGCAGGAACTGGGCCTCACCCTGAGCGTGCCGAACCGACTGCAGGACGAAGGCGGCAGCGACGAGTTGGCCATCGCCCTGAAGATCAATTCGATGAAGGACTTCAACCCCGCCAACCTGGTCGACCAGGTACCGGAGCTGAAGAAACTGATGGAGCTGCGCGAAGCCCTGGTCGCCCTGAAGGGCCCGCTGGGCAATGCCCCGGCCTTCCGCAAGGCCATCGAAGGCGTGCTCGCCGACGAGGAATCGCGTGGCCGCGTACTCAACGAGCTCGGCCTCGACGGCAACGAGCAGGACGCCTGAGCCAAGGACTGAAAAGGAAGCCAACACATGAGCACCAGCGCAGTACAGCAAAACGGCGGCGCCAGCGCCGAATACGGCATTCTCGACCGCATCATCGCCGAAACCCGCCTGAGCCCGGACGACGACGCCTACGGCATCGCCAAACGCGGCGTGTCGGCCTTCATCGAGGAGCTGCTGAAGCCGCAGAACCAGGGCGAACCGGTGAAGAAGGCCCTGGTCGACCGGATGATCGCCGAGATCGACGCCAAGCTCAGCCAGCAGATGGACGAAATCCTCCACCACGCCGAGTTCCAGGCGCTGGAGTCGTCCTGGCGCGGCCTGAAGCTGCTGATCGACCGCACCAACTTCCGCGAGAACATCAAGGTCGAGCTGCTCAACGTCTCCAAGCAGGACCTGCTGGATGATTTCGAGGACTCCCCGGAAGTGGTCCAGTCCGGCCTCTACAAGCACATCTACACCGCCGAGTACGGCCAGTTCGGCGGCCAGCCGGTGGGCGCCATCGTCGCCAACTACTACTTCGACCCGAGCGCGCCCGACGTCAAGACCATGCAGTACGTGGCCAGCGTCGCCAGCATGTCCCACGCACCCTTCATCGCCGCCGCCGGCCCGAAGTTCTTCGGCCTGGAAAGCTTCACCGGGCTGCCGGACCTGAAGGACCTGCGCGATCACTTCGAAGGCCCGCAGTTCACCAAGTGGCAGAGTTTCCGTGAGCAGGAGGACGCGCGCTACGTCGGCCTGACCGTCCCGCGCTTCCTGCTGCGCAACCCGTACGACCCGGAAGACAACCCGGTGAAGACCTTCGTCTACAAGGAAAACGTCGCCAACAACCACGAGCACTACCTGTGGGGCAACACGGCCTATACCTTCGCCAGCCGGCTGACCGACAGCTTCGCCAAGTTCCGCTGGTGCCCGAACATCATCGGCCCGCAGAGCGGCGGCGCGGTGGAGGACCTGCCGCTGCACCACTTCGAGAGCATGGGCGAGATCGAGACCAAGATCCCCACCGAGGTGCTGGTATCCGACCGCCGCGAGTACGAGCTGGCCGAGGAAGGCTTCATCGCCCTGACCATGCGCAAAGGCAGCGACAACGCGGCGTTCTTCTCCGCCAACTCGGTGCAGAAGGCCAAGAACTTCGGCATCAGCGAGGAAGGCAAGATCGCCGAGCTCAACTACAAGCTCGGCACCCAGCTGCCCTACCTGTTCATCGTCAACCGCCTGGCGCATTACCTGAAGGTGCTGCAACGCGAGCAGATCGGCGCCTGGAAGGAGCGCACCGACCTGGAGCTGGAGCTCAACAAGTGGATTCGCCAGTACGTCGCCGACCAGGAGAACCCCAGCGCCGAAGTCCGTAGCCGCCGTCCGCTGCGCGCCGCGCAGGTGGTGGTCAGCGATGTCGACGGCGAGCCGGGCTGGTACCGCGTCAGCCTGAGCGTGCGTCCGCACTTCAAGTACATGGGGGCGGACTTCACCCTGTCGCTGGTCGGCAAGCTCGACAAGGAATGAGCAGGAGCTGAGCGATGAGCGGATACGGCAGCCTTTTCGAACGCCTCGGCGGCGAAGCCGGCCAACGCGCCGGCTGGAGCCGGGAGGTCGCCGCCATGGCGTCGGTGGCTGCCCATCTGGCCAAGATGCTCAGCACCCGTGCGGGCAGCGTGCAAACGCTGCCCGACTACGGGCTGCCCGACCTCAACGACATGCGCCTGAGCCTGCACGACGCCCTGAACCAGGCCCGCAATGCCATCGAGCGCTTCATCGAAGCCTATGAGCCGCGCCTGTCGAATGTCCGTGTGAGCCCCCTGCCCCGCGAACGCGACCCGCTGCACCTCGCCTTCTCCATCGAAGGCGTGCTCGAGGTCGACGGCCTCAAGCGTCCGGTCAGCTTCGCCGCGAGCCTGAATGGCAGCGGCCAGGTCCAGGTCAGCTAAGGAGAACCCCATGTCCGGAAAACCCGCCGCCCGCGTCACCGACCCGACCGCCTGCCCCGTCCCGGGCCACGGCGTGAACCCGATCGCCGCCGGCTCCCCCGACGTGCTTTTCGACGGCCTGCCCGCCGCCCGACAAGGCGACCCGTCCGCTTGCGGCGGCGCCATGGTCGACAATGTGATCCCGAACGTGCTGATCAACGGCAAGCCGGCCGTCGTGGTCGGCAGCGTGGGTAGCCATGGCAATGTGGTAGTTGGTGGGTCGGGGACGGTGGTGATTGGAACCAGTCATTCGGCAGCCGCCTTTATACCACCGACTCCGCTCGCTCTTTCTGGTCAATTCGATGAGTACTTCATCCTCAGTCACTCTGTGACAGGCGAACCTTTAGCAGAGCATCCCTATCGTATTGAAACCGAATCGGGGAAGGTGCTTACAGGCGTCACCGATGCGAATGGCAAGACTCAAAGAGTTACGTCTTCAAAGGCTGAAAGTGTATCGCTGAGACTCATGCCTCAAACTTCGCTCGTCATTGGTTGAGGAAATAACCGATGCCTACCGATTTCATCCTCTCCAAGACGACACCTAGCAATCAGACAGCCGGCAAAAGCGCCGTGGTGGACGTATTCAAAATTACCGAAATCCCCACATCCATGGATCGATTGGGGTGGACGCAAGGTGCTCGCTTGATGCGCAAGTGGTTCGACAATCCAGCCTACGAACTACCAATGGATGTGAAAACCGGTAAAGCATCGGCCTCCATGCTGAGTCCACAGCAATTGCTGACGGACCTTCCATTCGAGTGGCTGTTTAGCACATCGACACGTGTAAAAGCCCCCATCGACGAACTAATAAATAATCTTCGAAATGTAGAAGAATTCAACGAATTCATCGGCCGATTGAGAAATCCACTGACTCAACTCTCCACAGGACTTCTTGTGTTCCTGATGCGGCTCAAGCGTATCGGGCACATCGATACAACTAATGGCTTACTTCAAAACGCTGATGAAGATTTCAGCGGACTTTCGGCTATGCAACTTGAGGAGACCTCGCAGTTCAATTTTATCCGTATCGGAGCGAGCCTCTGGGAGAAAGCAACAGACGATTTAGATGACGTTTACGGAGCCTTGGGTAGCTTCGCCATAAAAGTGGCTGCAACCAGGTTCCGTACTCGGACCAACGATAATGGCTGGCCTGCAATATTCATCGATGAGATCGGCCTATACATTCGTGACAGCTATGATTTCCTAAATGTCGGAGACGACCAACTACTCGGCTATTGGAATCGAGAGAAAGTCATTCGGCCCGGCCCGATCGACTACTTCGTGGAGCCCGATTACCTCGAAAAAGGTGGCTCTCGCCACTTCAAAGTCTCCAACGAATCCTTCAACCAGTATCGCAATAAGAAGAAAAAAGGGGGTGACTTTATGGTTTTTTCTACAGTGAAGCACTACCCGGTATCGATCCGCTTACATCTGAGTAATGTAGACTTTCAGGAGTTTGCGGATCGGAGTGCGGACTGAAAAATGTTAAAGACCAACTCCATTCTTTCCGTGGCATTCATTCTCATCCTAGTGGCAACGCCAGGTATCTGTTGGCTCTATGTGAAACTCAGTCTAGCCAAGGAGACAGAGCCGTTCATGACGTACTGGAACGACTCTCGCAGTTGCTATATCAACGCCTATGTCCCTCGATTCTCCTCTTATGGGGTCGCAGGGAAACTCGTGAAGCTTTTCAGCAGCGATGCATTTTTTCGCGTGTATAGCAAAGATGGCGCTCTTCTCAAAAGCTCCGAGTGGCGACTCTGGCAACGTGAGTTTGCCGAGTCCGAAAAGGCCATCTGGGTCGGCAATCGCGCTGTCTATCCAACAAACAATGGGTATGAAGGATGGGCACTTGATGAGTGTCATTAAGTCTTACCCAACGAAGGAGGAGCAGTCTCTTCCGGGAAGAAGTTACCCGAGACTGCTATTGACTGCCTGCCTGTGCCACCTGACTCCATGCGTTGCTTTCGTGATGGTTAACGACGTCGGCCTAAGCATTCATCAGAACCTCCTGACAGATACCGGCTCACGCGGAATCGCCCCCGGAGCAGTAACACGGCTCGCACTACTGCAGTTCGTCATCAGCGGTGCCCTCATTGCACTTGTCCCAGCACACAGACTCAAGCTGGCCGTGATTGCGGTGGCCATGGCGGTACTCGCTTGGTGCCTGCTCCCGCTGTATCCGATAAGAACGATCTTCTATTGCACCTTGAGCGGCGTACTTACCGCAGCAGCAGTCATGGCCACACGCTGGAGTGCGCAAAGGCTGGACGCTTATTGGCCCGCGAGATAGGCGACCAGCGAAACCCTGGGCGTCGACGAAGTTTAGCGAATCGGTGAACTATAGATGAAAGCAATGAATTCTCCGTTAGAAAAAGTCCGCCAACAGTGGCCTAGCTCCCATTTCCCTTATCTGCCAGAAAATCCAGAGATCACCAAGGGTAGTGAGAAATTTCATACCTACCCACCCAAGTGGTTCCTGGGGAGCCAAGGTAATTACGCGTACTATGTGGAAATGGCTCTCGAAAATGAAGAGCTGCCCATACTGCTAGCTCTCATCAAATCCCACTTCCCAACCACCGAACCAATAAACCAATCGATGTTCAGTAATGAAAATCAGGAATCGCTAGCCCTTTCCTATCGAGATGAATTCGGCGGAATACTCGTGGAGGCAACAACCAACTCCATATCATTATTACAGTCATTTGATGAGCGATTCAGGTGTCCGCCAGCACCATGGATCGCTTTCCCGGACATGGCCCCCATAGAAGCAAGCCTCCCCAAACAAGGTAGCCTTGAGTACTGGTGGGATCACATCTGGACGCCATTCTGGACGAGTCAATCTGCGAGCGAGAAAGAACAGTATCTACACAACGCTACCGAAGAATGGCGGGAGGTTCTCTCTTGAGCGCCTTTCTCAAAAGCCTCTGCATCTATTGGATCAATTTCGACAAAAAGAAATAAGGCATTAGAGATGGGTGAGCCGGACCGGAGAAACATCGGATTAAGCATCTTCATCAGCAATACGCCATACCGGAGCAATGAGAACTGACGCCTCGGCGTCAACAAGTGCATCGCAGGGCGGGACGCCCAGCAGACAGAGAAATCCTCAGGGACTGCAGCATGTCATTCAACCACTACTACCAAAGCGAACTGAGCGCCCTGCGCCAGCTGGGCCGGCGTTTCGCCGAGCGCAGCCCGGCGTTGGCGCCGTTCCTTGCGCAGAGCGGGCGCGACCCTGACGTCGAGCGCCTGCTGGAGGGTTTCGCCTTCCTCACCGGGCGCCTGCGGCAGAAGCTCGACGATGAACTGCCGGAGCTGACCCATTCGCTGATGCACCTGCTGTGGCCGAACTACATGCGGCCACTGCCGGCGTTCAGCATCCTGCAGTTCGATCCGCTGCCGCATCCCGGCCCGGCGCTGCTGGTCCCGCGCGATACGCCCGTGGAAAGCCAGCCCATCGCCGACGTGCGCTGCCGCTTCCGTACCTGCTACCCGACCGAGGTCGTGGCGCTGCGTACCAGCGGCCTGAACTACTCGGTGAAGGGCGATGGCGCGCTGCTCAGCCTGCGCCTGGAAATGACCTGCGATGGCCACCTCGGCGAACTGCAGCTGAACCGTCTGCGCTTCTACCTGGCCGGCGAGCGCTACATCAGCCAGATGCTCTACCTGGGCCTGGTGCACGACCTCGACAACGTCGAGCTGGTACCGCTGGACGGCGACCACAAGCCCCTCGTCGAAGGCGAGAAGCCGATGCGCCTGCCGGGCGACCGGGTACAGCCGGTCGGCTTCGCCGAAGACGAGGCGCTGATCCCCTACCCGCTCAATACCTTCCGCGGCTATCGCTTCCTGCAGGAATACTTCGCCTTCCAGGACAAGTTCCTGTTCGTCGACCTGCTGGGCCTGGACCGTCTGCGCACCCTCCCCGAGGACAAGCTCAAGCAGGTACGTGGCCTGGAGCTGCGTTTCGACATCCGCCGCAGCGGCATCCAGCGCCTGCGGCCAACCCTGGACAACCTCAAGCTGCACTGCACGCCAATCGCCAATCTGTTCAGCCACGACGCGCTGCCGATTCGCCTGGATGGCAAGCAGGACGAATACCTGCTGCTGCCCGCCGAGTACGACGTGCAGAACTGCGGCGTCTTCGCCGTGGAGAACGTCACCGGCTGGCGTCCCGGCGGCCTGGGCCACCAGGAGTACGTGCTGTTCGAGTCCTTCGAGCACGACGCCAGTTTCGACGTGCCCAGCAGCCGCCCGCACTACAGCGTGCGCCAGCGTTCCTCGCTGCTGCACGACGGCCTGGACACCTACCTGAGCTTCGGCGTGCGCGACTACGAAGAGCACGAGACCCTGTCCATCGAGCTGACCTGCACCAACCAGAACCTGCCGCGCCGCCTGAAGCTGGGCGACATCAACCTGGCCAGCGAGAAAACCCCGGAGTTCCTCAGTTTCCGCAACATCACCCCGGTGACGTCCAGCTACGCGCCGCCGCTGAATCGCGACTTCCTCTGGAAGCTCATCAGCAACATGTCGCTGAACTACCTGTCGCTGGCCAACATCGAGGCGCTCAAGGTGATCCTCGAGACCTACGACCTGCCGCGCTACTACGACCAGCAGGCCGAGAAGGTCAGCAAGAACCTGCTCAACGGCCTGCGTTCGGTCCGTCACGAACCGGTCGACCGCCTGCACCGCGGCCTGCCGGTACGCGGCCTGCGCACCGAACTGACGATCGACCCGCAAGGCTACATCGGCGAAGGCGACATGTTCGTCTTCGCTTCCGTGCTCAATGAATTCTTCGCGCTCTACGCCAGCCTCAACTCGTACCACGAGCTGCAGGTGAAAAGCACACAGGGAGAGGTGTACCAATGGACACCGCGCATGGGACAGCAGCCCCTGCTCTGAGCCGGCTCAGCCGGGACATTCGCGAGTACTCGCTGTTCCAGGCCGTGCTCCTGGTCATCGAGCGCCTGCGCCAGGCGACCCCGGAGGGCCTGCCGTGCAGCGACGAGGCGCTCTACGAACGCCTGGAGTTCCAGGCCAACCCGAGCCTGGGTTTTCCCGGCAGCGATATCCACAGCGTGCAGTTCTTCGAGGAGAACGGCGAGCCGCGCGCGCGCCTGCGCCTGAACCTGGTCGGCCTGTGCGGCTCCGGCTCACCGCTGCCGGCCTTCTATGGCGAGCAGGCGCTGGGCGACAGCGAGGACGGCAACCCGACCCGCGATTTCCTCGACCTCTTCCATCACCGACTGCACCGGTTATTGCTGCCGATCTGGCGCAAGTACCGCTATTACGCCCGCTTCGAAACGGGCGCGCTGGACGCCTTTTCCGAGCGCCTGTTCGCCCTCATCGGCCTGGGCGGCGAGCAGTTGCGCCGCGCCGAGGAGCTGAACTGGAAGCGCCTGCTGCCGTACCTGGGCCTGCTCAGCCTGCGAGCCCATTCCGCAGCGCTGATCGAGGCGGTGCTGCGTTACTACTTCAAGCACGCCGCGCTTTTCATCGAGCAGTGCATCGAGCGCAGCGTGTGCATCCAGGCGGACCAGCGCAACCGCCTCGGCCTGGCCAACAGCCGCCTGGGCGAGGACCTGGTGCTGGGGGAACAGGTACGCGACCGCAGCGGCAAGTTCCGCATCCACATCCGCGAACTCGACTGGGAGCGCTTCCACGACTTCCTGCCGATCGGCAACGGCTATCAACCGCTCTGCGCCCTGGTGCGCTTCACCCTGCGCGACCCGCTGGACTATGACCTGCGCCTGGAACTGCACCACGAGGCCATCCGCGAGCTACGCATAGGCGCCGACAACCCTTGCCGCCTGGGCTGGACCAGTTGGCTGGGACGGGAGCATGCCGACGGCATCGTCACCCTGGGCAGCCGCATTCATTAAGGACCGATGACCCATGATCAACCTCGACCTGCAACAACTCGTCCAGGCCCTGGACACCGAGACCCGCCGCGACCTGGAAGGCGCCGCCGAGCGCTGCGTGGCCCGCAACGGCAGCAAGATCCTCGTCGAGGATCTGCTGCTGGCGCTGCTGGAACGCCCCCAGGGCCTGTTGCAACGCGCCCTGCAGGATGCCGGGGTGGACGCCGGCGAGCTGGCGGCGGCGCTGCAGCCGCGCGCCGAGAACAGCGCCTCGCGCAACCCGGTGTTCGCCGTGGAGCTGATGCAGTGGCTGCAGGACGCCCTGCTGGTGGCCAACCTGGAACTGCGCCAGAGCCTGATCGACCAGGCCGCGCTGATCCTCGCCCTGCTGCGCAATCCCCTGCGCTATGCCGGCAGCCACTACCAGGAGCTGCTGGCCAGACTGAACGCCGAGCGCCTGCGCGAATACGCCCTGGCCCAGCAGGAGCGGCAGCCCGCCACTGGCGCCGCCAATCCCGGCGAGTCGATGCTCGAGCGCTTCACCCACAACCTCACCCGCCAGGCCCGCGAAGGCCGGCTGGACCCGGTACTGTGCCGCGACGACGCGATCCGCCAGATGATCGACATCCTCGCGCGGCGGCGGAAGAACAACCCCATCGTGGTCGGCGAGGCCGGGGTGGGCAAGACCGCCGTGGTCGAGGGGCTGGCCGCGCGCATCGTCGCCGGCGAGGTGCCCGAGGCGCTGCAGGGCGTCGAACTGCTGTCCCTGGACATGGGCCTGCTGCAGGCCGGCGCCAGCGTCAAGGGCGAGTTCGAGCGCCGCCTGAAGGGCGTCATCGAAGAAGTGAAGGGCGCAGCCCAGCCGACCATCCTGTTCATCGACGAAGCCCACACCCTGATCGGCGCCGGCGGCCAGGCGGGCGGTTCGGACGCGGCCAACCTGCTCAAGCCGGCCCTGGCGCGCGGCGAGCTGCGCACCATAGCCGCGACCACCTGGGCCGAATACAAGAAGTACTTCGAGAAGGACCCGGCGCTGGCGCGGCGCTTCCAACCGGTGCAACTGCACGAACCCAGCGTGGCCGAGGCGGTGACCATCCTGCGTGGCCTGGCCAAGGTCTACGAGGCCAGCCACGGCATCTACCTGCGCGACGACGCCGTGGTCGCCGCGGCCGAGCTCTCGGCGCGCTACCTGGCCGGCCGTCAGTTGCCGGACAAGGCCGTGGACGTGCTCGACACCGCCTGCGCCCGTGTGCGCATCAGCCTGGCCGCCGCGCCGGAAAGCCTGGAGCGGCTGCGCGGCGAACTGGCCGAAGGCGAGCGCCAGCGCCAGGCCCTGCGCCGCGACCGCGAGGCCGGCCTGGCGGTCGACGAGCAGGCCCTGGAGGCATTGCAGCAACGCCTGGAACAGGCCGCTGTGGAACAAACCGAGCTGGAACAGCGCTGGCAACGTCAGCGTGAGCTGGCCAACGAACTGCTCGACCTGCGCCAGCGCCTGGCCAAGGCCCGCGAGGACGCGGAAGAAGATTCGGAAGGCCTGGAAGAACGCCTGCACCAGACCCACGCCGCCCTGCGCGACGCCCAGCAGGACGAACGCCTGGTCAGCTTCGAGGTCTGCCCGCGGCTGGTCGCCGAGGTCATCAGCCACTGGACCGGCGTGCCGCTGTCGCAACTGGCCCGCGAGCACAACGCCAAGGTCGCCAGCTTCGCCGCCGACCTGCGCCAGCGCGTGCGCGGCCAGGAACAGGCGGTGCAGGCGCTGGACCGGGCCATGCGCGCCACCGCCGCCGGCCTGAACAAACCCGACGCGCCGGTGGGCGTGTTCCTGCTGGTCGGCCCCAGCGGCGTCGGCAAGACCGAGACCGCCCTCGCCCTGGCCGACCTGCTGTATGGCGGCGAGCGCTTCCTCACCACCATCAACATGTCCGAGTTCCAGGAGAAGCACACCGTGTCCCGGCTGATCGGCGCGCCCCCCGGCTACGTCGGCTACGGCGAAGGCGGCATGCTCACCGAGGCCGTGCGCCAGAAGCCCTACTCGGTGGTGCTGCTGGACGAGGTGGAGAAGGCCGACCCGGACGTGCTCAACCTGTTCTACCAGATCTTCGACAAAGGCATCGCCAACGACGGCGAAGGCCGCGAGATCGATTTCCGCAACACGCTGATCCTGATGACCTCGAACCTCGCCAGCGAGCGCATCGCCGCACTCTGCGCCGATGGCCAGCGGCCCGGCGCCCAGGCGCTCGAGGAAGCCATCCGCCCGGCGCTCAGCCGTCACTTCAAGCCGGCCCTGCTGGCCCGCATGCGCGTGGTGCCCTACTACCCGGTGGAAGGCGAAGTGCTGCATGAGCTGGTGCGCCTCAAGCTGGCCCGCCTGGGCGACCGCCTGCAGCGCCGCCAGCTGCAGTTCAGCCATTGCGACGCCCTGGTCGAACACCTCGCCGCTCGCTGCACCCAGGGCGAAAGCGGCGCCCGCCTGATCGACCAGTTGCTCGACCAGCACCTGCTACCGCAGATCGCCGACCGCCTGCTGCAGGCCATGGCCATGGGCGAGACGCTGAACCGCGTGCACGCCACCCTCGAGGGTGGCGCGGCCGTTACCTGCGAGTTCGCCTGAGGTGCCGGTCATGTTCAAGCGCATCTCCCAGCCGCTGCGCTATGCCGAAAGCCTGCTCGGCCACTACAACGAGCTGGCCCGGGCAGCGGACGCCCAGGGCCTGCTGGGCGGGTTCGTCCGCGCGGCCGGGGAGCTCAGCGGCTGCGAACTGGTCCAGCTGTACCTGCTGGATGCCACCCACACCAGCCTGGGGCTGCATGCGGAGTGCCTGGAGGGGCGCCTGCAACCGCGGGAGGCAACCAGCCTGCCGGCCGACTACAAAGACCAGCAACTGCTGCAATACAGCCTCTGCCAGAACCGTGTGCTGAGCCTCGCCGAGCTCAACCCCAGCCTGCACGAAACCGCCTTCCTGCCGAACGGCGGGCAACCGTGGCGTGCCCTGCTCTGCGTACCCCTGCAGGATGGCCAACAGGCGGTGCAGGGCCTGCTGCTGTGCGTCGGCCGCCAGGCCCATGAGCTGGGGGGCTTCGCCGCCTCGCTGGAACAACTGGGCACTTTCGCCCTCTCGCAGTTGCAACTGCTGCAACGCCTGCGCCTGCGCCGGGGCGAAGCCACTCCGCCATCCACCCCGGCGAGCCCCTGCGCCAGCGGCTACGGCCTGATCGGCGACAGCCCGGCCATGCGCCAGACCTACCAGATGATCGGCAAGGTGCTGCACAGCCCCTACACCATCCTGCTGCAGGGCGAGACCGGCACCGGCAAGGAACTGGTGGCACGCGCCATCCACGACTGCGGTCCGCGCCGCAGCAATGCCTTCATCGTGCAGAACTGCTCGGCGCTGCCGGAGCATCTGCTGGAAAGCGAGCTGTTCGGCTACCGCAAGGGGGCGTTCACCGGCGCCGACCGCGACCACCGGGGCCTGTTCGACGCCGCTGACGGCGGCACCCTGCTCCTCGACGAGATCGGCGACATGCCCCTGCCGCTGCAAGCCAAGCTGCTGCGGGTGCTGCAGGAGGGCGAAGTGCGGCCGCTGGGCAGTACCCGCACCCACCGCATCGACGTGCGGATCATCGCCGCAACCCACCGCGACCTGAATGCGATGGTCGCCACCGGGGAATTCCGCGAAGACCTCTACTACCGGCTGGCGCAGTTCCCCATCGAATTGCCGCCGCTGCGCCAGCGCGGCGAAGACATCCCGCGCCTGGCCCGGCACTTCGCCGACAAGGCCTGCGCCTTTCTCCAGCGCGACCTCTGCCACTGGTCCGACGCCGCGCTGGACTGCCTGTCCGCCTATGCCTTCCCCGGCAACGTGCGCGAGCTCAAGGGCATGGTCGAACGCGCCGTGCTGCTTTGCGAAAGCGGCGAACTGCAACCCTCGCACTTCGTCCTGCGCGAAGAGCCAGTGGACCCCGACCGCAGCCTCAACCTGCGCGAACGCCTGGAACAGGTGGAACGCGCCCTGCTGCTCGACTGCCTGCGCAAGAACGGCGGCAACCGCACCCTGGCCGCCCGCGAGCTGGGCCTGCCCCGACGCACCCTGCTGTATCGCCTGGGGCGCCTGAACATCCATTCGACGGAGGCCTGAGCCGCCATGTCGAGCCCATCCACCACCGCTCTGCCATCAACCGGAGGTCGTCCGATGTCCCCTCTTTCCTGGCGCGCCGCGCTGCTCACCCTGGCCGTTCTGCTCGGCCTGGCCGGATGCAGCGGCAACTACAAGTTCAACGACAAGGACTACCGCCCGCTGGGCGACCCGCAGACGCTCAACCGCGGCAACTGACCGCAAGGAGTCCACGACCATGGAACTGGTTTTCGAAATGGTGAGCGCCCAGCAATTCGTGCCCGGGCTACTGACCAACAAGACCTTCAAGCAGGCCGGCGGAGTGATCGGCCGTGCCGAGGACTGCGATTGGGTGATTCCCGATCGCCGCCGGCACCTGTCCGGCCACCACGCCGAAATCAGCTACCGCGATGGCGCCTTCTACCTGACCGACACCAGCAGCAACGGCATCCAGCTCAAGGAGAGCGGGGCCCGCCTGCGCAAGGGCGAGGCCCTGCGCATCGAGCACGGCTGCGTGTACTGCCTGGGCGACTTCGAGATCCGCGCGCGTCTGGTCCAGGACCCGGCGCAGTTCCTCGACCAGGTCGGCCGCCCGAGCGCGGCCGGCAGCATCATCCCGGACGACGCCTTCCTCGACCTCGACCCGCTGACCGCCCTCAACCAACAGGAGCGGGCCTACGTGCAGAGCGACGATTTCGGCCTGCTCGGCGCCCACCAACAGACGGCGCGCCAGCAGGCCGACTATGCGCGCATCGACATGGAAAGCCTGCCCCTGCCGGAACTGGTGCCCGCCCCGCAGCCGGCGCCGGCCGCCGAACCGCCTGCCGAGCCGCAACGTCAGCCGGACGGCTTCTGGCAGCGCTTCGCCGGCGCGCTGGGGGTAACCCTCGACGACCTCGACCAGGATGCCCGCGAAGCCCTGGCAGTGGACGCCGCGCGCCTGCTGCGCCAGTGCGTGGGCGGCCTGCAACAGAGCCTGCGCACACGCACCGAGCTGAAGAACGAATTGCGCCTGGCCCTGACCACCGTGCAAGGCGCTGGCAACAACCCGCTCAAGCACAGCGCCGACAGCCACGATGCGCTCAACGCCCTGCTGCGCCCCGGCAAGCCCGGCCAACTGCCCGCCGAACAGGCCGTGGCCCGCGCCTTCCGCGACCTGCAGGCGCACCAGGTGGCGTTGCTCAGCGCCAGCCGCGCCGCCGTGCGCGAGGCCCTCGAACACTTCGCCCCGGAACAGCTGGCGCTGCGCTTCGAACGCGACGGCCAGGTCTCGCGCTTCGCCGGCGCCGCCGGCCGCTGGCGCGCCTATGGCCGCTACCACCAGAGCCTGCGCCAGGACGACGAGTGGAGCGAACGCCTGCTCGCCCGCGATTTCGCCCAGACCTACGAAGAACAGGTCCGGCTGATCGCCACCCTCAACAGCGACTCCCAAGGATGATCTCCATGCCCCGCATGAAACCCTTCGCCGTGCTGGCCCTGCTGCTCCTGTGCAGCGCCTGCTCGAGCCTTTCGCCCTATTCCCGGCTGACCAAGCTCGACCTCGAGCTCAGCGCCAGCGAGCAGCTCAACCCCGATCTCAACGGCCGTCCCTCGCCGATCGTGGTGCGCCTGTTCGAACTCAAGCATCCCGTGGCTTTCGAGAACGCCGACTTCTTCAGCCTCTACGAGCGCGCCAAGGAATCCCTCGCCCCCGACCTGGTGGCGAGCGAGGAACTGGAACTGCGCCCCGGCGACAAGCGCGAACTGAAGCTCAGCGTCAACGACGGCAGCCGCTACGTCGGCGTGCTCGCCGCCTACCGCGACCTGCCGGAAAGCCAGTGGCGCTACGTGGTGCAACTCACTCCGACACGGCAGACCCGTGCCCAGCTGCGCCTGGAACAGGACGGCATCCACGATCTGGGCGCCAGCCTGGCGAAGAAGGGTGACTGAGCATGACGGCACACAAGGTCATCTGGCGCGAAGGCATGCTCCTGCGCCCGCAGCACTTCCAGCAGAACGATCGCTACTACGATCACCAGCTCAAGGCCCGCACACGCCTGTTGAACCGCTACAGCTGGGGCTTCTTCGAACAGGAAGTGGACACCCAGGGCCTGGCCATCGGCAAGCTGGTGCTCAACCGCGCCTCCGGCGTACTGCCCGACGGCACCCTGTTCGACCTGGGCAAGCTCGCCCAACCGCTGGCGGTGGACGTTCCGTCGAACACCAGCAACACCCCGGTGTACCTGGCCCTGCCGCTGGTCACCGGCAACCACATCGAGGCCCGGCGCCCGGAACAGCTGGACTTCCTCGCGCGCTATACCTGCCGCGAGCAGGAAGTGGCCGACTCCAACGCCGGTGACGACAGCAGCAGCCAGGTCACCTGCGCCCACCCCGACTTCCAGCTGCTGCTGGGCGAGCAGCGCAACGACCAGGCCTACGTGCGCCTGAAACTCTGCGACATCCTCGACACCTCGCTGGAAGGCGGCATCACCCTCGACCCCGAGTTCATTCCCACGCACCTGCACTTCCACGCCAGCGGCTACCTGCTGTCGTGCCTGAAGGAAGTGGTCAGCATGCTCGGCCACCGCGGCGAAACCCTGGCCGAACGCATCCGCTCCACCGGCACCGTGGGCGGCGCCGAGGTCGGCGACTTCCTCATGCTGCAACTCATCAACCGCACCGAACTGGTCCTGCGGCATTGCATGGACCTGGAGCAGGTGCACCCCGAGGAGGTCTACCGCACCCTGCTGGCGATGCTCGGCGAACTGGCCACCTTCGCCAGCGACAGCAAGCGCCCGCGCCTGGATGGGCGCTACCAGCACAGCGACCAGGGCGCCAGCTTCCGCAAGCTGATGGAAGCGATCCGCCAGGTGCTGTCGATGGTGCTGGAACAGCACGCCATCGAGCTGGTCCTGCAACAGCGCCAGTACGGCATCCTGGTCTCGCCGCTGCATGACCACAAACTGCTCGGCAGCGCCTCCTTCGTCCTCGCCGCCAGCGCCCAGTGCGACGCCGAGACACTGCGCCAGCGCCTGCCAGCGCACCTCAAGGCCGGCCCGGTGGAGCGCATCCGCCAACTGGTCAACCTGCACCTGCCGGGTGTCCGCATCAAGCCGCTGCCAGTGGCTCCGCGGCAGATCCCGTTCCACGCCAACAAGACCTACTTCGTTCTCGAACTCAGCCCGGAAGAACAGGCGCAACTGGAACGCTCCGGCGGCTTCGCCTTCCACGTCACCGACGAATTCCCCGGACTCGAGCTGAAGTTCTGGGCCATCAGGAACTGAGCGCATGATCAAGGAAATGGACTATTCGCAGGACGACAAGACCGTCCTGCTCGACCGTCGCACCGAGGAGCCGGCCCGCGGCCCGCTGACCGACCTCGAGGAGCCGCCACGCTTCGAGCACCTGGAGCAGCGGATGATCTACGCCGCGCGCCTGCGCCCGGCGGAAGCCATCAACATCGGCCTCAATCCGCTGGTCAGCGCCGCCGCCGAACTGCTGTCGGAAGTGGTGCGGCTGAAGCACAGCCCGGCCGGCGAGGAGTTGCAGGGCCTCAACCAGCACCTGTCCGATGGCGTTCGCCAGTTCGAGCTGCTCGCCCTGCAGGACGGCGCCGACAACGGCCAGGTGATGGCTGCCCGCTACGTGCTCTGCACCGTGCTCGACGAGGCGGTGGTCACCACGGCCTGGGGCAACGAGAGCGAGTGGGCGCAGATGAGCCTGCTGAGCAACTTCCACAACGAGACCTTCGGCGGCGAGAAGTTCTTCCAGCTGCTCGAACAGGTCACCCGCAACCCGGTCAAGCACCTGCACATGCTCGAACTGATGTACCTGTGCCTGGCGCTGGGCTTCGAGGGCAAATACCGGGTGCTGCCACGCGGCCTGCTCGAACTGGAGGCGATCCGCGACAGCCTCTACCGGCAGATCCGCCAACTGCGCGGCGACGTGCCGCGCGAACTGTCCCCCCACTGGGAAGGCCTGCGCGACCAGCGCCGCGGCCTGGTGCGCATCGTGCCCTGGTGGCTGGTGGCGCTGTTCACCCTGGTCTGCCTCGGAGTGATCTATTCAGGCTTCGCCTGGGTCCTCGGCGAACAGCGCGAAAGCGTCCTGCAACCCTATCAGCAGCTCGACCCGGCGACGGTCGAGCCCACGTCGTAACACAGGGATTGGTGTAATGAAGAACTTCCTCAAGAAGACCGGCGCCTTCCTGCGCCGGACCTGGGTCTGGAGCCTGCTGCTGGTGCTCCTGCTGGCCCTGCTGGTGTGGTTCGCCGGCCCGCTGCTGGCGGTGGACGACCACAAGTTCTGGGCCGGCGCCAGCGCGCGGCTGCTGAGCATCGCCGTGCTCTTCCTGGCCTGGGGCCTGTTCATGGTCTTCGTCAGCTGGCGCAGCACGCGCCGGCGCAAGCAGGAACAGGACAGCGAAGATGGCCAGCAGCGCCTGCGCCGCGAAGAGATGATGGACGAGGAGCAGCGCGAGCTGCGCAGCCGTTTCAAGGACGCCCTGCACACCCTCAAGGTCTCCAGCCTCTACCGCGGCCGCAGCGAGCGCTGGCGCCAGGAGCTGCCCTGGTACCTGCTGCTCGGCCCGCAGGGCAGCGGCAAGACCAGCCTGCTGGACTTCTCCGGCCTGGAGTTCCCGATCAACCGTATCGACCGCAAGCTGACCCGCGACACCAGCGGCACCCGCTACTGCGACTGGTACTTCGCCGAGCACGGCGTGCTGATCGACAGCGCCGGGCGCTACCTCACGCAGCCGGCCAGCGAGGTCGACAGCAGCGCCTGGCACACTCTCCTCGACCTGCTGCGCAAGCGTCGTCGCGCACGCCCGCTCAACGGCGTGCTGGTGAACCTGCCGGTGGACCTGCTGCAACGCGGCAACGAGGAGGAACTGACCCTCCTGGCGCACCAGGTGCGCGCGCGCCTGCTGGAAATCCACCAGCGCCTGCACGTCGAGGTACCGGTGTACGTGGTGCTGAGCAAGGCCGACAAACTGGCCGGCTTCGAGGAATTCTTCGACCAGCTGTCCCGCGAGGAAAGCGACCAGGTGCTCGGCACCAGCTTCCGCAAGGAACAGAACGGCACCGATATCACTGTGTTGCGCCAGGAGTTCGAGGAGCTGCTGCGCCGCCTGCACAGCCAGATCATCATGCGCATGCACCAGGAGCGCGATACCCAGCGCCGCGGCCGCATCCTCGACTTCCCGCACCAGCTCGGGCAGATCGGCGAGCTGTTGTGCCTGTTCGTCGACACCGCCTTCACCGGCAACCGCTACCAGCGCGCCACCCAGTTGCGCGGCTTCTACCTGACCAGCGCGCCGCACCTGACCGCCAAGGTGGACAACAGCACCGCCCAGGTCGGCGCCAACGCCGGGCTCGCCAGCAAGGCCCTGCCGACCTTGCGCAATGGCCGCTCGCGCTTCATCCAGCACCTGTTCAGCCGGGTGATCTTCCCCGAAGCCGACCTCGCCGGGCTCGACCACAAGGAGCGCCGTCGCATCAACTGGGGACAACGTGCGGTCTACGCCACCGCCCTGGTCGTCCTCGGCCTGTTCGGCCTGCTCTGGGCCAACAGCTTCTCCAGCAACCACGGGCGCCTGGAGCAGGTGCGCGACATCGACCGCCAACTGCAGGAGCAGCACGCCGCGCTGGCCCCGCAGGACGACGCCCGGGCCGCGCTCAAGGCGCTGGACAGCGCCTATGCCGCCAGCCAGGTGTTCCCGCCCAAGGGCGATGTCTCGCTGCTCGAACGCAGCGGCCTGTACCAGGGCGAGAAAAGCACCCCGGTACTACAGGCGGCCTACCAGCGCGAACTGCAAAGCCAGCTGCTGCCGCGCGTCGCCCGCACCCTCGAAGGGCAGATCCGCGCCAACCTCGGCGACCGCGAGCGCCTGCTCGGCAGCCTGCGCGCCTACCTGATGCTCAACCTGCCGGAACGCCGCGACCCGGCCTTCCTCAAGGATTGGCTGGCGGCCGACTGGTCGCTGCGCTACAGCGGCGACGCCGTGGTGCAGAACGGCCTGGGCAGCCACTTCGCACGCCTGCTCGAACTGCCCTTCGTCCACCCGCTAAACGACCAGTTGGTGGCCCAGGCACGCCAGGTGCTGCGCGCCGAATCCCTGGCCAGCGTGGTCTACCGCGTGCTCCGCGAACAGGCCCGCGACCTGCCGCAGTACCGCCTCAGCCAGCACCTGGGTCCGCAGGGCGCGCTGTTCTCCGGCACCGACTACGTGATTCCCGGCCTGTACACCCGCAACGGCTACCAGCAGTACTTCATCGCCCAGGGCACGCCCATGGTCCGCGAGATCCTCCGCGACAACTGGGTGCTCGGCGAAGGCAGCAGCCTCAGCGGCCAGGACCTCAGCCGCCTGATGGTCGAACTGCAGCAGCTGTACTTCCGCGACTACGCCAACCACTGGAGCGAAGCGGTCAACCAGGTGCGCCTGCAACCGGTGGTCGACGCCGGCCGCGGCGCCGACGAAGTGGCCGGGCTCACCGCGGCCAACTCGCCGCTGCTGCAACTGCTCCAGGAAGTGCGCGACAACACCCGTATCCCGGGCCTGGCGGACAACGCTGGGGACGTCGCCGCGGCGGCCGGCGCGGCCAGCGATGCCGGCGGCAAGCTGGGCAAGGTCGGCAAGATGGCGGCGGCCGCCGCCGAACAGGCCCAGGACGCCCTCGCCAAGAACCTGCCGGATACCGCGCGGCAAGCCATGCAGCGGCGCTTCGAGCCACTGCACCGCCTGCTCGACGACAACGGCGGCCCCACCGCCGACCTGGCGCCGGTGATGCAGGCGCTCAACGACCTGCAACTGCAACTGGCCGCCCTGGCCCGCGCCAGCCAACCGCAGCAGGCCGCCTTCGAACTGGCGCGCAACCGCATGGGCGGCCAGCTCGACGCCCTGGCCAACCTGCGCAACGCCGCCACGCGCCTGCCGCAGCCGGTCAGCGGCTGGCTGGCCCTGCTCGCCGAGGACAGCTGGACGCTGGTGCTGGGCGACGCCTACATCTACCTCAACCAGCGCTACCAGAGCGAGCTGTACAGCTTCTACTTCAAGGCCATCAACAAGCGCTATCCGTTCAACCCGCAGAGCAGCAGCGACGTGGCCATCGCCGACTTCCGCGAGTTCTTCAAGGCCCAGGGCGTCGCCGACCGCTTCTTCGAAAGCTACCTGCAGCCCTTCGTCAGCGGCGATCCGGGCAACTACCGGCTGCGCAGCGTCGACGGCCACAGCCTGCCGATGTCGCGCGCCTTCCTCGAGCAGATGGGCTACGCCCAGGCGATCCGCCGCAGCTTCTTCGCCGACAACCCGGCCGAGCCCCAGGTGCAGTTCAAGCTGGAGCCCTACTCCATCGACTCCAGCCTGAGCCGCGCCGACTTCCGCTTCGGCGACCAGCAGCTGGAATACCGCCACGGCCCCATCGTGCCGGTGGCCTTCAAATGGCCCACCGACGCCGACGACGGCCGCACCAGCCTGGTCCTCGAGGAACTCGGCGGGCGCCGCGTGAGCCTGGAGAAGAACACCGGCCCCTGGTCGCTGTTCCGCCTCTTCGACCAGATGCGCACCGAGTACCACAGCGGGCGCGACGTGCTGATGCTCAAGGCCGACCTGAGTGGCCTGCGCGCCAACTACCTGGTGCTGGCGCAGCGCTCGCCGAACCCGTTCGACCTCGGCACCCTGCGCAGCTTCCGCCTGCCGGTGTCGCTCTGATGCCGTCTGCCAGGCCCTGGCGCAGCGCCGCGCGCACCGACCCCGGCAAGGTCCGTGCGCGCAACGAGGACGCCTTCCTCGACTGCCCGGAGCGCGGCCTCTGGGTGGTCGCCGACGGCATGGGCGGCCACCATGGCGGCGACCGCGCCAGCCGGCTGATCGTCGAAAGCATCGCCGCGCTGCCGGGCGATTGCGGTTTCGAGGCGCGCCTGCAGCAGTTGCGCCAGTGCCTGCACTGGCTCAACCGCCGCTTCGGCCAGGAGCTCACGGTCACCGCCGACCAGCCCTCGCGCATCATGGGCAGCACCGTCGCCGCCCTGCTGCTCGACGGCCAGCGCGCCGCCTGCGTCTGGGCCGGCGACAGCCGCTGCTACCTGTGGCGCGGCGGGCGCCTGTACCAACTGACCCGCGACCACTCGCTGCAACAGCAGCTGATCGACGAACAGGGCCTGAGCCCGGAGGACGCCCGCCAGCACCCTTCGGCCCACGCCCTGACCCGCGCCATTGGCGCCAGCGACGACCTGACGCTCGATATTCTCGAGCTACAGGTCTACCCCGACGACGCCTTCCTGCTGTGCAGCGACGGCCTCTACCAGTACGTCAGCCAGGAAGCCCTGGGCTACGCCCTCAGCCTGGCCTCGCCCACTGCCGCGCTGGAACGCCTGTTCGACCACGCGCTGCTGGGCATGGCCCGCGACAACCTCACCGCCGTGGTGGTCCGCCGATGAGCAAGCAGAGCATGGCCACGGACCAGGCCGAAGCCGGCAACCTCACCTACTTCGCCTTCATCGACCCGGAGCGCGCCGTGCCGCTGGCCGGCAGCGAACCGCCGCCGGCCCCGGCCACGGCGACCTTCAGCCCCCAGGCGCTCCCCGAAGTGCTGGGCGGCCGCTACCGCCTGGAACGCCTGCTGGGCGTCGGCGGCATGGGCGCCGTGTACCGCGCCCGCGACCTGCTGCGCGAGCAGTTCGGCGATCCCGATCCCTACGTGGCGCTCAAGGTGCTGAGCGAAGAGTTCGCCGAATACCCCGACGCCAGCGCCCTGCTCTACAGCGAATACGCCCTGACCATGCGCCTGCGCCACCCGCACGTGGTGCGCCTGCACAGCTTCGAAGTGGACACCGCCTGCCAGCGCGCCTTCATCACCCTGGAACTGATGCGCGGCCTGACCCTCGACCAGTTGCTCAGCGAGCGCCCGCAAGGGCTGCCCTGGGACGAGTTCCGGGAAGTGGCCGGCGCGCTGCTCGACGCCCTGGCCTATTCCCACGAGCGCGGCGTGCTGCACGGCGACCTCAAGCCCAGCAACGTGATGCTCGGCGAAGACGGGCTGCGCCTGTTCGACTATGGCCTGGGCCAGGCCCGCGATGGCCTGCTCGACGGCCTGCCGAAACTCTGC
>Ga0180219_1000746_pt1 | contig 23929 bp, 13 predicted proteins | sample eDN3rd30CBELigMG_FD_151338 | JGI IMG/M metagenome (GOLD analysis project Ga0180219, IMG submission 151338) | Enriched Miracle-Growth compost microbial communities from Emeryville, California, USA - eDNA 3rd pass 30_C BE-Lig MG (version 2)... ... | reverse complement strand
ATCTCCTACGACGACTTCATCCAGTACAAGGGCGAAGCCGGCGCCAAGGAAGCCGGCAAATGGCGCCTGGAAGGCAAGGACTACATCGTCAAGGACGGCGACGTGATGCACTTCCGCTTCAACGTCTGAGCCAAGCAGGCCATTTCTAGAGCTTTCTTTGCGTTGCTTTTGCTCGGGAAAACCCCAGCAAGCCCGCGCAAATAAAGGGCTCTGTATGTTCATGCAATCTCATGAAATGACCTGAGCTTGCATCGAAAATGTGACTACACTGGTGTATACGAAGATTGGACGGGGCGGCAGAAGGTGTATATGACCCTTCTGTCGTTCCTCATTGTCGATCCCGTGACACCGTGCTTACAGATGCCCACTGCCGTGCTGCCAAACCGAAGGAGCAGCTCTACCGCCTGAATGACCTTCGCGGCCTTTACCTCGAAGTGAAGCCCAATGGGGTGAAGGCTTGGCGCTACCGCTTCAAGCTGGGCGGCAAGGGGTCGTGGTTCGCGCTGGGCGACTACCCCACCGTCAGCCTTGCCGAAGCGCGGGACAAGTGCGAGGAAGCGCGGAAGCTGGTCAAGCAGGGCATCAACCCCGTCCAGCACCGGCAGCTTGAGCGCCTCAAGCGCGAACAGGACTCCGCCAATACCTTCGAGACCGTCGCCAAAGAGTGGCTGGCTCTGCGGGACTGGGAAGACATCACCAAGAAACGCCGGCTGGACATGCTGGAGCGGGTGGTCTTCCCCAGTATCGGCAAGCTCCCGGTGCGCGACATCACCCCGGCGCACGTACTCGACATCCTCACCAAGACCGTGAAACGCGGTGCGCCGACCGTCGCTGCCGAAGCCAAACGCACCATGTCCGGTATCTTCGAGCTAGCGGTTGCCACCCTGCGGGCTGACAACGATCCTGTCTGGCCCGTCCGCAAGGCGTTGCCCGCCAACAAGACGCAACACAAGACAGCGCTGACCACCGCGCAGATCGGCAAGCTGCTCAACGACTTCGACAATCACCGCTGCGGCTATCAGGTCAATTTCTGCATACAGTTGATGTGGTGGACACTGGTGCGCCCGAGCGAGGCGGCAGAAGCAGAATGGGCTGAATTCGATCTCGATGCAGCGCTTTGGACGATTCCTGCCCGGCGCATGAAAGCCCGCCGTGAGCATGTGGTGCCGTTGCCGACACAGGCCGTAGACATGCTGCGCCGCCTGCACGCCATCAGCGGTGACCGGACGCACCTCTTCCCCGGTAGGGATGACCGTAACAGGCCGATGTCGGTGCATTCGATCCGGCAGGCGCTCAAGGTGCTGGGCTGGAGCGGCACCTACAGCCCGCACGGCACCAGAACCACAGGCAGCACCCGGCTGAATGAAATGGGCTACCGCCCGGATGCCATTGAGGCGCAGCTTGCCCATGCGGAACCCAACTCAGTGCGCCGCACCTACAACCATGCCATCTACCTCGAAGAGCGGAGGGGCATGATGCAGGCGTGGGCGGACAAGCTCGAAATCTGGAAGCGGGAGAGCACAGTTGAAGTCAGTAGAACACAGTGAGTACCTGCCCGACACGGAGGCAGGACGCTCACTATTCAGGGAGCGCCTGATTGCAAAAATTCAGCAACATCGCGATTTCAAGGCTCTGCCACACGAAATTCAGTCGAGCTTCCTTGAGGAGTTAGCCGCACTCACCCTCTTCGGCACCAACAACTGTTCAGTGGAGACTCATAGCCCCAGGATACGCAAGCTCGAGAAACTGGCCGACAGTTATCGCCGGGTTGCCAATAGCATTGCACTGCTTTCGGAAATAGATGAGCTGCTGCTCGATGATGCCTTTCAACACGGCATGCCTTTACAACAGCAAAAGAAACTGATGCGACAGCTGGCCGCCCAAATTGATGGCCTGATAGGCGGGATGCGGAAAACCTCTACCAGCACATCTGAGCGGCTTTTGCTACGCCTGCAGGGTGCGAACCTGTTGAAACAATTGGGCAAACTGGGGGTCGCCTGCAAAATCAATAATGACTTTCAGAAAATCGCCCAAACTGATGCAGCGCACAGCGAGGAAACCGAACAAGCACAGCACTTTCTGCCGGATCTGTCGCAGAGCATGACCCTTGCCATGCTCTGCACCATGCTAGTTCTCTTCAACAGTGGCCAGGTCGTTGAATGGAGCTACTGCCGCAGACTGCTGCACCTTGCACAAAGCACACACTCCGGATAGAGCTATCGCCACCAATGGTTCCCTACGCCCCCATTGCCGTGTAGACTAGCCCTTGTATCTAAAATTCATGTCAAACACAAGCACTCAGAACGTGGCCCAAGCCTACAACAAAGAAAATGCGCTGAACGCAATTTGCCCTTACTTTACGATGTTTCCGCTTGAGTATCCGAATAGGGTGCTCAAAAAGCATCTAAAGGAACAGCCAGTTGTGCTCGACCCATTTTGTGGTCGGGGCACCACGTTATTCTCTGCTCGAAAATTTGGACTTTCTGCCTGGGGTATTGATTCGTCGCCTGTTGCTGTTGCTATTGCAAAAGCCAAGCTTGCGAGCTGCGACATCGAGGCTCCTCTAAAGCTTGCTGCGGAACTGATTGCAGACGCCGAGCCAGCCGACTTGCCAGACACTCCATTCTTCCGTGCCGCGTATCACCGGTCGACGCTCCGTGATATTTGCGCTCTGCGCGAAGGATTGCTTGGACTCGGAAATGAAACGGATGCGTCGTCCATATTGCGTGCTGCCGCACTGGGATGTTTGCACGGCCCACTCCCCAAGCATCTTGAGAACGCGGGCTACTTTTCAAATCAAATGCCAAGGACTTACGCGTCAAAACCGGACTATGCTGTTCGATTCTGGAAGGAACGCGACCTCAAAGCGCCAAAGATTGATGTACTCCGAGTACTGCGTCGAAAGATAGAGCGGTTGGCTGGACTTGATCAAGCCTCCCCATGTCCGATATCTCATGTCCTACATGGAGACGCTCAGTCGGAAGAGTTGTTTCAGTCGATTAGTAATGCTCCCTCGGTTGTAATAACCTCCCCCCCCTACTATGGAATGCGAACATATGTTCAAGATCAATGGTTGAGAAACTGGTTTCTGGGTGGTCCTGATACCATTGACTATTCAGCTGGTCCGCAACTTAATCACGGTGGGCAACAGGCATTTGCAGCCTCGCTTGGAAATGTTTGGCGCAATATTGCCAATGCTGCTTCGTCCTCCGAATCGCTCCATATGTACGTCCGGTTCGGAATAATTCCGTCAGCGTTGGTTGATGCAAAAAAGCTCTTCAGAGACTCTTTGCAAGAATCTGGAGTCAATTGGCGCTTGGTTTCTACGCGCTCAGCAAAGTCAGCTGATGTTGGCAAGCGGCAAGCAGATCAGATGAAAGCCGAGTCTGCCGCCGCCGTCGAGTTCGATTTTCACGTCGAAAGAATTTAATTACTGCCGCTGCTATTGGTGGTAACGCAGCTTCGCTTGTCTCGACGTTGATCCGAACGAGACTTGATCAACAAGTTCCTGATTACAGAATTCGTCGACGTAGTCTTTGATTGCGTGTGCAGTTTCGAGTGCCTTCTTGTCTTGAGGAACGTGCCCTGCGAGGGTCATTGGCATGACTACCAGGCACTTGGCCATCGCGCGCGAGATGGCCACGTTTGTCCTCTCTAGCTGCATCAGGAACGCTTCCTCTCCCATGATCACGTCCGCGTCCCCGACACCAAAAGTCACGACGATCGTGTGCCGCTGACCACCCTGGAACTTTTCCACGGTATCAACAGCCGAGTCGATCAAGTTCGGAGGATCAGACGGGAATATTGACCGCAGCTCTCGAACCACCAGTGCACGTTGAGCACGATGCGGCGTCACGATTCCGATGCACTGCCCCCAGAACTGATCGGGCGTAGGTGTCGCATGCGTCACGGCACCTCGCCCATCAAGTTCCGCGCTCACTGTCTGCCTCAAGCACCAGGTCAAGGCAGCGACGATCTTGGCTTCGAAGGAATTGCTTTGGGACGACAGATCATCATCATGGAGCAACGTCAGCACCTTCTTCGCGGGGTCAAGAATATCCGGCCAAAGAGATGACCAAGGTAAGGCCCCTGGAAAGCCTGATGCGGGCGTTGGCACCGCCGCCAAGAGATGAAGTGCCGTCGCGGCGTTTGACGCCTTCAACGTCGATCGGTAGCCGATCGTGCGGGCATAGGCAACAATGTCCTCTGCCGAGCGGTAGTTCTCTTCCAGCGGACATGGAACGATTTGGCTGCCAAACGGACGGTCGAGCAGGTATTTCTGGATGCTGCCCACCAGGTATTCGGCACCCTTGGGTGGTTCAAGCGCCATGATTGGCGGCATCTGAAGATGATCGCCAGCAATGATCAGTCTTGCATCGTCTTTCAAGGTGGCCAGTGGCGAGATTGCATGTGTCACCTGAACCTGAGAGCTTTCATCGACAATCACGACGTCGAAGATCGGCGCAACGTGGCGACCATAGGTCCACTCGGCGAGCTTGTATGCCTGCATCGTCGCCGTGGCGACGATCGTGACAACATCGGTTTTCGCCAGACTAGCAAGACAGTCCTGTGTTTCCTGATTGCCCTGGTTCAGGTTGAATGACTCAACGAGCAGATGTGACTTGCTTGCCGAGAACACCTTTGGGGTCTGCGAAGAGGAATATCCAACAAAGACCTCAGCAGGACAGGTTGAATCGTTGTCTAACGCCTCAACAACACGACCAATAATCTCCTCAACAGCCTTGTACGTCGGTCCGGCGACCAGCAATTTCAATGGCTGCCCCCGCCGCACGGCATCATGAACAAGGCCGTGAATACATCCAGCTAGTGTCTGCGTTTTCCCGGTGCCTGGCGGCCCCCAGATAATCGTCAGCCCTCTTTCCGCCGCCTGCGCGACAGCATCGGTCTGACTCTTGTTCAGGTTGTGCTTAGCCTTGGCGTAGGCTGCAACCGAAGTGGCCTGCGTCGAAGCGACGACGGATGTCGCGTGAAGAGTGTCGGCCTCCCAGAGTACGCGGGCAAGAGGAGTAACTGGGTCTGAGCCGGGGCGCGGAGTCCTCGCCCCCATCGCAGTGGCCGCATTGCTATCTGCCACCGCTACCGACGGGTTCCCTACTGCAGTGAGAATCCGCTTGACCGTCTCGTACCACTTGAACGAGCCCTGGCCTTTAGTGATGAAGATGTCGTTCAGCAGATCAATAGTCGAATTGGCCAGCAGGTACGGAACAAAAGCCGCGTCGCGCCAGTTGGTTAGCTTCAGGAGAGCCTTTTGCATGCCTCGGTCAAAGGACACGAGAGTTACGGAGAGTGCCGACCACAGCGGTGCAAGCAGCGTGTCGTTCTGCCCAGGGTAAAGGGGGGCACCACCGGATATCAGATCCCTTCCGCGCTGCAAGGGAAGCCCAGGATGACCTTCCTTGCCGAGAGCCAGATAGCCCTCGTTGTCGTCGAGCTTGGCCTCGGTTGAACCAGGAAGCACGTCAAAAACGTACTCATTCGGCACCCCTGTTGGGTGCCCGTTGGTAAGCCGAACCGCTTCGTAACTAGCCTCTAATGCCTCCGCATCAAGAGCCAAGCGCTGGTGGGACTCCAGCTTTCTCGTGTGATACTGCAGCTCCTCCCACCAAACCCAAAGCTTGCTGTCGAACGCAACGTCGCGAGCGCCCTGCGGGATAGACAGTGTCAGCTTCGGAGCGTTTGCCTTGAGCTGCCCCTTGAAGTCCGTGCGCAGTCTCTCGACGACGCTGTTCAATGCCCGGCATTGCTTCTCCAGCGCATTGCCGAATTCCTGAATGACGGTGTTGCGGGGAACAGTAACGGACCCCCGTTTAATCGTAGTGACGTTGCTCCAAATCTCATAAATGCGCTCCCGAGGAATGCCGTTGGTGAGGAATTCACGATAGAACGCATCACCCAACCGAACTGGTCCAGGGCCCGAATAGTAGGTTTCAACGGTATCGAACAGGGTGATCACATGAGGTGTAGGGGCAAAAACAACTCGCCGGACAATCTCATCAACGAAAACAACGCAGGGGCTGACTGCGCCATCGGGCTTTTCGATCAGTTCATCAGCAGGGAAAAGCCAGGCCAGCGCCTTGGTCTTACGATTCGTCAGGCTCAGCACCCGTGGTAAATGCCGTCCCATCGCCGCACAAAGCTCTTCAAACTGTCGTTTCTCCCAGAACGCGATTTGTGCGGTTAGCGGGGTTCGTCCGGCAGCCCGAACAAATGCCTCGGCTTGATCAATCATGTCAGACAGGGTAGACAGCAGCCCTTCCAAAGCGACCCACTCATCGGCCAGCGCTTTCTGATCAACGACAAAGCATTTGGTCGCAAACTGCCGAGGTGACTGGCCAGGAATGTATGCCGTTGCTCTACCAAGTATCGAGAGGCCGGTAAGTAGGCCAGCGCTGGGATCGAAGTTGACCGCGATCGCCACATGGAGTTGTGGTGCTGGCGCCAAGCTCGCCAGCACGGCGGCGCTGTCCACCGTCGTGGCCGAAGAAATCAGGGCCTGTGCCCTCGCGGGGATACGGCTTCGTTCCTTTTTGAGGTGACTGTGTTGCTGGAAGGCAGGATGTGCGGAAGGAGCACTCGCCGCGCCCGTCGTATCCTGAATGGCATGGATCTGGAGCGTTTTTCTAGCGCCACGTGTCATCCCTGCAATCTGGCTCAAATGCCCAGTCACCTTCGCTGTGGGATAGCAGTAATGGGTAGGCTGCGCTGCGATCCGCGCCTTGTCCTTCGCATTTGCCCACTTCTCGTGTCCCAACCAGTCGCAGGCGCTACAACGGCCATCGACGTGCCATTCGAGATTCTCCCACCCGTTGGGTGACGCATCGCCAACGGCGATGACCCGGAGCAAATCCTCCCGAAAGAAATGCAGAACGGTGGGTAGATAGAAGCGCAAGTTGGCATCTTCACTGTCGGCAATCAGCGCGTTGAGATACTGACCCGGTGTCGCCGGCGTGGCGCCAGACATCAACGCGTCGAGTTCCGACTGGCCTTGCTTGAATCGGGTCCACAAGTAGCTGCGAATCGTTACAAAATACTCATTCTGCAACCCTTGGTCGGCGATCCAGTTCGCGAGGAAAAGTGCGTAAAGCGCGACTTCGGCGGAATAGCTCGGATTAGCCTCGCTGGTGTGCTTCACATCAATGATGCTCAAGGCACGCCGCGTCTCAGTTGCCGGGTCAATTCGCCGACGACATCCGTCTGGCCCCACCTCCTCGTCATCGGCTGTGGCCTGGCGCACGACGATGATGTCCGGGATGAGCCCTGCGATTGGCGGGACCTGAGTGATCTGTCCGGGTTGCAGACCAATATTTGCCATCACGGCGTTCTGGAAGGAAGAGGGCTCGAACTTCCCTTGCAGGATGATTGACGGCAAGGCTGTTACCTTGCCAAGCAACGACGCGACCGGTGCCTTAACTGGTTTGTTTGCGCCTCCTTTGTCCGGCTGATAGATGACCAGACTGCCGAACGCCTGAATCAACTGATCGTTGCGCTCATCCTCAAAATCCCGTCCTGCCGTTTGGAGGACACCGATTCCAGGACGTGCCTGCAACGGAACCGGCATGCCATGCGCATCAAGCTCCGAGTCTTCATGCAAAGACAGATAAAGTTCGCGATCGCACTTGGTCCGCAGGAACATGGACAAAGTGCTTTTGGAGATTCGTTTCTTTGCAGTGCTCGGCATATCAGATCATTTCCAGACAATCAGGCAGTTATAGAATCGGCAATCACTCAGTCACACGCTCATACGCCTGTCTGACCACGTTGATCGCAGCCGGCACATCGTCATGCGAGTCCAGGTTGTACAGCACTCCACCCGTCTCAGTGGCGCCGATGATGAAGGCGAACTCCGTAGCATCGCGGGCTTTCGCTGATGGATCTTCGCAGTCGGAAAAATCCAGATTCAGCAAAAGGCTCAGCCGCTGCTTACGTGGGATGATTTCGACGAAGAAATCAAACACACGGTAGATAACGCTCCGGTTGTTGGGCAGCTCGACTACATCTTCACCAAATGACTGGATCTGTGGACGTAAAGCCTCCAGTAACTTCTTGGCGATGTCATCCAGTTCCAGGTCCTCGATCCTGTAGTTGGCGGCAAAGGCCTTGTGCTCCTCCAACTCCCGTTGCTTCACGGCCAGCAAATCGACGACCAATGGTCGCCATACGGTCACGGCCTTCTCGGCGAGCAACTTGCCTCGCTGTTCGATGGTCGTACCGTCCCACGCAGATTGTTCGCGAATGAACTTGTTCAAGCGCAGCGGGCTCTCATCGAAGCCACCGGCAATCGTTTTCTTCTCGGAAAATGGGCGGTCGCTGTATGTGGAGTTGTATCCGGTCAGCGTCAGATTGCCCAGGCGGTGCAGCCAGGTTTCCTGTACTGCTTTCCAGTCGCTACCGAGCATCGTTCGCCATTCCGGACGAAGATCCTCGTTCTGCGGCATAACGTGCTCAATGGAAAAGTTGGAGGTATCGATACGCTCCTTGCTGAAGTTCTCAAGCCGATCCAGCAGATAGAAGCAAGTGCGCATGTCGTAGACATCGCGGGTTTCGAGCGCCTCACGAAATTCAGTATCGCTTGGAAAGCGGCGCTTCTTGCCTTGCCGATACAGCGCCACCTTTAAACTGAGCAGCGGCTGGCTCTCAGTGATCCGATAGGCGAGGCTTGAGAATATTTGTCCGAGGCTGCGCGTTTGCATGTCGCACACTGAACGCCGGAAGACGAAGCTCTCCAGCAACTCGACGGCCTCGACGAATTCATCGGTGCGCAGGGTCTTGGCTCGGTCATGATAGTCATAAAGCGTCAGCACGACCGGCGAAGCCACCTCGACCAGCGAACGCAGGCGGGCAAATGCCTCCTTTAATGCCGGCTGTTTTTCCTGTCCGTGACTGAATGCCGTGTAGTAGATGCCGAAACGGCGCAGGTCACTTAGGATGCCATCGACACCACGCTTTTCGACAGTACGCGAGAAGTAGCTGCGGAACTCGTGATAGATCTCGGCCGCCTTCAATGGCGTGCCGGGACGCAGTTGCAGCGTCAGAAAATCCTTCACGAATTTATCGAACTCGGTACGGTAGCGCCGCCCGAAAACCTGCTCGATCGGCTGCCAGTGTTCTTCGTAGAGCTGGGTCTGGGAGGACTCGTCCAAACGCATCAGTACGAAATTTCGAATCAGATCGGCCTGAGTCAAATCCACCCCAGTAGAGTTCAGGCTTTCAAAGATCATCTGCGGGTCATCTTGGCCGCGCGTCAGGCTCACGTCCACGACCACCAGCTTCTTGATGCCGTTGTAGACGGTTTGCACGTCGGCCTGGGCCACCAGGTCACGCAGGAACAGGAAGTTCTCCTTCACCCGTTCCGACACGCCCTCTGGCAACGCCTTGCCATCCAGAAGCGCAATCAGCGTTTCGTGATCTGCCCGGCGCAGATGAAGCTTGTGCCGCCGCTCCCCTTTGCCGTGTCGGTTGCGCAGGTAATAGTCGTCCAGCTCATCGGGCGTCGCTTCCTCCTCTCCCTGACCTGAATTGCCAGGAAGTTGTGCTATCCGGTCACGAAGCGCAGTCAACAAAAGCGTCAGCGTTGTCAGGCGTTGTTGGCCGTCGATCAACAACCAACGAGTGATGGTGGCTGTGTTGTCCTCGGCCGCGACATAGACCACTGAGCCAAGGAAGTGCCCCTTAACATTTGGGTCGCTACCGACGCGAATCACATCCTTCCACAGTTGCTGGCAGTGCTTTGTGCCCCAGCTGTAGTCGCGCTGAAAGATCGGCACGATGAATTGCTTCGCGCCCTGCAGCAGATTGGTAACCAGCGTGTCTTCTGCTTTCATGCTCGGGCCTCAGTAATACTGCCGGATGTAGCTGTACGCTTTCTCGAACAGCTCTTCATCGGCATGCAACTTGTACTTGAACAGGGATTTCCTGAGCGCCTTCTTGATCTCGCGCTCGCCAGCCAGGGTGTCCTGCCAACCGGGGAAGCGCACCAGGCGCACGATCTCGTCGATGTCGGCCACCACGCGCTCGACCATGATCGGCGTCTCGGCGGTCTTGACCTCGTTAAACAGTTCGGTGAGCGCCGCCTTGCCACGATCCTCGTCCTCTTCCGGAGGCGTTTCCTTCTCCGCCTGCAGCACTTCCTTGGCCAGTTGCAGCAGTTGCTTCAGGAACTCAACGCTGTTGAGCACCCCGGACTCGAAGCGATCGCGCAGGGCGTCCAGACGCTCCGAGAGCGCTTTGAACTTCGGGTTTCCCAGGTGTTTGCGTAGCCGCCGGGCAACTTTGATCTCGATTTCCTTGGCCTTCTTCGGATCAGGATTCGAGAGCACGGCTTCCAGCAGATCGGCGTCCAGCACCAAGGTATCGAGATCGTCGCGCACGGCATCGACGTGCACGTTTTGATGGATCAGCTCGATGGTCTTAGCGCCGAGGGAATGCCAGATCAGCCTGCCGTGACCGCTGGAGGGCTGCACCGACTGGTACACCTGCGAGAGCCACTTGTAGTCCTTCTCGTACTCACCGAGGATCGGATCTGGCGAGATGGCCTCCCAGAGCTTGTTGAGCAGGCTGTACTCGACTGCGAAGTTGTCGCGCACCTCGTTGTTGGGCAGACACTGCTGGGCGGCGATCAGGCCCTCGTAACCCTCGACCGTGCGATCGACGCCTGCGAAGAACGCCAGGCATTTCTGCATTGCCTCCGGCAGCCGATCCTTGAGTTCCTGGATGTTCGATACCACCGCCGTGACACTCTTGTCGTCGAACTCCAGCGCCTTGGCCACGTCGTCGAAGATGCCGAGGTAATCCACGATCAGGCCATGGGTCTTCTGCTCGGAGTAGGTGCGGTTCACCCGGCAGATGGCCTGGAGCAGCGTGTGGTCGCGCAGCGGCTTGTCCAAATACATCGCCTGCAGGATGGGTGCGTCGAAGCCGGTCAACAGCTTCGAGGTGACGATGATCAGCTTGAGCGGGTCGTTGGGGTCGCGGAAGCGGTCGAGCAGCCGCTCCTCTTCATCCCGCGTGCGCGCATAGGCCCTGTACTGCGGCTCGTTGGCGTTCACCGTCATCACGATGTCGGAGGCCTCCGGCGGCAGCAGCTTGTCCAGCTCCTGCTTGTAGAGCAGACAGGATTCGCGGTCGAAGGTGACGATCTGGCCCTTGAAGCCGTTCGGTTCCACCTTGCTCTGGAAGTGCTGGACGATGTCCTCGCACACGCGTCGGATGCGCTCTGGCGTCTTCACCAGCACGGCCATCTTGGCGGCGGTCTTGCCAAGGTTGTCACGGTCAAGGTCAGAGAGACCGCCTGTCATCTCCTTGAAGGCGGCGTCGATGGCCGCCTTGTCGATATGCAGCTCCAGCAGGCGCGGTTCGAAGTGCAGCTTTAGGGTCGCGCCGTCACGGATGGACTCCTCGAAGCCGTAGCGGCTCAGGTAGCCCTTGTCATCCTCCTCCGCGCCGAAGGCGTAGAAGGTGTTGCGATCGAAGCGATTGATTGGCGTACCGGTCAGGCCGAACAGGAAGGCATTCGGTAGCGCATCGCGCATCTTTCGGCCGAGGTCGCCTTCCTGCGTCCGGTGCGCCTCGTCCACCAGGGCGATGATGTTGCCGCGATCGTTGAGCACACCATCGGCCTCACCGAATTTGAAGATCGTCGTGATGATGATCTTGCGCACGTCCTGCGCCAGCAGTTGGCGCAGCTTGTCGCGGGAATCGGCCTTCTCAAGGTTGGGAATATCGGCACCGGTGAAGGTGCCAGTGATCTGGGTATCGAGATCGACACGGTCGACCACGATCAGCACCGTGGGATTCTTCAAACGCGGATGCAGGCGCAGCTTCTGCGCCGCGAACACCATCAGCAGCGACTTGCCCGACCCCTGGAAATGCCAGATCAGGCCCTTCTTGGGGTAGCCGGTCAGCACCCGCTCGACGATCTTGTTGGCCGCCTCGTACTGCTGATAGCGGCAGATGATCTTGATGCGCTGCTTTTTCTTGTTGGTGGCGAAAAGAGTGAAGTTCGCCAGGATGTCGAGTACCACATGGGGCCGCAGCATGCTCTCGGCAGCCAGTTTCAAGCCTTTCAGCGGATGCTTGAGCGCGTCGCCGTCATCCTCCAGGTTCCACGGCCCCCAATCCTTGATGGGCAGGCCGAGCGAGCCGTAGCGATATTCCTTCCCTTCGGTGGCCACCGAGAACACGTTGCAGACGAACAGCTCCGGCACGTGCTTTTCGTAGTCGTCATGCACCTGCAGCGCGCCATCCACCCAGCTCACCGCCGAGCGCGTCGGCGTCTTGGCCTCGATCAACACGAGAGGCAGGCCATTGACGAGCAAGACCAGATCGGCGCGACGCTCGGCGCTGCCAGCGCGGAAGGTGAATTGCTGAGTGACGACGTATTGGTTCTGGTCGAGATTGTCGAAATCGATCAGGCGAACCGGCACATGCTCGTTGTTCTGGCCGAAGGGCATGGAACGCTCCCCCCTGAGCCAAGCGGTAAATTCCTCATTGGCACGGATCAGGCCGTCGGAGCGCACCGAGAGCACAATGGCGCGCAGCTTGTAGAGCACCTCGTCGGCGCGATCCGGCTGGGCGGCAATCTCCGGGTTGAGGCGGATCAGAGCCTCGCGCACCCAGGATTCAACCAGCACGTCCTGGTGCTGACGCGGGATATCGACGCTAGCGACACGGCGCCAGCCTATCCCGTCATGGTTGCGGCCGTAGGAGGCTTTTGGCTCCTGGACGACATTGGCGGGAACCGACTTTGCGGGGCCGGAGAGCACGTCGTAGAGGTAGGCTTCGACGGTGTTGGATTCGTTAAATGCCACCTGCACCCTCCGCATTTCCTGTCAAAAACCGTTTTTTCATTCCATCGAGCAATGAGTAGCGTGCGACCACTGCATCTTCTGCAGATCTTGCTCGCGCTATGTCATCCAGCACCTTTTGTTGCATCTCCAGGGGCGGTAACGGCAGACGAACACGTAGCAGATTACTGGCATTCACGTTTGCCTGACTGACCGCCTTCGTCGCGTAGGCAAGAACCTGGCGACGACCAACGTCGGAATTTAAGTAGAGCGTGAGGAACTTCGGCTCCAGCTTTTCCCTGTTCGTCTTGATCCGCACAAGGTAAGACGCAAAGACGTGATCGCCTTCCAGCTCGTATACGCCCGTCCGGCCAACCAATTCATAGCTGTTGGTTCGGTTGAACAACACATCTCCGTGGACCAGTCGATAGGCTTCAAAGTCCTTCTCGGTGAGGTTCACATACTTGATGTCGTTTTCAACGCAGAGCCCGTTTTCGATGTTCATCATGCGCAGCATCGGGTACTGACCATCAGATCCAGCATTGATTGAGAGGCCGTACTGCGTTTCCTGAACGACTGAGCCGAGCTCAACAACGGGCCAATCGCCATTGAGAAGCTCTGATAGCATTGAGCGGACAAGTTGGTCCGCGGCCTTTCGGGTATTGTGATGAGCTTCCTTTGCATGCTCGATCGCTTGCAGCACATCAACGAGCCGTTGCTGCTCTTCCAGCGGTGGCAACGCGAACCCCTGAACCGCGAGCGTCTTCCAGTTAATCGTCGGCGAAAGAGAGCCAACAGAAATCTCCACTGCCCGATTCATGAACAGGTCGCTCTGCATGAAGAAGGGCAGGAACTCCGGCAGCACAACGTCGGGCTTGGCGCGAAGCACCATTGCGTGGGCCGAGCAGATGCCGTCGAACTCGGCTACGCCCAGCTTGCGCTGGTAAGCGCGACGGCGACCGAAAATGATGTCGCCCTTCTTGAAGACCAACTTGGTGGCTTCCACATCCTCCGGGCTACCCCAACGGCGAATGCGCAAGGAATCGGGATCGAGGTGCTCCAGGCCGACGTAATGCTCCATGCCGGATTCGGATGGGTTGTCGATGCGGACATTGACGTTGGTGGCGATCTGGTCAAAGCGCCAGACCTTCCAGCCAGGTTTCAACTTATTGTCAGGCACGCTCGGCCTCCTCAATCTCTAGCCCGTCGAGCGTCTCCACCAGGGCATCCATCTGCTGCCAGAAGGCACGTCCGTCGCTTTGCCAATGCTCCCAGGCCGCGCGCAGGCTGACGGTCTCATTGGTGCCGTTGCCGTTTGCCGCGCCTGATACTCGCTTCACGTAGAGTGGAATAGAGAGATTGGCGACATTGCGGGCGATTTGGTCCAGCGTCGCTACCGCCGCAAAGCCCTCGATCGGCGCGAAGGAATGGAATGCTTCCAGGATGCGCTGCTGGTGTTCCGGCTTGAGGAAGCTCTGCGCCCGTTCGCGGGTGACTTCGTTCAGCGCGTCGATGAACAGCACCTTGCCCTTGCGTTCGGCTGTCTTGCGCCTGTTGCAGACCATGACGCAGGACTCCATCGGGGAGTTGTAGAAGAGGTTCGGCCCGAGGCCGATCACCGCTTCTACCCAATCCTGCTCGACCATCTTGGCGCGCATCGCCTGTTCCTCGTTGCGGAACAGCACGCCGTGCGGCCAGAGAATGGCGCAGCGGCCACGGTCTGACAGGCTGGCCAGGATGTGTTGCTGGAAGGCGTAGTCGGCCCGCCCCTGCGGCGGGGTACCGAGGAAGTTGCGCCCCCACTTATCCTGTCCCCAGGCTTCGCGGTCCCACTGCTTGATGGAGTACGGCGGGTTGGCGAGGATCACGTCGAACTTGCGCAGCCGGTCGCCTTCGATGTGCTTAGGATCGGCCAGGGTATCGCCCCGGATGATCTGAAAGTCCTCAACGCCGTGCAGGAAGAGGTTCATCCGGGCGATACCGGAGGTGATCAGATTGCGCTCCTGACCGTAGAGCTTGAGGGTGCGGTACTCGCCGCCGCTGCGCTTGACCTCGGCCAGTGCGGAAATGAGCATGCCGCCGGTACCGCAGGTGGGGTCGTAGATCGACTCGCCAGCCTGGGGGGCCAACAACTGCGTCATCAGATGCACAACGGTACGGTTGGTGTAGAACTCGGCGGCTGTGTGGCCGGAGTCATCCGCGAACTTCTTGATCAGGAATTCATAAGCATTGCCAAGCTCGTCCTCGGGCACGTTGGCGACCGAGAGTGTTTGCGTCGAGAAATGCTCGATCAGGTTCTTGAGCGTTTCATCCGGCAGGCGCTCTCGGTTGGTCCAGGGCGCATCGCCGAAAATGCCGGCCAGCATGTCCGGGTTGGCCGACTCGATCTGCCGCAGGGCTGACTGGATCGCCATGCCGACGTTTTTCGAGACCTGGCGCACGTCCTTCCAGTGCGCGCCATCCGGTATTTGGAATCGATGGTTTTCCGCGAACTCGGCATAGGACAAGTCGCCGCCTGACTCCTTGAGCGCCGCCTGATATTCCTCATCCCAGACATCGGAAATACGTTTGAAGAACAGCAGCGGAAAGATGAACTGCTTGTAGTCGCCGGCATCGATGAGGCCGCGCAGTAGCACGGCCGCGCCCCAGAGATAGGATTCGAGTTCTTGTTGGGTAATGCGGGCACTCATTGCAGCCAGCCTCCTTCCACCATGACCTTGGCCAGCCTGTCTTCCGCTTCTCGGCAGCGAGTGAGTGCACTCTTGAACGACTCGATGGCCTCCGGCAGCGGCGGTATATTCTCCTCCAACGGCGGTAGGACATAGCGCGAGATATTCAGCGTCCAGTCCTCGGCCTTGATCTCGTCGAGGCCGACGATGCGTACTGCGTCCTGCACATCCTCGAACTTCTCGAACCAGCCCTGGATTTCTAAGGCGTGCGCGGGTTCCAGATAGTTCTGTGCACGGCCGCGCCGGAAGAGCCTAGAGGCGTCAGCGATCATCACCTTCTTGCGGCGCTGGGCCGGCTTCTTCTTGCGCAGTACCAGGATGCAGGCGGCGAGTCCTGTGCCATAGAAAAGGTTGGGCGCCAGGCCGATGACCGCCTCGACCAGATCCATCTCCAGTAGCTTTTGGCGGATACTGCCCTCGGCCCCTTTGCGGAACAGCGCGCCCTGGGGCAAAACCACGGCCATGCGCCCAGCCCTGTCGGCCATCGACTTGACCATGTGCTGCACCCACGCAAAGTCGCCGCTGCTGGACGGGGGCAGACCTGCAAAGTTGCGTCCGAAGGGATCGTTTACCCATAAGTCTTCGCCCCACTTTTCGAGCGAGAAGGGCGGGTTAGCGATCACGCAATCGAACGTGGCCAGGCGGTCGACTTCGAAGAACGCCGGGTTGCGCAGGGTATCGCCGCGCACGACCTGAAAATCCTCGATGCCATGGAGGAACAAGTTCATGCGGGCGATAGACGAGGTGGTGAGATTTTTCTCCTGCCCGTAGAGCTTGCCCCAAAGGCGCTTCACGTCGCCGTGTTGTTCTTGAACGTGCTGAACGGCTGCCAGCAACATGCCGCCGGTGCCACAGGCCGGGTCGTAGATGGTTTCGCCCTCTTTGGGGTCGAGCATCTCGATCATCAGCCGCACGACGCTGCGCGGGGTGTAGAACTCGCCGGCCTTCTTGTTGGTGGCGTCCGCGAACTTCTTGATCAAGTATTCGTAAGCATCGCCCAGCACATCGGATGCGATGTTCTTGTTGCCGAAGGAGATGCGCGAGAAATGCTCGATCAGATCCTTGAGCAGCGCGTCGGAGAGCCGATCCTTGTTGGTCCATTGGGCATCACCGAAGACCCCATACAGGGTGTCCGGGTTGGCCTTCTCGATTTCACGCATGGCGCGCTGCAGGGCGTTGCCAACATTGGTCGCCACGGCACGAACGTCGTTCCAGTGGCAGTCATCCGGGATCTGAAAGCGATGCGACTCGGGGAAGAGGGCCAGTTCGGCATCGCCGGTCTCATCGACAATTTCGTCGTACTCCTCATCCCAGACATCACAGATGCGCTTGAAGAAAAGCAGCGGAAAGATGTAGGTCTTGAAGTCAGCCGCATCCACCGGGCCGCGCAGAATATTGGCAGATTCCCAGAGGTGACTTTCGAGCTGACTGAGGTTGATCGGAGCTTCTTGCATCAAGTCGTTCTCTTTATGCTTGGTCCGGCGATCGGTAGCCAGGCGCGAGCACCGCGTTCCTGACGCCGTAAAGGGCCAAGGGGTTCTTTAGCCAGAGCCGGTACTCCGGCCCTCTCAGGCTGTGATCGGGCGAGCTGTCCACACTCCACTTCCGCAGAATGTATCCAGCCGTGGCGGCGCGGAGCTTCATGCGCAGCACGCCATCCCGCATGCCGTAGTCCATCTCCGTAACTTCAGAACGTGGCTGGTCCGGGTGGGGAATGAGTTCCAGCTCAACGATTCGCGTCCATTGGATGTCCTGGTCACCGCGCTCATGGACCTGCACTTCTTCATCTCGCAACAAGGCCGGGCGCTTGATTCGGGTGATGACGAAATCCCGGAACTCTTGGGATTTCCGATCGAAGGCTCGGACGTGCCAGCGCAGGCCGTTGTCGATCAGCGCAAAGGGAACGATTTGACGCTCAGTCTGGCCGCTTGAGATCGAGTGGTACTCCACCCGAACAGGGCACTCCTGATGGATCGCCCGGGTCACACAGGCCAGCACATCCAGATCGGGATGCGTGAGCCTTGACGGAATTTCACTTGTCACCCACGCCTTGAGCTGGGAGGGCTCTCCGTCTCCGAAGCCTTGCGTCAGCCAGGACAGAACTCGTTCAGGCGGAAAATCGAAGAGCGGCTTGAAGTCCTCTCCAAGGACATAGCACTTGGCCTTGGTGTCGTAATCGATGTTGCCTGGTGCCAGCTCCTTGTAGATCGCCAGGTCACGCGTGGCAGCGGCCGACTGGATTCCAAACCGCGACACCAGGTCCTGGCGGCGGATATCTCCGATGAAGCGCACGCGCAGCTCCACGAAGGCAAGGCGATCGCGCTGCGGCTGAGTAAAGTCGTCAAGCTGTTCGTCAGACATCCTTGGGGCTCATGCGGGTTAACAAATGCTTGTGATGATAGTTGCGGATAGTATATGGCACGCATTACAATCCGTCTATGCGATTCCCAGAGCTCTCATATCCGCATTGTTATGATTATGACCATGCGGCAGCAGGCGGATCGCTCTCCATAGAAAAGGAGCGAACCCGCATGAGTGAAAACCGTAGGGCCCAGCCAGGGCTCCCCAACAAGGGCTGGCATCACGTTGAAGCTGCGAAAAGCCGGGAGGGAGCATGATTGACCCGGCAAGCCAGGCCCAACTGAAAGAGGCCATCGCTGACTGCATCGGAACCGACCAAGGGGTGCTGGATGCTCTGCGAGAAGAAATCCAGCCGTTGAAGAGTGCCACGCGCCGAATCCAGCCGCGCGCCACGACGTCGATCTCACTGGTTGGCACCGATGGGGGAAACAACCAGCTTCAGTTCGACCCCTTTCTGATTCAGTTGGTCCGAGTCGTCGATAGCAGCAACAACGAGTACTGCCTGGAGGCAGTCTCGCCCACGACACCGGTGCAGAAACTTAACCAACGCCAGTTCGCTGAGGACGGGACGCCCAAAACGGCACTGGGTGAAATGATGGTTTTCTTGGGAGTAGACAGCCTGCAGGCGCTCTCCCACATGATCCGGCCGACGGATAGTGGCAAGCCGGTTTCTCCCAGCTGGGTTCAGGTTTATCGGGAGCTGGTCGAGTGGGCGATCCTGTTCAAGATCCTCGATAAAGATTACGGCACTGACACGTTGATCATCTGCGACGGCCTTCTGCGAAGCAAGGTGTTCGCCAAAGACCTATTCCAGCGTTTGCTCCAAGGAATGAAGGAGCGTATCGACAAGCAATGGGGCAAGAGCCGGCGACGGGTATATCTCGCGGGTGTAGCCAAGCACAGCAAGGTGCTTTCTCGGTATCGCTTGGCCATGGCTCTGGAAGGCGTCCTTCAGACTGATTACCCCGCCTACGTCGAGGTACCCCGCGAAGTGGAGGAAAAGGCATACGTCTGGTCGGAGTTCGCACGAGGCGATGACCGAACTGGCGAGGGCGGCGAAATCAACAAGTTTGTCGGCGGCAAGATGTTCCTGGTGAAGTTTGGCTCCCACCGCCGCGATCCCGTGTGGCCAATCGATATCTTTGTTCCACAAGTCAGCGAGTCCCAGGCAATTCTCGGGTCAATGCTTGCTGATGCAATCAACGGTTTTCCAGTTCCCCATTACCCACGCTGCCTGCAAAAGGCGCATGAAAATGCGGCGCTGGTCGATTTCGACTTCGATATTTTGCAGGACTTCATCTACGAGGGCGTGCGTTCGAGTCTCGGCGGCGACGCGGGCACATTGGATGCGTTTCAGCTGCAGGACGCCGATCCTGCGCAGCGTCGGTACGGATAAGGGAGAACAACATGGCAGAAATCCAACTCTTTCCAAGAGAACAGGTCGTCGGGATCTTTCGTGGCTTCCAGCAGGGGGGCATGGAATTCCACGCCGACCTCGTTTTGCCGTACCGAAACGAGTTCCAGAACATCCCAATGCACGGGCAATTCCTCATCGTCCAACTGGAGACGCCGGATGAAGCGGTGTTGGGGCGCATTGCCTCCTTTTCCTCTGAGGGCAAGCTGTCGTTCGGCTCCGGCGAGGAATTCAACATCCGTGCAGTTCGCGAGGAAAGACCTATTCCGGAGGATTTGCGTGAGCAGTATCTCAAGTATCGGATCAACATCCGCGTGCTCGGTGTTCTACGCAAGAACGGCAACGGGCTGACATTTGTTCCCTCCCATCGTCGCCTTCCCCATGTTGGCAGCAAGGTTGCCTTTCCAAGCGCCGAGGTGTTGCGCGAGATCGCTGGACACAATCTCGATGGCGCCCCCATAGGCCATCTGGCCTTCGGCGAATACATCTACGCTGCCGGCAACAAATCATTCCAATCGCAGGAATGGATGCAGGTGGTCGACCCAGAAGTGCTCGTTCGCTTCCCGATCGAGTCCCTGGTCTCTCGCCGCAGCTTCATCTTTGCGCGAGCGGGCTTCGGTAAATCCAACCTCAACAAACTGCTTTTCTCGAAGCTCTACGAAAACACGCCCTTCGTGACCAAGCGCGCAGGCAAGCAGGTCCCCGTAGGCACGGTCATCTTTGACCCGGATGGGGAGTATTTCTGGCCAGACGACAAGGGCCGGCCCGGCCTTTGTGATGTCCCGGCGCTGGAAGACAAGGTCGTGGTTTTCACCGACCGAAAGAATCCAAGCCCTTTCTACCAATCGTTCGTTGCTGGGGGTATCAAGCTTGATATCCGTCGCCTTCGCCCTGGCGATGTGATTTCAATTGCGCTCGGGCCAGAGCGCCAGGAACAGCAGAACGTGCGGAAGCTCAGAGGGCTTCCACAAGATCGTTGGGAGTCGCTGGTCAATCTAATAGACGCCAATGGCAACACCACGCCGCTCGAAGACGTATGTGGACTGCTCGATCTCGACCCTCAGCGACAGGAGGCCGAGGCGCTGGCAGCCCGGGGCAACATGACAGCGATCGTGAAGATGCTGCATGACAAAAGCAGCCAGCTCATGGACATGCTGGTTCATGCGCTTTCCGAGGGAAAGCTGTGCGTTATCGACGTCTCCCAGATGCGCGGAGGCCAGTCCTTGGTCCTCTCTGGCCTGATCCTGCGCCGGATTTTCGATCGGAACCAGCAAGAGTTCACGGCCGCTGACCCCAAGACCATCCCGACAATCGCTGTCGTCGAAGAAGCGCAATCCGTGTTGAACGAGAACGCACCTGCCGCCGAGCCTTACATTGCCTGGGTGAAGGAAGGTCGTAAATACGACCTGGGGGCACTGCTGATCACTCAGCAGCCTGGCAGCATTCCAGTCGAGATCCTGAGCCAGGGCGACAACTGGTTCATCTTCCATCTGCTGTCCGCAGCCGACCTCGCGTCACTGAAACGAGCCAACGCCCATTTCAGTGACGACCTTTTGAGTTCGCTACTCAATGAGCCTATCCCAGGCCAAGGTGTGTTCTGGAGCTCGGTGGGAGGCAAACCTTATCCCGTCAGCCTCCGCGCACTGTCGTTCGAGAAGATGTATTCAATCCGGGACCATGACTATAACCAACCCGCAGGGAATACATATGCGCAAACGCTGCGCAGCACTTTCTCTGGAATGAAGCAAAGTGCTGCGGCAGCTCGGGTTCCAGACTCGAATGCTTCAGGCTCGCCCTTTTCCGCTGAGACTGGTCTCGAAGACTCCGAGCCAGTGGACGTCATGGCAACCATAGAGCAGCGAGCGATTGATGCCTTGCGAGGAGATGCCGACATCCTCCAGAAGCTTGAATCGTCGAATGGCATGCCTTGGTATGGAGTTCAGCAGTTTTTGATTAACCACCTGCCGGAACACTTGGAAGACCGCCGTCAGTTTGCGTACAACCTAGTTTCAAAGGCGATGAACGCGATTTTCGGCTCACAACCCAGGGGATGGGAGACTTTCAAGAGCACGTCCACGGGCAAGACTTGGATTAAGGCTCACAAGTAACCAGCTGCTGACGCTTGAACAATAAACGATGCATAAAAGATTAATTGGTACCTCCACATGGAGGCTAGTTTTTTTGGCGTAACAACCGCCTTGCGGTTTTGCCTCTCATAGAGCATAGTGTGGTAACTTGGGGCCAAGTACCACACTATCGCCACCATTCTTGCCACATTTTCAACACATGGTTCGCACAGAGTTGCCACGTTGCTACCACCATGCTGCCACTCTGTTCACACCATTAGGTCGCAGCCCGATCTGATCGCACACACTTTTTTCTGGTCACAAAGGTCCATGCCCCGTTACTCCCTAACCTGGGCACAAGATAAGGAATGACAATCAAGAGATTTGGAATGTACGTTCGCGGATGTTGGAATGTACGTAATCGAAAATAAGGTTTTCGGTGCCTGACCATGTGCCCGAACAACAGAGCATTGGAAAGAACGCAACGCGCAATCAGTATGTACGCAACCCGAAATAGGGAGTAACGGGGCATGTGGCCAGCCAACGGCTATTGCGATCAGTGCAGCACGATTTGAAAACCCAGAGGCTGGAAACAGCGCATTTTTTTGTCTACTCAGTTGGCGGCATGTCCGCGTTGCCGCTGCTGCGGAAATGGGCATCAACCACGCGGGCGATGTCTCCAGGCTGGGTTCCTGAGTTGAATGCAAAGCGCAGCGCTTGCTCCAGTTGATGCCAGCCCTGTACTGAAGAGACACTACTGCCTACTGTTTCAACTAGGCGATAAATCAACCCTTCCAGTAGCTCTTCGTCACCCACGTCCGCCGCCACCTGCTCCGCCAGTGCCAAGAGGACGTTGCGCGCAGATGCCAGCGAGTCGATTGGCACCCCGCCCAATGCCGAAGGCATGGTGATGACACGATCCACCCTGACGACTGTCGCCAAATCTAGGGCTTGATCGACACCAGGCTCGATCTCCATGCGGATCAGCACATCGCCAGCCAACAGAAAGCGGGTTTTGATAAGCCCGGGCTGCTCATCCTGAAACAACCAAACCGGCTGGTTGTTGGCCTGCAGCAGGCTTAGCACGAGCCTACTGTCATCCAGTGCCCCGCGATCCTGCCACTGGTGCAACACGTCGGAACGCAGGCGACCGCCTTCCATACCGAGGTGATGTAACAGGCCGACCAGTCGTTTGGCGGAGATCACCTGTTCCTTGCCACGCAGCCAGACCGAGAGGTTGGCAGTGCGGATACCAGTGACCTCGGCGATCCGCCCCAGCGTTTCCCCGCGCAGTCGTATCAAGGCAGCGGCAAGGGCTGGCAATTGTTCGTTGGTAAGGCTTGGCATATCAGGCTCTGCGAATTTACTGTAAATCACTATAAGACCTATTGGCCGACAAGACGAGCGTGCGGAGTTTGGCGATTCGTGCAAATCGTTGTTATAGTAAATTATAGTTAGACGTTTTGAGAGACTATCATGCGCAAGCCAAAGCAAGCCCGTCCGTTGCGCCTGCGGGAATACGAAGCTGCCATTACTGCGCTCAAGGAGCAGCATCCCTGGCTTGCCCGGCAGATCGTCGAACCCGCGCCGGGGCATCTGGCTTTGGTAGCACATCTGTTTGCCCAGGTGGAATGCCTGCTGCCGCCCACAGTGCTCGCACGCAAGGGCTCACTGTCGGTGAGTAGCAACCGGGATCGCCTGGCCATTCATTACCAGCCGCCGCGACGCCACAGCGAATGCGCAGCAGCCGTGTTCGATCTGATTGCCCAAACCAAGCATCTTGCGCAGCAACGATGCCCCGTCTGCGGTGCACAGGTTGCCGGGGACGGCATCCGCCCGCAACGCTGCCCGCAACATGACGGCATCCAAGGATTGTTTGCCGAAGAAGTGCGCCGCAGCCGCCAGCTCATCGTCGAACAAGGAGTACAGCAGGTAGTGCACGATCTGGGTAAGGTGACGACCGAAGATGTTCGCGCCGCCGTGGCGGTTGAAGATGAGTCCGTCCCGAGTGAAGCCAAACCGGAGCAGGTTCAGGAGCAGCCGACAGAAACCGCTAAATCAGCGCCCTTGCCGAGCATCGTCTTTCTCGATGAAGCAGGTCTGGAGGCGTTTGTGGATCGCCACCGACCGCAAGGCGACGACAAGTTCAAGCGCGCGCAGGCGATGGCGGAGCGGATCAAGCGGGCGGGCCATGGCAGCCGCCAACTGGGCCTGCTGCCCCCGGACTGGAAAGCCCTTCTGGATGAGTTCGCGCAGGCCTTCCCAAACTTCCATGAACTGGCCGAGCTGCTACGTGACCACTTTGCCCTCTCCAGCCTTGGCGATGGCCGCGTATCCTGGCCTGCCGTGTTGCTGGTCGGCCCGGCGGGCATCGGCAAAACCGAGGCAGCACGCTGGCTTGCCGATCAGTTGTATTTGCCCTTTCGTGTATTCGATATGGCGAGTACGCAATCGAGTTCGCTGCTCGCAGGTTCCGAATCGTTCTGGAGCAATTCCGAGCCAGGCCAGCTCTTTGAGCTGCTGGCCTACCAGCCACTGGCCAACCCGGTGGTGGTG
>Ga0180219_1000744_pt1 | contig 23975 bp, 18 predicted proteins | sample eDN3rd30CBELigMG_FD_151338 | JGI IMG/M metagenome (GOLD analysis project Ga0180219, IMG submission 151338) | Enriched Miracle-Growth compost microbial communities from Emeryville, California, USA - eDNA 3rd pass 30_C BE-Lig MG (version 2)... ... | reverse complement strand
GATCCGCCAACCGGGCAACCGGAAGGCAACGTCGGGGCGTAGCGCAGCCTGGTAGCGCACTTGCATGGGGTGCAAGGGGTCGAGTGTTCGAATCACTCCGTCCCGACCAAAATTCCCTAGAAAATCCAGTCACTTAGCGGTGGCTGGATTTTTTTATGCCTGATGGTTTTCTCTCTTGTGCCTCCTGTGATGTATTCTGGTTGCCAATTGGTTGCCAATTGAGATTCGCTTACTCGACAGGCTGTAGAAGGAACTTGAGCCATGTTTACTGCTTACCATGCCAAGTACTACGCCCACGAGCTGACGCGGCGACACGCCGCCGATGGCGTAGATCGCCTCTCCCAATCGCTGTTCGATGCCAGCGTAGATTTGAACCCGCATCAGATCGAGGCAGCGCTGTTCGCCCTTCGGAACCCATTGCAGGAAGGCGTACTGCTGGCTGACGAGGTGGGGCTGGGCAAGACCATCGAAGCCGCGCTGGTGGTTTGCCAATACTGGGCTGAGCGCCGCCGTCGGCTGTTGGTCATATGCCCGGCTAGCCTGCGCAAGCAATGGGCGCAGGAGCTGCACGACAAATTCGCCGTGCCCACTACCGTGGTTGATGCCGTTTCTCTGCGCAAGCAGTCCGCTGGCGACATGCTCGCCACCCTGCAACGGCAGGTTGGCAAGGCAGTCGTCATCATGTCCTACCAGTTTGCCGCCAAGCTGGAGGCCGAGCTGCGGGCCGTGCCTTGGGATGTGGTGGTCATCGACGAAGCGCACAAGCTGCGCAATGCACACCGCGCCAGCAACCGTACAGGGCAGGCACTCAAACGCGCGCTGCAAGGTCGCAAGAAAGTACTGCTCACTGCCACGCCGCTGCAAAACTCGCTGATGGAGCTGTATGGCCTATCAACTCTAATCGACGAGCACATGTTCGGGGACGAAACTGCTTTTCGCAAACAGTTCATGAATAGCGCAGCGGGGCTGGACGAACTGCGTGAGCGTCTAGCCGGTTTTACCAAGCGCACGCTGCGCCGCGACGTCTTGGAGTACATCAAGTACACCGAACGCAAGGCCCTGACACAACCGTTTAACCCCACCGACGACGAGCAGGCGCTGTACGAGCGCATCTCAGCCTTTCTGCAGAAAGAAGAATCCTATGCCTTGCCCAAACAGCAGCGCCATCTCACGGCACTGATCTTGCGCAAGCTGCTGGCCTCTAGTTCACATGCCGTCTCTGCCACCTTGGTCACCATCCGCGAGCGCCTGCGAGGCTTGCTCACGGCGGAAAAAGCGGAAGACGATGGTCGTCAGCTAATTGAAAGGCTAATCGCCGAAGACGATCTGGAGCAGGACTACCTGGAAGAGGAAGCCAGCGAGGCCGAAGAAGATGCCGAACTCCTAACGTCTGAGCCGGCAGAAGGCAGCAAACCGAACGCTTCAAAAGATTCCCAGACCGTCCGGGCTGCTATCACTGCCGAGATCGAGGAACTGACCGCATTTATCGATGCCGCCCAAGCGCTGCAAACCGACACCAAGGCGCAGGCTCTACTGAAAGCACTCGCACTGGGCTTCGGCAAGATGGCCGAGCTACGTGCGCCACGCAAGGCCATCATCTTCACAGAGTCCAAGCGCACGCAGGAGTACCTGCACCGCTTCCTCTCAGCCAACGGCCACGCGGGCAAGTTGGTGTTGTTCAGTGGCACCAACACCCACGAGGAATCGACCGCTATCTACCAGCGCTGGCTCGAAGAGTACAAAGGCACGGATCGCGTCACCGGCTCGCCGCAGGTGGATCGCCGCACCGCGCTGATCGACCACTTCCGCAAGGACGACGGCACCGGCGCGGAAATCATGATCGCCACCGAAGCGGCTGCCGAAGGTGTCAACCTGCAGTTCTGCGCGCTGATCATCAATTACGACCTGCCGTGGAACCCGCAGCGAGTCGAACAGCGCATTGGCCGCTGCCACCGTTACGGCCAACGCTACGACGTGGTGGTCATCAACTTCTTGAACACCCGAAACCAGGCCGACCAGCGTGTGCTGGAACTGCTCACCGAAAAATTCAACCTGTTCTCCGGTGTGTTCGGTGCAAGCGATGAAGTGCTGGGCCGCATCGAGGGTGGCCTCGATTTTGAGAAACGCATCCTCCAGATCTACGACACCTGTCGCCAGCCCGAGCAGATCGAAGCCGCCTTCAACGCCCTGCAAGCCGAGCTGGAAGAAGTTATCGCCGACCGCATCAAAGACACCCAGTCCCAATTGCTGGAGAACTTCGATGAGGACGTTCACGACCGCCTCAAACTGCGTCTTCAAGACGCTGAAGCGCGGCTCGACAAGCTGGGGCGCTGGTTCTGGGGTGTCACCTGCTTTGCATTGGACGGCCGCGCGCGCTTCGACGAGCAGTCCTACGCGTTTTCTCTGAGCACGCCGCCAACTGGAATCGCCACAGGTCGCTATCAGCTCATTCGCGGTGCGGCGCAGCCGGACATGCTGGCGCACGCCTACCGCCTCAGCCACCCGCTGGGGGAATGGAGCATTGAAACGAGTCTTAATGCGGCCACGCCCGTCGCCACATTGAAGCTCGACTACGACAAACACGGCGCGCGCGTCTCCGTGATCGAAAAACTGCGCGGCAAGTCCGGCTGGCTGACGCTGGCTCGACTGGAAGTCACTGCCTTCGAGACCACCGAGGCGTTGCTGTTCTCCGGTCTCACTGACGATGGTCAGGTGTTGGATCAGGAAACCTGCGAAAAGCTGATGGCCATTCCAGCAGCGGGCAAACCCACTCCTTTGAACACCGCCGTCCCCGAGGCACTGCTGGCCAACAGCCAGCGCGCGGTCGCCGCAACCATTGCCCAGGTGCTGGAAGCCAACCAGCGCCTCTTCAATGAAGAACGGGACAAACTGGAACGCTGGGCTGACGACAAGCTGCTGGCCGCAGAGGAAGCCCTGAAGAACACCAAGGCGCGCATCGCACAGTTGAAGCGCGACGCCCGCAAGGCTGTCACCTTGCAGGAGCAAGACGGCATCCAGCGCGAACTGTCTGAGCTGGAACGCAAGCAGCGCCGCCTGCGGCAAGAGATTTTCGCCGTCGAGGACGAGATCATCGCCAAGCGCGACGAACTGATTGCCTCGCTCCAGCAGCGCCTGCAAGAAAAAACAAGCAACGAGACCCTGTTCAGCATCCGCTGGCAGGTCACGTAACCGAAGAATCAGATATCCCGAGATCAGGGCAACTCATGACCACCAAACAGAATCCCAAATTCCAGGAACTCGTTGCCAAGCTGCGCGAGATCTTCCAGATCGATCGCCCGGAACTGGACTTCGGCATCTACCGCATCCTCAACGCCCGCGCGGGCGAGATCAACGACTATCTGCAAAACCGGCTGGCCGAGAAGGTGCAGCAAGCGCTCAGTAGCGGTAACGAGGCCCAACGGGAGCAAGTGGCGCGCGAGCTCAAAGAGAAGGAAGCTCACTACCTCGCCGACGGGATCAATCCTGACAACGTGCCTAAGGTGCAGGAACTCCGCCAGAAGCTGGCACAGTACAGCGCCGGCGCCAGCGAACACGAAAACGCGGTGTTCTCGCACCTGCTCACCTTCTTCTCGCGCTACTACAAGGACGGCGACTTCATCAGCCAGCGTCGCTACAAGGGCGACACCTATGCCATCCCTTACGCCGGCGAAGAGGTGATGCTGCACTGGGCCAACAAGGACCAGTACTACACCAAGAGCGGCGAGAACTTCAGCAACTACAGCTTCAAGCTCGAAGACGGCCGCACCGTGCACTTTCGCCTGGTAGCCGCCGACACCGCCAAAGACAACCGCAAGGACAACGACAAGGAACGTCGCTTTGCCCTGGTAGCGGCCAAGACCGTTACCCGTGTGGATGAAAACGGCGACGAGTACGAGGAAGAGCTCGTGCCCGTGGAGGAAGTTGCGGGCAGTGACGGCAAACAGGAACTGATCATCCGCTTCGAGTATGCCGTCCAGCCCAAAGGCACCAAGCAGGAGGCGCTGGTCACCAAGGCTGTAGAGGCAGTGCTGGCGGACGCCGCCGTGAAGGCCCGCTGGCTGGCCCTGGGAAACCGCGCGCCAACGGAAAAGAACCCGCAGCGCACTCTGCTGGAAAAGCACCTCTCCGACTACACCACCAAAAACACGGCGGACTACTTCATCCACAAGGATCTGGGTGGTTTCCTCCGGCGCGAGCTGGACTTCTACATCAAGAACGAAGTCATGCACCTGGACGATGTGCAGAACGCGGGCGCGTTCGCGGACATCGAAAAGAACCTGCGAATGATCCAGTGCCTGCGCAGCATAGCGTTGGAGCTGATCTCTTTCTTGGCCCAGTTGGAGGACTTTCAGAAGAAGCTGTGGCTGAAAAAGAAGTTCGTTGTCTCCAGTCACTACTGCATCACGCTGGATCGGGTGCCAGAGACGCTCTATCCAGAGATCGCGGCCAACGAGCGGCAGTGGGCGCAATGGAAGCGCCTGGGCGTGTGGGATGGCGATGCGCCGGGGGCGGTGGAGGACTTGAAGGCTGCGCCGTTTCGTATGCTGGATACCGCGCTGTTCACGGATGATTTCAAGCAGCGACTTCTGGCTAACATTGATGATATTGATGCTGGCCTTGGAGGCACCGTTATCAACGCCGATAACTTCCAGGCGCTTGCTCTATTGAGCAATCGGATGGCTGATGAAGTCGATTTCGTTTACATCGATCCTCCATACAACGCAACCACGAGTGAAATAGCCTACAAGAATGGCTTTAAGCATGGTTCTTGGATCACGCTCATGGAAAATCGGCTGTCTCGGGCAAGAGCGCTAATGCGCGCTGACGCGCCAGTTTGTGTTGCAATCGATGAGAACGAGAGGGAGCACCTGTCGCTGCTGATGAAAGACCTGTTCTCAGACGGGGACATAACCCAAATCAGCGTGATCCACAATCCGCGTGGCATTCAGGGCAACGGGTTCTCTGTAACAAACGAATCAGCTATTTTCTTCAGGCCTGAAGGCAAGCTGTTGGGAAAGCGAAGTCTTAGTGATTCGAAGTCCAAGCCGCTGATGAAAACGGGCAGCGAATCAGAGCGGCACACGGCAAAGAACTGCTTCTATCCAATTTTCGTTAAGAACGGTGCAGTAGTCGGGTTCGGAGACGTTCCTGCTGATGATTTTCATCCGCGCAGTGCGTGCACTGAACTTGAAAATGGAGTTCTGGCGGTGTGGCCGATCTCATCGACAGATGGATTAGAGCGTAAGTGGCGTTACGCACGACAATCGGTCGATGCCATTATCGATAATCTTGAAGTTAAGACTGGAAGAAATGGGCTGCCCTCCATAAATCTCGCAAAGGACAAGGAGTCCTACAGGACTGTTTGGAGCGACGCCGAGTTCAATGCGGCCGAGTATGGAAGCACCCTGCTAAAGAATATCGTTCCTGGCAATGGATTTTCGTTTCCAAAGTCACTGCATACAGTTCGGCATGCGATCGTCGCAGCGAATTGTCGATCCAATGGGGTGATTTTGGACTTCTTTGCAGGGTCTGGAACTACCGCGCATGCGGTAATTTCTTTGAATAGAGAAGAGGAGCTTGATCTTTCGTATTTGATGGTTGAGCAAGGCGATTACTTTGACACTGTCTTGAAACCCAGACTTCAGAAAATCATTTTTTCCGCAGATTGGTCTGAGGGAAAGGCGACTAATCCAGAGACTGGTATCTCTCACTGCTTCAGGGTCCTTAAGCTGGAAAGCTACGAAGACACCCTGAACAACCTGCAACTGCGCCGCACCCCGGCGCAGGGTGATCTGCTGAACTCCCTGCCGCAACAGGCCCGCGACGACTACCTGCTCCACTACATGCTGGACGTGGAAAGCCGCGGTTCGCTGCTGTCGGTGGAAGACTTCAAGAAGCCGTTCGACTATCAGCTCAACATCGCCGTGGATTCGGCAGGTGCGTTCGAGCCGCGCAAGATCGATCTGGTCGAAACCTTCAACTACCTGATCGGCCTGCGCGTCAAGCACATTGATGCGCAGCCGCAACGCGGCTTCGTCACCGTCACCGGCACGCTGCCCAGCGGTGAAAGCTGCCTCGTGCTGTGGCGCGATTGCGATGTGCTGGACTACGAAGGCATCAGCAAGCTCTGCGACAAGCTGGCCATCAACCCGGCGGACAACGAGTTTGACGTGGTCTACATCAACGGCGACCACAACATTCCCACCGTGCTGACGCAGACGGCCGAGGAAGGCGGTGCCACCCGCGTGCTCAAGCTGCGCCAGATCGAGCCGGAATTTCTGGCGCGCATGTTTGATGTGGAGGATGTGTGATGGCTAATTTTGGAACCCCTAGCATTCAGCAACGAGAGCCAGAACCGGCACGCATCAAGTCCGTCACCATTGAGGGTTTCCGCAGCCTGCGCAGTATCCAGAATCTGGAGCTGCCGCAGCTCACGGTGCTGATTGGGGCCAACGGCGCAGGCAAGTCCACCCTGATCCGATTCTTCGAGATGCTGAGCTGGATGCTCAAGGCGAAGAACCTGCAGGAGTTCGTGCTGCGCCACGGCGGCGGCGATGACCAGTTTTTCATGGGTGCCCGGAAGACCTCGCGCATCCATGCCGAGTTGTGCCTTGAAACCGCATCGGGCTACAACGACTATCGGTTTGATCTGGCCCACATCTCGGCCGGCGATTCCGTGATGGTGATGAACGAAGCCTATCGGTATTCGGCGCATGACATCCCGACCAAGGCGAAGTGGACCGAGATTGAAGGGGTGGGAAAAGAGTCCAGCCTGTTGGAGAAGAAGAGCAAGACGGCCCAGACCATCGTCAACCTTTTGCGTCAGTGCTCCACCTATCAGTTTCACGACACATCCATCAACGCCGCCATTCACAACCGCTGGGATGTCACCGAGTCGTTCCGCCTACGCTCGGACGGCGGCAACCTCGCGGCTGTGCTGCTCGACTTGCGCAATGGCGACCGCAAACGCTACGAGCTGATCGTCAAGCAGATTGGCCGGGTGTTGCCGGCGTTCAAGGATTTTGTACTGGAAGAAGAAGCCGGCAAGGTGTTGCTGCGCTGGGTGGGGCGGCAAAGCGACAAGGTGTTCGGCTCTCATCTCACCTCGGACGGGTCGCTGCGCCTGTTCTGTCTGTTGACCCTGCTGAACCTTCCGCCCGAGCGCTTGCCGGACGTGCTGTTCTTCGATGAGCCCGAACTGGGGCTGCATCCGCACGCCATTACCCTGGTGGCCGAGATGTTCAAGCGCTTGTCGAAGAAGCGGCAGATCTTCATCGCCACGCAGTCGCCCTACCTGGTGGACTGCTTCGAGCTGGAAAACATCATCGTGGCCAGCGCCAACAATGGCGAGACCGTGTTGCGCAATCTGCCGCGCGAGCACTATCAGCGCTGGCTGGACGAGGAATACCAGCTATCCGACATCTGGTTGCAGCAGGCCACAGGCGGCGTGGCCTGGCTGGGTGAGCACCAGCCCGTCAAGCGGGAAGGTTCTATGGATGCGGGGCAACTCGAATGATCCGGGTATGCATCATTTGCGAAGGCCCCACCGAGGTGGAGTTCGTCAACCGCTGCCTGGAGCCCTACCTGCGGCCCAGCGGCGTCAGCGCCTACGGCACCGTGTTGAGCGCCAGATCAGGGCGGCATCGGGGTGGGCGTGTCACCGTGGATCGGCTGGCCAAAAAGATTTCACTGCACTACAGCGAGGCCGATCGCGTCTCCACGCTGGTTGATTTCTACGGTTTTCAGGACCGCGCAGGCCGCACCCGCGCCCAACTGGAGGCCGACATTGCCGCAGCTGCGCGGGCCATCACTACGGGCTATGACTCGCGCTACGTGCTGCCGTATGTGCAGATGCATGAATTCGAGGGGCTGCTGTTCACCAACCCCGCGGACTTTGAATGGGCAGAAGACGGCTGGAGCGAAGACGTGAAAGCGAAGTTGATGGCGGTGGCACAGGCGTTCCCGAATCCGGAAGACATCAACGACAGTCCCGAGACCGCACCATCCAAGCGGATTCTGAGCATCTTTCCCGAGGGCACGTATTCAAAGCCCGAGCATGGCCCGTTGATCGCCGAGGCCATCGGGATTGACGCGATGCGCCAGAAGTGTGCGCAGTTCGATGCCTGGGTTGCTCATCTGCAGGCATGGGGTAATTGAAATGGCACGGCAAACAAAAAATCAGAAGAAACGCAGCTTCCATCAGGAGCTGGTGCTCAACCGCTGGGTGCTGGGTTTCTTTCAGGGCGGCACGCTGGCGGCACTCAAGATGCGCTTGGGCGATGACCGCTTCGAGGGCATCGACGAGGACGGCCAGACCAAATTCTTCCACGAACTGATCCGAGGCTTGTTCGATCCCAACAAGGTGCCCGAGTCCGACCTGCGGCGCTACGACTTAAACGTCGTCGCCCATTGGCAGGCCATCACCGCCCAGCGCAACAAGCTGGAAGGCCACGAACTGCAGATGAAGTACTTCCAGTACCTTTCGCTGCTGTTCACCGAGCTGTATCTGGACTGGTACTTCAACCACCGTCAGGACTTGCTCGATGGCCTGAACGAGGAGATGGTTCGCTACCGTGCCGAGAACGGCGCGGAGCCGTTCCGTGACTTCGAGGCGGACGACCTGAACAAGATCGCCTTCTGGAATGCCACCGGCAGCGGCAAGACCCTGCTGCTGCACGTCAACATCCGCCAGTACCTGCACTACTTCCAGGCGGGGCGCAGCGATCACTTTCCCGACAAGATCATCCTGCTCACGCCTAACGAGGGGCTGTCACGCCAGCACTTGGAGGAGTTGCACCTGTCCGGCTTCGGTTTCTCGCAGTTCTTTAATAAGGCTCAGTCACCCGCGCGCGGCACCATCGAGATCATCGACATCAACAAGCTGGGCGATGAGATGGGCGACAAGACCGTCGCTGTGGATGCCTTCGAGGGCAACAACCTGGTGCTGGTGGACGAAGGCCACCGTGGTACGGGCACGGCGGCGGGCGCGTGGATGGCGCGGCGCGATGCGCTGGTGCGCGGTGGTTTTGCCTTCGAGTACTCGGCCACCTTCGGGCAGGCAGTGGCTAAGGGCATGACCGTGGCGGCGGCGGAAGAAGACATCCAGAAGAAGCGCGCCAAGATGCTGTTCAACACCACCAGTCTGCGCAGCCTGGACGACGGACAGAAGGCGCAACTCGCGCTGACCGCCGAGGACAGGCGCCGCGCGCGCATCACCGCTACGCGCGAGATTTACGCCAAGTGCATCCTGTTCGATTACTCGTACAAGTTCTTCTATGAGGACGGCTACGGCAAGGAGTCGCTGATCCTCAACATGAATGGCGAGGCCTACGAGCAGGCGGATAACGCGCGCAAGTATTTCACCGCCTGCCTGCTTGCCTACTACCAGCAGTTGTGGCTGTGGAGCACGCACCGCGAGAAGCTGGCCGACTTCAACATCGAAAAGCCGCTGTGGGTGTTCGTCGGCAACACTGTGTCTGGCGAGGAATCGGACATTCTGGAAGTAGTGAACTTCTTCGCCGACTTCCTGAACAGCGACGCGCAGATCAAGACCTGGCTAGCCGATCTAATTGCCGACAAGGCTCAGATTCTGGACGCCAAGGGCAACAACATCTTTGCGCAGAAATTCACCCCGTTGATGAACGCGCACGCGACTGTGGACGCGTTATACGCGGACATTCTGCAGCGCGTGTTCAATGCCTCCGCCCGTCAGCGCTTGAAACTGGTCAACATGAAGAGCAGCAAAGGTGAACTGGCGTTGCGAGTGGGCGATGCTGATCCCTTCGGCCTCATTAATATCGGCGACGACGCAGGGTTCTTCGGGATGGCTGAGGACGTGGAGGCCTTCGACAGCGAACGCGACGACTTCGGCGGTGCGCTGTTCGGCACGCTGAACAACAAGGACAGTCGTCTCAACGTGTTGATCGGCTCCCGCAAGTTCACGGAAGGTTGGAGCAGTTGGCGCGTGTCCACGATGGGCCTGCTGAATATGGGCCAGGGTGAAGGCTCGCAGATCATCCAGTTGTTTGGGCGCGGCGTGCGCCTCAAGGGCAAGGGCTTCTCACTCAAGCGCACCTTGCCGCAGGACAGGCCCAAGGGTGTGCATCTAGACAAGCTGGAGGCGTTGAACATCTTCGGCGTGCGCGCCAGCTACATGGCGGCGTTCAAGGACTACCTGCGCGAGGAAGGCATCACGCCCAGTGACGAAATCCTGGAGCTCGATTTCCCAACGCGACCCAACCTGCCTGCGGGCAAGCTCAAGACTCTGGCGCTGAAAGACGGCTACAAGGACAACCAGAAGCTCGGCTTCAAGCGTACCCACTTCCCGTGGCTGTACGAGATTCCCGCGCAGTTCCAGGGCAAGATCAAAGCACCGCACGTGGTGCTTGATCTATACCCGCGCGTCGAGGCGCTGGCCACGCAGGATAAGGCGGCAGTCTCCACGACCGAGGCCCGGCACAAGGGCAAGCTGAACGCGAATCTGTTCCCGGTCTTCGATTGGGATCGCATCTATCTGGCGTTGCAGGATTACAAGCTGCAACGGAGCTGGAGCAACCTGCGGTTGGAACGGCAGAAGCTGATCGACTTCTGTGCGGGCGCATCGGACTGGTACACGCTGTTCATCCCGGCGGCGGAGCTGGCTGTGAACGCGTTCACCGACATCCGCAAGCAGGAAGACATCCTGATTCGTCTCCTGACCGACTACACCGACCGCTTCTACAAGGCGCTGAAGACTGGCTACGAGGGACAGTTCTACGACATCACCCACATCGACGAAGACCACGGGTCGATGCTCAAGCTGTACCAGTTCGAGATCGAGAACAGCGACGACGGTCTGGAGTATCAGGCGAAGCTGGAAGTGCTGAAGAAGCTGGTGGCGGACGGCAAAATCGGCGAGGCCAGCAAATGGAACGCGCCGCACATGGTGGCTATCAGTTTCGACCGGCATCTGTACTACCCGCTGCTGGCGCTGGAGGACAAGGACGCAGTCCCGCTGAAACTGCGCCCACTGGCATTCGACGCGCCCAGCGAATGGGAGTTTGTCCGCGATCTGGAGGCGTTCTACAACTCCAGCGAAGGCAAGGAAGCGATTGGCCCGCGCAGTCTGTACCTGTTGCGCAATGCGGATCGGGAAGAGAAGGGTTTGGGCTTCGCGTTGGCGGGCAACTTCTATCCTGACTTCCTGCTGTGGCTGGTTGACGATGCAACCGGCCAGCAGTGGCTGACTTTTGTCGATCCGAAGGGGTTGCGCAATCTCGACCTGTCGCACCCCAAGCTGGGTCTGTACAAGGAAGTGAAGGTACTGGAAGCAACGCTGGCGGCGGCTGCTAAGGCGGACGAATCGCCGCTGGTCTTGAATGCCTTCGTGCTGTCACCGACGAAATTCGCCGACCTGCTGAACGTTGGCGACCCTTCAAAGAAGGCCGATCTGGAAAGCCGCAACGTGTTGTTCATGGAGGACGGCGGGCAAACATACTTGAGCAAGATGTTTGCCCGCATTTTCTGAGTGAATTCCTGGGCGCTGGCCTGTGTGACTACAGCCAGTGCCCAGGTACATCGATGCCATAGTTTTTGGCTACCGTCTCTAGCGTGGCGATGATCTCAGCATGCCGAGCTTGATCGGCAGGCGGCCAGGTTGCTCGGCGCTCCAGCAGGCCCTTTAGCTCGCCGAGGTTGTACATGCCCAGGCGGTGGAAATTGCCCCAGTTGGGAATGCCGAACAGGTTGTAGATGACCACGGTAGCGTCGCGCTCGCTGGCCAGGCGCTTGTCGCCGGTCAGCTTCTCAGCAGCCTCTTCGGCCTCGTCGCGGTCGTCGTAGGTGTTGAGCAGTTTCATGCGGCACTTGAAGCAATGAGAGCGGGGCGGGGATTGTGCCCGAGCTGACCGTGGTCTGGATAGCAAGGATGAGTGAGTGACTATGCGATGCCTGCCATGCCCTGCCCCTGCTATCGCTCCAGCTGAGACCATACGCCACATGGGCTACAATCGCCGCATCTGCCTACAGGTTGCCTGTCATGTCACGTAAGAAGCTGCCCATCGGCATCCAGACCTTCGCCCGTCTCCGCGAGGACGACTGCTACTACGTCGACAAGACCGGCATCGCGCTGCAGCTGATCGAGGAAGGCAACTACTACTTTCTCTCCCGCCCGCGTCGCTTCGGCAAGAGCCTGTTCCTCGACACCTTGGCTGAGCTGTTCGAGGGCAACGAGCCACTGTTTCGTGGGCTGGCGGTGGATGGGCAGTGGGACTGGAGCCGGCGCTTTCCGGTGATCCGTCTCAGCTTTGGTGGCGGCGTGATCCGTGATGCAGCGGACCTAGGCACCAAGATCGATGAGCTGCTGGGCATCAACGAGCGCCGACTGCAGGTCAGCTGCACACAGCGCGATAACCGTGGCCGCTTTGCCGAACTGATCCGCGAAGCCGAACGCCTGCATGGCCAGCGGGTGGTGATCCTGGTCGATGAGTACGACAAGCCGATCCTCGACAACCTGACCCGCCCCGAGATCGCCCGCGAGATCCGCGACGGGCTGCGCGATCTGTATTCGGTGATCAAGGACAGCGACGCGCACATCCGCTTTGCCATGCTCACCGGGGTGTCGAAGTTCAGCAAGGTCAGTCTGTTCTCGGGGCTGAACAACCTGCGCGACATCACCCTGTCACCCGGCTATTCCGCCATCTGCGGCTACACCGACGAGGACGTGGATACTGTATTCGCCCCGGAGCTGACCGGCCTGGATCGGGATGAAGTCCGTCAGTGGTACAACGGCTACAACTGGACCGGCACCTCGGTGTATAACCCGTTCGATTTGCTGCTCTTGTTCCGTGAGCGCGAGTTCCGCCCATTCTGGTTCGAAACGGGAACGCCGACCTTTCTTGTCGACCTGCTGACGGCACGCCGTACCTTCACGCCGGATCTGGAGCGGGTGATGGCATTGGAAACCTTGCTGTCGAGCTTCGATGTCGACCATATTCCCATCGAGGCGCTGATGTTCCAGGCCGGCTACCTGACCATCGACAGCGTGCGGCGCTTGCCGGGGCAACTGCACATGACCCTGCGCTACCCAAATCTCGAAGTGCGCAGTTGCCTGAACAGCGCCCTCCTGCAGGCATGGAGCGACGATCCAGCACGCTGCGGGGTACATCTGCCGCAGCTCTACGACCGTCTGCTGAGCAACGACTTCACTGGGTTGCAGCAACTGTTCGATTCTTTCTTTGCCAGCATTCCCAACGACTGGTACCGCAACAACCCGATTGCCCAGTACGAGGGTTACTGGGCCAGCGTGTTCTACAGTCACTTCGCAGCGCTGGGGTTGGATATCCGCCTCGAGGATGTGACCAACCGTGGCCGCATCGACATGACCGTGCTATTCAATGGCCAGGTCTACCTGTTCGAGTTCAAGGTGGTGGAACTGGTCCCTGAGGGCAAAGCTCTGCAGCAGATCCGCGAGCGTGGTTATGCTGAGAAGTACCGTGCACGGGGAGAACCGATCCACCTGATTGGCGTGGAGTTCAGCCGCGAGAGTCGCAGTGTGGTGGAGTTTCAGGTGGCGAGAGACTGCTGAGGGTGTTGCAGCACGCTCCGCTGGTCACCTGAGTGCAGTCAGTTAACACTCGCAGCGCCATGAATGGCCTCAGCTGGTCATGGCGCTTATGCCGCAGTTGAGAATACTGTTTTCTCAGCTAACTCTCCCAGAGTGCGGTACGTAAAATCTCTCGACAGTCCTGGCAATATTGTTCCGCATTGCCAGGACTGCCATGGGTAATCGTCAGTGAGCAGGGATGCATCTATTGATATAGCTATTAGCTATCTATTCTAAATACTGAAATAGAAACCATCGCTAATCTTGCTCAGTACCACCTATTACCATAGGAAAGGAACAACGGTAAAAAAATAATCATCACGTACCTGATATGCACAACAACTCATCAGGTATCCATCCATGAACAACCGCAAGCTCAACACCTACCTCTCCCAGTCCGACATAGCGCTGCAGATCGAGTCACTCGTCCAGGCTATCGAGCATAGCGACACACCAGCATTCCGGATCACGCAGAGCCGATCAGGTTACGAGCGTGTAGAGGAGACCAGGCTCTCCCGCTACTTCACACATATCAAGCAGATGCTCGACCTGTTTGATGATCGAGTGCCGTACGACTACAGCGAACACCTGCAAGCGTTCATTGACGCATGCCATGACATCGGCCTTGAGCGTCATCCCAATGGCCCTATCTGTCTGAATGAACGGGGTATGGCCTATCTGGATCATCACCACAGCATGAACGTCCTCACCGCACGGATTCGTCACCTGACTCGGCAGCAATGGTATCAGCGTAAGAAATCGGACCGTCGTGGATTGGCCAAGCAGCAGGAGAAGGAGATCACGGAGTACACGGACGCAGTGATGAGCCTTTACTCCCGCACCACGATCATCAGGCTGGATCTCTACTACCGTTCTGAAGCCCAGGCCAGACTACGAGTCGAGCACGTCTTCGATGACTTGGATGCTCTGGTTGCCAAGCACAGTCGCAATCAGATTTTCGACCACCTCATCGGCTACACCTACTCCGTGGAACAAGGCGATCGCAATGATGGGAGGGGCTACCACATCCATGCTGCCTACCTCTTCAATGGCAACTTGGTATGCCGGGATGTCTGGAAGGCCAATGAGATCGGCAAGTTGTGGGAGGAGATCACGCGTGGTCAGGGCTACGTGCACAGCTGCAACCACGACAAGGACCAATATGGCAAAGAGTGCGGTATCGGTCAGATCCAGAGGGGCGATCAGTCGATTCGGCCTAATGTCCACAAGACGATGAGATATCTGGTCAAGGATGGCCAGTACCTGCGCTTGAAGCCAGAAGGAGCCCGCTGCCTGCGCAAGGGCACTCTGGGGCGTCTTCGTCGTAAATAAATGAATCGGCGAAACCGAAAGCCAACCTGGCGAAGACGATGAATGGCGAAGAGACTTGAACCGCCCCGCTTTCCTGGAGGGCTTATCCGTCGCCGCTGGATTGATACGGATATAGAATTGAGGTCAGCTGAAGCGACAAAAGAAAAAACAGGCAGAGCCAGTGTGAGCAGCTCAACGGTCGCTCACACTGGCCTATGCCGTTCAGTCGAGTGGTTTGTCTGCAATTTGCCACAAATGGCTGAAGATCCAGCACGTAAGCAGCACTGCAATCAGTAAGAGCGGAAAACGCAGCAGTACGATGATCAGCAGCAGGACTGCCAGGCAGCCAGCGAGGATGCCGGCAAAGGCGAGCAGTGCCGCCAGCAGGCGCAGGATCGCCATGGCGCGTCCTCCCGTTGTTCGAGTGAAGTGCTCACATGTAGCCCAGCTCCACCAGTGATACGCAGCCCTCGTTGCCGACCACGATGTGATCCAGGGTACGCACGCCGACCAGGTTCAGTGCGTCCATCAGCTTGTGGGTCAGATGGCGGTCGGCGTTGCTTGGCTCCGGATCGCCCGAGGGGTGGTTATGCACCAGGATCACGGCTGCCGCGTTGTGCTCCAGGGCCAGCTTGACCACTTCCCGTGGGTAGACGCTGGCTCCGTCCAGGGTGCCGCGGAACAGCTCGTGGAAGCCGATCACCCGATGCCGGGTATCGAGCAGCAGCAGGGCGAACACCTCGTGCGGATAGTCCTGCAGCAGGGTTTGCAGGTGGGCGAACACGCTCTGCGGGTCGCTCAGCGGGCGGCCCTTGGCCAGCCGTTTGCGGGCCAGTTGCTGGGCCATGTGCAGGATGTCGGCCTCGGTGACCGGCGATTCCATGACGTAGGTGCCGGGAACTTCGCTGGCTTTGAGCTTGTGGAATTTCATGGTTGGGTTCCTCGAATCGATTCTGTGGGATCAGTGCGCTTCGGCTGAGGGGGATTGGCGTTGCATCTGCGCCTCCAGACGCTCGGCCAGGCCGGGCTTGCCGGGTGTAGCAACGGTTGCGGGAGTGGAAGCGGTAGCTGCGACCTGCCGGCTGGGCTCCTCCTCGGTTGCCGGAAAGAACTCCTCGACGATGGCCCCGGTGTCTTCCTCGCTGTCCTCAAAGGCACCGTTGGCGAAGCCTTGCCGGGCGGCCTGATCCAGCGCGGCCTGGTCGAAGCCGGCGTTGCGCCGGGCCTCATCGAGCTGGCGGGCCTGCTCCAGCGCCTCTTCCAGCGTCAGGCCACTGCGTACCGTGATGTCGACGTAGAAGATCGGCGTGCCGTGGCTCTGCCGGGTGGACTTGCCGCGCAGGCGCAGCTCCAGCGGCAGGCAGGCCAGTCGGTTGCCGGAGATCGCCTGCAGGTACTGCAACCGGGCCGCCAGGGTGCGGATGCTGTTGAAGCCGGTGGTGCGGAACACGAAGCTGCCGAGCGGATCGTCGTCGCCGATGGCCACGTTGAGCCGTCCGTAGGGCTTGCAGGCGTTGCCCCTGGTCAGCGGGCAGGCATCCGGTGAGGGGCACGGCAGTGATTGCAGCCCCTCGCTGGTCTGGCGGCGGCAGGTTTCGCCATTGCCGACGCACAGCGGCCGTCCGGTGTTGCGGTCGAACAGGCTGTAGTCGGCGCGGAAGTTCAGATCCGGCTCGTTGAACAGCAGACGGATCGGGATGCTGCGGATCTTGCCGCCCTGTTCCTTGCGCAGCGCTTCGTCGAAGGGGTGCAGCAGCCAGCCGTCGCGGACCTGCACCTGGGAGGTGATGGTGAACTGGTCGTCCTTCTCCGGCAGACGCTTGCCGTTCTTCTCGACGACCTTGCCGATGGAAATCCGGCCGAGTACCGGAGGGGTGATTGCCAGGCCCTTGAGCATGGGGTTCTCCTTGAGCTGAAAACAGAAAAGCCACCCAGGACGCGAGGGACCGGGGTGGCTCGTTGAGGGGGCGGGTTGTTCAGGCGATCAGAAAGCGTCGGCTGCCTGGTTTGATGACGGTGTACTGCGCCTGCAGCTCCGGGTGATCCTGCAGTAACCGCTTGAGGTCCACACTCTCGGTGTCCCTGGCCTTCTTCCAGGTAACGCAGCCGGTCTCGAACGTGGCTTTGGTGGCGTCGCCCATGGCCTGTTGGATGGTCTGCTTGAGCTGTGCCTCGCGCTTCTCGTGGGTGCTCAGAATCTCGCGCACCGCTTGCAGCTCGGCAAAGGCCGCCGAGAGCGACGTGTCCTGGCTGAAGTCCAGCGTCTCGCCGTTGTCCTGTGGGAACAGGGTGCGTAGCGCCTGCTCCGCCGAGGCGCTGCCATCCGCCGGTGGCGGTGTGTCGGTGACGACGTAGTGCCAGAACTGCTGCTCCAGATGCATCAGGCGACCGATGAGGAAGTCATCACGCTCGATGCGATGGATCTCGACATGCTGACCGGCGATCAGCACCGCCACATCGGCGGCCTGCTTGCCGGTGACGGCCAGCTGGTGCATCACCTGCAGCTGCACATACTCGGGCACGCCTTCCTTCCAGAGGCGTGCCCCGTTTATGCCCGCGGTCTTGCATTCTAGGATCTGCACGTCATCTGCGCCGATCACCTCGCGGTCGATGTTGGCCAGCATCCAGCTGAACTCGGCGGACGGGTGCTGCAGGACGGCATTCACCCGGCGTACCCGGTTGCCGCTGCGCTTGGTGTAGTGCGCGGCGACAATCGGTTCGAGGATGTTGCCCCAGTAGAGCGGGCTTTCCTCGTCCTGGGCGTCAGCTTTGGGCAGTGCAGCATCCCGACCGGTCTTCTCCATCCACAGCTCCAGCTGGGACTTGTAGGGGCTCAGGCCCACGGCAGCCGCGGCATCTGAGCTGCCGATGCCGCGCTTGCGCACGGCCAGCCATTCATCACGGGGCATGGCCTTGGTCTTGACCAGGCGCAGCGCCGGCCGGGGTTTGCTCAAGGTGGTATGGGACTTGATCTGTTCCATGGTGCATTCCTCCAGACGCAAGAACGCCCGGCCAACCGAAGCTGACCGGGCGCTCTCGCAAGGGGTGTGAAAGGGAGTGAGGTGGATGAAGCCGGCTCAGGCCACCAGCCGCAGGGCGGTATCGAGGGCCTTCTGCTTGAGCTGGGCACCCTGACCGAACCAGGCCGAGTCCATGCGGTACTCGTTGCTGCGTGCCCGCCGCTCGTGGTCGACGTACTCGGTGACCGCATTGAGCAGGCCCCAAGCGGTGCCTTGAGCGGATTCCAGGTTGGCTCCGCGACCAGCACCGCCGTACAGGCTCTCGACCCGCTTGAGTGCCCGCTCGTTGGGCAGCGCTTCCGGCACGGCGCTGTTGGGCTGGATGTCGCAGAGCACGTCGAGGAAGAAGTTCTTCGCTTCGTGCGGCCGGATCTTGCGTTCGGCCAGATGCTTCATCCGGTACATGAACTCGTCCCAGCCGGACACCGCGATGCCCAGCTGCCGCTTCACCGCCTGGGCATCGAAGCGAGTGTTGTGCGGCACCTTGATGGCCTGCGGGGCGCCGTCGAGGGCGATGCTCAAGGTGTTGTTGCAGACTACCCGGATGGTGGTCGGGGTCGCCGTGGTGGCCAGGGTGCCGTCGCAGGAGGTGGCCAACAGTAGATACCCGTTGACCTGGTCGTTGCCCTTGAGCGCCGAGCCCTGTCCGGTACGGGCCAGTGCCCAGAACTTGCGACCGCCCTTGAGCACGCCCGCCGTTTCCAGCTCGTAGCCGGAGACCTCGGAGAGATCCCGGTAGAACTCCAGTACCTCGCGGGGCTGGACGATCTGGTAGCGGTTGGACACCACGGACAGCGGAGCCTTGGTATCCGAGCGGTACAGCACCTTCTGCTCGGGGAAGGCATGGATGGTGCCCAGATGCCCTTGGGTATCGGCCATGAAGCGGACGGGGCTTTCCTCGATGGTCCAGTTCATGCCGGCTTCACGTTGCCAGACTTCCAGCGGCTGATGCGGCGACAGCTCGCTGCCAAGACCGTGCCAGGGGGGTTGGCCGACGTAGGCCATTTTTTCGATGAGATGGGCCATGGTTTCGATTCCTTTGGATGCAAGTCGACATAAAGCGCTGCGCGGAGCGCAGCACTGATCGGATGGGGGAGTGAGGTGGATGTGCGGATCAGGTGGGCAGGTTGAAGCGATACCCGCACAGCAGGCAGAGGTTGTGGGCCAGGACGTGGCGGTCGAGCGATTCGCCCAGTTGAGCGCCGAGCGCACAACCGCCAACGCCACCGGCCAGGCCCCCGAGGATGGCACCTGAGAACGAGCCGAGCGTGATGCCGACAGGCCCAGCCAAAGCGCCGACGGCGGCGCCCACCTGACCTCCGGCCAGGGCTGCACTGACGCCACGCGCCGCGCCGCCGACAGTGCCGATGGCAGCGCCGATTTTCATGGCGTGATGGAAGGAAGCGACTTTGGGAGAGTTACAGCGAGGACACTGCAATGACGACATGGAGGTATCTCCTCGGTAGTGATGTCATGGCAGTTATGTGTTGTCAGAAAAAATACGAATGGAGTTTTCACCCAAGGTGGGCGTCGCTACGGCCGCTACTGCTGCTACAGCAGTAGCGGTTTTAGCGAGTAGCAGGATGGGCGACTGGGAGAAAAAATGACCCCGCAGAAGCCACAATCGGCCTGGAATGTCAAGGATGCCGCTGAAATTAATCTTTGTTAACCGCTACAGCTGTTCTCGCCTCCCTCACTGGGTACCGTTGAGGTGTCGAAGGAGGATTTATGCAAACAAACAATTTTGATGATGAATTTCGAGTGGTTCGTATCAGCCTGCTTCAGGAAATGCTTGGCCTCAGCAGGTCGACTATTTATGAGCGCATAAAACCAAAATCAAATTGGTTCGATCCTGACTTCCCTAAACCATTCAAGCTTGGAAGCTATGCAGTTGGGTGGGACCTGCGAGAAGTGAAAAAATATATTGAACTGAAAAAGCAGGTGGGCAGATGATTCGCGGTCATAGGGCTGCATCGCAGCCATCATGGGGAAGTTTAACCTCAGAGCCTAAACAGGCTTCGAACAAGCATTTCTTGCCAGATCCTGTTCCTAATCTGCCGTTCGATCTGTTTTCTGACGCAGTCGATGAGGTACAGAGAAACATAATGGCTCCAAGGGAGTTGGCTGTTTGCTCCGCGCTGGCAATTATTTCATTGGCTTGCCAGGGGTTGTATGACGTCAGATCTCCTCTCGGCAATACCTATCCGCTGTCGCTGGCCATTATGGCAATCTCCGGATCTGGAGATGGAAAATCGCCGACGCTTCGTGCATTGTCTGCACGTGTATTTAAGTACCAAGAGGAGCTTCTTGCTGAGCGTGAGCTTGATTTGATTAAGCACCATGCCGATCATGGGATTTGGTTCGAGATTTTAAAGGCGTATAAATCTGACTTAAGAAAATGTGTAAAGCGGGGCGGAGACGCGGAAGAAGTTGCAAGACTGATTCGCGAGCATCAAGAAAGAGAGCCCAGGCCGCCGTTGAATTTATTTTTTCTTCATGACGATGTGACAGTCCAGGCCTTGTTCCAATCCATGAGTGGAGGCTTGTCGTCAGCCGGATGGATATCAAGTGAGGCTTCCGGAATTCTGAAAGGAGGGGCGCTCCAGAATTTTGACAAAATTAATTCAGTCTGGAGTGGAGATGGCGTGCGTGTGGAGAGAGTTTCAAGCGAGTCCTATCAGGTACCCGATGCAAGGCTTACACTTTGCTTGATGATTCAACCTGGTGTTTTCGAGTCATTCAATGAGGCGAAGGGCAATAACGCAAGGGGCACAGGATTTATTTCGAGATTTTTGTTTTGCCGGCCAAAGTCAACACAGGGCACTAGAATTTTTGATAGGACAGAACAGGGATGGGATGCTTGCGGAAGGTTTGGAGATAGGGCAGTTGCTCTTTTGAAGAGTTACGTTGAGCGCTGTCGACTTGGAGAAAGAGCACGCGAAGTGATTAGGTTGTCGGAGCGCGCAAGTGCTCTCTGGATAAATACGCGAAATGAAATAGAAAGGGAAATGACACAGGAAGGGAAATATGGGTGGGCGCCAGATCATGCTTCAAAGCTGGGCGAAAATATGATTAGGCTTGCAGCGCTTCTTCACGTATTTGAGGGGCGTGAAGGGGATGTGTCTGAGGCGACTATGAGAGGTGCTATTGAGATTGGCTATTGGTTTTCACGTCAGTTCAATAAAATTTTCAGCCCTGATACGATGCTGGAAAACGACGCAAGTGAGCTTCACGCCTGGCTTAGGGCGCACTATGAGAAAACAGGCGAAAGACGGATTGACAAGACTTATATTCGACGCTACTGCGTAAACAGGCTTAGAAATTCAGATAGACTGGAGGAACTATACGAGAAGCTTGCCTGCGATGGATTGATTCGCCTTGTGCTAGAAGGTAAAAAAGGGGTTGTAATTCTTACTTGATGGCTGGGATTCTATGAGTGCGTATGACTCAGTTGCGACGGTCAAGTCAGTTTCATTTGAGGGGAACCTGCACAGGCTGCGTGCTGGATTGCGATATATTTTTTTACGGCGCTGGCCCAAGGAGATGTTTAGTGATTTCTCAAGAAGAGTTTCGACTTTTATTGATGAAGATAAGGTTGTTTCTGAGAAAAACATCCTTTGGTGTTGGTTGAAAGAAGATGCGGCTCGTGGGGCTGTTGAGTTAAAAGAGAGGTTTTTTTATGCCTCACTTTACTACCTGGCCGCAGTGCATGAGTATGAAAAAGGGCGCCATGAAATGGCTGCATCTCTGGCGAATAGGTCTGCACTTGAGCTTGGTCGATTTGATGGCTGGCAGCAATTTATGGATGTAGTAAATATCTCTTATAATGGTCGCCTCAAAGGCGCACAAGCAGGAAAAATCATTAGAGATGCGTTATATGAAAAGCTTCTTGAGTGCATCAAGGGTGGGCCCGCCGCCCCCAAATCGGGATGGTCACGCTACGAGGATGTTGTAAAGGATTTCGAATTGACGCTTGAGAGCTTCCTAGACGCCTCATTCAATTCATTTAGAATTGATATTGGTGAATTTATCGTTAGATCGCTAAAGAATAAAGGCGATGTAAGGGATGCTTACTTAAGATTTAAGAAAAAGAATGACTGACGCGGTTTTGTGTGCAGATACGTTAACCTGACACCGGCTTCGTGCCGGTGTCGTTTTATACGTAATCGAAACCCTGAATTCACCGCCGTCATTTATTCTTTCAGAAGCACTCTATTTCCCATCATGCATCTCTGGTGAGCGCGGCCATGATTTTAGCAGCAATGAAAAAACCAAGAGCAACCCGCACCTGCTCGAAGCTCTCAAGGTTGCGCCCCTTTCACGTGAAAGTACTCATCCAACAAGGTGTCGCATGGCTTCAGTTTTAGAGCGAGCTTCCACTGTGATTTTCTATTAGACTCGCTGTTGCGTTTTGCTCTGAGATGTACATCCAGTTAGCTGCTCAAGATGCCGCCCTAGAATCAACCAAGCTTCAGCCATCTCTTTATTATAACTGTGGCGCTGGTAAGTGCGCTTAACTTTATTTTCTTCTGTATGATTAAGGCATCGCTCAGCCACTTCTGGAAGGACACCCAGTGCCGTCATGATCGTTGCCCCTGTTCTTCTCAAGTCATGTGGAGTCCATTTACCCCCTGGCAGAAGCAGTGCCTGTGCCTTGGCGCTTCTGTTGCTCAAAACTCCTTGACCTTGCAAGCGTTGTCTATCACCCAGCTGCTTGGTCACAGTCTTTGAGCAGACCGGCCCGCTATTATCAGTATTGGGATAACAGTACTCAGAGTGACCACTTAGAGCCTTGAGTATTCCAAACTGTCGGATGGCGAACGAGGACAGGGCGATGCTATGGGGCTTACCGTTCTTGCTGTTTTCGGATGGAATTAGCCAAATACCTTTTCCCAGATCAAGCTGTTCCCAGCGTGCATTGAGCAGCTCCCCAATACGACAGCAGGTGGAGAGTGTAATCCAAATCGCAGCCTCGGTAGATGGTAGGAGGCCGGCGTCAGGGATAAGTTTAGCCAAAGCGCAGATCTCATCATTGCTAAGCACTCTGTCACGCTCGACATCCTTGCCTCCAATTTTGGCCTTGCGGATACTGGCAGTAGGGTCGTGCTCAATCAGATCCCGATCTACAGCAAATCGGAACATTTGGCGCATCAGGCTAAATATCATTTTCGCCATGCGGTTGACGCCCCGAGCAAGGAGGGCGTCGGTCACTTCGGTGATGTGACCTTTCTTTACGTCAGCAACAGCCATCTTGCCCAGAAACGGTAGGACGTCTTTTTCAAACATCCGGCGAACCTCGGCACCGCCATCCTTTCGATTGATCAAATCGACCTTTGCCCAATGCTCGAAGAGCTCGGTGACACTCTTACGTGCAGCTTGCCGAGCTTGCTCGGCTTCGATGGCGGCCTTTTCCGCAGCCAGGCGAGCAGTCTCTGCGTCACGGGCTGCGATACGGGCCGACTCTTCGGCCTCCAAATGCTCCCGAATATCGCGAATGCCTGCCTTGTGTAACCCTGCCAGCTCCTTAGCCCGCAGGCCGGCTTCCGCCAAAGTCATGGTGCCCTCCAGGCCTTCACGACTATAGGTCCCGATTGGATAGGTGATGCGTTCTCCGCTGCTGTTGGTGTAGCGGAAATAGAAGAGGCGCTCTCCGCTGGTAGTGATGCGTGCCACCAGGCTGCCGTGTCCCCAGATAGCGACCTCGCTTAGCCACTTGTCGCTTGCGCCAGGCTTGGCGGTCATCTGGCGATCTGTAATCTTGGCCATTAGGTCAGGCTCCCCGTTGCCAATTGGTTGCCAATTGCGATTCTCTGGTTGCCAATTCGTTGCCAATTGAGATCGGCTTTCTTCGTATGGCGTCGGGCCATTTTGGACGATAAAAAGGCTGCAGGCCAGTAAAATCAAGGGGTTTGCTGGTGGCTTCGGATTGAGCTGGACTCGCTTGGAAAGATTATTACCTGCATGGGGTGCAAGGGGTCGAGTGTTCGAATCACTCCGTCCCGACCAAAAAACCCTAGAAAATCCAGTCACTTATCGGTGACTGGATTTTTTTATGCCTGATG
>Ga0180219_1000739_pt1 | contig 24092 bp, 20 predicted proteins | sample eDN3rd30CBELigMG_FD_151338 | JGI IMG/M metagenome (GOLD analysis project Ga0180219, IMG submission 151338) | Enriched Miracle-Growth compost microbial communities from Emeryville, California, USA - eDNA 3rd pass 30_C BE-Lig MG (version 2)... ... | reverse complement strand
ATGAAGAATTAGGGTCCCGGGCTTCGCGCCCGGACCGGATACAAGGTGATGCGATGTCCTCGCATGCAGCCTCCAACGGCCCGTCTCTCGATAACCTCGACTTGCTCCGCGTCGCGTATCTTCCACTCCCCAAAAACCCAATAAATCACAGGACTCCAATGCCAATGACTTGAAGCGCTCAATCAATCCGCCTCTTCTTGACACAAACCCCCATACAAGGATGAGGGCTTCTGGTGGGTTTATTCGCCGGCCGGCACTTCATCCGACTGCGGGACTTCGCCGTCGCCATTGGCCGCTGCCTTGGGGCGGCGCCGGCGGCGGTTGCGCAGATGGAACGAGGCTTCCTCGTGCTCGGCGCCGTTTTCGACGGGCGCATCCGGGGCGGCCTCGACGGGCTGCGGGGCGTCGGGCATCACGGTGCGGGTCGGTGCGGTGATGAACGAGGGCAGGCCGACGGGCACATCCTGCTCGACCGGAGGCGCGCGGTTGGCCTGCGGCTCCGGCTGGCTGTCGAAGCGCGGCGCTTCCGGCTGGAAGTCGCGCGGGCCGTTGTTGCGGTTCTGGTTGTTATCGCGGTTGTAGTCGCGATTATTGTTGCGGTTGCGGTTGTTGTTACGGTCGTTGAACTGCCGGTCCTGACGCGGTCCGCGATCCTGATACTGCCGGTCGCCCTGGTTGTTGCGATCGCCCTGGTTCCGGTCGTTACGGTCCTGGTACTGGCGTTCGCCCTGGGGCTGCCGGTCGCCATAGGGCTGCGGCTGGTTGGGGTAATTGCCCTGGGGCTGCTGCTGGCCATTCGGCTGGAATTGCTGCGGCGCGGGCTGGCGCTCGATCGGGGAGGCGAAACGGTCAGGCAGGCCGCCGAAATCCTCGTCGTCGTCCACATCTTCCGTATCGGAACCTTCGCCGGGCGGGCGCATGGCACCCAGTTGAGCCTGCTGCTGGGCAAGCTGGGCGGCGGCGATGAGCCGGAAATAATGTTCGGCATGCTGGAGATAGCTCTCCGCCATCACCGGATCGCCGGACGACTGGGCGTCACGGGCAAGTTGAAGGTATTTTTCAGCCACATGATGGGCTGTGCCGCGAATTTTGACGTCCGGGCCGTTGGATTCGTAGGTACGCGTCAGCGGGTTGGGGCCTTTGCGGTGGTTGTTATTCCGGCCACGCATCCGCTTGTTCTGACCTGGTCTCATGGATCTTCCCTAAGCATCTTCATCTAGACGCGTCTTGCCGATTCCAAGGATCGGAAAAACGCTATGGAACAGCACAGCGAAAAAGCTCATGGCGTCCTGCCATGTGCGTCGCAAACCAAGGATCGTTCCGTGATCGTTTGAGTGCGAATAGTTGAGGCTCTCCGGCCAAAGTTCGCTCGCCACGGCCTCGCCGTGGAACCCATTCACCTAGCCCAGCGCAGCACAGAGCTGTCGGATATGGAGAAACGTAATCGTCGATTGGCGAAGCCGAAGTCGGCAAAAACACCGAGGCAGACGATTCAGCAAAATCAGACTAGTCCGTTTTTCCGGCCCTGCCAAGCGGCAAGTTAGCCCAAAGCGCCCGATTTCGACATAAACGGGCCAAAAACAACGCGATCGTTACCGCCCAAGTCCTGCTTGATCCGCACCGGATCGACGCCCGCGGCGGTTAAAATCCCGGCGACGGAAGCCGCCTGCCTATAACCGATCTCGACAAAAACCATGCCATTTTCGGGGGCGACGATATCGGCCAGACCCGCTGCAATTCGTCGATACGCTACCAGCCCGTCAGGGCCGCCGTCGAGCGCCAGATGTGGGTCGAAACAGCGCACCTCTGGCTCAAGATCGGCAAGTGTCCCGGTCTCTATATAGGGAGGGTTCGAGACAATTACATCGAAGCGTCCGTCGATTTTCTCATCAATTCCCTGCATCCAGTCGCCGTGGCGGATGCTGCCGCGCGCGTCCAGGCCGTTGGCCTTCAGATTCTCCGTCGCGACGGCGCAGGCCGCCTTGCTGATGTCGACGCCGAGACCCGTCGCGGCGGGAAATTCGCCCAGCAAGGCGCAGAGCAATGCGCCCGAGCCGGTGCCCAGATCGAGAATCCGCAACGGCTCGTTCCGGCGTCCGCCGAAACAGGCAATCACCGCCTCGACCACGGTTTCGGTATCGGCACGGGGGTCCAGCACATCCGGCGTGACTTTGAGATCGAGCGTCCAGAAGCCGCGCGAACCCAGGATACGCGTCACCGGCTCGCGGGCGATGCGGCGCGCTGTTGTCTGCGCCAGGCGCTCGACGGCCCTGCCGCCGAGCTTGCCGGCGCCGCCGGCGCGCAATGCGGTCTGGCTCAATCCGGTGGCATCTTCCAGAAGCACGCGGGCGTCGAAGCCCGGCGTCGTGATGCCGGCCTCGACGAAAGCACTCTCGAGTGCGGCGAAAGCTTCCGTGATCGTCATCTCTGCGGTCAGGCCGCCGAACGGTGCGGCGGCCTTGTCGCCGTTCAAGCGCTCTTCTCTGCGCTTTTGCCTGTACTTGCCCGCGTCATCATGCGGAACAGGCGGCTGGCGAAGGCGCTCATGTCGCCAACCTTTTCGCCGTCGATGAGTTTGGCTTCATCGTGGATCAGCCACACGGCGTCCTCCACGAAAGCCTTGTCGCCGTCATCCTGCAGACGCGTCTTCAACACGTCGATCAGCGGATGCGACGGATTGATTTCGAGAATGGCTTTCGACATGGCGCCGAGCTTGCCGTGTTCGGAAAGGATGCGCTCGAGCCGTCGATCGGGTCCTGAGTCCTGCGCGATAAGACAGGCGGGGCTTTCGGTCAGACGATCGGAGATGCGCACATCCTCGATGCTGTCGCCGAGTGTCTGCTTCATGAAGGCGATGAGGCTCGCGGTTTCAGGCGAATCAGGCTCTGTCGATTTGGCTTCGCTGCCATCGAGCAGGGCGATGTTCTTGAGATCGGCGGCGCCTTGGGTGATCGACTTGAACGGCTTGCCGTCGAAGCCGAGCGCCGTCGTCACCCAGAACGCATCGACCGGATCGGTCAGCAGCAGCACTTCAATGCCACGCGCACGAAAACCTTCGAGCTGCGGGCCGCTGGAGAGCTGTTTCACGTCATCGCCGGTGACGTAGAAGATCGCGGTCTGGTTGGTCTTCAGGTCTTTCACATAATCGGCGAGCGAGCGCTTGCCATCCTGATGCGTCGAAGTGGTGAAGCGCGCGAGCTTGAACAGTTGATCGCGGCGTTCGGGATCTTCGTACAGGCCTTCCTTGATGACGGCGCCGAAGTTGTCCCAGATGCCGTTGAACTTCTCGGCGTCGGTCTCCGACAGCTTCACCAGTTCCTGAACGAGCCTGTTGGCGACGGCCTTCTTGATCGTTGCGAACACCGGGCTCAACTGGATCATCTCGCGCGAGACGTTGAGCGGCAGATCGCTGGAATCGACGAGCACGCGGAAGAAGCGCAGCCAGCCGGGCAGCAGATCGCTCTCGTCGGAGATCAGCACACGGCGTACATAAAGCCGCGACTTGCCTTTGCGCGCCGGGTCGAACAGATCGAGCGGTCGCGAGCCCGGAACGAAAGCAAGCACTGTATATTCGTGACGTCCCTCGGCGCGCCAGTGAGCGACGAGAGCGGGCTCGTCGAACTGATGCGCGAAGCCGCGATAGAAATCCGTATAGTCTTCGGGCGTGATCTCGCTCTTCGATTTCGCCCACAGCGCGCCGCCTTCGGTGAGACGGTTCGGCTCCGCATCGGGCTTGTCGCGCAGTTCGATGGGGATCTGGATCGCGCCGGAATGTTCCCTGATGATGCGCTCGATCTTGTAGGTCTCGAGGTATTCGGCCGAGTCCTCTTTGAGATGGAGCACGACGCGCGCGCCATGTGTCGGCGCCTGATCTTGTGCCGCGCTTTCGATCGTGTAGGCGCCGAGACCATCGGACGACCAGTGCCAGGCGTCTGCTTCACCGGCCTTGCGGGTGAAGACATCGACTTTGGCGGCGACCATGAAGGCGGAGTAGAAGCCGATGCCGAACTGGCCGATCAATTGCGCGGCGCCGGCAGCGCCGCCATCCACTTCGCGCTCTTCTTCGGATTTTGGCGTCTCGAGCTTGTCGAGAAAGGCGCGGGTGCCGGAGCTGGCGATGGTGCCCAGCGCCGAGACAAGATCGGCGCGGTCCATGCCGATGCCATTGTCGGCGACGGTGATGGTTTTCGCATCCTTGTCGAGCGTGACCTCAACGCGGAATTGGGTGTCTTCACCGAGCAGGTCCGGCGTCTGCAGCGACAGGTAGCGCAGCTTCTCGCAGGCGTCGGCGCCGTTGGAAATCAGTTCGCGGATGAAGATGTCGCGATCGGAATAGATCGAATGCACCATGAGGTGCAGCAGGCGGGCGACATCGGCCTGAAAGGCGTGAGACTCAGATTGGGGTTCGGAATTCGCGGCGTCACCACGCGCCCCGGCATTCGCGGCTGATTCTGTCACGGAACGTACTCGCTAAAGCTGAAATTGATCCTGGCCAGATCCTTGGATGTGGCAATGACGCTCATATCGCGGGAATAGCGTCAGGTTTCAAGTCCCACCGCTTGGGCCTTGAAATGCCCAAAGAAAAGGGCCAGCAGGGCTGTACGCCGCTGCTGGCCCAGGTATCGCTTGCCCTCAAGGGGCGCTCTTACCAACTGCGATTCCCAGGGGGCTGGGGGGCTGACGAAATCCGGGAACCAGCAAGTCGTACTCAAGAGGCGACTGTCGTGAATATGATCGGCGATCACGGCGTGCGTTCGTCTGGAAAGCGGCGAAACTGTGAATTCGTCCCGACGTCGCATTTTGATGTATTTCATTGTTTTATAACAGGTTCCCTGATTAGGGCTCGCGCTTGCCGGGTTCGATGCTTAAGTCCACAATGTAACTTGTGGAGGCGGGATGACTGATTCATCTGAATTCGACGCGGACCGGGAGACGGTGCGACAACTGCATCCGGCGAAAAAACCACGCAGTCCGACCGCCGAGGTTCCGCAGACATTCGGGCACAGGCCGATTGTTCCCGCTGTGGTTTCGTTCAACCGGCACGAATTGCGCGAGATCATGAATCTCTACGGCCGTATGGTCGCCGCCGGCGAATGGCGCGACTACGCCATCGATTTCATGGCCGACAAGGCGGTGTTCTCGATCTTCCGCCGCACGTCGGAGATGCCGCTCTACCGGATCGAGAAAGATCCGAAGCTGGCCAACAAGCAGGGCGCCTACTCCGTGTTGACGCCGACGGGCCTGATTTTGAAGCGTGGCCAGGAACTGGGGCGCGTTCTGGCGGCGATCGATAAGCGGCTCAAGGTTGTGCCGGGGTGATGTTGGATTGTTGTGCCGCAGCCTTGGTGTCATTCCCGACAAGCGAAGCGCAGAGCGGGAATCCAGAGGCAACGTGACAGCTCAGCGTTGTACCAGGTGGCTCCTGGTTTCCCGCTCGCCCGCTATGCGGGCGTCGGGAACGACAATCGCTGCCTCACACGCAAACAAAAAGGCCCCGGTTTCCCGGGGCCTTTCGTTATTCTATCTGTTCCAGTCTATTCGCGGCTGCCGGTGAGCGACAGGATGAACTGGAACATGTTGATGAAGTTCAGGTAGAGCGACAGCGCGCCCATCACCGAGGACTTCCGCATCATCTCGCCGTCCTGCGAGACGTAGTCGTAGTCTTCCTTCAGGCGCTGCGTATCCCAGGCGGTGAGGCCGGCGAAGATCAGCACGCCGATGACGCTGATGGCGAATGCCATGACGCCAGAGGCAAGGAAGATGTTGACGATGCTGGCGACGATCAGGCCGATCAGACCCATGATCAGGAACGAGCCCATGCCCGACAGGCTGCGCTTCGTCGTATAGCCATAGATGCTAAGGCCGCCGAAAGCGATCGTCGTGACGAACAACGCCTGTGCGATGCTGCCGAGCTTGAAGATCAAGCCGATGGAGCCGAGCGAAAGGCCCATCGTGGCAGCGAAGGCCCAGAAGGTGACGAGCAGCGAGGTGTAGCTCATCTTCTCGAAACGCCAGGACAGCATGAACACGAACGCCAGCGGCGCGAGCATGACGACCCACTTCAGCGGCGACACGTACAGCAACTGCGCGAGAGCGCTGCCGCGGCCCATCATGACGATACCGGTTGCGACCAGCGCCGAAATGGCCAGCGCCAGGGTCATGTGATTGTAGATGCCGAGCATGTAGGACCGCAGGCCCTGGTCGATGTCGGTTCTTGTGCCGGCCCGGGCTACGCCCGTACCCCAGCGGGCAGCTGCGTTGCGATCGAAGTCGGACATTTTTCCCTCTCTTCGGAAGCAATGACCACATGGCCATTGACGTGAGCGTAATATGGAGAGGGCCGAAGTTATACACAAGTGCCAATTGGTCGAATCCGCGCGAACATGAACGCAAGTTAATGCTTAAAATCAGCGTGATGTAGCCTTTCCGGATGCATGACTACAGGTCGCGCAGGTGCCTACCGGGTTTCTCCCCCAGTATCTTTACGGTGCTGGCGAGGCCGAGCAGAACGCTCACGATCAACGCGATCGCGGCTGCGCCCGAAGCGGCGCCCCAGGCGAACTGATACTCTTCTAGATGCATGACCTTGGTCAGGATCGCCCATGAGGCGATGGCGCCGGCGAGCACGCCGAAGACGGCGGTCGCGACGCCAAGGATCGAATATTCAAGGACGAGCGCGCTGAGCAGCCTGGCCCGCGTGGCGCCGAGCGTCTTGAGGATGACGGCATCATAGATGCGGGCGCGCTGGCCGGCGGCCAGGGCGCCGCCCAGGACCAGTAGCGCCGCGGCGAGCGCGATGGCGGTGGCGCCGCGCACGGCAAAGGCAAGCTGGTCGGCGATCTTCGACACGGCGTCGAGGGTCTCCTTGACCCTGATGCTGGTGATGGTCGGGAAGGTCGTCGACATGTCCTTGAGCAGGGCGATCTCGCGCGCGGCATTGTCGCCGTCGGGAAAGGTCGCCGTCGCCAGATGGGTATGCGGCGCGCCGGCGAAGGTGTTGGGTGAAAACACGAAGACGAAATTGATGCCCATGGTGCGCCAGTTCACCGTGCGCAGGTTGGCGACTTTCGCCGTGACGTTGCGGCCGAGCACGTTGACGGTGATGGCGTCGCCGAGCTTGATGCCGAGGCCGGCGGCGACGTCGCGTTCGATCGAGACCAGCGGCGGGCCATTGTAATCGGCCGGCCACCACTCGCCGTCACTCAACGTCGATCCATCGGGCACGGCGGCGGAATAGGTGATGCCGCGATCGCCTTCCAGCACCCAGGCGGCGTCTTCCTTCGCCTTGATGTTCTCGGCGCGAGTGTCGTTCACCTGCACAAGCCGGCCGCGCATCATCGGCACGCGCTCGACCTTGGCTTCCGGCGCATGCGACTTGAGGAAAGCGTCGAACTCGGGCGCCTGCCGGTTCTGGATATCCATGAAGAAGAAGCTCGGCGTCTGGCCCGGCATGCCCTGGCGCAATTGCGTGCGGATGTTGATGTCGATCAGGGTGAGCGTGGTCAGCAAAGCGAGGCCGAGGCCCAGCGCCAGCACGACGGATTGCGTCAGCGCGCCGGGCCGGTGGATGTTGGCCACGGCCATGCGGAGCGCCGTGTTGGACGAGCGTGGGGCGCGTCTGGCGATGGCGATGATCGCGGTGCCGACCGCGCGTAGCAACAGCATGCCACCGAAGGTCGCGATGATATAGATGGCGGCAAGCTTGCGGTCTGTCGAGAGCGCCACGACCGTGGCGACAAGCAGCAACGAGACGGACGCCATCATGATCACATAGCGCCGGCGCAACCGCACCTTCTGCGCGTCGACATGGTCGCGAAACAGGGCCGAGACAGGTACGTCATGGGCGCGGCCGATGGGTCCCAGCGAAAAGGCGAGCGTCGTCAGCACGCCGTAGATGAGGCCGGAGAGCGTCTGTGTCGGGTAGACCGCCGCCTTGAACGGCACGGGGATGATATCGCCGAAGGCAAAGGAGATCACAAAGGGCAGCGCCAGTCCCACCACCATGCCGATGGCAATCCCGATGGCGGCCATCATCAACACTTCGGCGAGTGCGACGATGAAGATGTCGTGGCCGGTGGCGCCGAGCGATTTCAGGGTGGCGAAATCGGCGTTGCGGCGATCGATGAAGCTGCGCACCGCATTGGCGACGCCGACGCCACCGACGATCAGCGCGGTGAGGCCGACGAGGGTAAGAAATTGCGTGAAGCGCTCGATGTTCTTTTGAAACTGCGGCGAGACATTGTTGCGGGTGCGCACCTGCCAGCCGGCCTCGGGGAAGTTCTTTGCCGCCGCTTGCATCACCCGATCGATGGCAGGATCGGGAGCCGCCGCACCGTTGCGCTCGCCGGGCAAGGACACGCGATAGGACCAGCGCACCAGCGAGCCCGGCTGCACGAGGCCTGTCTGTACCAGCGCGTCCTGCGCCATGATGACCCGTGGCCCAAAGCCGATACCGCCCGCAAGTTTATCGGGTTCTGATTTCAGCACCGCGCGGAATTCGAACTGTGCATCGCCGATGGACAGGCGATCGCCCGGCTTGATGTTGAAGCGCGTCTGCAGCGCCTCGTCGGCGACGACACCATAAACATCCTGGCGCTTTGCCAGCAGATCGGCGATCGGTTGCGTAGAGTCGGTCTCGACCGTGCCGATCGAAGGATAAGCCGCATCGACGGCCTTGATCTCGACGAGCGAGGATGTGCCACCCGCCGATCCTTGCGCTACGCGCGCCATAGCGCGCATGGTGGCGATCGATGAAACCTCGCCCTGGCCGCGCAGCCATTGCAATTCCTGCGGACTGGCCTGGCGCTGGATCAGTGAGAAGGACACGTCGCCGCCGAGAATGCGGCGGCCTTCGTCCGCGAGCGAGTCCGACAGCCCACGCGATGTGGCGTTGACGCCGACGATGGCGGCGACGCCGAGCGCGATGCAGGCGAGAAAGATGCGGAAGCCGTGCAGGCCGCCGCGTAGGTCCCGCGCAGCAAAGCGCAGCAGCGCGCGCCGCTTCTGGGAGCGCGGCAAGGCGCCGCCGGCAACCGTATCGGCGGAGATGGCGGTCATGTCAGGCGTCCGCCTTCTCGATGGTCGATGTTGCAGAATCCAGATTGCCGGAGCGCAGGCGGATCTGCCGGTCGCAACGGGCGGCGAGCACAAGATCGTGCGTCACCAGCACCAGGGTCGAGCCGCGTTCGCGCTTCAGGGCGAACAGAAGATCCATGATTGTCGCGCCGGTGGTTTCGTCGAGATTGCCGGTCGGCTCATCGGCGACGAGGATCGCCGGATTGGGCGCGAGCGCCCGCGCCAGCGCGACACGCTGCTGTTCGCCGCCGGACAATTGCGCCGGATAATGGCTGAGACGTTCGCCTAAGCCCACATTGCGCAATTCCTGCGCGGCGCGGGTCTCCGCATCGGCCACGCCGGCGAGTTCGAGCGGAACGGCGACATTCTCGAGCGCCGTCATCGTCGGGATCAGGTGGAAAGATTGAAAGACGATACCAATATTGGCGCCACGGAACTGCGCGAGGGCATCCTCGTTCATGGCATTGAGGGATTTATCGTTAATGGAGATCGTTCCCGAATCCGGCCGCTCGAGGCCCGCCATGGTCATCAGCAGGGTCGATTTGCCCGATCCGGACGGACCGACGAGGCCGACTGCCTCACCACGGCCTATTTTCAGTGACAGGCCTTTGAGGATATGGACGCGGGCGCGCCCCTGCCCGAGGCTGAGATGAACATTATCGATTTCGATGACAGGCTGACTCACAACGCTGACTTCCCCGCTCGGCCCGGGCGGACCGCCGGACAGTTGACCACATATGGTGTCTCCCGCAACTTCGTCCAGCGTGAGGCCAAATTCTTGCAACGTAAGGCAATGGCGATCACGCTTCTGTTTACGCTTGTGTTCATGCTGATCGCGCCGCTGCACGCGTCCGCGGCGACACGTTTGCTGGCACTGGGCGACAGTCTGACCGCCGGCTATATGCTGCCCGGCGACGCTCTGTTCCCTGTCGTGCTCGAGCGCAAATTGCGGGCGGCCGGTTACGATGTTGAGGTGATCAACGCCGGCGTATCCGGTGATACCTCGAGCGGCGGCCTTGAGCGCCTCGACTGGGCGATCGGCGACGGCGTCGATGCGGCGATCGTCGAGCTTGGCGCCAACGACATGCTGCGCGGCATCCAGCCGGCGACAACAGAAAAGTCGCTTGACGAAATCCTGCAGAAGCTCAGTGAGAAAAAGATTCCCGTGCTCATCGCCGGCATGCTGGCGGCGCCCGGTATGGGCAAGGCGTTCGAGGCGGATTTCGCCGGCATCTATCCGAGGCTCGCCAAGAAATACGATGCCATCCTCTACCCGTTCTTTCTCGACGGCGTCGCCGGCAATGCGTCGCTGAACCTGTCCGACGGCATGCATCCGACCAAAGCCGGCGTTGAAATCATTGTGGAGCGAATCCTGCCGAGCGTGATCGCGCTTCTGCAGCGGGTTCCGAAGAAGTAGGATTCGCTTAAACCTTGAACCAAACCGATTGGAGGCGCTGTCAGAAGACTGAGACGCGAAGCTGTCATTGAATTGAGAATTGGCCCGAATCAGTGGTCAAGAGCGTGGCTGATTGCAGGCCGGGAGCGGCCTTTGTTCTTCCGCTCCGGCATCTTCAGTCATCGCAAGCGAGACAGGATATGTCATGCCGAGATTGTTCACCGGACTTGAACTGCCCGACGACCTCACCGACAACCTGATGCTGCTGCGCGGCGGACTTATAGGAGCAAGATGGATCGAGCCTGAGGATTATCATCTGACCTTGCGCTTCATCGGCGATATCGGCGACGCCCAGGCCAACGAAGTCTATGACAAGCTTCAATCGATCCGGCGTCCGTCCTTCACCGTCACACTTGATGGCCTGGCTTCTTTCGGCGGCGACAAGCCGCGCGCGATCGTTGCGCGGGCACAGCCATCGCGAGAACTGCTTGAGCTGCAGGCCGAACATGAACGCGCCATGCGGCGCGTCGGGCTGGAGCCGGAATCACGCAAGTTCACGCCGCATGTCACCTTGGCGCGATTGCGTAATACATCGGTCGGCGCGGTGGCGGACTGGCTCGACACGCGGGCGCTGTTGCCGCAGCAATTCACGGTGACGAATTTCGTGCTGTTCTCGTCGCGCGCCTCGACCGGCGGCGGCCCCTATGTGTCGGAAGCAAGTTTCCAGCTCGATCGTTCAGCGCTGCGGGTTGGCTTCCCGGCGGCGGGAGATCACCCAGTAAACCGCGCCCGATAAAGCGGCGCAGATAAAGAACAGCGCGAGAAAACGATTCTCGACCGGCGTCTGCGCAGCATCGCGGACGCCGGGCCTGCCGAGCGCGAAGCGCAGCATCCAGGGAATGGCGGCGGCGATGACGCCCGGCGCCAGCATGTGCCAGACCAGCGAACGTGCGCGCGCAGCTTCCGCCAACAGGGCCGACAGCGTCAGCGGCAGAACGCAAAGCACGGTGACGGCATGGGTGATCAATGACAGCATGCCGGCGAGCGCCGCGCCGTCCAGTTCGATCTTGCCCTGGCCCAGCGCCATGCCTTCGTCGAACAGGCTCGCAAGCAGTTTGACGATGGCGCTGCCGGTGACGGTGTCGGAGACGAGCGCCACCAGCAAAAGTACGATGTTGCAGGCGATCGCGACCGCCAGCGCTATGACGATGACAAGAAGACGTCGCATCAGGGCTCGAGGACCGAATCCCAGTAGAGATAATCCATCCAGCTTTCGTGCAGATAGTTGGGCGGAAACAGGCGACCGCTCTGGTGCAGGTCGCCGATCGTCGGCTGGAACGGCATGCGCGCAGGCCACATATGGATATCGTCCGGCAGGCGGTCGGCCTTGCGCAGATTGCACGGCGAACAGGCGGCGACGACATTCTCCCATGTGGTCATGCCGCCGCGCGCGCGGGGAATGACATGGTCGAATGTCAGGTCGTCGCGGGCGCCGCAATACTGGCAAGCGAAGCGGTCGCGCAGGAACACGTTGAACCTTGTAAAGGCGGGATGGCGCGCCGGCTTGATGTAGGTCTTGAGCGAGACGACCGAGGGCAGTTGCATCTCGAAGCTTGGGCTGCGCACCGTCTTTTCGTAATGGGAGACGATGTTGACCCGGTCGAGGAAAACCGCCTTGATCGCGTCCTGCCAGGACCACAAGGACAAGGGATAGTAGCTCAGCGGCCGGAAGTCGGCGTTGAGGACAAGCGCCGGACACGACTCCGGCGAAACCGATGGATGGAAGTGAACGGTCACTCCCGACATCCTTTCGATTGACCAGTTCAGAATCGAACCGGTTCTGCTGCAGTTATTAATCTACAGTCGGGATGACGGCTTTGTGAAGGCCTTGTTTGCAAGGGCTTCAGAGTGGGTCTGGGAGGCGTTTTGGGAATCATTAACGCGTCGGGACGGGCGTGCCCGACCGGTAGTCGTAAAAGCCACGCTTGGCTTTGCGGCCGAGCCAGCCGGCTTCGACATATTTCACCAGCAGCGGACAGGGGCGATACTTCGAGTCCGCCAGCCCCTCGTGCAGCACCTGCATGACCGACAGGCAGGTGTCGAGGCCGATGAAATCAGCGAGCTGCAGCGGGCCCATCGGGTGATTGGCGCCGAGCCGCATCGCGGTGTCGATCGCGTCGACCGAGCCAACCCCTTCATATAACGTGTAAATCGCCTCATTGATCATCGGCAGCAGGATGCGGTTGACGATGAAGGCCGGGAAATCCTCGGAGACGGTCGAGATCTTGCCGAGCGTGGCGATGAAGGCCTTGGCGGCTTCGAATGTGGAGTCGTCGGTGGCGATGCCGCGGATCAATTCGACCAATTGCATGACCGGAACCGGGTTCATGAAATGGATGCCGATGAAGCGCTCCGGGCGGTCGGTGACCGAAGCCAGCCGGGTAATCGAGATTGACGAGGTGTTGGATGCGACGATGGCGTCTGGCTTCAGGGCCGGACACAGTTTCGTGAAGATTTTTCGCTTCGTGTCCTCGTTTTCGGTCGCCGCCTCGATCACCAGGTCGCAATCGGCCAATTCGTCGAAATCGGTGGAGGGGGTAACGCGGTCGAGCGCCGCCTTGCGGTTTTCCTCGGTGATCTGCCCACGGCTGATCTGGCGGGCCATATTGCCGTTGATCGTGGCAAGGCCGGCCGTCACCCGCTCTTCGGAGACGTCATTGAGAACAACATCAAGACCGGCGAGCGAACAGACATGGGCAATGCCGCTTCCCATCTGCCCGGCGCCGATAATTCCGATTTTTCTTATTTCCAGGGTCATGATGTGCTGTTGCTCAACGGACTGATAGTGCGAGCGCATCTTCAAGCGAAGTAAACACTGGTTCGCGTGACGAAAATGCGCCTTTCAAGAGCTGGACGCGCTTTCCGATCCGGGGACCGGAAACGCTACATGATCATAGGCTAAGCGCCAGGAACGTCCAGACCCGAGCTAAGTCTAGCGGCCGATCTTGCCCAGTTCCTCCGTAAGTTCCGGCAAAGCGGTAAACAGATCGGCAACCAGGCCGTAATCGGCAACCTGGAAGATCGGCGCATCCTCATCCTTGTTGATGGCGACGATGACCTTGGAATCCTTCATGCCGGCAAGATGCTGGATGGCGCCGGAAATGCCGACGGCGATATAGAGCTGTGGCGCGACGATCTTGCCGGTCTGGCCGACCTGCCAGTCGTTGGGCGCATAGCCGGCATCCACCGCGGCGCGCGAGGCGCCCATGGCGGCACCGAGCTTGTCGGCCACCGGCTCGATATATTTCTTGAAGTTCTCGGCGTTCTGCATGGCGCGACCGCCGGAGATGATGATCTTCGCCGAGGTGAGTTCGGGACGGTCGGACTTGGCCACCGCCTCGTCCTTGAAGGTCGACAGCGCCGGGTCGGCGGCCTTGGCGACAGGTTCGATGGGCGCAATAGACGTGGATTCTTGGCCGCCGGCGGCCGTCGCGGCGAAAGCGGCGGTGCGCACGGTGATGACCTTGATCTTGTCGGCCGATTGCACGGTCTGGATGGCGTTGCCGGCATAGATCGGCCGCTCGAACGTATCGGGCGACACGACCTTGATGATCTCGGAAATCTGCATGACGTCGAGCAGGGCCGCCACTCTCGGCATGATGTTCTTGGCGCTGGTGGTGGCGCTGGAGATGATGGCGGAATAATCGGAAGCCAGACTGACGATCAGCGCTGCCACGGGTTCGGCGAGCTGGTGATCGTAGACGGCGTCGTCGGCGACGAGCACTTTGGCGACGCCGCTGAGCTTGGACGCCTCATCGGCTGCCGCCTTGCAATCCTTACCGACGACGAGCACGTTGACCGGTGCGCCGAGCGCCTGCGCCGCAGTGAGAACTTTCGCCACGCTATCGCCGAGCGCGCCCTTGCTGATGTCAGCGAGAAGAAGAGTTGTCATCACAGCACTCCGGCTTCGTCTTTGAGTTTGGCAACGAGTTCGGCGACGGTCTTGACCTTGACGCCGGCTTTGCGTCCGGCGGGTTCCGCCGTCTTCAGCACCTTGAGACGCGGTGCGATATCGACGCCGTAATCGGCCGCCGTCTTCTCGTCGATCGGCTTCTTCTTCGCCTTCATGATGTTGGGCAGCGAGGCGTAGCGCGGTTCGTTGAGGCGCAGATCCGTCGTCACCACCGCCGGCATTTTCAGCGAGACGGTCTGCAGTCCGCCATCGACTTCGCGCGTCACATCGACGGTGCCGTCGCCGATCGCGACCTTGGAGGCGAATGTGCCCTGGCTCCAGCCGAGCAAGGCGGCGAGCATCTGGCCGGTCTGGTTGCTGTCGTCGTCGATCGCCTGCTTGCCGAGAATGACAAGGCCCGGCTGTTCGGCTTCGATGATCCCTTTCAGAATCTTGGCGACGGCGAGAGGCTCGACGTTGCCGTCTGCCTTGACGAGGATGCCGCGGTCGGCGCCCATGGCGAGGCCGGTGCGGATAGTCTCGCTGGCCTGCGCCGGGCCGATTGAAACGACGACCACTTCCGTGGCCTTGCCGGCTTCCTTCAGGCGCAGCGCCTCTTCGATGGCGATCTCATCGAAGGGATTCATCGACATTTTCACATTGGTCAGTTCGACGCCGGTGCCGTCCGCCTTGACGCGAACTTTGACGTTGTAGTCGACCACCCGTTTTGCGGGCACGATGATTTTCATGTCGCGGCTACTCCTCAGACCAGTTCGAAACCGTTGCGGGTGTCGTAATTGTGGCTAGAGGGCAAGTCAACGCGGTCGTCAGTGTGCCTGCCATTCCATAGCTTGACTAATGGAGCGCACGGCATAGCATATCGCTAAGAGTCGGCCATCAAATCGTATTCTGTTTTCAAAACTGTGCGGCGAGATTGCACTGCGAAAATTCGTAGTTCGAAATTTATGCGTCGAAGCAATATGAGGAGGAAACGACATGGCCGTGAACAGGCGCGATATCCTTTTGTCCGGTGGCGGAGCCGCCGTAGCGCTGGCAACCAATGCCGCCACCTCGACGCAAGCCGCAGCACAGACGCAGGCTGACGCGATCAAATGGGATCGGGAGGCCGATGTCGTCGTCATCGGCTCCGGCGCGGCGGGCATCGTGTCGGCGATTACCGCCCGGGAAGCCGGAGCCTCCGTCATTCTTCTCGAAGCGCAGCCGCATGCGGGCGGCCACGCGATCTGCAGCGGCGCCAACCTGCCGCTTGGCGGTGGCACCAGCGTTCAGAAAAAGTGGGGCATCGTTGATTCGCCCGATCTGGTCTTTCAGGATCTGACTGATTGGTCGGTGACGGAATCGAACGGCTCCGCTGACTATCGCTACAATGATCGTGAGATCATTCGTGCCTTTGCCGACAATTGCGCGGCGACCTGCGAATTCCTGCTCGCGCATGGTGTCGTTATCCGTGATGCGAGGCCGGATGTTGTCGGCGGCAGTTCGGTGGGCAATTCGGTGCCGCGCGAGATGCATGCGGTGCCTGTCGATTGGCCGCTGATCCAGACCGGCAAGCCGGCGGAGCCTTCGCAGCGGATGACGATGTCGACCGGCAACGGCCTCATGTATCCGCTCATCGCCGCCGCGCGCAAGGCGGGTGTCGAGATCCTTCTGTCGCACAAGATGAAATCGCTTCATCGCGGCTGGCAGAACGCCGGTGCAGTATTCGGTGTGGCGGCGCAGACCGAGGGGCGCACGGTGAATGTGCGTGCCCGCAAGGCCGTGATGCTCGCCACGGGCGGCTCGACAACCAATGTCAATTTTCGCCGTATGTTCGATCCGCGCCTGACGGAAGAATATTGCGGCGTCGCGGGCATGCCGTGGTCCGAACAGGATGCGAGCGGTGAACTCGCCGGCATGGCGGTCGGCGCCGCGCTCTGGGGCCTTGCCAACAATGTCGGCGAATTCGGCTCGAAGATCACCAAGCCCGGTCAGATCGGCAGCCAATACGGCTATGTGAACCTGCGCTGGTATCCGGGCAGCGAAGTCTTCGACAAGGCGCGCGCCACCGGCCTGCGGGTGATGAACTGGCAGGACCTGATCACCGTCAACATGCTTGGCAAACGTTTCTATGACGAGACAGGGCCGCAATTTCCTTCCGGCAATTACAACGTCATCAACCCCTATGTGCACGGCAGCTATCTGAACGCGCGCAACGTCCGCTGGGACCCGCAGAACTGGCTGAATGCCGCCATGGCCGGCATCGGCGACGGGCACAATGGCGGCGGCCCGATCTGGGCGATCTTCGATGCCGAGGCCGTCGCCCGCGAGAAGTGGGATCCGAATCCGCCGAACGTCGATTACGACGCGGGCTTCTGCTTCAAGGCGGATACGATCGGCGATCTCGCCCGCAAGATCGTGATGAAATACCAGCGTGTGCCGATGCCGCCGGAGAACCTCGAGGAAACGGTGAAGCGTTACAACCAATTTGTCGAGGTGGGTCGCGACGACGATTTCGGCAAACCGGGTCCGCGCTTCAAGATCGCCAAGCCGCCGTTCTATGCGGCCTGGGCGACGCCGGTTCTGCACGACACACGTGCGGGGCTGCGCATCAACGCCAAGTGCCAGGCGATCGACATGAATGGCGAGGTGATCCCGGGGCTCTACAGCGGCGGCGAGACGGCAGGCGGCTTCAGCATGCATGGCCTCGCACGATGCCTGACGCAGGGCTATATCGCCGGTCACGCCGCAGCGGCCGAGGATGTAAAAAGTTAAGCCGTGCGGGTGCCGAACAGAGGCACTTGCGGGCGTTTCAGCAGCGGCGTCAGCAGTGCGCCGGCGGCGATGCCGCCGACATGCGCCCACCAGCCGACCTCCGGATCGCTGCTGAACAGGGCCGAGCCGATCTGCAGGGTGATCCACGCCAGGATGACGTAGAGCGCGGCGATCGAGATCGGCAGCCAGGCAAACGCCAGGCCGAACACATGCACGCGCGGATACAGCATCAGATAGGCGACGACGACACCCGAGATGGCGCCCGATGCGCCGATCAGCGGCGATTGCGAATCCTGGCGCACGATGGCGAACAGCAGCGCCCCGGCGATGCCGCAGGCGAGATAGAAGATGGTGAAGCGCAGCGAGCCCATGGCGTCTTCGACATTGTCGCCGAAGACCCAGAGGAACAGCATGTTGCCGGTGAGGTGCAGGAAGCCGCCGTGCAGGAAGATGCCGGTGAAGATGGTCAGCACGCCAGGCACGAGCGCGATCGAGGGATCGACCTTCGCGGTGCCGAACAGGACGGCGGGGATCATGCCGAGCGCCACGTCGATGCGGCCTTCATTGCCGAGCAGGCCGCTGGAGACGAGAAGATACATGGCGATGTTGAGGCCGAGGATCACGTAAGTCGCGTTGGGGCGCTTCATGAAGCGTAACGCGACACCGTCGTAGAGCGGGATGAACACAGGGCCTCCGGGCCGCGGGAAAAACTGCCGCAGATTAGAGGGTTTTCATTCGAATTGGAAAGACGCGTCAGCCACCCTCATCCGACCCTTGCTGGGCAAGGGCCACCTTCTGCCGCCAGGGCGGGCGAAGGGCCGCAGCTTCATCCTTCTCCCGTTTCTTTAACGGGAGAAGGTGGCCCTCGCATCGCGAGGGTCGGATGAGGGCTCTTGTGCGCTTCTTCTACCTATTCTTGCCCGGCGTCCACAAGACGTCGCCGTTCGCCTTCCAGTTGCAGTAGCGCGAGGCGACGAAGAGCAGGTCGGAGAGGCGGTTGACGTATTTGAGCGCCGGCGCGCCGACGATCTCGCCGGGCTGGGCGGCGAGCTGCACCATCAGGCGCTCGGCGCGGCGGCAGACGGTGCGCGAGACGTGCAGCGCCGCGGCTGTCGGGGTGCCGCCGGGCAGGACGAAGGAGCGCAGCGGTTCGAGATGGCGGTTGAGCTCGTCGATCTCGCCTTCCAGCCGGTCGACCTGCGTCTGGATGATGCGCAGCGGCTCGTAGCCGAGGTCTTTTTCGGTGACAGGCGTGCAGAGATCGGCGCCGAGATCGAAGAGATCGTTCTGGATGCGGCCGAGCATGGCGTCCAGCGCCGCGTCCTCGTCGATCGCGGAGAGGCGGGCCATGCCGATGGTCGCATTGGTCTCATCGACGGTGCCGAAGGCTTCGATGCGCAGATCGTATTTGGCGCGGCGCTCGCCGTCGCCCAGCGCGGTCGTGCCGTCATCGCCGGTGCGCGTGTAGATGCGGTTGAGAACGACCATGCGCGCTATCCCTTCAAGCGAGGCCTCAGCCCCTGAACCACAACACCGCCATGACGATGATGATCGCCACGAATTGCAGGCCAACTCTCCAGCGCATCAGTTTTTGTGACGTGTTGGGACTGCCGCCGCGCAGCATATTGACGAGGCCGGCGACGAGCACAAGGGCCACGGCCGCGACGGCGACGCCGGGGAGCAGATTGGATATGGTCATCGTTCGCGGTGCTCTCGTTTATCCTTTGGCGCGTCTTCACGGCGCGGATGCGGATGTGCCGCAAAGGCTGCTTCGGCGAAAGCCTCAATAACGTCGCAGCAGCCGTTCGAGATAGTCGAGCTCCTCCTGCGGGCGCGATGGGTCGCCGAGGCGCCTGCGCAATTCCTCGAGCACGCGCTGGGCGCGCTGGGCGGCGGGGACGCCGAGCGGATCGTAGCGGCTGCGGGAATTGTCGTTGCGGTCATGGGATTCGCGGCCGAGCGGATCGGAGTTGGCGGAATTGTTGCCGCGCTGGCCCGGACCATTGGGATCGCCCGGTCCACCGGATTGTTCGCCGGGCTGGCCGCCCTGCTGCTGCATCTGCTGGGCGAGGGACTGCGCGCCGCGGCGCAGGCCTTCGAGCGCTTTGCCCTGCGAGTCGACGGCCTTGCCCTTGCCCTCGCCGGTGCCTTCGCCGAGCTGGCCTTCCGCATCGCCCATGGCGTCTTCGGCATCACCGAAGCCCTGCTCCGGCGGCATGCCCATGTCGCGCATGCGCTTCTGCAATTCCTGCAATTGCTTGCGCAGGGCTTCCTGGCGCTGCTGCAGCCCTTGCGAATTGTTGCCGTCCTGGTTGTCGGCGCTGTTCTGGTCGTCGTCGCCCTGGTCGCCTTGATCCTGCTGCTGTCCAGGCTGTTGCCGGCCGCGCTGCTGCTGGCCCTGCTGGTTGCGCTGCCGCTGGTTGCGTTGCGAGCGCTGCTGTCCGCGCTGGCTTTCCTGGTAGGTCTGATCGCGCAATTCCTGCTGGTCGCGCATCATCTGGTCGAGCTGGTTGAGCGCACGGTTCATCTCACGCTGCGCCGAATTCTGCTGGTTCTGACGCCGCGCCGTCTGCAGGTTTTCGAGCAGATTCTGCAACTGGTCGAGCATGCGCTGGGCGTCGGCCATGTTGCCGTTGCGCGCCATGTCCTCCATGCGGTCGAGCATGGAGCGCAGATCCTGCGGCGTGATGTAGCGCGTGTTCGGATCAGGCCGCTGATTGTCGGCCTGCTGGTCCTGGTTGTTCTGGTCGCGCATCTGGCGTTCGGCGAGTTCCTGCATGAACTTGTCGAGCGCGGCGCGCATCTGGTCCATCAGCTTGCGCAATTCCTCGTCGGATGCACCGCGGTTCATCGCATCGCGCAGGGCCTGTTGCGCGGCGCGCAGGTCACGCTCGGCGGAGGAGAGATCGCCCTCCTCCAGCTGCAGCGCCATTTCCCACATCAGGTCGGCGGTCTCGCGCAGCTGATCGTCATTGCGCGCCATCTGCAGGCGCTTGAGAATGGCCTGCAGACCCAAAAATGGTCCGGCGCCGGTCTGGAACCGGTCAGGGTCGATCATCAGCGCTTCGATCGCGGTCGCGACCCGCTTGCGGTCGTCCGGCGAGAAGACGAGATTGCGGCGCTGCTCGACGAGCGCGCGCGCCAGCGGTTTGACGAAGGTGCGCTGCGGCAACACGATCTGCTGCGGCTCGCTGCGGCCGATGTTCCCGGCCTCGTCGCGGGCGGTCAATGTCATGGTGACTCTGGCGCCGGCCCAGGGATGTTCGGAGAGGTCGCCGGTGGTTTCGCCATCGCCGAGGCCGCCGGGGCCGGAGGCCAATGCCAGCGGCATTTTCGGCGGATCGACCAGGGTGCGGCCGTTGACCGGCTTGCCGCGCAGGATCGGATCCTTGAATTCAGCCTCGGCGCCGACGACGCCGTAATCATCCTCGATCTTGTAGGCGAGCGTCATCGAGCCGCGGGCATTGCTCTTGATGTCGCCCTTCAGGGTGATGATTGGCGCGCGATCGGGAATGGCGACAATGTCGAAGGTTGCGACCGTGCTGCCGAGCCGGCGCAGGGTCAGCTTGCCGTCGCCGTTCAGGGTCCAGCGCTTTTCGGCATCGCTTTTGACAGTTTGGGGTTTGACCGTCGCCGGTTTCGCCGCGCCATCCTTGGCAGCAGCTTCGTCCGGCTTGCTTTCGGCAATGCCGCCGCTGATCTCGGCGGTGACGCCGGCGCCTTCCGACGAGCGCATGATGACGAAGGAGCCCGCCGGCGCCTCGACCCGTTGCGACTTGTCCCGCGGCAGCGTACCGGCCTCGTCGCGCAGGCGCAGCACCTGCGGGGCGCGGCCGGTATAGGGCGGCGGATCGATCCAGGCATCGAGCCGGTAGCCCTGGGAGAGCGAACCCGCGGCGTGGAAATCGAAGGCGGCGAGCAGGCGGGCGTATTTTTCGGGGCCGGCGACAAAGGCTGCGGCAACGAGCGCGACCAGCAGGCCGGCGCGCACGGCGTAACGGTCCAACAGTGGCACGCCCGGCGAGGGCGCGGCGACTTTCAGCTGGCTGGCAACGGTTTCTGCCCGCTGCTTGTGCAGCCGCCACAGGGCGGCGGTCGTGGGATCGGCGCCGGCATTGGCGAGCTGGTCGTCAAGCGTAGTGGCGGGGCGGTGCGGCAGGCCCGAATCACGGTCGATACGGCCGAGCGAGGCAGCCCGCGAGGGCAGCCGGAAGCGGGCAATGTAGACGAGCGGCGCCAGCAGGAGGAGGGCGGCGACGACAAGCCCGGCAATGCGCCCGGTGCGCGGCAGGTAGAGCCAGAGCCCCAGCCAGGAGACGATCAGGAACAGGGCGGCAACGCTGAGCACGGCGACAACCGCCGGCCAGAGCTTTTCCCAGGACAGCACGAACTGCGCGCCGCGGGCGAGCCGCTCGAGGCGAAGTGTCAGTTTTTCCGGCGGACGCGTCGGTTCCGGCAAATCGCAACTCCTGAACGCGGCTTCAGCCGCGCGTCACCAAGTCAAACATGTGCAGGCTAACATGCGTCTTGTCGAAAGCATATCAATAGTGGCCGGATGGCGCGAATGTGTTCGTGAGGGGGCAAATCGGGGAAAGCTGCGAAGGCCACCCTCATCCGACCCTTGCTGCGCAAGGGCCACCTTCTCCCGTAGGGCGGGCGAAGGAAGGACGCGCTGAATCCTTCTCCCGTTTACGGGAGAAGGTGGCCTCTGCGTAGCAGAGGTCGGATGAGGGCGGGCCGAATTCAATCCAGCCAGTCGGGCACCCGGTCGAGGCCGATGAGCTCCTCGTAGCTCTGGCGTGGCCGCACTACGGCCCAGCGGTCGCCGTCGACGAGCACTTCGGGCACCAGCAGGCGGGTATTGTAGGTGCCGGCCTGGACGGCGCCATAGGCGCCGGCGGAGAGCACCGCCAGCATGTCGCCGGCCTGCAGCGGCGGCAGTTTGCGGTTCAGCGCCAGATAATCGCCGGTTTCGCAGACCGGGCCGACCACGTCGGCGGTGATGCTTTCGGCATTCTTTTGCGGCTCAAGCACCGGCACGACCCGGTGATAGGCGTGATAGAGCGTCGGGCGGATGAGATCGTTCATGGCGCCGTCGACGATGACGAACGTCTTGCCGTCGCCGTGCTTCACATAGAGCACGCTGGTGACCAGCACGCCGGCATTGCCGACAAGAAAGCGGCCCGGCTCGAACACCAGCTTGCAGCCGAGATTGTGGGTGTGCTTGCGGACCACCGCGGCATATTTTTCCGGATGTTCCTCGTCGGCGAGATCGCTCTTGCGATAGGCGATGCCGAGCCCGCCGCCGAGATCGATGTGATCGATGGTGTGGCCGTCCTCGCGTAGAGTGCGCACAAATGCCGACAGGATGGCGAACGCCTCGTCGAACGGCTCCATGTCGGTGATCTGCGACCCGATGTGCATGTCGATGCCGCTGACCTTGAGGCCGGGGAGCTTTGCGGCATGAGCGTAAACTTGTCGCGCGTGCACGATCGGAATGCCGAACTTGTTCTCCGACTTGCCGGTCGAAATCTTTTCGTGCGTCTTCGCATCGACGTTCGGATTGACGCGCAGTGAAATATGCGCCGTGCGCTGCTTTGCGGTCGCGATCTGCGAGATCGCCTCAAGCTCCGGTTCTGATTCGACATTGAAGCAGAAGATGCCGGCATCAAGCGCCAGCGCGATTTCGGACGCCGTCTTGCCGACGCCGGAGAAAGTGATCTTGTTGCCCGGCACGCCTGCAGCAAGCGCGCGGCGCAGCTCGCCTTCGGAGACGACATCCATGCCGGCGCCGAGGCGCGCCAGGGTTTTCAGGATCGCCTGATTGGAGTTCGCCTTCATGGCGTAGCAGACAAGCGCGTCGGTGCCGGCAAAGGCGCTGGTGAAAGCTTTGTAGCGCTGCGTCAACGCCGCGGTCGAATAGCAATAGAATGGCGTCGCCACATCCTTTGCTATGTCGCGAAGGTCGACGTTCTCGGCGCGCAGAGCGCCGCCGGCATAGTGAAACTCAGTCATCAAGCAGGTTCTGCATCAAATGAAATTGGGGAACACGGCTCGCATCACAGCAGCGGATCGAGAACGAACGGTTCTTTCGATGGCACGACGACTTTGGGTTTCGACGAAGAGCCCCCCGGCGAGAACGTGGTTGGCGGCGCATTCTCGGCAGCGGGACGCGGCGCGGGCGCACCGGCGCGGGTGGGAACCTCGAGGGCGCCGCGGCGGCCGCAGGCCGACAGGCCGATGGCGAAGGTGACGGTGAGCGCCAAAGCCAGATACGTTCTCGTGTTCAATGCACTCTCCGGGACAAGCTGTAAGTTTCTTGCCGTAAGCTTTTTGCCGCAAGCTTGGTAAGCCTTCTACAAGATGCGGCGGCGATGACGTCGTCGGCGTGAACTATGCGTCGTTTCGCCGCATTATGGCTAGCTCAATCTGCCGAGCCAGGCCTGCGCCTGTTCGCGGACGTTCTTCGGCGCCGTGCCGCCATAGGATGTGCGGCTCTCGACCGAGTTGACGACGCCGAGCACGCCCAGGACGTCAGCGGTGATGCGCGGCTCGACGCCCTGCATCTCGGCGAGCGGCAGGTCTTCCAGGCCGACACCTTTGTCGGAGGCGAGTTTGACCAGCGAGCCCGTCACATGGTGGGCCTCGCGGAACGGCATCTTCAGGGTCCGCACCAGCCAGTCGGCGAGATCGGTCGCGGTGGCGTAACCGGCGCCGGCGGCCGTCTGCATGCGGGCCGTGTCGGGCGTCATGTCGCCCACCATGCCGGTCATGGCGGCGACGCAGAGCGACAGGGTGTGCAGCGCGTCGAACGTGCCTTCCTTGTCTTCCTGCATGTCCTTGGAATAGGCGAGCGGCAGGCCTTTCATCGTCATCAGCAGCGCGTTTAGGGCGCCG
>Ga0180219_1000738_pt1 | contig 24111 bp, 21 predicted proteins | sample eDN3rd30CBELigMG_FD_151338 | JGI IMG/M metagenome (GOLD analysis project Ga0180219, IMG submission 151338) | Enriched Miracle-Growth compost microbial communities from Emeryville, California, USA - eDNA 3rd pass 30_C BE-Lig MG (version 2)... ... | reverse complement strand
GCACCCTGCCGGCCACGGCGACGGCGCCGTCCACCTTCAGCATGCCCGGCTTCGCCTGGCGCCTGTCGGACCAGCAGGTGGCCGAGGTGGTCAACTTCATCCGCAGCAGCTGGGGCAACCAGGCCGAAGCGGTGGATGCCGGGCAGGTGAAGGCCTTGCGCAGCCAGCCCAGGCCGGAGTTGAAGGCGGCGACGTTGATCGGTGATACCACGGGGGCGAAGGAGGCGCCGTAGGGAGCGCGCCGCCGGCGGGTCCAATCGCGGACAAGGTCCGCTCCTACGGTTCCAGGAAGCACGGCCGTAGGAGCGGACCTTGTCCGCGATAGCCGACGGCAAACACCACACCCCGTAGGATGGGTTGAGCGAAGCGATACCCATCACCGTGACCGCATGGGTTTCGCAGGCTCAACCCATCCTACGAAAAGCACCCCGGCGCAGTGGGCAAGACAGTTGCTCCTGCGCCGTGCGTCCCAGGGAGCGTAGGAACGGACCGCCACCCAGCACACCCGCCCTGTCATGAAATGCGAAACCGCTGTCGCCCCAGGTGAAGCAGCCGCGGGGCCCCGTGCCTAGAGTCCGCTCCATGGGCAACTGCCCGGCAGAACAACGCAGACTGGAGAATCCGGCATGGCCAAGGCCGTTCGCTTTTATGAGACAGGGGGACCCGAGGTGCTTCGCTTCGAGGACGTGGAGGTCGGCGACCCCGGCCCCGGGCAGGTGCGCATCCGCCACGTGGCGGTGGGCCTGAACTACGCGGACACCTATTTCCGCAACGGCACCTACCCGGTGCCGCTGCCCTCGGGCATGGGCGTGGAGGCCGCCGGCGTGGTGGTGGCGGTGGGCGAGGGGGTGGCCAACGTGGCGCCCGGCGACCGCGTCACCTACACCGGCTTCGTCAACACCCTCGGCGCCTACTCCACCGAGCGCCTGGTGCCGGCCGCGCCGCTGATCCGCCTGCCGGAGAACATCGCCTTCGAGACCGCCGCGGCCATGACCATGCGCGGCCTCACCTCGGCCTACCTGCTGCGCCGCATCCACGCCTTCAAGGCCGGCGACAGCGTGCTGCTGCACGCGGCGGCCGGCGGCGTCGGCCTCATCGTCGGGCAGTGGGCCCGGCTGCTGGGGCTGAACGTGATCGGCACCGTGTCCAGCGCGGCCAAGGCCGAGATCGCCTACGCCCACGGCTGCGCCCACGTCATCAACTACGCCGAGGAAGACGTCGCCGGCCGCGTGCGCGAGCTGACCGATGGCCGCGGCGTGGACGTGGTCTTCGACAGCGTCGGCAAGGCCACCTTCATGGCCTCGCTGGACTCGCTCAAGCGCCGCGGCCTGATGGTCTGCGTCGGCACCGCCTCCGGGCCGATCCCGGCCTTCGACCCGGTGCTGCTGGCGATGAAGGGCTCGCTGTTCCTCACCCGCCCGGCGCTGGCCGACTACATCGCCGACCCGGCGGAGAAGCAGGCGCTGCTGGACGAGCTGTTCGGCCACGTCGGCAACGGCGACATCCGCATCGAGATCAACCAGCACTACGCGCTGGAGGACGCCGTGCAGGCGCACCGCGACCTGGAAGCGCGCAAGACCACCGGTTCATCCATCTTCGTCATCTGAGGGCCTGGCCATGCACGTGGAACGACTGACCTGCAGCATCGGCGCCGAGCTGTCCGGGGTGAACCTGGGCGACGCCGCGCGCGATGCCGAGCTGTTCGCCGAGATCCGCCGCCTGCTGCTCGAACACAAGGTGCTGTTCCTGCGCGACCAGGATATCAGCCGCGCCGAGCACGTGGCCTTCGCCCGCCGCTTCGGCGAGCTGGAGGACCACCCGGTGGCCGGCAGCGACCCGGAACACCCCGGCCTGGTGCGCATCTACAAGAACCCCAACCAGCCCAACGACCGCTACGAGAACGCCTGGCACACCGACGCCACCTGGCGCGAGGTCCCGCCCATGGGCTGCGTGCTGCGCTGCGTGGAATGCCCGCCGGTGGGCGGCGACACCATGTGGGCGAACATGGCCCTGGCCTATGCCAACCTGCCGGCGGGGATCAAGGAGAAGATCGCCAACCTGCGCGCGCGCCACAGCATCGAGGCGAGCTTCGGCGCGGCCATGCCGATCGACAAGCGCCTGGCGCTCAAGGCGCAGTACCCCGACGCCGAGCACCCGGTGGTGCGCACCCACCCCGAGACCGGCGAGCGGGTGCTGTTCGTCAACGCCTTCACCACTCACTTCAGCAACTACCACACCGCGCAGAACGTGCGCTTCGGCCAGGACGCCAACCCCGGCGCCGGCGACCTGCTGCGCTACCTGGTGAGCCAGGCCTACATCCCCGAGTACCAGGTGCGCTGGCGCTGGAAGAAGAACAGCGTGGCGATCTGGGACAACCGCAGCACCCAGCACTACGCGGTGATGGACTACCCACCCTGCGTGCGCCGCATGGAGCGCGCCGGGATCATCGGCGACAAGCCGTACTGAGCCGGGCCGCGCGCCCGACGTCGATCCGACAAGAACAATCCGAGGAGACCGACATGCAATTTTTCGACGATTCCCTGCACCCGGAAAACCAGGAGAAGGTGGTCATCACCGTGGCCCCCTACGGCCCGGAATGGATGCCCGAGGACTTCCCCGAAGACATCCCGGTGAGCATGGACGAGCAGGTACAGAAGGCCGTGGACTGCTACGAGGCCGGCGCCACCGTGCTCCACCTGCACGTGCGCGAGCTGGACGGCAAGGGCTCCAAGCGCCTGTCCAAGTTCAACGAACTGATCGCCGGCGTGCGCGAGGCGGTGCCGGAGATGATCATCCAGGTCGGCGGCTCCATCTCCTTCGCCCCCGAGGACGAAGGCGAGGCGGCCAAGTGGCTGTCCGACGACACCCGGCACATGCTCGCCGACCTGACGCCCAGGCCGGACCAGGTCACGGTGGCGATCAACACCACCCAGATGAACATCATGGAGCTGCTCTACCCGGAATACCTGGAGGGCACCTCCCTGGCCAACCCGGCGTACCAGGCGGCCTACAGCGAAATGACCGTGCCCGCCGGCCCGGCCTGGGTCGAGGAGCACCTGAAGCGCCTGCAGGCCTCCGGCATCCAGCCGCACTTCCAGCTCACCGGCATGCACGCCCTGGAGACCCTCGAGCGCCTGGTGCGCAAGGGCGTCTACCGCGGCCCGCTGAACCTGACCTGGATCGGCATCGGCGGCGGCTTCGACGGCCCCAACCCGTTCAATTTCATGAACTTCGTGCACCGCGCGCCGGACGGCGCCTGCATCACCGCCGAGTCGCTGCTGAAGAACGTGCTGCCGTTCAACATGATCGCCATGGCCATGGGCCTGCACCCGCGCTGCGGCATCGAGGACACCATCATCGACCAGCACGGCAAGCGCATGGGTTCGGTGGCGCAGATCCAGCAGTGCGTGCGCGTCGCCCACGAGCTGGGCCGCGAGGTCGCCGACGGCCGCGAGGCGCGGGACATCTACCGAATCGGCGTGCAGTACGAGAGCGTCGAGCAGACCCTGCGCATGAACGGCATGGCGCCGAACCGCGTGCCGGGCCAGAAGGGCGTGCCGCAGCGCGCCTGAGCAGAGCAAGCAGCGGCGGCCGGGGTTCGCGCCCCGGCCGAGCGCAGCCAGAACAAGAAGAATCCATAACGCCGGCAGAGGTACCCGCATGGCCATCCACTCCGTCGCCCTGGGCGACATTCCCGCCGCCGAGCCCAGCGTGCCGCGCCGCTACGCCTGGGTGGTGTTCGCGCTGACCTTCGGCCTGCTGATCTCCGACTACATGTCGCGCCAGGTGCTCAACGCGGTGTTCCCGCTGCTCAAGGTCGAGTGGGCGCTGAGCGATGCCCAGCTGGGCCTGCTCAGCGGCATAGTGGCGGTGATGGTCGGCGTGCTGACCTTCCCGCTGTCGCTGCTGGCCGACCGCTGGGGCCGGGTGCGCAGCCTGGTGCTGATGGCCATGCTGTGGAGCCTGGCCACCCTCGGCTGCGCCCTGGCCGGGAACTTCCCGCAGATGTTCGCCGCGCGCTTCCTGGTGGGCGTGGGCGAGGCGGCCTACGGCAGCGTCGGCATCGCCGTGGTGATCTCGGTGTTCCCGGCGCACCTGCGCGCTACCCTGACCGGCGCCTTCATGGCCGGCGGCATGTTCGGCTCGGTGCTGGGCATGGGCCTGGGCGGCGTGCTGGCCGCGCACCTGGGCTGGCGCTGGGCGTTCGCCGGCATGGCGCTGTTCGGCCTGCTGCTGGCCCTGGCCTACCCGCTGCTGGTCAGCGACCGGCGCATCGGCCACGTGCGCGTCGCCTCCGCCACCCGCGGCGGGCATTCGCTGAAGAGCCTGTTCGCCAGCCGCTCGGTGGTCAGCGCCTACATCGGCAGCGGCCTGCAGCTGTTCGTCGGCGCGGCGGTGATGGTCTGGCTGCCCAGCTACCTCAACCGCTACTACCACATGGGCACCGACCGCGCCGGCCTGGTCTCGGGCGTGGTGGTGCTGGTCGGCGGCGCCGGCATGGTGCTCTGCGGCATCCTCTGCGACCGCCTGGGGCGCGCCGCGCCGCAGCGCAAGATCGTCCTGGCCATCGCCTTCTGCGTGATCAGCTGCCTGCTGCTGTCGATCGCCTTCCGCCTGCAACCGGGGGCCGCGCAGCTGAGCCTGATCGCCCTGGCCATGCTGGTCGCCACCGGCACCTCCGGGCCGGCCGGGGCCATGGTCGCCAACCTGACCCACGCCGCCGTGCACGGCACCGCCTTCGCCACCCTGACGCTGGTCAACAACCTCCTGGGCCTGGCCCCGGGCCCGCTGCTCACCGGCGTGCTGGCCGACCACCTGGGGCTGGACCGGGCCTTCCAGCTGGTGCCGCTGATCAGCGTCGCCGCGGCCCTGGTGTTCTGCTACGCGCACCGCCACTACCCGGCCGACATCCAGCGCCTGCGCGGCGGGGAGGGCGCGGCATGCTGAGCCTGCAACTGGAGATGACCTTCGACTTCATCTGCCCCTGGTGCCTGATCGGCAAGCGCAACCTGGAGACGGCGCTGCGCCTGCTGGCCCAGCAGCGCCCGGACGTCCGCGTGCAGGTGGCCTGGCTGGGCCTGCAGCTGCTGCCGCAGGTGCCGCTGCAGGGCGAGCCCTTCGCCGAGTTCTACCTGCGCCGCCTGGGCGGCAGGCGCGCGGTGCGCGCCCGCCAGGCCGAGGTGCGCAAGGCGGCGGAGAAGGCCGGGGTGAACATCGCGCTGGAACGCATCCGCACCATGCCCAACACCACCTACGCGCACCGGGTGTTCCAGCGCGCGGCCCAGGTCGGCACGCCGGCGCAGCTGGAGTGCCTGCTGGAGCAACTGTTCCGCGCGCACTTCGTGCTGGGCGACGATATTGGCCAGATAGATTCGCTGCGGCGCGTGCTGCGCGCCTGCGGCTACCAGACCGGCGACTTCGAGCAGGCGCTGACGGAGGGAGCACGCTATTTCATCGGCCGCCGGGTGGGGCTGGCCGATGCAAGCGTACCGCTGTTCCTGCTCGAAGGCCGGCCCTTCGCCCTCGGCGCGCAGTCGCCGGAGCAACTGCTGGCGGCCCTGGCGCGCGCCGTGGAGCGCAAGCGCCAGGCGGAGGCGGCGGCATGAGCCGGCTGGTCGTGCCCCGCGAGAAACTGCCGGGGGAGGGCGGGCGGCGCCTGTTCTTCCTCGCCGGGCACAGCGTGCTGCTGTTCAACGTCGAGGGGCAGTACTTCGCCATCGACGACGGCTGCCCCCACGCCGGCGCCTCGCTGTTCTCCGGCAAGCTGCAGGGCCGCTGGCTGCAATGCCCGGCCCACGGCCTGCGCTTCGACCTGGCCAGCGGCTGCGCCGCCGGAGCGGCCGGGTTGGGCGTGCGCCACCACCCCATCGAATGGGACGGCGACACCTGCATCGTCGTGATTTCCGATTCCGCGCCCGAGGAGCTTCCCGCATGAGCGCCACCGCCATCGCTGCGCTGGGTACGCGCAGCCGAACCCTGCTGCCCGGCCTGCTGGTCAGCGCCATGGTCGCCGCCGCGGCCACCTTCCTTTCCGAGCACTACGGCGCGCCGGTGATGCTCTTCGCCCTGCTGGTGGGGCTGGCGCTGAACTTCCTCTCCGCCGACGGCACCTGCAAGGCCGGCATCGAGTTCACCGCCCGCGAGGTGCTGCGCCTGGGCGTGGCGCTGCTGGGCATCCGCATCACCCTCGGGCAGATCGCCGCCCTCGGCTGGCAGCCGGTGGCGATGGTGGTAATCCTGGTCGCGGTGACCATCCTGGTGTCCATAGCCGCGGCCCGCGCCATGGGCTTCAACAGCCTGTTCGGCCTGCTCTCCGGCGGCGCCACGGCGATCTGCGGGGCCTCGGCGGCGCTCGCCCTGGCGGCGGCCCTGCCGGCCCACGAGAAGAAGGAGAAGGCCACGCTGTTCACCGTGCTCGGCGTCTCGGCGCTGTCGACCCTGGCGATGATCCTCTACCCGATGATCGCCCACGCCCTGGGCCTGGGCCCGCAGCAGGCCGGGATGTTCCTCGGCGGCACCATCCACGACGTGGCCCAGGTGGTGGGCGCCGGCTACAGCATGTCCCACGAGACCGGCGACGTGGCCACGGTGGTCAAGCTGATGCGCGTGGCCATGCTGCTGCCGGTGATCCTCTGCGCGGCCATGATCACCCGCGCCCGCGGCGTGGCGCCGGGCAGCAAGCGCCCGCCGCTGCTGCCCTGGTTCGCCGTGGGCTTCGTGGCGCTGGCGGCGCTGAACAGCACCGGCCTGGTGCCCGCGGCGCTGCAGCAGGCCGGCGGCAAGCTGTCGCAATGGTGCCTGGTGATCGCCATCGCCGCGCTGGGCATGAAGACCCAACTGCGCGAACTGGCCACGGTGGGGCTGCGGCCGATCCTGCTGATGGTCGGCGAAACCGTCTTCCTCGCCGCGCTGGTCCTGGCGATGCTGCACTGGGGGCTGTGACGGTCGACCACGCCGCGCCGGGGCGCTTTCGTAGGATGGGTTGAGCTTGCGAAACCCATCGGACCCTGGTGATGGGTATCGCTTCGCTCAACACCATCCTACGATGGTGTTTTTCCTGCGCCTTGTAGGAGCGAGCTTGCTCGCGAACGGGGTAACCGGCGGCTCCGTCGCCATGCCAACCTCCGCCCCTCTCCCTAACCCTCGGCTGCGCGCCCCGCCCTGAAGGGAGAGGGGACCGTTGGGCAGGGGCGGGTGTTCTGGTGTTAGCCGGCTGCCTCGGTGATTTCCGGCTGGAACCAATTCTTCTCTCGGCACGGACAGCCCCCTCTCCCGCTTGCGGGAGAGGGTTGGGGAGAGGGGGCTCTTGATCCGCCGGACGCCCCTCAACTCTCCCTGCGCCCCTGCTGCCGCCGCCAGGCCGCCGGGGCCATGCCGAACTGCTGGGTGAACCAGCGGGTGAAGGAGCTGGGCATGGAGTAGCCGAGCAGGTCGGCGATGCGCCCCAGGCTGTAGCGCGGGTTCTCCAGGTAACGCAGCACCAGTTCGCGGCGCACTTCGTTGATCAGCTCGGAGAAGGTCACCTGGTTGTCTTCCAGGCGGCGCTGCAGGGTGCGCACGTTCAGGCCCTGGGACTGGGCGATCTGCTCGATGGTGGCGCGGCCCACCGGCAGCAGCAGGTAGATGGCCTTGCGCACCTCATTGAGGGTGCTGGCCTCGGTGGCTCCGGGCAGCGAGTCGACGAAGCTGCGGGCGTGGCGGACCATGGCCGGGTCGGCCAGGGGGTTGGGCGCGTCCAGCGCGCTGGCAGGGCAGACGATGCCGTTGAACTCGCTGCCGAACTCGATCTTGCAGGAGAACAGCCGGCGGTGTGCCTGCAGGTCGGCCGGGGCGTCGTGGGTGAAGTTCACGCTCAGCGGCCGCCAGTGCGGGCCGAGCAGGGCGCCGCAGAGGCGGTAGAGCACCCCCACCGCCAGCTCCATGCCCTGGCGCATGGGCATCGGCGGGGCGGTGATCAGCTCCTCGCGCAGGATCACCGTGCGGCCTTCCTCGTCGACGTACAGCGCCAGGGATTCGTTGATCAGGTGGCGGTAGCGGACGATGGTGTCCAGCGCCTCGCGCAGCGTCGCCTGGTGCGTGAGCAGCAGGCTGATCACGCCGAAATCCGCCAGTTGCCGCGACTCGGCCATGCGCAGGCCGAAGGTCTCGCAACCGCTGGCGCGCGCCGACTCCTCCAGCAGGCGGATGGCCGTGGCGGTGGGGATGCGCTGCTCCGGGTGTTCGAGCATGGACGGGCTCAGGCCGACCTGGCTGAGCTGCTGCTGGGGGTTCAGGCCCAGGTGGCGGGCCACCTCCAGGTAGTTGGTCAGGGCCGCGATGCGAACCATGGGGGTCATATCGATCGCCTTCTTGTTCTTCTTCTGCCGTGGGTGTGTCACGCAATGGCAAGGGGACGGGGCGCGGGCCCTGCGCCCGGCTTGCCCGGCGGCGACAGATTCTATCGGCAGCCCGGCCCGGGCGTGCAGCAAAGATTAGCCCAGGCTGGCGCCGACGACCCCGGCGCCCGGCTCTCGGCCGCGGCTTTCCCAGCATTGGCGCGGCTTGCGGCGCAGCGGCCGGGGAGGGCGCTGTCATCAATTGCGAAGTGCCTGACGCCCTATGCAAAGCAGCGCCGGCGGTACGCCTCTACTGTCTGCTCCAACAAGTTCGAAACCGCCGCGAGGTAACCCGGTGAGCCCTGACAACGACACCACCGTCCTCATCGTCCCCGGCCTGCGCGACCACGTGCCCGGGCACTGGCAGACGCTGCTCCAGGCGCGCCTGCCCAAGGTCCGCTCGGTGCCGCCGCTGACCGAGGACAAGCTCAGCCTCGACGCCCGGGTGGAGGCCATCCAGCGCGAGGTCGAGCAGATCGACGGGCCGCTGATCCTGGTCGCCCACAGCGCCGGGGTGCTGATGGTGGCGCACTGGGCCGCGCGCTACGACCGGCCGGTCAAGGGCGCGCTGCTGGCCACCCCGCCGGACCTCGACGCCACCTGGCCCGAGGGCTACCCGACGGCGCAGAGCCTGGCGGAGAACGGCTGGACCCCGCTGCCGCGCCAGCGCCTGCCGTTCCCCAGCCTGGTGGCGGCCAGCGAGAACGACCACCTGGCCAGCCTCGCCGCCGTGCAGCGCCTGGCCCGCGACTGGGGTGGAACGCTGGTCGAGCTGGGCTGCGTCGGCCACCTCAACCCGGCCTCCGGCTTCGGCGACTGGCCACGGGCCGATGCGCTGATCCGCCTGCTGGATCGCTGAAACCTGCCTTTACCCGGCGCTGGCCATACAGGCCGGCGGCGGCCCGCGCTCGCCGCGGACAAGGGCCTCGGGACGGGCCCGCAGAGCGTCCCGACCACAAGAAGAAACGGAGCCAACCCATGCACGACACGAACCACCCCGCACGGCCGCTGCGCCGCTGCCTGCTCGCCACCGCGGTCCTTGCGGCCATCGCCGGCCCGCAAGCCCAGGCCTTCGAGCTGGACACCGGCAACCCCGACCTGTCGATACGCTTCGACAACACCGTCAAGCTCAGCTACGGGCAGCGCGTCGAGGGGCAGAACGGCAAGATCGCCAACACCGCCAACGTCAACGACGGCGACCGCAACTTCGGCGTCGGCAGCGCGGTGACGCAGCGCATCGACCTGCTCAGCGAACTGGACTTCGTCTACCGCGACAGCATGGGTTTCCGCCTCAGCGGCGCCGGCTGGTACGACCATGCCTACGACCACGTCGGCGGCAGCAACCCCTTCCCCGGCCAGCGCGCCAACGCCGGCCACCTGGTCAACGGCGGCGGCAGGGTGCTCGCCCCGGCCGGCGCGCAGCCGGCCACCAGCGGCCTGGACGGCTTCGCCGACCGCTACTACAACGGCCCCTCGGGCGAGCTGCTGGACGCCTTCGTCTTCGCCAGCCACGAGGTCGGCGACGGCATGCAGCTCAGCGGCAAGCTCGGCCGCCACACCCTGTACTGGGGCGAGACGCTGTTCAGCGCCGCCAACGGCATCAACTACGGCCAGTCGGCCCTGGACCTGGGCAAGCTGTACAACGTGCCCGGCACCGAGGCCAAGGAACTGTTCATGCCGCGCAACCAGCTGTCGATGTCGCTCACGGTCAATCCGGAGCTGACCCTGGCGGCGCAGTACTTCCTCGAGTTCGAGAATTCGCGCTTCCCCGAAGGCGGCACCTACATGGGCCCCTACGACATGCTCAACGACGGCGGCAAGGTGTTCTGGCTGCCGATCCCGGCCTCGGCGGCCTACTACGGCGCGCCGCGCGGCCACGACGCCACGCCGAGCAACACCGGCGACTTCGGCCTGATGGCCAAGTGGAGCCCGGAATGGCTCGACGGCACCCTGGGCTTCTACTACCGCAAGACCTCCGACACCCTGCCGGCGGTGCTGGTGGACGCGCCCAACCTGCAGCGGCCCGGCCTGGCCGGCCTGCCGGGGATGAACTACTTCACCGCCTACGCCGACGACATCGACATCTACGGCATCAGCCTGTCGAAGAACGTCGGCCCGGTCAGCGTCGGCCTGGACGTGAACTACCGCGAGAACATGCCGCTGGCGAGCAACTTCACCACCATCAACCCGACGCTCTACGCCGCCGCCCAGCGCGGCCTGATCAACGGCGCCAACCTGATCGGCGAGCGGCCCTCCGACGGCGACACCGGCCTGGCCCGCGGCAAGACCTTCCACGTGGTGCTCAACGGCCTGGTGACCTTCGGCGCCACCCCGCTGTGGGACGCTTCCAGCCTGGCGCTGGAAGGCACCCTGACGCACCTGGTGAAGGTCACCGAGGGCGAGCAGACCTTCAAGGGCGACTCCAGCTACCGCGGCGTGGACAAGGTCACCCCCAACGCCTACGCCATGTCCGCCAGCTTCACCCCCACCTGGTACCAGGCCTTCCCCGGCGTCGACCTGTCCATGCCCATGGCCTACAACGTCGGCCTGCACGGCAACTCGGCGGTGCAGCTGGGCGGCAACGAGGACGCCGGCAGCTACTCGGTGGGCGTGGCCGCGGACTTCCACCAGAAGTACCGCTTCGACCTCAAGTACGTCGATGCCTTCGGCCCCTTCGACACCTGCCAGAGCGGCCGCGACAACAACACCCCCGGCGCCAACGGCCTGTACCAGTGCATTCCCGGGCAGATCACTTCCCAGGCCGGCCTTGCGCCGCTGCTGAAGGATCGCGGCATGGTCACCGCCTCGTTCAAGGCGACCTTCTGAATTCACGCACGGCTCCGCGAGCGGAGCAGGAGAACCACCCCATGAACTTCAAGCCTTCCCTGTTGGCCGCCGCGCTCGGCCTGGCCCTGAGCGGCGCGGCGCTGGCCGCGGTGTCCCCCCAGGAGGCCGCCCAATTGGGCAGTAGCCTGACCCTGGTCGGCGCCGAGAAGGGCGCCAGCGCCGACGGCGCGATTCCCGCCTACAGCGGCGGCCTGAGCCAGGCCCCGGCCGGCTTCAAGGCCGGCGACAGCATGCGCCCGGACCCCTACGCCGGCGAGAAGCCGCTGCTGGTGATCGACGGCAGGAACGCCGAGCAGTACAAGGCCCAGCTCAGCGCCACCACCTACGAGCTGGCCAAGCGCTACCCGAGCTTCCGCGTCGACGTCTACCCGACCCACCGCAGCGCCGCCTTGCCCCAGGCGGTGCTCGACAACAGCAGGAAGAACGCCGTGGCCACCCAGGCCCTGGAAGGCGGCATGGCCATCGACAACGCGCTGCCGGGCGTGCCCTTCCCGATCCCGAAGAGCGGCGCCGAGGCCATGTGGAACTTCCTGCTGCGCTACCAGGGGGTGAACATCAAGGCCAAGTACGACTCCTGGAACGTCGATTCCTCCGGCAGCGCCAACCTCGCCACCACCGGCCAGGCCTTCATCAACTACCCGATCTACGAAGACCTGGCGCAGCCGGTGAAGGGCACCGAGGTCTACTACCAGATGAAGCTCTACTACACCGGCCCCGCGCGCCGCGCCGGCGAGGCGATGATGCTCAAGGACGCCGCCAACCCGCTGCAGCAGCCGCGCCGCGCCTGGCAGTACCTGCCCGGCCAGCGCCGGGTGAAGCTGGCGCCGAACCTGGCCTACGACACGCCCAACCCGGGCATGGCCGGCGCCGGCACCTACGACGACGTGTTCGTCTTCAACGGTGCGCTGGACCGCTACGACTGGAAGCTGCTCGGCAAGCAGGAAATGATCGTGCCCTACAACACCTACCGGCTGACCTACGCCAGCGACATCAAGCCGGTGGTCACCCCCAACCACCTGGCGCCGGACTACGTGCGCTGGGAGAAGCACCGCGTGTGGGTGGTGGAAGGCACGCTGAAGTCGGACGCGCGGCACATCTACGCCAAGCGCCGCTTCTACCTCGACGAGGACAGCTGGGTGGCCCTGGCCTCCGACGAATACGACGCGCGCGGCCAGCTGTACCGCGGCTCCTTCGCCTTCCTCAGCCAGAGCTACGACAAGCAGATCCCGGACGCCACGCCGTTCATGATCTACGACCTCACCGCCGGCAGCTACAACATCAACGGCGTGGTCGGGCCGTACGGCGGCATCAACTACATCGAACCGCTGGCCAAGACCCAGTGGTCGCCCGAGGCCCTGGCCGGCAACGGCATCCGCTGAGCCGACGGGCCCGGTAGCGGCGGCCCGCGCGGGCCGCCGCCTCCCTTTCGTGAGGTAGCCGTATGCGATTCCCCTTCAAACCCGGCCTGGCCTGCGCCGCACTGGGCCTGGCGCTGCTGGCCGGCAGCGCTTGCGCCGACGGCTTCGTCGACGTGCTGGACCTGCCGTCGCAGCGCAGCGAACTGGCCCTGGGCGGTCCGCTGGCGGCCATCACCCGTGCCGGGCAGCGCCTGGTGGTGGTGGGCCAGCGCGGGCACATCCTGTATTCCGACGACAACGGCCTGGCCTGGCAGCAGGCGCAGGTGCCGGTCAGCTCCGACCTCACCGCGGTGCGCTTCCCCACGCCCGAACAGGGCTGGGCGGTGGGCCACGACGGCGTGGTGCTGCACAGCGCCGACGGCGGCGTCACCTGGGTGCGCCAGCTCGACGGCCGGCGCATCGGCCAGCTGATGCTGGACTTCTACGCGGCCAACCCGCAGCCGGACAACGCTCCGCTGCTGGAGCAGGCCCGGCGCATGCAGGAGGAGGGCGCCGACAAGCCGTTCCTCGACCTCTGGTTCAGGGACGCCCGCGAAGGCTTCGTGGTCGGCGCCTTCGACCTGATCCTGCACACCGCCGACGGCGGCCTCAGCTGGACGCCCTGGAACCACCGCATCGACAACCCGCAGGCGCTGCACCTGACCGCCATCGCGGCGGTGGGCGAGGACCTGTTCATCGTCGGCGAGCAGGGCCTGCTGCTGAAGCTGGACCGCCAGCGGCAGCGCTTCGTCGCGCTGGACTCGCCGTACCCGGGCACCTTCTTCGGCATCGTCGGCAAGCCCGGCCTGCTGTTCGCCTACGGCCTGCGCGGCCACGCGGTGCGCAGCGTCGATGGCGGCGCGCACTGGGCCCTGGTGAGCACCGGCCTGCCGGTGAGCCTGACGGCCGCCAGCTTCGCCGCCGACGGCCGCCTGTACCTGTTCAGCCAGTCCGGGCAGGGCCTGGTCAGCGGCGACGACGGCGCCAGCTTCGCGCCCCTGGCGCTGGCCCAGCGCACCCCGGTCAGCGCCGCCCTGGCCGGCAGCGACAGCCTGCTGCTGGTGGGCAGCCGCGGCCTGCAGCGCAACGAGCTGCCGGCCGCCCGATAAGAACGAGATAAAAGAGACAGCCTCATCATGGTCGACCTCAAGCAAGGGCAACTGCCCGTCATCCACGACCTGCGGGATTTCGACGCGCACAGCGGCAGCCTGCTGGAGCGCCTGGTGTTCAACCACCGGCTCCTCTTCGTCAGCCTGATCGCCCTGGTCACGCTGCTGCTCGGCTGGATGGCGGTGACGCGCCTGGAGATCAAACCCAGCTTCGAGAAGATGATCCCGCAGAGCCATCCGTACATCCGCAACTACCTGGACAACCGCGGCGCGCTGCGCGGGCTGGGCAATTCCGTGCGGGTGGTGGTGGAAAGCGCCCACGGCGACATCTTCGAGCCCGCCTACCTGGAGACGCTCAGGCAGATCAACGACCAGCTGTTCCTCAGCCCCGGCGTCGACCGCGCCTGGATGAAGTCACTGTGGTCGCCGGCGGTGCGCTGGACCGAAGTCACCGAGGAGGGCTTCCAGGGCGGCCCGGTCATGCCCGACGGCTATGCCGGCGACGCGGCGGGCATCGCCGGGCTGCGCCAGAACATCGCCCGCGCCGGCATCGTCGGCAGCCTGGTGGCCAACGACTTCCGTTCGAGCATGCTGGTGGTGCCGCTGCTGGAGCATGACTCGGCCACCGGCAAGGGCATCGACTACCGGCAGTTCTCCCACGAGCTGGAGGCGCTGCGCCTGAAGTACGAGTACCAGGGCGACCAGCGCGCCTTCGACGCCGGCGAGCCGGGCAAGGGCGCCGTGCGCATCCACGTGATCGGCTTCGCCAAGCTGGTGGGCGACCTGATCGACGGGCTGCTGCGGGTGATGCTGTTCTTCGCCCTGGCGGTGATCTCGGCCTTCGCCATCATCCTGCTCTACACCCGCTGCCTGCGCAGCAGCCTGCTGGTGATCTTCTGCTCGCTGCTGGCGGTGGTCTGGCAACTGGGGCTGATCGCCTGGCTGGGCTACGCCCTGGACCCGTACTCGATCCTGGTGCCGTTCCTGATCTTCGCCATCGGCGTGTCCCACGCCACGCAGAAGATGAACGGCATCATGCAGGACATCGGCCGCGGCACCCACCGCCTGGTGGCGGCGCGCAACACCTTCCGCCGCCTGTTCCTCGCCGGCGTCAGCGCGCTGCTGTGCGACGCCGTGGGCTTCGGCGTGCTCATGCTGATCGACATCCCGGTGATCAAGGCGCTGGCGATCACCGCGAGCATCGGCGTGGCGGTGCTGGTCTTCACCTCGCTGCTGATGATGCCGGTGGCGCTGTCGTTCATCGGCGTCAGCCCGCGCGCCGCCGCCCGCGCCCTGCGCGAGGAACGGCAGGAGGCCCGCGAGCAGGGCCTGGGCCGGCTGTGGAGCCTGCTCGACCATTTCACCGAACGGCGCTGGGCCAGCATCGCCCTGGCCTGCGCCGCGCTGATCGGCGCCGGCAGCTTCGCGGTCAGCCAGCACCTGCAGATCGGCGACCTCGACGCCGGGGCGCCCGAGCTGCGCGCCGACTCGCGCTACAACCGCGACAACGCCTACATCACCAGCCACTACGCGCTGTCCAGCGACCTGTTCGCGGTGATGGTGAAGACCCCCGCCGAGGGCTGCCTGAACTACCGCACGCTGATCCTCGCCGACCGCCTGGGCTGGGCCTTGCAGCAGCACCCCGGGGTGCAGGCGACGGTGTCGCTGGCCGACGCGGTGCGGCAGATCACCGCCGGCACCTACGAGGGCAACCCCAAGTTCGCCAGCCTGCAGCGCAACCAGGACGTGCTCAACTACGCGGCCCAGCAGGCCTCGGTGAACACCCCGGAGCTGTTCAACACCGAGTGCTCGATGATGCCGGTGATCGCCTTCCTCAGGGACCACAAGGCGAAGACCCTGGAAGAGGTGACGGCGATAGCCGAAGACTTCGCCAAGGCCAACGGCACGCCGGAGCGCCAGTTCCTCCTCGCCGCCGGCAGCGCCGGCATCGAGGCGGCGACCAACAGCGTGGTGCGCCAGGCCAACCACAGCATGCTGCTGTACATCTACGCGGCGGTCAGCCTGTTCTGCCTGATCACCTTCCGCAGCTGGCGCGCGACCCTGGTGGCCATGCTGCCGCTGGTGCTGACCTCCATGCTCTGCGAGGCGCTGATGGTGTTCCTCGGCATCGGCGTGAAGGTGGCGACGCTGCCGGTGATCGCCCTGGGCGTGGGCATAGGCGTGGACTACGCGCTGTACCTGCTCAGCGTGCAGCTGCAACTGCAGCGCGCCGGCTTCCCGCTGGCGCTGGCCTACCGCCAGGCGGTGATCTTCACCGGCAAGGTGGTGGCGCTGGTGGGCGTGACCCTGGCCGCCGGCGTGGTGACCTGGGCCTGGTCGCCGATCAAGTTCCAGGCCGACATGGGCATCCTGCTGACCTTCATGTTCCTCTGGAACATGCTCGGCGCGCTGCTGCTGATCCCGGCGCTGTCGCACTTCCTGCTGAACGGGCGGCGGTTGTGAGATGGGCGAAGTTTCCGAGTCCAGGCGTACCAGGATGACTCCGGCTGCGTCGAAGCGCTTTTCGTAGGATGGGTTGTGCATGCCGGAAGTGTAGGAGCGGGCCCTGCCCGCGAATCGCGCGCAGGGCGCGCTCCTACAGGTTGACGCCGAACCTCTCGCTCATGCCGGACAACCCCCTCTCCCGCTTGCGGGAGAGGGTTGGGGAGAGGGTGCTCTTCGACTTTCGTAGGATGGGTTGAGCTTGCGAAACCCATCGGACCATGGTGATGGGTATCGCTTCGCTCAACACCATCCTACGGGGTGTCGTGTTTGTCGGAGGTATAGGCGCACGCCCAGCCTCAGTAACGAGGAAGGGACTGCACCCGCGGGTCGATCTGCTGACGCGGGATCTGTTGCCGGGTGTCGCGGTCGGCGCTGCTGCGCGGTTGCCCGGGCTCGCAGCTCTGGCTGCTGCAGCCGGCGCCGGCCAGGGCGAGCAGGGCGGCGAGCAGGACAAGGGTGGGGCTTCGCATGGCGGCTCCTCCTTCACGAGGTGGTTCATTCAGCAAATACGGGAATCCCGGCGGCCGCGAGGGCGGGCGACGAGCGGAGGTGGGCGATGCGACGAATTACAGAGGCACCGGCGTACCCGATGCCGCCTGGGGCCCCGTCCCAGGCGCCCTGGCGAGCGTTCGAAAAGGCCCCCGGGCCGCCGGCAAACCGCCAGGGATCAACCATACTCAGCCAGGACATCCCCGCTACCGGGCGCCGCAGGAACGGGCGCCGTCCGCACGGGGCGAAGACAGCGCACGGAGGGCCTCATGGCCAAATCCAGGAAAGACAGGAAACCGGCGAAGGACGACACCACGCAGCGGCTCGACCGCAAGACCTACGACGCCGAACTGAGGAAACTGCACGTCGAGCTGGTGAAGCTCCAGGAATGGGTGGTGGCCAAGGGCCTGAAGGTCTGCGTGGTCTTCGAGGGCCGCGACGGCGCCGGCAAGGGCGGCACCATCAAGGCCATCACCGAGCGCGTCAGCCCGCGGGTGTTCCGCGTGGTGGCGCTGCCGGCGCCCACCGAGCGGGAGAAGACGCAGATCTACGCCCAGCGCTACCTGACGCACCTGCCCTCGGCCGGCGAAGTGGTGATCTTCGACCGCAGCTGGTACAACCGCGCCGGCGTCGAGCGGGTCATGGGCTTCTGCACCGAGGACCAGGCGCGCAAGTTCCTCGCCGTGACGCCGCTGTTCGAGAAGATGATGGTCGAGTCCGGGATCATCCTGCTCAAGTACTGGCTGGAGGTCAGCGCCGAGGAGCAGACGCGCCGCCTGCAGGACCGCATCAACGACGGCCGCAAGCTGTGGAAGCTGTCGCCCATGGACCTGAAGTCCTACAGCCGCTGGGACGACTACACCCGCGCCCGCGACGAGATGTTCGCCGCCTCGGATTCCTCCTGGGCCCCCTGGTTCATGGCGCGCTCCGAGGACAAGCGGCGCGCGCGGCTGAACATCATCAGCCACCTGCTGGCGCAGATCCCCTACGAAGACATCACCCGCAAGGAGGTCGTCGAGCTGCCCAAGCGCGGGCGCATCGGCAAGTACAAGGCCGCTGCCTATCCGTTCAGGATGGTCACCGAGCGCTTCTGAGCCAGCCGCGTCTCGCCGCAGCCCCGGAGCGTGCCGGGGCGCGGCAGATGGCGCCACCGACCACCCATCCCCCGACAACGGCGCCCGGTGAACTCATTGCGCCGTTGCGCTGTCTGTCTGCTGTCGGCCCACCGGGCGGCGGGCCCGGGCCCGCGCCAGCCGGGCGACTGCGCCGTGCTGACAGCAAGTTCGTAGCAAGATCGTAGCCGTCCCAGCCCCTCCGCCTGGCCGGCTTTTTACCGCGCCCGCTCGCCGGGGTTCGTTTATCGCCATGTGAAGATTGCCCATGTCCCTATCCCGTCATTTCCCCGCCTCCGTATCCCTTCCCTCCCGCGCCCTGGGGGCCTGCCTGCTGGGTGGCCTGCTGGCGGCCGGCGCCACGGCGCAGGCCGAGGAGGGCGCCGGCAATGCGCGCTGGGTGAGCGACAGCCTGACGACCTACGTGCGCAGCGGCCCCACCGACGGCTACCGCATCGTCGGCACCCTCGTCTCGGGGCAGAAGGTCGAGCTGCTGAACACCCAGGGCGACTACAGCCAGGTGCGCGGCGAGAGCGGCAACAGCGTGTGGATTCCCAGCCGCGACCTGCAGGACAAGCCCGGCCAGGCCGAGCGCCTGCCGCAGCTGGAACAGAAGGTGAGCGAGCTGAGCGCCGAACTGGCGGGCATCAACGACAGCTGGAAGAGCCGCGTGCAGGGCATGCAGGAAACCCTGGACTCGCGCAAGAAACTCATCGACGAACTGCAGGCGGCCCGCGCCGGCCTCGACGACGAACTCACCAAGGCCCGCTCCGACCTGCGCGCGGCGCAGGCGCAGCTGGGCGACGAGAACAAGCAGGTGCTGATGCGCTACATGGCCTACGGCGGCAGCATCGCCGGCGCCGGCCTGCTGGTCGGGCTGATCCTGCCCACCCTGCTGCGGGTCCGGCGCAAGCGCAACGACCAGTGGATCTGAGGCCCCAGCCCTCTCCCGGCGGGAGAGGGGGCCGTGCCGCCGGGGCGTCCGGCGTGGCCGGTGAACCCGATCGCGGACGGAGTCCCAACCCTCCGGCAAGCACGAGACCCGTAGGATGGTGTTGAGCGAAGCGATACCCATCGGCGCAACCGCACGGGTTTCGCAAGCTCAACCCATCCTACGAAAAGCACCCCGGCGCGGCTTGCAAGACAGTTGCGTCTACGCCCGGGCTTCCCTGTAACTGTAGGAGCGGATTCTGTCCGCGATTCGGCGGATAACGCCGCAGGCGTTGCGCAGCGGGGCGCCCCTGCGGAAGGCCGGGCAAACTCGAAGCGGCGCAGACACACCCAAGCCGAGGCAACCGGGTTCCCAACGAGGTCGACGCCGCCGCATCACTCGACAGCAGGAAGGGGCGTTTCTTCTTCCGTGGGCGCGGCCAGCGGATCGACGGGCGGAGGCTGCACATCGACAGCCTCGGGAACCGGCGTGATGGCGCTCGGCGTGATGGCCAGGGGCTGCGCGGCGACCGCCAGCGGCAGCTTCTCCACCTGGGCGAAGGTCTGGATCACCTCGCGCAGCAGCTTGCGCCGCTGTGCGGACAGGCCGAGGAAGGCCTCGATGGTCTCGCGCTCCTGGATGAACACGCGGTCCAGCAGCAGGTTCCTTTCGGTGATCTGGCGCGATACCTCGGCGCCGAACAGCAGGGCGCTGGGGTCCTGGTTCAGCCATTGGGCCAGGACCAGCATCTTGTCCTCGGTGGGGATGGACTCGCCACGCAACCAGCGACGCACGCCATGCAGCGTTACCGGCTTGCCCCAGTAGCGCAGGTTGAATTCGCGCTCCAGCACCGCCGGCTTGGCTGCGTAGCCAGCCTGTTCCAGTGCCGCTTTCAAGCGTTCGGCGAATTTCTTACGGGCATCTTCCATCGGCGCACACTACGAGATTGTGGTTCGACGAGGGTAACTACTGGTTAAGTATAGGTTGATAATCGCGTTACCTGGTGTTAAATAAACCTCGCGACCCGATCGCCAGGCCGAGCCCGTCGAATCCGGTGTCGCACTTCTGCGTTTTCCCGACATCAGCCTTCCCGGTGTCCGGCCAGGCGGCCCGGCGCTGCCCGAGTGCGGGCGGGTGAAACGCCGACGTAAGGACGACAGCCGGGCCGATGCCCGGTCCATGAGGAGAACACGGCATGTCAGCGTCAACCCGGTTGTTTTCTGCGGCCCCGGCCAAGGGCGCCGATCCGGCGGCTGCGACTTCGGCCAAGCGAGCGGGGCGGCCGCTGGCGGGCGATCGCGTGGGCCAGGCACATGCGTGACCCGGATACGCCGCCGCGGCTGGACGAGCTGCTTTCCCGCCGCCACCAGGACCAGTTGAGCGGCCTGCTCTCGTCCCTGCTGGGGCGGGACTTCAGCCTGCACGAGCGCAGCGTCGAAGACGCCACCGCGGTCGAGCTCGACCAGGTGCCGGTCGCCTGGTTCCGCGTCGAGGCGCAGGGCGAGGTGCGCCAGGCCCTGTGCCGCCTGCTTGAAATGCTGCTGCGGTACGCGGCTAGCCAGCGCGTGGCGCCGGGCCCGCAGCGCGCCGAGCTGGCGGCGGGCAACGCAGTGCTGCAGGAGGCGCATGGACGCTACCGGGCCCTGTCCGAGTCGCTGGAGAACCTGGTGACGGAACAGGCCGGGGTGATCGCGGCCGCCCAGCGGCACCTGCAGGAAACCGCCCAGGCGCGCATCGCCGCGCGGCTGGTGATGGCGATCACGCTGGAGGCCGACAGCGTCCTGACCGAGGTCGCCCAGGGCCTGAAGGCGGTCGCGGAACTGCTGGCCGGGCAGGCCCTGGGCCGGGCGCTGGCGATCGACGACCTGCGCGCGGGCCTGGCGGCCCTGGAAGGCGGGGTCCGGCGCATCGCCGAACTGCTGGCGGAGCTGAAGTCGTTCATCGCCGCCGATCCCGAGCGGCCCGTGCCCTGCGACCTCGCCGTGGTGCTGGCCAGGAGCATCCGGCTGGCCCGGGCGGAGCACGGCGAGGCGCTGCGCTTCCACAGCGGGTTCGCCGAGCTGCCGGCGCTTCACGGCTTTCCCGTGCGCCTGGCCCAGGCCTTCCATGGCGTGTTCGACGAGGTCGCCAGGGCGCTGGCCGCAGCGGGCGACGTCGAAGTGTCCACCCGCCTGCACGGCAAGTGGGTCGAAGTGGTCGTCGACGGCCAGGCCCGCGGCCCGGGGGCGAACGAGGCGGCCGGCTTGCTCGACCCGCTGCTGGCCTTCGATGGGCTGGGCAGCAGCCATCCGGGGCTGGCCGCGGCGCGGGAGATCATCGTCGCCCATGGCGGCGAGCTGCACCTGCAGGGGCTGGGCAACGGCGCGATCCGCGTGCTGGTGCGCTTGCGCCGCGGGGCGTCGAAATGACAGCTGCGCCTGCCGCGAATGCCTTTACGGATGAGTCATGCGGATAACGACGCTGATAGTCCTGATTGCCCTGTTGTGCCTGCTGGTCGGCGCGGTGGCGGGCATCTGGCTGTGGGAAATCAACAGCATCAGCGAACAGTCGCTGTACCTGATCGTGGGGTTCTGGTCGTTCCTGGCGTTCGCCGCGATGGCCCTGGTGCTGATGTTCATCACCCTGGACAACGACCTGGCGCGCATGACCTACGCGAGTTCGCTGCTGCGCCAGAGCCGCCGCTGGCATCGCGCGCAGAGCCACACCGACCCGCTCACCCGCCTGCCCAACCGGCGCCGCTTCGAGCACGACCTCTGCCGCGGCCTGTACGCCGAGGCGGAGCGCCCGGCGATGCTGGCCATCCTCGAACTGGACGCGCTGGGCGCGTTGCGCGCGATCTGCGGGCGGGTGACGGTGAACGAGGCCATCGCCGTCGGCGCCGCGCTGATCTGGCGGCGCGTCAGCTCGCTCGGCATCCTCTACCGGATCGAGGACGACCAGTTCGCCATCCTCGCCGCCGAAAGCGACTGGCAGGCCGTGGAGGCCGCCTTGCTGCACCTGCAGCGGATGCTCCAGCACACCAGCCTGCTGCCCAACGGCAACGGCAAGGTGCGCCTGGGCTTCCACGCCTGCATCGTCCTGGTCGGCCGCGACGAGTCGGCGGATGCCCTGATCGCCCGCTCGGCCCTGTTGCTGGACGAGGCGAGGGCGGCCAGGAAGGGCTGCGTGGTCTCGCTGCGCTGAGCCGGCCACCCGGGCGCGCCGGCCCGGCGCCCGCCGTCGTCTAGGCTATCAGCAGGCCCCGCCGGATTGCCGCCGGGGCTGCCTGCCCATGCAGCGCGCCTGGCCGACCCGGCGCAGGCTTGCAGCCATGGGCCGCGGCCGGCACTGCAAGGAGAGACTCTCGTGAAAAACGCCGTCGCTTTCATCGGCAGGTGCGTGCTGGCAGGCCTGCTGATCGTCCTGCCGATCTACCTGGCCCTGCTGCTCCTGCTCAAGGGCATCAGCTCGGCCGGCCACCTGGTGCGGCCCTTCACCCAGCTGCTGCCGGAGAGCCTGCCCGCGCAGCAGATACTCTCCGTGCTACTGGTGCTGGCGGTCTGCTTCGTCCTCGGGCTCGCCGTGCGCACCCGGCTGGGCAGGGCGGCCCGCGGCCGGCTGGAGACCTCGGTGTTCGGCAGGATTCCGGGCTACGAACTGCTGCGCAGCCTGACCTTGCAGGTGGCCGGCGAGCAGAACGACGGCATCTGGAAGCCGGCCCTGGTGGAAATCGAAGAGGCCCTGGTGCCCGGCTTCGTCATCGAGGCGTTCGAGGATGGCCGCTACACCGTGTTCGTGCCCTCGGTGCCGACGCCCTTCGCTGGCGCCGTCTACGTGCTGGACGCGCACCGCGTGCACCCCGTCGACGTGCCTTTCACCGAGGCGGTGAAGGTCATCACCAAGTGGGGCTCCGGCGCCCGCGGGCTGGTGCTGGCCATGGAGGCGGCCCGCGCCCGCGACGGCAGCCCGGCGGCCACGCCGGGCGAGCGGTGAGTTTCGCCTCGGTCAGCGCAGGGCGCTCATAGCCGCCCGATGCGCATGTTGATGGGCCAACTGACCGGCCGCCGGGTCGCGGCGGCGCCCCAGCGTTCGGCGAGGTCCGCCGCGAAGCGCTGGAGCAGGTCCTCGCGCCCGGCTTGCCTGGCGCTGCGCACCGCCGACCAGGTCGAGACGTAGCCGAGGAATTCGTCGAGGTTCCATTCCAGCTGGATGGCGATCGAGGGGCCTTGCAACGCCGCGAAGGGAAAATCGAGGGTCGAGTAGCCGCTGTCCACCAGCTTGCGTTCGGCAGGCCAGTAGGGGCCGATCTCGCGCCAGTAGAACTGCTCGAAGCGCGCCCCCGGCTCGCCCTCCAGGCGCAGCACGCCATAGCTGATCAACGCGAGGATGGCGTTCGGCCGCGCCACCCGCCGCACCTCGGCATAGAAGCGCGGCAGGTCGAACCAGTGCGCCGCCTGGGCGGCGGCGATCAGGCTCGCGGCATGGCCCGGCAGCGGCAGCGCCTCGGCCCGGGCGCAGCCGTAGCTGAGGTTCGCCCGGGGCGTGGCGTGGGCGATCTGCTCTGCGCTCGGGTCGAACCCGGCCACCGCGCTGAAATGCGCGGCCAACTGGCGGGTGAGCTGGCCGCTGCCACAGCCGACGTCGACCGCAAGAAGCCGGTCGGGCGCGACCGAGGCCAGGTAGGCGGCAAGCTCCGGCGGGTACTCCGGGCGGAACTGCGCGTAGGCCTGGCCGCCCTGGTCGAACCAGTTCTTCGCTTGCGTGGTGGCGTCATTCATCCTGGGAGGCTCCCGTCGCGAGGTTTTGCTTGATCTGGCTCAGGCGCTGCGAAAAGCCCTGGCGCTGCAGAGCCAGGGCCCCTGGTCCATCACGCCTTGGCCACCTGGAAAGCCTCCCCCGTTGCGAAGAAAGCCCCGCCCGCCTGGTAATGAATGGTCCGCGACTGCTCGTTGGGAAAATGCCAGCGCCCCTTGGAGAACACCCGCTCGTCGGCATAGGCCGCCACCACCTCGGCGATGAACAGGTCGTACTTCTCCTGGTTGTGCGGCTCGGCGATCACCTTGCATTCCAGGTAGGCCAGGCAGTCTTCGACGATCGGCGCCTGCACCTGTTGGGCGCGGGCGGTGGCGATGCCGTAGCGGGCGAACTTGTCCAGCTCGCCGCCGTTGCTGGAGCCCACCGCCAGGGTGAGTTCGGCCTGGCGCCGCGAGGGCAGCTGGATGACGAAGGCGCCGGAGCCTTCCACCAGGTGCCGCGACCAGGTGTTGCGGTCCAGCACCAGCATCAGCTTGGGCGGGTCGAAGTCCAGCGGCATCACCCAGGCCGCGGCCATCACGTTGGCCACGCCTTCGTGTTCGCTGGTGACTA
>Ga0180219_1000736_pt1 | contig 24127 bp, 21 predicted proteins | sample eDN3rd30CBELigMG_FD_151338 | JGI IMG/M metagenome (GOLD analysis project Ga0180219, IMG submission 151338) | Enriched Miracle-Growth compost microbial communities from Emeryville, California, USA - eDNA 3rd pass 30_C BE-Lig MG (version 2)... ... | reverse complement strand
GCCCCATGACAGGCGCGACGACGTCGGGCCGGTACCGCACCGCTGTGTACGCGACGACGTGGGTCTCACCGCTGACAAGCAGGCCATCGGCATGCATGCCTGTCAACGATTTCTTCTCATCAGCGAGGGCGTCACCGGTCTCCCACTTGTAAACGTCCTCGAAGGTGGCGGGGTCGCTGAGGTCGACGTTGTTGAGCGCGTCGACGTAGGCGCGGTAGGTCTTCTCGGCCGCGGCGAAGGCCTCGTCTTCGCTGGCGAACGCGGCGGTCTTGGTCGGTGTGGGCTCCGCGGAAGGCGCGCATCCGGCGATCAGCGCGGTGGCGCACACGAGGGCGGCGGCGAGCCCGAGGCGAGAAGACACAAGCCCACCGTAGCGATTTCCAGTCTCTGGCCGCCCGAGTTATCCACAGCCCGGGGCCGCAGGCCGCGGCATCCGCTCTCCCGGCACGGCGACCGCTCACAGAGTTCGGACGATCGCACCAAGTTCGGACGCAAAGCGCCACACGGCTCCGAAGAAGGCGCGACCTTCCGAAGACGCCGGCCACCGACGCAGCACGAGGCGAATGGCCGCGCGGTTCTCACCCGGCGCGCACGACCTCCGAGAACGGGTAGTCGAGGGTCTGCTCGAGCTGATCGAACGTGCAGGAGCGCGGGTCACGATCGGGCCGCCAGCGCCGGAAGCTCGGGATGTGCCGGAACCGGTCGCCCTCCATGTGGTCGTACGCGACCTCGACGACCAGCTCGGGCCGAAGCGGCACGAACGAGAGGTCTTTTCCGGCGTTCCAGCGGCTGACGGCGCCGGGAACGCGATCGCCCGAGCCGACCTCCCCGCCCCACGGATGGTCGGCCAGGTCGACGTCGCGATACGGCGCCAGCTCGTCGAGCAGTTCGCGCCGGCGTGCCATCGAGAACGAGGAGGTCACGCCGACGTGCTGCAGATGTCCGTCGTCGCGATACAGCCCGAGCAGCAGCGATCCGACCACGTCGCCGGTCTTGTGCCGACGGAAACCCGCGACCACGCAGTCGGCCGTGCGCTCGTGCTTGATCTTGAACATCGCCCGCCGGTTCGGCTGATACACGCCGTCGAGCGGCTTGGCGACGACGCCGTCGAGCCCGGCGCCCTCGAACGCTTCGAACCACTCTCCCGCGAGGGCGAGGTCCGCCGTCGCCGGCGTCACGAACACCGGGTCTGCCGCACCGGCGAGCGCTTCCACGAGCCGCGCGCGCCGCTCCGCAAACGGAAGTCCGGTCAGGTCATCGCCTCCCAGCGCCAGCAGATCGAACGCGACGAGTGCCGCGGGCGTCTGTGCCGCCAGCATCCTGACCCTGCTGTCGGCGGGATGGATGCGCTGCTGCAGCGCCTCGAAGTCGAGCCGGTCGCCTGTCACCACGACGATCTCGCCGTCGATCACGCACCGTTCCGGCGTGTTCGCCCGGATCGCCTCGACGAGCTCGGGAAAGTAGCGGGTCAGCGGTCGCTCGTTGCGGCTGCCCAGCACCACCTCGTCGCCGTCGCGGAACACGATGGTGCGGAACCCGTCCCACTTCGGCTCCACGTGCCCGACGTCGGGGATCCGCGCGACGGCCTTGGCGAGCATCGGCGCGACCGGCGGCATGACGGGCAGGTCCACGGGTCAGTCCCCCTCGCGCGGCGGTGTGAACTCCACGAGCGGTATCTTCGCGTCGCCGCCGGCCGCGGCATCCATCGCCCCTTTCAACCGCTTCCACGCGGCAGGGTGCTGCGCCGCATAGAGCACGAGTGCGGCGGCGGAGTCGTCCGGCGAGAGCAGCCGGACGTGCGCGCGCACGCGGCGGGCGCGGCCGGTGCTGAGGTAGGCGACCCCGTTCGCCTTCAGGTTGCGGTACCACTGCGCCTTCGTGCCGAATCCGGATGCCACGACCAGGCGATTGCGGCCGCGGTCGACGACCTCCACCACGACGTAGCGCGGCTCGTGTGACACCCGCCCGAGGTGCTCGATCATGACCAGCCGCGTGCCGAAGATCCAGCCGAGCCCGGCCCGGTACAGCCCGATCGGCGCCCGCACCAACCACTGCGCCCGCAGCAGGTCGAGGATCACCCGATCGATGCGCTTCTCACCCATCGTCGCTCTTCTTCGCACGGCTCGGCTGCACCCGCGGGGGCTCGCCGGGCATCTTCGGGAACTCGGGCGGGAACGGCAGCTCGCCCAGCCCGTCGTCGAGGTCGCGCTGCCACCACTCGAGCAGGGTGTCGATGCGGCCCGGTTTCGCGGCGAGCCCTTCCCACGGGTCGCCGGTCTCGGCGAGCCGCTGCGGGATCGTGCGCACCGTGAAGGCAGTGGGATCGGCGGACGCCAGCTCATCCCAGGTCAGCGGCGTCGACACGGTCGCGGTCGGCAGCGCCCGCGGACTGTAGGCACCGGCCATCGTCCGGTCGCGATTGGCCTGGTTGAAGTCGACGAAGATGCGCCGGCCGCGCTCCTCCTTCCACCAGTCCATCGTGACCTGCTCGGGCATGCGGCGCGCCACCTCGCGCCCGGCCGCGATCACCGCGTGCCGCACATCGAGGAACTCGTGCGCCGGCTCGATCGGGCAGAACACGTGGAGTCCACGATTGCCGCTCGTCTTGATCCACGCATCCAGCCCCGCTTCGGCCAGCACATCGCGCACCGCCGGGGCGACGGCCGCGGCATCCCGGAAGTCCGTCCCCGGCTGCGGATCGAGGTCGATGCGCAGCTCGACGGGGCGATCGGTGTCGCCGGCGAGCGACGTCCAGGGATGGAACACCACAGTGTTCATCTGCGCGGCCCAGACCACGGCCGCGATCTCGGTGAGGACGAGCTGTGGATGCCGTCGCCCGCTGTTGTACGCGACGGTCACGGCCTCGACGAACGCGGGCGCCCCCTTGGGCGGGTTCTTCGAGAAGAACGACTCGCCGTCGATGCCGTCCGGAAAGCGCTGCAGCGACACCGGACGATCGCCGTTCGCACGCAGGAACGGGCCCGCGACCGTGATGAAGTACTCGGCGAGCTCGCGCTTGGTGATGCCGAGCTCTGGCCACACGACGCGATCGGGGCTCGACAGCGCGACCTCACGATCGCCGTGAGGCCCGGGCACGGTCAGGGTGATCCGCGGCGAGGCCATTCCCCCACGCTAACGATCACCTCGGACACGCGACAGGGGGTCAGTGCGCCCGTCGAGGCAGGCGCCGGTCGAACACGACCAGCAGCAGCACGGCGACACCCAGACCGATCATGACGAACGCCGCGAAGTGGAGGCCGGCGTCGGTCGCGCGCCCGGGGAAGGCGAGCGCGATCAGCGCCGATGCGAAGATGGCGCCGAGGTAGCTCGAGGTGCGCAGCAGACCGGAGGCCACACCGATGTCGTCGGCGGACGTCTGACCGTACAGAGCGGCCTGGTTGGCGGTCGAGTTCATGCCCATCACGACACCGAACACGAGGCTCAGCGCCACCAGCAGAACGACGTTCGTGTGCGCGTCGACCAGGGTCACGGCCGCCGCGCCCACGACGATGGCGATCGCGCTGAGCAGCAGCGGCCCGCGCACGAGCGCGCGGGGCGCGATCACCGCGGCGCCCACGGCCGCGACGGCGCTCATCGGCAGCATCACGAGTCCGCTCACGCTCGGGCCGAGTCCCCGTCCCTCTTCGAGCCACTGCACATAGCCGTAGAGCACGGTGTAGGCGGCCATCAGCGTGAGCGCCTGGCGCAGGTAGGTGCGTACGAGCGGACCGTTGCGCGCCAGCATCCGGACATCGATGAAGGGATGCCGCGCCCGCAGCTCCCACGCGATCAGGCCCGCGAGCGCCAGCACGAAGACCGCGGCGAACCACCAGTTCGGATGGCGCACGTCGGAGAGCAGGACAATCAGCGCGACCACGGCGCCCGCGAACAGCGCCATTCCCACGGGGTCGAGCGCACGCGCCAGTTCACGGGCGGAGCTGCGCGTGCGCGGACCGTCCGCCGGGATCCACAGCAGCGTCATCGCGATGCCGGCAAGCCCGAGCGGGATGTTGACGGCGAAGACCGCCGGCCATCCCCAGACACCGACGAGCACGCCGCCGAGCGGCAGTCCGAGCGCCGCGGTGACCTGTCCGGCGATCGAGATGCCCCCGAGGACGCCGCCCGGGATGCCGGTGCCCGCGCTCTCGGCACGCGCGCGGATCATCGCCATCGCCGACGGGTAGCCGGCCGCCGTGCCGATGCCGACCAGAGCGCGCGAGGCGATCAGCCAGGAGAAGCTCGGTGCGAACACGCCGACGAGGCCCGCCGCGGTGACGATGCCGAGTCCCATCAGGAACACGCGGCGTGCGCCGAACTGGGCGGCCAGCCGTCCCATCGCCGGCTGCGCCACGGCACTGGCGACGTACACCGCCGCCACGAGCGTCGCGGTCTGGCCGGCGCTGACACCGAACCCCGTGCCGATCGCGACCAGTGATGTCGCGATGATCGACGAGTTGATCGGGTTGAGCGACGTGCCCCACAGCAGCGGCGCGACGAAGCGCGCCCGGAACGGCGTGGCGTCCCGGGTCACTCCGAGGTCGGCAGGCTCAGTCGGCGTCGCCGGGTGCTTCCGCCGCGGCGTCCGCCGGCTCCTCTTCGATCTGCTGCGCGGCTTCCGGCTCGGGCAGGGCCATGACGGCCGAGAGCTGGTCGCGCTCCAGGCGCAGCCACGGGCCCACCGGGTCGATGACGACGCCGTCGATGCCCTCGTCGCCGCGCAGCGCCTGACCCAGCTGGGCGGGGCTGAACGGCATCGGCCGGTCGTTCCGGCCGAGGGCGACGACCTCGAGCGGATGCGAGAAGAGGGGCAGGATGCGCTCCCCCGCGTCGGTGCGCGACTCGGCCACGCCCCAGTCGTCGTCTTCCGACGCGCGGTTCACGGCGATCCACAGCGGTGCGGTCGTGAGCGCCTCGGCGACCTGCGCCGCGGTCTCGTCGGTGCGCTGTCCGCTGACGAGCTTCTTGAGGGTGCACTGCGGGTCCCACTCGGAGACCATGCGTTCGATGAGCGCGCGCGGCAGTACGACGGCGGCCGGTGCCGACGCGTGGTCGACCATGACGCCGGCGAACTCGCCCTGCAGCACGTACTGCAGCACGGCGGCGCCCGGCTGGCCCATCGCCGAGGTCTCGGTGTCGCCGTCTGCCTGAACGGCGGCGGCGAGCGCCGCGCCCGAGCTGTACAGCATGACGAACTGGCCCTCTTCGCGGGTCGCGATCGCGAGCGGCAGCGCCTCGCCGGCATTCATGAGCTCTTGCGCGTTACCCTTGACGCGCAGGTAGACGTTGCCCTGCAGCAGCTGCCGGGCAACCCCCAGGATGTCGTGCGGCTCGGGGTTCTCGTTCAACGCCGCGAGGGTGCCGCGCAGAACGACGTTGTCGGGCAGGCCGGGGATGGTCTCCTCGGGCGCCGGCGGCTCGCCGGTGGGCGCGGGCGCCGCGGGCGGCGCCGCCTGTGCCGTCGTGTCGGCACCGAAGCCGCCGTACGAGGTGGTCGAGATGCCGACCTGCGGCACGTTCTCGGCCTCGGCGGGTGCGGCCTCCGGTGCGCTCTCCTCAGCCCGTGCGCCGTCTTCGACCGCTGCGGTCTCGGCGGCCACGGCATCCGTCCCCTCCGTCGCCGGAGAGTCAGTCGTCGGTTCCTCGGCGACCTTGTCGTCGTTGCCGGTTCCGGTCGTCTTCGAGCCGCGGGAGAAGAGTGCCATTACGCCAGCCTAACCCGACGCCGAGCCCTGCCCGCGCCCCGATCAGACCTTCGCCTTGCGGTATCCGGCGCTGACGGCGGCACCCTGGGTGCGGAAGCAGTCCTCGGGCTTGGTGGCCTTGTAGAAGCGCTGACCGGGCATGTGGTAGATCATCGAGCTCGCGTTGCCCTTGATGGGCGCCCACGCCGGGCAGTTCCACGCAGACACCGGCTTCGTGCGGGAGGGGTAGCCAATCGTCGCCGTCTTCTTCGACGTCTTCGACACCGTCTTGTAGCCGGACTTCTTGCCCGTGACCTTGACCGAGATCTTCTTGCCCGCGAGCGTGGCACTGAGCTTGAGGGTCTTCTTCGTGGCCTTCGAAATGGCCTTGCCGTTCGCGTACCACTTGTAGGTGAAGGTCGTGCCCTTCGTCCACGTGCCGGTCTTGGCGGTCAGTGTCTTGGTCACCTGACGCGTACCTGAGATCGTCGGCGTCGACGTCTTCAGCTTGTGCGGTGCCGCCGCGATGACGATGCCCGCCGTCGCCGACGCGGACTGTGCGGTCGGTGTGGCCGCATACGACACCGTGGGAGCCGCGAGAGCGATCACCGATGCCACCAGCACTCCCGTCAGCGCAACCCCAATGGTGCGCGCGCGCGTGAAGATCCCCACTTTTCCCCGTTCCCCAGAATGGTGGCCGAGTCAGCCTCGGCCCTGTCGTCGATTCTGTCAGAAAGGAACCTGAGGCAGCGCTCAGAGCTTCTCGATCGGCGCGATCTTCACGAGCAGCTTCTTGGCGCCGGCGGTGTCGAACCGCACGTGCGCGACGCGCTTGGGACCCTCGCCGGTGATGGCGTCGACGATGCCCTCGCCGAAGTCCTCATGGCGGATGCGGTCGCCGCTGGCCAGCTCCATGTCGCCGTTGTCACGGACCTTCGCGGGGATGCGATTCGGGAACTTCTCCATCGCCGTCGACTTCGGCGTGAGCGCCGGCTCGTCGCGACGGCCCCAGCCGGAGCCCGGCCGCCGGGCGTTCAGCGCGCGCGACTGGGTGCCCCCGCGCGAGTTCACGTCGCCCGGCGACTGCCGCCAGTCGATCAGCTCGAGGGGGATCTCCTGCAGGAAGCGACTGGGCATCGCGACCGACACCTCGCCGAACTGCGCGCGGGTCATCGCGAGGGTCAGGTACAGCCGCTGACGCGCGCGCGTCACGCCGACGTAGAAGAGGCGCCGTTCCTCGCTCGGGCCGCCGGGTTCGCCCGCCGAGATGCGGTGCGGCAACAGGTCTTCTTCGACGCCGGTGAGGAACACCGCGTCGTACTCGAGCCCCTTCGCTGTGTGCAGGGTCATGAGCGACACCGTGCCGGTGGCGTCGTCGAGGCCGTCGGCGTCGGAGACCAGCGCGACCTCGGTGAGGAAGTCGAGGATCGTGCCCTCGGGGTTGTTACGGGCGAACTCGCGCGCGACCGCGACGAGTTCGTCGATGTTCTCGAGCCGCGCCTCGTCCTGCGGATCGCGACTGGCGCGCAGCGCATCTCGGTATCCACTCTTGTCGAGCAGCACGCCGAGCCCCTCGGCCACGGCGGTGGGCGAGGCGATCTCGCCCGATGAGGGCAGCATGATCTCGGATGCCTCGGCCAAGACGGCATCCAGTCGGGTCACCGCGGTCTGCAGTTTGGGGCCCAGTCCCAGCGCCGACGCGTTGCCGAGCGCATCGCGGAACGTGATGCCCTCTTCCGCCGCGTACCGCGCGATGGTCTCGACGGTCACGTCGCCGATGCCGCGCTTGGGCTTGTTGACGATGCGGCGCAGTGCCATCTCGTCGGCGGGATTCGCGACCGCGGTCAGATAGGCGAGCGCGTCTTTGATCTCGGCGCGCTCGTAGAAGCGGGTGCCGCCCATGATCTTGTACGGGATGGCGGCACGGATGAAGATCTCCTCCAGTGCACGCGACTGCGAGTTGGTGCGGTAGAACACCGCGATCTGCCCGTACGGCATGCCGCCGCGGCGCAGCACCTCGATCTCGTCGGCGACGAACTGCGCCTCGTCGTGCTGCGAATAGCCGGTGTAGCCGACGATCTTCTCGCCCTCACCCACGTCGGTCCACAGCTTCTTGTCCTTGCGGTCGAAGTTGTGGCTGATCACCGCGTTGGCCGCGGAGAGGATGTTCTGCGTCGAGCGGTAGTTCTGCTCGAGCAGCACGACCTTCGCCCCCGGATAGTCGCGCTCGAACTCGGTGATGTTGCGGATGTCGGCGCCGCGGAACGCGTAGATCGACTGGTCGGAGTCGCCCACGACGGTCAGCGACGCGGGCTCGACCTCGGGAGCGTGCTCGGGCTCGAAGATCATCATGCCGCCGGCGGCATATGGCTCTGCGGCTTTGCCGACCACTGGCCGTGTCAGCTCGTGGATGAGCGCGTACTGGGCGTGGTTGGTGTCTTGATACTCGTCGACGAGGATGTGCCGGAACCGGCGCCGGTACACATCGGCGATGTGCGGGAACGCCCGGAAGAGATACACCGTCTGCCCGATGAGGTCGTCGAAATCGAACGCGTTCGCCTTCTGCAGGGCCCGCTGGTAGTCGCCGAACACCTCGATGAACTTGCGCTCGGCCGGGTCGGACATGTTGGCGTCTCGCGCGTAGGCGTCGGCGTCGACGAGCTCGTTCTTCGACTTCGAGATGCGGCTCTGCACCGACGCGGGCGTGAGGCCGAAGGCGTCGGCCTCGTGCTCCTTGACCAGCCGCTTGATGAGTGCGCGCGAATCGCCCGAGTCGTAGATGGTGAACGACTTCGTGAACCCGAACTGCTCTGCCTCACGGCGCAGGATGCGCACGCACGCCGAGTGGAACGTCGAGATCCACATGCCCTGGGCGTGCTGGCCGACCAGCTGCTCGACGCGCTCGCGCATCTCGCCGGCGGCCTTGTTCGTGAACGTGATCGCGAGGATCTGGCTCGGCCAGGCCTCTTTGTTGCGCAGCAGCGAGGCGATGCGGTGGGTGAGCACCCGCGTCTTTCCGGAGCCGGCGCCGGCCACGATGAGCAGGGCGCGGCCGCGGTACACGACGGCCTCACGCTGCTGCGGGTTCAGCCCCCGCAGCAGGTCTTCGTCGGGACGGCCGGCGGCGGGGGAACCCCCGCCGAGAACGATGGGCGTGGAGGCGTCTGTCATGTCCCCTCGAGTCTAGGCGCGGCCGCCGACAGCGTCGGTGTCGGCGGCCCTCGCTACTGTGCGGGGATGGACGCACGCATCACCTTCATCACGCTCCCAGTGGCCGACATCGCGGCGTCGCGCCGCTTCTACGTCGACGGCCTCGGGTGGCAGCCCGCCTTCGAGGCCCCGGGCGGGGTCATCTTCTTCCGCGTCGGTCCCACGGTCATGCTGTCGCTGTGGAACCGCGCCGAGTTCGAAGAGGAGGTCGGTCCGCTGCCGGCGGGCGGCGGCATCCCACCGCTGACCCTCTCGCACAACATGCCGGACGTCGCGGGGGTCGACGAGGTGATGAGGGATGCCGCGGCCGCCGGCGCGCAGATCGTCAGGCCCGCGCGGCACCGCGAGTGGGGCGGCTATTCGGGGTACTTCGCAGACCCCGACGGCTTCCGCTGGGAGGTCGCGTACAACCCGCAGCCACTGGGCGTCGAGCTCATGCAGGCGGCCGGGCTGGTGTGATGCGGCGGATCAGAGCGCCACGACGCGGTCGCGCGCCGGCCGCGCCAGCACAGCGCCCACGACGGTCACGATCACCCCGGCCGCCACCAGCCACCAGGCGGCGGCATCCGGCACCGTCATCGGCCCCGGAATGTGGAGGAATCGCGCGAGCGACCACGGCAGCGGCTCGAGCTGGGCGTTCCAGACGGTCAGCGCATGTCGCACGCCGACGATCGCGATGACGAGCGCCGGCAGAGTGAGGCCTGCGCCGATCGCGACGAGCACGCCCCCGGTCGCGCGGCGCTTGCCGAGCTGCACGCTCAGCGCCCAGCCGGCGGCGACGAACGCCCACACGAAGAGGGCGAAGGCGAACGCGATGTACAGGGCACGCAGGGTCGGGCTCGTCCAGAACACCGACCACGAGCCACCGGGGCCGGCGAACGACAGCCCGATGAGCGTGACGATGCAGCGCAGGATGACGACACCGCCGACCGCGGCGATGACGGGCCAGGGCGAGCGCCGCCCGACCACGAGTCGCAGCACGAGCGCGAACACGGTCCATGCGCCGATCACGACGGCGAGGTGCACCCCGCCGAAGAACGAGGTCTGCACGGCGCGGGTGGCCACGAGCAGCGCCACCGGAATGATGAACAGCAGCCAGCGGTCGAGTGCCAGCATCCCGAGAGTCGATTCCCGTGCGCGCCACGGACGTGTGCTGGCCAGCCACGTGGCGCGCGCGGCGGCCGCACCCGGGCGCCGCACCAGACTCGTGCGGGCCGAGAGGATGCCGATGACGACCCACGTGACCGAGAGGATGAGCAGCACGCGGGCGAACCACGCCATGATCAGGTCGCGCTCGGCGATCGGCGCCGGGGCGGCGTGGGCGAGATCCTGGGCGCGCTCGGCGACGGTGACGGCTCCGGAATGAGAATCGCCGGCCGGGTCGAAACCCGTACCGGCGATGTCTGCAGAAGAGAGGATGTCGAGCCACGCGGCCATGTCGCGGTGCTCGGCTGTGACGTGGATGACGCCGATGCCGCCGTTGCCGGGTGCGGCGGCGGCGAGCGCCGGCGACGATCCGGTGGTGCGGGAGGTGGATGCCGCGGCCGACAGCAGCACCGCGAGGCCCACCCCGATCGCGAGCAGGGCGACGGCGACGACGACCGCGAGGATGCCCCGTCGTCCCGCCGTCGTCATGGATCGATTTTAGCTATCCACATGGGCGCTTCCTGACCACGGGCCGAACGCGCGCGGCGGAGCCCGGAGACCTATCCTGGGAGCGGACGAAGGAGCCGATGATGAGAGCACGCGCCGCAGCCCTCGCCGTGGGTCTCGCTCTGCTGGCCCTGACCGGATGCGCAGGAGGTTCCGTGGCCGAGTCTTCACCAACAGGTGCGGTGTCGCTTCCTCCGCACGGCGCCGTCACGCCGTCGGCGTCGCCGACGGGCACGCCCGTGGACGTGCCGGCGGCGAAGTGGGACGCCATCGCGCAGGATCTCGCCGACCGCGGCGTGACGGGGACGCCGACGCTCGTGTCGTCGGAGGCCGTCACCTGGAACAACGGGGCGCTCGGGTGCCCGAAGCCGGGCGGCACATACACGCAGGCGCTGATAGACGGCATGCGCGTGGTCGTGTCGGTCGAAGGGAAGACGTACGACTACCGTTTCGGCGCCGACGATGCGGCGAAACTGTGCGTGCAGGGGGTGCACGGCTGACCGCTCGCGCGTCACACAGTGTCACCGCGGTTCATTCGGGGTCACCCCGGTTCATGCGATGTCACCATGCGTGCGCATCGCCGCGACGCGTGCCTAACCTGGGCGCATCGCGACGATCCGGGTGGTCCCGGGCGCCGGTTCATACCCGGTCGTGTTGCGGGTTCGACTCCCGCCGTCGCGTCGACGGGTCACGGCATCCACTCCCCGACGTCCGCGCGCACGCTTAGGCTGGCGATGAACAGGCACATCAGCGAGGAGGCACGCATGACGTGGACCGAACGTCTGGGACGGATCGGGGTCTGGCGCGGGGTCGGCGACGTCGATGTCGCACTCGCGCAGACGATCGAGGGCCTGGGATATGGAACGCTCTGGCTGGGCGGGTCGCCCGGCGCGGATCTGCGCGCGGCGGAGGAGATCCTCGATGCGACGACGACCCTCATGGTCGCCACCGGCATCGTCAACATCTGGAAGGCCGACGCCGCCGAGCTCGCGCGGTCTTACCAGCGTGTCGCGGCGAAGCACCCGGGCCGTCTGATCCTCGGCATCGGATCAGGCCACCGCGAGGCGACGCCCGAGCGCGTGCGCCCGCTGGCGGCGATGGCGCAGTACCTCGATGTGCTCGACGAGGGCGGCGTACCCGTCGGCGACCGCGTGCTCTCGGCGCTCGGCCCCAAGATGCTCGCTCTGGCGGCCGAGCGCAGCGGCGGCACGCATCCGTACCTCACCGTGCCCGGGCAGACCCGTGAAATGCGCGAGGTGCTCGGTGCGGGGCCGCTCATCGCGCCCGAGCAGACCGTCGTTCTCGACGACGAAGCAGAGTCGGCGCGCGAGACGGCGCGCGCCTTCCTCGGTCGCTACCTGCAGATGTCCAACTACACGACGAGCATGCGCCGCGGCGGATTCACCGACGCCGACGTCGCCGACGGCGGCAGCGACGCGCTGATCGACGGGATCGTCGCGCACGGCACGGCGCAGGATCTCTCGGCCACCGTCGACGCACACCTCGACGCCGGGGCCGACCACGTGTGCATCCAGGTGTTGCCCGTCAGCGGTGACATCGTGCCGACGCTGCGCGCGGTGATGGCTGCGCGCGGCTGAGCCCCCTGCGGAAGCGCGACGACTCGTCAGTCGTCGCTCCGGATGCCGCCCCAGAACTCCGTGAGCCGTTCCGCCAGTGCCCTGCCCTGCGCGTATCCGGCGCGCGCCGCCGGCACCCGGTGGGTGACGTCCGTCGGATTCGCGAACAGGTGCGCGTCGGCGGCGCCCGGCACGAGCACCTCGACCCGGCTTCCCGCCGCGCGCAGCGCCGCGACCTGCGCGGCCAGGCTCAGTCCCCATTCCTCGGGATACCGCGACATCCCGCCGAGCGGCGACAGCACGAGCACCTTCTCACAGCCCGCCGCGAGGTCGGCGTTCTCGGCGAACGAGCGATATCCGCCGTCAATGAAGCGACCGTCGCCGATGGCGTAGGCGAAGGCCCCGCCCGCACAGCTGGCCGCGACGGCATCGACGAGGTCGACGCCGCTGTCGTTGTCGAACGTCACCGGCTCACCCGTGCGCGCATCGACGGCCGTGAGCAGGATCCGGCGAGCAGGCCACCGCGCACCGCCGACCCGCGCGGCCACCGTCTCACGCCAGCGCGAGGAGCGCGCAGCATCCACCCCCGCGTCCGTTCCGTCATCGGCGGCGAGCGCAGCGGCGCCCATGCGCCGGCGCATGTCCGCGGCATCCGCCGACGAGGCGATCACGGCCTGGAACGCCTCCAGATGATCCGTCATCGGCGGCCGCGCGCCGCCCCGCGAGCGCTCCGTCGGCCGACCAGCACCGGCACCAGCACCGGCACCAGCACCGACCGTCGCTGCGTACAGCTCCGTCGGCGATGCCGCTGCGAGCTGCGCCGCTGCCGTCGACCCTGCCGACGTGCCGATCGTCAGGTCTGCATCGGTCACATCGAGCCCGGCATCGGCGAGCCCGGCGACCACGCCGATGAGCCACGCGTTGCCGGTCGCCCCGCCACCGCCGAGGACGAGCGCGCGCCCGGACAGTACTTCTGACGCGGCGCCGGCGTCCGAGGAGGAATCCATGAGAGCCCCTTTCGCTGTGCGGCCCACGGAGTGTGCGAGCATACAGGAGATGGACGACGACGACCTCGAAGAGCTGCGGATGCTGCGCGCCCGCGCCTATGGACCGTCGGCCGACATCCAGCGTGATCCGACCGCGCTGCAACGGCTCCACGAACTCGAAGCCGCCGTCCGCGACACCGCCGCACACCAAGCCGCCGCACGCCACACCGCCGCACGCCACACCACCATCGCCGACGCCTCATCCCCCCACGGCTTCTCCGACACCGCGCACCCCGGACCGCCTCCCCCGCTGCCCCCGGATCTCCGCCGAGCACCCGCAAGCCCCGCCCCCGCAAGCCCTGCATTCGCGGTCCGCACACGTGCACAGTCCCCGGCCCCGCGCCCCCGCCTCACCGAGCCCACAGTGACCGTCGCCGATGCGCCGGCCGCGGCATCCCGCCCCCGCGTCGCTCCGCGCCGCTGGTACCTCTCCCGCGGCTTCGCCGTGCTCTGGCTCGTCTCGCTCGTCGCCGTCGCAGCGGTCGCGACCGGCGTGACGTTCGCGGCGACCTGGATCGCGCCGATCGCACGCCACGGCGACACTCGGCAGATCGCGACCCTCGCACCCGACCCGCAGTTCACCTGGGCGTCGTTCATGGCCGATTCCCACGAGGATGCCACCGGGTTCACCTTCCACGGGATCTCGATCATCGCGATGGACGGCGATGACGTCGGGGCCGGTGCGAAGAACGCGACGTGCGTGATCGCCTATGCGACCGACACGGTCACCGACGACGGCAGCATCGAAGGGTCCGTCTGGTCGGGCTGCGGCGCCGGCGGCTTCCCGCCGACCCTCCAGTTCACCGTCGACGAGACCGCGCCGGAGGAGCTCCACGACGCCGTCGGCGCCGGCGTCTCGCTGCAGTTCGTCTATGACGGGAAGCGGGTGGGCGTCTTCACCGACGGCCTCAGCGCGGCCTCACCGTCAGCGACTGACTGACCGTCCCCAGGGGCCCTGCGTCGTCGTGCACGACGGTGTGCGTGAGGCCGAGCCCGGTCGGGCCGAAGCTGACCGTCGTGTCGGCGGCGAACCACTCCCCCTCGGGCGCACGCAGCAGGTGCGCGGTGAGGTCCACGTTCGGAAAGTGCACGTCGTCGGGCGCGGCCCGCACCGTCAGCCCGTTGAAGATGTCGACCATCCCCAGCAGCCGCGCCGTCGCGCTCACCCTCTCATCGGCGAGCACGGGTACGAGCGGGCGCATCCACGCCCATGCCCGCCCCGGCTCGACCTGGTGCCGCAGGGTCTCCACGGTGGTGACGAACCGTCCCGGCCAGACCTCGGAGGTGTCCCACTGGGCCAGATCGTCACGTCGTGGCGGCGGCGTCAGCCGCGACCCGGCGAGCGCCGTCGTGTCGGCGGTCCGCAGGAACCATCCGCGCCCGATGACCGCGGGCCGTCCGTCGTGGCTGAGCGTCGCTTCGACGAGCTCGATGGTGCGCCCCGGCCTGACCACCCGGGTCGTCAGCTCGACGACGTCGATCGGCATCACGCCGAGGATGTCGAACGCGACCCGCGACATCTGCAGCGGCGCGTCGGTCCGCGACACGTGGTCGCGTTCCATCGCGTGGACGATGAGCCCGAGCGAGGGGGCGACGTGCTGCTCCTCCTCGTTCCAGGCTCCCTGCACCTGCCGGGTCGCGCGGAACGTCGTCGGCCCGAGCCTCTCGAAGTAGGCCGGCATCAGCGGTAGTCGCGGTCGCGGTGCTGCCCGGCGTCATCGCCCGACTCGACGCGCTCCGCTTCGCGGGCACGCAACTCCACCCGCCGGATCTTTCCCGAGATCGTCTTGGGCAGATCGGGCACGAACTCGATGATGCGCACCCAGAGATGTGCCGACAGCCGCTCGTGCGCGTGCGCGAAGATCGACCGGGCCGTCTCCTCCGGCGAGGTCAGCGCCGCCTCGGTCACCCGCACATATGCCTTGGGCACCGCCAGCCGCACCGCGTCGGGGCTCGGCACGACCGCCGCCTCGACGACGAGATCGTGCTCGAGCAGCACCGATTCGAGCTCGAAGGGCGAGATCTTGTAGTCCGATGCCTTGAAGACGTCGTCGGCGCGACCGACATACGTGAGGTAGCCGTCCGCATCGCGCGCGGCGATGTCGCCGGTGTGGTGGTAGCCGCCGGCACGCGATGCGTCGGTGGCCTCCTGGTCCTTGTAGTACCCCTTCATCAGCCCCAGCGGACGCTGCGCCAGGTCGAGGCAGACCTCGCCCTCGGTCTCGGCGAGCTCACCGGTCGCCGGATCGACGAGCACCACCGGGTAACCGGGCGTCGGACGGCCCATCGAGCCGTCCTTGACGATCTGCCCGGGCGAGTTGCCGACGCAGCACGTCATCTCGGTCTGCCCGTACCCGTCGCGGATCGTCGATCCCCACGCGTTGCGCACGCGGCTGATGACCTCCGGGTTCAGCGGCTCGCCCGCGCCGACGAGCTCGCGCGGCGGATGGGTGAGCTGAACCAGATCGGCTTGGATCAGCATCCGCCACACCGTCGGCGGAGCGCAGAAGGTGCTGACGTGGTGCACGTCCATGACGTTCATGAGCACGCCGGCATCGAACCGGTCGTAGTTGAACACGAACACCGTGGCCTCGGCGAGGAACGGCGCGTAGAAGCTGCTCCACGCGTGCTTGGCCCACCCCGGCGAGGAGATGTTCAGGTGCACGTCGCCGGGCCGCAGCCCCAGCCACCACATCGTCGACAGGTGACCGACCGGGTACGAGATCTGCGTGTGCTCGACGAGCTTCGGCCGGTTCGTGGTGCCCGACGTGAAGTAGAGCAGGCTGGTGTCGTCGGCCGGCGTCGGCCCGTCGGGTGCGAATGCCTCGGGAGCGGTGGTGGATGCCGCGAAGTCATGCCATCCCTCGGGTGAGCCGTCGCCCACGCCGATGCGAAGGACGTCCGGGCTGATGGCGGTGAGACGGTCGGCCAGCGACGTGCGCGACACGATCGCGTCGACCTCGCCCTTCTCGACACGATAGGCAAGGTCGGATGCCGACAGCAGCGTCGAGGTCGGGATCGACACGGCGCCCGCCTTCGCGATGCCGAGCATGACCTCCCACAGCTCGATCGTGTTGTCGAGCATGACGATCACGTGCGCTCCGCGGCTGATGCCGAGCGAGACGAGCCAGTTCGCGACCTGATCCGATCGCTGCGCGAGAGCGCCATAGGTCCATGACTGCGCGGTGAGGTCGGCGCTCACGATCGTGACCGCGGCCCGGTCGGGATTCTCGCCGGCGACGACGTCGAACCATTCCAGAGCGAAGTTGAAGGTCTCGGGTCGCGGCCACGAGAATCCGTCGACGGCCCCGTCGTAGTCGGTGGCGTACGAGAAGAGACGGTCGCGCGCCGCGCGGACGGCATCTGTGGCGGGGGTGGCGGCACGGCCTTCGTACGTCATGTCTCGATCTCCATCGACCTCGGGATACGGGTGTCCGGAAGCCTACTCCGCGGCGGCGAGCGCCTGCGCCACAGCCTCCTTCACCCGGGCGTCCTCCCGCGACTGCGCGACGGCACGGCGCCGGCGCGCCAGCCGCGGCAGCACGATGACGGCGGCGACCGCCAGAAGGAGCAGCGCGAGCAGCGTCCACGGCACGGCCCACCCCACGGTCGCCGCCGACACCGGCGCGAGATCGTTCGTCGTGCCCGCGGCATCCGTCACCGTGGGCGTCACGCTCGCCGTCCCGGTCAGCAGCACGAGCGGCGCGACACCCGCCACGGTCACGTGCTGCGTCCAGCTCTCGCCGGGCAGAAGATCGGGTGCGGCATCCACCGCCCCGGAGTCGGACGGGAGCATCCCCAACGGCCCGGCGACCGTGACGACGTCGTGCGCAGACAGCACCGTGTTGCCCGTGTTGTGCAGTGTGTAGCTGACCTCGGCGTCGCCGCCGGCGAACGGGTTGAGTCCGCCGTTCCAGCTCACGTGCACGTCTTCGACGGCGAGCGCGGGGGCGAGATCGCCACCCACGCGCAGATTCATCCGGATGCCGAGACGGCGGTCGACGTTCACGCCGACCGTGTCATCGGCCTGGGTGAGCGAGGTGACGATCCCGCCGGCGTAGTCGCCGGGCGTCGCGTTCTCCGGCACGCGGAGCGTGAAGGGCACCGTGACGGTCTTGCCCGGCTTCACGGTGATGTGGTCGGTCTTCGTGCGCACCCACGCGCCGAGGCCCGTGGAGGTGGCGTCTCCGGTCACGACGTCGAACTGCCCGCCGTCCGTCGTGAAGCCGTCGGCCGCGTAGACGCCGAGGTCGAGGGTCTCGGTCCCCCGGTTCGCGACCACGAGTTCGTCGTCGATGGTGCCGCCGGGGTTCACCGTGTAGGTGTAGTTCGTGCGCTCGGCTCCGCGGTCATTGGATGCCGTGCGCACCGTCCACGTGACGTCGTCGTCTGCCGCCCGCGCGGACGACGGCACGAGCAGGCCGCCGGCGATCAGCAGCGCCGTCGAGGCGATCACGGAGAGGAGCACGGCGGCGCGTGCGCGGACGGGGATCAGGGGGCGGAGCGGCATGTCTTCCTCGAGGGTGTGGGGTGCCGTCGCGGGGAGGGATCACCTCCCCGCGACGGCGGTGGATCAACCGGCGAGGCCGGTGAGGGTCAGGGTCGCGCGGTAGCTTCCCTTGTCGATCTGGTTCGGCAGCTTCAGGTCGAGGTCGGCGCCGAGCGTGGCCTCGCCGCGCTCGTGCCCCTTCTCGGCCAGACCCAGGACCCGCGAGACCGACAGGCCGTCGCCGCGGTCATAGCCCGACGCGATCGAGGTGCCGTGCGTGGCCCCTCCGCCGGCCGTGACGACCTTCGGCGTCCAGCCCAGGTACTTGCCCGAGAACGACTTGCCGCCGTCGGTGAAGTCGCCGACGTTCGCCGCGATCGACCACGACGCCTGCGACTTCCGGGTGTCGGTCACGGTGATGGGGTTGATCTCGCCGGTCGCCTCGAAGTACGCGTCGTCCTTCTCGGTGGCCGTGCCGAGGTCGACCAGGCCGTTGTGCCCGTCGATCGTCCAGCCGAACTCGCCGGGTGCGGCATCCGGAACGTCCACCTGGATGTCCTGCGCGTCCCCATGGTTCGGGTGGATGGTCACCTCGTCGACGACCGAGCCCACCGGGTTCGACTCGTGCGCCTCGCTGCGGATGTCCTGGACGACGAGCTTGTCCTTGTTCACCGACACCTTGACGTACGAGCGCGACTTCTCCTGGCTCTGCACGGAGTTGTACCAGTAGTTCTGGGCGTTCAGCGGGTCCGCGCCGTTGCCCGCACCGCTGGTCCCGCTGTTGTCGGGGGCGGTGATGTTGTAGTACTTCGAGCCCGAGGCGGAGTTCGCCGTCATGTAGATGACGCCGCCGGGGCCGACGAACAGGTCGTCGTCACCGGGCTGCTCGTCGGCGTTCGCCTTCACACCGTTCTTGATCTCGTAGGAGCGCGTGTACACGTGGTCGTGCCCCTGCAGGACGAGGTCCACGCCGAGCTTCGAGAACGTGGTCGGGAAGTCCACGCGGCGCACCTTGTTGTCGGCGTCCTTCGCGTGCGAGGCCGCCGAGTAGATCGAGTGGTGGTAGACGAGCACCGTGTACTTGGCGTCGGCGCCGTGGTTCTTCACGACGTCCGTCACGTAGTCGACGTGCGCCTCGTCGCCGCCGCTGGCACCCGACGTCTTGTAGCTGTTGCTGTTCAGGTCGATGAACAGCACATCCTTGTAGATGAACCAGTAGTCACCGCCTGAGGTGTTCGAGGCCGGGTCGCCGTTCGCGTAGTACGCGGCGCTGCGGTCGGTGTTGGGCGTGTAGAGGTGCTGCTCGTACGCCTTGCCGCCGACGTCGTGGTTGCCGATGGTGGCGACCCACGGGTACTGGCGCAGCTTGTCGGAGGCCAGGAACGCACTCCACTGCGTCTCGGTGTTCGCCGACTCGACCTGGTCGCCACCCGAGACGAGCAGCTCGGTCTTCGGGTTGGCCGCCAGCGCCACATCGAGCGTGTCGGCCCAGCCGGCGCCGTCGCTCTCCACGTTCCCGGACGCCCCGATCTGCGGGTCGCCGAAGAACAGGAAGTCGAAGTCGCCCTCGAACGACTGCGTCGCGAACGAGTACGACGGCGACCACGCGCCCGCCGAGCCCACCCGGTACGAGTACGCGGTGTTCTCGGAGAGGTTCGTGACCGTGGCGTGGCGGTTGTATCCGCCGCTGGAGGCGATGTTCGCCGTGCCGGTCGCCGAGAAGGAGAGAGCGGATGCCGGGAACTCGCCGTCGACGAGCGACGCCGTCGGGGCGACCTGCACGACCTGGTCGGTGTCTTCCGACGAGTACCAGGTCACGATGCGCTGCGACTCGTCGGCGCCCACGCCCAGGATGATGCCGGTCGCCTCGGCCGTCTCGGCGGCCGAGGCCGGCAGCGCGACGACGCCGCCGAGTGCGAGCGACGCACCCAGCGTCGCCGCGGTGATCCACCCGGCCGCGCGCACGCGCGATCGGGTCGATGCAGAGTGGGAGAACATGCAGTTTCCGTTTCTGTCGGTGTTGAGGGGATGCCGCGGCCAGCGCCGGGCACCCCTCACGATTCGGGTGCCAGGTGTCCGGTTCGTGAACTCTTCCCGCCCGTTCCGTATCCGGGCGGGGAATCCTCCCGGCGTTCTCACAGGCCCAGGACCCGCTGCACGAACCAGAAGAGTCCCACCGCCGCCACGCCGGCGGCGAGAAGCCCCGTGACCCACAGCTCGACGCGCGGTGCCCGGCGCCGCAGCAGCGCCAGCAGCGGGAAGACCAGGATGATGATCGCTATCTGCACGGCCTCGATGCCGAGGTTGAAGACCAGCAGCGACCACAGCAGCGTCCACGACCAGGGCTCGTCGATGCCCAGGGCCGATGCGAAGCCCAGCCCGTGGACGAGCCCGAATCCGAACACCACGGCCAACCGCACCCATCCGGCACGATCGAGCCCGAGCGGTCCGCTGCGGCGGTCGAGCTCGATGGCCTCCTCGCCGCGTCGCCAGATGCGCCAGAGGTACCACGCCGCGACGATGGCGATCGACAGCGCGATGATCGGCTCGACGACGGCGGCCGGCGCCGACACGAGACCCGTGGCCGCCAGGATGAAGGTCACCGAGTGCGCGAGCGTGAACGCGGTGGCCGCGAGCACGATCTCGCGCAGCCGGCGTGAGCCGGCGATCAGTGCGAGCAGGAAGAGGATGTGGTCGATGCCGGTGAGCAGGTGCTCGGCGCCGAGCGAGAAGAACTCCCAGAACCGCTCGCCGAACGACTGCTCGGTCGAGAACGAGGTGCGGTCGCCGTCCAGGGCCGCGCTGCCCGACTGCAGGTCGAGGTCATAGCCGACGATCGTCTTCGTGCCCGTGACGTACCCCTCGTCATCGCCGAACAGCGTGCTGGTGATGACATGTCCGTCGCTGGTGGGCGCGCAGTCCTCGTGGAGCACGACGACGGCGTACGGCACTCCCTCCTGCTGCGTCATCGTGATGGGCTCGGTGCGGGACGGTGCGCAGACCCTGCCACCGGCCGTCACTGTGAAGCGCCCGGCGACGTAGTCGAGCACGGTGTCGGAATGCGCCTCCAGCGCCGCGGCCTGGGCCGTGGCATCCTCGTCCTCGAACGCGGCGGTGCCCTCACGGAAGAGCTCGTCGTCACCGGCGGCGTCGGCTGCCGAGACCACGAACAGGTCGTACTCCAGCTGCAGCTCGACGCGCACGTCGCCGGAGCCCGCCGACGACACGTCAGCGAACACCACCGAGGTGAAGCCATGGGCGGATGCCGCGGTGACGGCGCCGAGCAGCGCGCAGAGCGACAGCGCGGCGATGAGGACGGTGCGCACAAGTGCGTGCATGGGTCTCCTTCGTTCCCGTGCACAGTGCCGTGCGCGGATGAACGGGCGGCGAACAGGCGGAGAACGATGCCGCATCCGGCATATATGCTCCGGCGCCATGCTCGAGAGTGGAGAGCGGACCCGGATCGGAGGAGGAACAGTGCCCTCACGCGCGCGCACCCTTGCGCTTCTGGTCGCCTGCGCGGCCGCCACGCTCGCCCTGGGCGGGTGTGCCGATCCATGGGACGCGCCGCATGCCGCGCCCTCTCCGATCGGCACGCCCGCGCCCGGATTCCTGCCCACGCCCGCTCCCACACCGGCGGCGACGGTGACCCCGAAGGCCGGGTCATGGAATGCCGTGCGCCCGTCCCCCGGCTACCGAGTGGTGCTGGTCACGGCCGGCGACGATGCCGCCACGCGCACGCTCGTGGCCGCCGTGCAGCGCTGGGCCGACGCAGAGGAGGTCGATCTGCGCACCCTGCACGTCGACGACGACCTGCTCGCGGGGATCGTGGAAGCCATCGAAGCCGGGCCGGATCTCATCGTCTCCGCCGGCGAGACGCTGGTCGACCCGCTCGAGACGGTGTCGGCGAACAACCTCGACCGGCAGTTCCTCGTGATCGGCGCGGAACTGGCCGAGCCCACCGAGAACGTGACGGCCGTCGACTGGACCGGGGCGTCCTATCGCGGCGATGACGCCGCACGGGCGTCGGCCTTCGACGCGACGTCGTTCACCTCGGAGCGTGCCGGCGCGGCCGTGCGCGCGGGCGTCGCGGCGGTGCTGCACGACCTCACCGGCGTGGTGCTCTGGATCGACTGACCGCGAGCCCTCAGCGCCGGAAGATCCCCGCGGCGAGATCGGGATGGTCGGCGAACACCCCGTCCAGACCGGTGTCGCGCAGCATCCCCCACTCTCCGGCGTAGTCGCCGAAGGCCGCCTTGCCGCCGCGCCCCCGGTACTGCCGCGCGAGGAACGCGTTCTCGGGTCGGCAGGTCCACGCGTACACCGTCAGTCCCCGCGCGTGGGCGTCGTCGACGAGCGTGCCCGCCCCCGCCGCTCCCGTCAGGAACGCCTTGTCGACGCTGATCCCGTCGACCGCGCCGACCAGCGAGTCGAGGCCGGGTGGCGACGCCGTCCACGCGTACGTGGGCGCCTCGCGCCCCTGCGCGAGCGCGAGGTCCACCGGGCTGCCCGTCGCCTCGAGCAGGTAGACGTAGCGCGCGACGATCCCCTGGTCACGCACCTGCGCGAGGGCCGTCGGTTCGAACGACTCGATCACGAGAGGGTGGATGCCGTCGGCCCAGCCCGCCGCACGCAGCTCTGCCGCCACGAGCCCGGGCAGATCCCAGCCGATGCTCGCGAAGTACACGGCGTGCTTGAGCTCGACCACCACGCCGCGGCCCGCGGCGGCCGCCAGATCGAGCACATCGCGCAGTCGCAGCATCGGCTCCTGCCCGTCGTACGCCGTGTTGTCGGGGCGCAGCTTCGGCAGACGCTCGCGGCAGCGGAGCGTCGCCAGCTCGTCCCAGGTGAAGTCCTCGGCGAACCACCCGGTGAACTCGTATCCCGCGAACCGCTTCGTCACGCGCCGCGACGCGAACTCAGGGTGGTCGGCGACGTCCGTCGTCGTCGAGATCTCGTTCTCGTGCCGCACGACCAGCACCCCGTCTTTGCTGACCACGACGTCGGGCTCGACGGCATCCACCCCCTGCGCCAGGGCGAGCCCATAGGACGAACGGGTGTGCTCGGGCCGGTATCCGGGTGCACCGCGGTGCCCGATGACGAGAGTGCTCACCGCCCCAGGCTACGCATCGCGCCTCCGTCTCGCTCTGAGCGGAATCACAGTCCGGGACTGCACGGTTCGAAGGGTTCCCCGTTATCGTTGAACAACAGCAGATCGCTGCCCACAGATTCGGAGAGTGCGAGCATGCCCTCGGCAAACCCCGCTTTCAACAACCCGGCGTTCCAGGACCAGAGTGCGGTCCGGACTTATCCCGGCGGCGCGCAGGCCGCGAACATCGGCGGACAGGCCCAGAGCGCCGCCGCCGCGCAGCAGGCGCAGGCGGCGTCGGTGAACGCCCACCTTGAGGGGCAGTTCGCGGCGCCTTCCGCGGGCGCTGTCGAGACCGACCGCATGACGGTGGAGGACACCGTCTGGAAGACCGTCGGCCTGTTCGGCATCCTCGTCGTCACGGCCGTCGTCGGCTGGTTCTGGTCGTACAGCACCGCCGTCGCGACCGGCCAGGCCACGATCCTCCCCTGGATCATCGGCCTCGCGGGCGGATTCATCCTCGCCATGGTGATCTCGTTCTCGAAGCAGGTGCGCCCCGCGCTCATCTTCGCGTACGCAGCGTTCGAGGGCCTGTTCATCGGATCGATCTCCCTCTTCTTCGAGCTCGTCTGGCCCGGCATCGTGCTGCAGGCGACCCTCGCGACGCTCGCCGTCGTGGGCGTCACGCTCGCCCTGTTCGCGAGCGGCAAGATCCGCGCCTCGAAGCGCGCGACGAAGATCTGGATGATCGCGATGATCGGCTACCTGGTCTTCGCGCTGCTGAACGTCGTGCTGATGTGGACGAACGTGCTGCCCCGCGATGCCATGTTCGGCATGTACAGCGTGCGCGTCGCCGGCATCCCACTCGGCCTGATCATCGGCGTCTTCGTGGTCATCATGGCCGCGTACTCGCTGGTGCAGGACTTCGACTTCATCCAGCAGGGCGTGCGCAACCGCGCCCCGCGCAAGTACGGCTGGCTCGGCGGCTTCGGCATCATGGTCACCGTCGTGTGGCTGTACATCGAGATCCTGCGGATCATCGCCATCGCACGCAGCAACTGACCTGCGTCTTAGGGGATCGCCCGGCCGGGCGGTCCCCTTCGTCGTCCCCCGCGCCGAGACCACCCTCCGAGCGCCGGGAAGGCCCTCCCGTCGCCGAGTGCCGCGGCATCCACCGTTGTGGAACGCATACAGACTTCGGACGATCGCACGAACTCCGGACCGTATCCGCTGATCGCTCCGAACTTGGTGCGATCCCTGGGTGGCAGTCTGTTTGTGAACCATTCTTGAGGAGGTTCGCGATGACAGTTGCGACGGTTGTGTCGAGGTCGTTCTCGACGCAGCAGAAGCGTGAGCATGTGCTCGCGTACATGGAGGCCCCG
>Ga0180219_1000735_pt1 | contig 24141 bp, 18 predicted proteins | sample eDN3rd30CBELigMG_FD_151338 | JGI IMG/M metagenome (GOLD analysis project Ga0180219, IMG submission 151338) | Enriched Miracle-Growth compost microbial communities from Emeryville, California, USA - eDNA 3rd pass 30_C BE-Lig MG (version 2)... ... | reverse complement strand
GAGCGCATTGCGCAGGTCGATGGGGAAGCAATCCGTCTCGACGTTCGGGTAGGCTGCGACCCAGCGCTGGCCACCTCCCTTTTTATTGCCATCGTTGAACGGAATGCCGTTGCTGCTGAGGCCGGTGCGCAGCGGCGATACTGCCGCGGCAGCCGATGTGCCCTGCAGCGGCAGGCCGGTGGCGGTCACGGAAGCGAGCTGAACGCGTGCGGCCTCCGCGGGGTCGATGTCGATGCCGGCCTCGACGCGCTCATAAGCGGCGATGGAGCGGGCCTGGGCTGCAGGCTCGGCGGCGGGTTCCGCCGCGGCAACCTGCGGGCTGCTGGCATAGGCGACGACGTTCGCGGGCAAGGAAGCAGGCGAAGCACCTGTTGGCGCGGCCGCGGCCACTTCGACGCGGTCGCCGAAATCAGGCCTGGCGGCCGGCAACGGCGTATGTTTTGGGGGCGTGAACGTGGAAGCGACGACCTGCTCGATGGCCGCCTGCGCCTGTTCGGTCGGCTGCGGATAGGTTCCAAAAATTCCGCCGCCGCTGCTGGTCGCGACCGTGGCGCCGGCTTCGCCGCCCGCGAAGCTTGCCTGAAGTCCGGATTGTCCCTGTGGTGAGCAGGCGGCGAGAAGGACTCCTGAAGCTGCGACGGCGAACCATGGATGCATTCGGTAAATTCCTAACAATTTCTTATGCGCCGAAGCACCGGGCAAAACATACAGCCATCGCCCAGTGCGTCAACCTTGCGGCAAAATAACGGCGGCGATTCTTGACCATGACAATTGTCATTTTTGTGTCATATTGATTTTGCTAGAATTTCTGGAATTCTGTCGTCTTTTTGGCATCGTGCCGGCTGCGCTGTAATTGACCCCTTGGGCCAAAATCTTTACATTGGCTGTCGTGAGCGGCCGTCCCCCAAGGGGGCGGCGCTTTGATTTTCAGCCCCCCATACGTTCCTAGTTGCAACAACCCCCTGAGGGTCCATGGCCGATCCAGTTTCCGTCTCCAATGACGCCAATTCGGCAATCCTGCCGACCTATGCCAGAGCCGATGTCGCTTTCGAGCGCGGCGAGGGCGCCTGGCTCACGGCGACCGACGGCACCCGATGGCTGGATTTTGGCGCGGGCATCGCGGTCGCCGGCCTCGGCCATTCCCATCCCCATGTGGTCAAGGCCCTGATCGATCAGGGCCAGCAGCTCTGGCACGTGTCGAATCTCTACAAGATTCCCCAGGCCGAGAAGCTCGCCAGGCGGCTGTCGGAGGCGACCTTCGCCGACTATGTCTTCTTCACCAATTCCGGCGCCGAGGCGCTGGAAGGGGCGATCAAGACGGCGCGGAAGTATCAGTTCGTCAGCGGCCATCCCGAGCGCGTCGAGATCATCACCTTCGACAATGCCTTCCACGGCCGCACCTTGGCGACCATCGCCGCCGGCGGCAACGACAAATATGTCGAAGGCTTCGCCGCGCCGGTCGAAGGCTTCCACCGCAAGGTGAAGTTCGGCGATATCGAAGCGGTGAAGGCCGCAGTCAACGAGCGCACCGCCGCCATTCTGGTCGAGCCCATTCAGGGCGAAGGCGGCATCCGCGTGCCGCCGGCCTCCTTCCTGCGAGACCTGCGCGCGCTCTGCGACAAGCACGGCCTGCTGCTGGTGCTCGATGAAGTGCAGAGCGGCATGGGCCGCACAGGCAAGCTGTTCTCCTATATGAACTCCGGCATCGAGCCGGACGTCATGGCGGTGGCGAAAGGCATCGGCTGCGGCTTTCCGCTCGGCGCCTTCCTGACGACGCGCGAAGCCGGCAAGGGCATGACGCTGGGCACCCACGGCACCACCTATGGCGGCAATCCGCTGGCCACCGCCGTCGGCAATGCCGTGCTCGATGTCATGCTGGCGCCAGGCTTCCTCGACCGGGTCGGCAAGACCGGCCTGGTGCTGAAGCAGAAACTGGCGGCGCTGAAGGACGAGCATCCGCGCATCATCACCGGCATCCGCGGCGAAGGTCTGATGCTGGGTCTCAAGATCGACGACGCCATTCCGGTCGGCGATTTCACCAACGCCGTGCGCGCCCAGCACATGCTGGTCATTCCGGCGGCGGAGAATGTGGCGCGCCTGCTGCCGCCGCTCACCATCGGCGACGCCGAGATGAGCGAAGCGCTGGCGCGTCTCGACGCCGCCTGCAAAAGCCTCGAGGCGAACCTGCCCGCGGCAAAATTGCCTGTGGACCGGAGCGTATGATGGCTACCAATACAAAGCTGCCTCGGCATTTCCTCGATCTGACGGAAGTCTCGCCGGGCGAACTGCGCAACATTCTGGAACTGGCTGCCAGCATCAAGAGCCGCCGCCGCAAGGGCGTGACGGCCGCCGAGCGCCCGCTGTCCGGCAAGGTCCTGGCGATGGTGTTCGACAAGCCGTCGACCCGCACCCGCGTCTCCTTCGATGTCGGCATGCGCGAGCTTGGCGGCGAAACCATCATGCTGACCGGCACGGAAATGCAGCTCGGCCGCGGCGAGACCATCGCCGACACGGCCAGGGTCCTGTCGCGCTATGTCGACGCCATCATGATCCGCATCCTCGATCATGACGACCTGGCGGAACTCGCCCAGTATGCCACCGTGCCGGTCATCAACGGCCTGACCAAGCGCTCGCATCCCTGCCAGATCATGGCCGACGTGCTGACGTTCGAGGAACATCGCGGGCCGATCAAGGGGGCCACCGTGGCCTGGACCGGTGACAGCAACAATGTCCTGGCGAGCTGGATTCATGCCGCCCATTGTTTTGACTTCTCCATCCGTGTCGCCACCCCGGCCGAGCTGGCGCCGCCCAAGGCGCTTGTAGAATGGGCCAAGCGTCACCAAGTACGCTTGCAATTGACCGAGGATCCGTATGCGGCCGTCGACGGCGTCGACGCGGTGATTACCGATTGCTGGGTCTCCATGGGCGACGAAGAAGAAGCGCGCATGCGCCAGAAACTCCTGTCGCCGTTTCAGGTGAACGGCAAGCTGATGTCCGCCGCTTCGAAGGACGCCATCTTCATGCACTGCCTTCCCGCCCATCGCGGCGAGGAAGTCACGACCAAGGTGATGGACGGTCCGCAATCGGTGGTCTTCGACGAGGCGGAAAATCGCTTGCACGCACAAAAGGGCATTCTGGCCTGGGCGCTGTCTGGAAGCGCCTCGGCCTAACAGGCGCAAGAGTAGACAACGTCATGAACGAGAATAGTCCCATGTCGCGGCCCGTCTCAGACGCGGCCAGCGATGACAGAGCCTTGCCTTATGCTGTGATGCCGCTCGATGTGCGCGGCCGCGTGGTCCGTCTCGGGCCGGCGCTCGATGAGCTGCTGCGCAATCACGCCTATCCGAGCGAAGTGGCGCGCGCTGTCGGCGAGGCGGCGGCGCTGACGGTGCTGCTCGGCACGGCGTTGAAAATGGAAGGCCGCTTTCAGCTGCAGACGCGCACCGATGGCGTGATCGATCTCCTGGTTGTCGATTTCGACGCGCCCGATCGTATCCGCGCCTTCGCGCGCTTCGATGCAGACAAGCTCGCCGCCGCCCGCGACGACAACGTGGCGACGCCGGCCGGGCTGCTCGGCCGCGGCCATCTCGCCTTCACCATCGATCGCGGTCCCTCGGTGCAACGCTATCAGGGCGTGGTCGCGCTCGATGGCCAGGGCCTCGAGGCGGCGGCGCATCAGTATTTCCTGCAATCGGAACAGATCCCGACCCTGGTTCGTCTTGCCGTCGGCGAAATCGTCGGTGCGCAGGAAAGCCATTGGCGCGCCGGGGGGCTGATCGTGCAGTTCCTGCCCGACTCGCCGGAGCGCCGGCGCATGGCCGATCTCGATCCGGGCGATGCGCCCGAAGGCGCCGCGCAGCCTGAGCCGAAGGCCGAAGACGACGCCTGGCTCGAAGCCAAGGCGCTCGCCGGCACGGTCGAGGATCATGAGCTCGTCGATCCCGATCTCTCGAGCGAACGCCTGCTGTTCCGGTTGTTCAACGAGCGCGGCGTCACCGTCTACGAACCGCAGATCGTGCGCCACGCCTGCCGCTGCTCGCAAGACTCCATCGCCGCGATGCTGAAGAGCTTCACGCCGCAGGAGCGCCAGGACATGATCGCCGATGACGGCATGATCAGCGTCACCTGCGAGTTCTGCGGCACGAGGCGCGTGTTCGAGCCGGCAGAGGTCGAAGCGGAGTAAGTTGTCATCCCCGACGCCTGCGCAGCAGGCGAGCGGGAATCCAGACCTGATGGTTCAGCGCATCGCAGCCGAGCATCGACGCAGTTGCAACGCCTGGTTTCCCGCTCGCGCCTTGCGGCGCGTCGGGAATGACACCGTTCGTTTCGGCCTTATTTTGAGGCAGCTATTCGGCTGCTCTGGCGACTTCACTGACATGAGCGACCGGCGCGGGCTTTCTCTTGCCGGAAAGCCATTCGCGCACCTGACCGAGATAAAGATAGATCACCGGTGTGGTGTAGAGCGTCAAAATCTGGCTTAGCGCCAGGCCGCCGACAATCGCATAGCCGAGGGGCTGCCGCAGCTCCGCGCCTATGCCGTTGCCGAGAGCGAGCGGAATACCGGCCAGCATGGCGGCCATCGTCGTCATGATGATGGGCCGGAAGCGCAGCAGACACGCCTCTCGGATGGCCGCGGTCGCGGGCATCTGGCGATCTCGCTCCGCGGAGATGGCAAAATCCACCAGCATGATGCCGTTCTTTTTGACGATGCCGATGAGCAGGATAATGCCGATGATGCCGATAACGCCGAGGTCCATCCCGCCGAAGCGCAAGGCCAGCAGCGCGCCGAGCGCCGCCGATGGCAAGGTCGAAAGGATGGTCAGCGGATAGATGAAGCTCTCATAGAGAATCCCCAGGATGATATAAACGACGACGATCGCGGCGAGCACCAGCATGGGCGTGCTGGCGAGCGACTCCTGAAATGCCTGGGCGTCGCCCTGGAAGGACGCGAGAACCTGTGCCGGCATGCGCAGTTCGCGGGCGGCGGCATTGATCGCATCCACCGCCTGACCGAGCGCCACGCCGGACTGCAGATTGAACGTCAGCGTCACCGAGGGGAATTGCCCTTGATGGGTGACGGACAGCGGACCAGCCTTGCTCGTATCGGCCTCGACCAGCACCGATAGCGGCACGAGACCGCCGGTAACCGGAGACTTCAGATAGATCTGGTCGAGCGACGACAGGTCCGACTGCAGTTCGGGGAGTATTTCCAGAATAATGAAATAGGTGTTGAGCTGCGTATAATACTGGGTGATCTGGCGCTGCCCATAGGCATCGTTGAGCGTATCATCGACAAGCTGCAGCGGGATGCCAAAGCGTGCGGCTTGATCACGGTCGACAGTCAGCTTCAACTGCGGCGCGTTGGCGAGAAGGTCGCTTGAGACATCGGCGAGCATCGGCAGGGTCCGCAGCTTCTGCAGCATCTTTTGTGACCAATCGATCAACTCGTCGATATTGGCGTCCTGCAACGTATACTGATAGCTGCCGCGTCCGATACGCGCGCCGACGTTGAGGTCCTGGGTGGGCTGGAGAAAAACCCTCGCGCCGGGAATAGCCGCGAGTTGCGGCCGCAGCCGATTGATGATCTCGCTGGCCGATGCCTTGCGCTGGTCGCGCGGCTTCAGCACGATGGTGAAGCCGCCGGTATTCGCCGGGTTGGGACTGTCGGTGCTGCCGGTCTGGGAGCCGAGAGCCTGAACGTCGGGATCGCGCAGGATGATGGCTCCAAGCTCTTGCTGCAGGCGCATCATCTCCTGCGGTGAAACCTCCTGGGACGCCTCCGAGACGCCGCTGATCACACCGGTGTCCTGGAGCGGGAAAAATCCTTTGGGGATCTGCGACGCGAGAATGGCAGTCGCAGCGATGGTCGCGACGAAGACCGCAAGCGTGATCGCGCGATGGGCCAGGACGACATCGAGCGATCTGCGATAACCGGCAAGCAGTACATCGAACGCCGTATCGATCGCGCGATGCAGCCGGCCGGGCGCATGCACGGCGCCCTTCATCCACCGCGCGCTGAGCATCGGAGCGAGAGTCAGTGAGACGAAGGCGGAGACAACGATTGCCGCGGTCACCGTCAATGCGAATTCTCGAAAGACGCGACCGATGATGCCGCCCATGAACAGCAAGGGAATGAAGACCGCGATCAGGCAGACGCTGATCGAAAGCACGGTAAAAGCGATCTCGCGGGAACCCGTGAGCGCCGCTTGCAGCGGCGCCATGCCGTCTTCGCTGTGGCGGTGAATGTTCTCCACCACGACGATGCCGTCGTCGACGATAAATCCGACCGCGATGGTCAATCCCATGAGCGAGATATTATCGAGGCTGAAATTGAGCGCCCACATCGTTCCGAACGCGCCCAGCAGGGCAAGCGGCATCGTCACGCTCACGATCAAAGTGGCGCGCAGGCTGCGCAGGAACAAAAGCACCACCAGGACGACGAGGCAGACCGTGAGCAGGAGGGTGAACTCGACATCATGAACCGAGGCCCGGATCGTCACGGTGCGGTCAAGCAGCGTGTCGACCTTCATCGCCGCCGGGATGTTCGCGGTCAGCGCCGGCAGCTCCGTCTTGATGCGCTCGACGGTATCGATGACGTTGGCGCCCGGCAGCTTGCGGATGCTCAACAGGATGCCGGGCTTGTTGTTGGGATAGCCTGCGACGTAGCGGCTTGTCGGCTCGATGACGGCACGGCCGACATCTCTCACCCGCAGCACGGCGCCGTTATGCGTCGCGAGCGCAACATCCTCGAACGGTTCAGCGCGCGTAAGCTGGTCGTTGTCGGCGATCGTGTAGCCGACCTTCGGTGTGAAGATCGTTCCTTTGGCGGCATTGCTGGTGGCTTCGAGCAGCTTGGCGCGGGTCTGCTCCAGAGTCAGGCCAACGGATGCGAGCCGTGCCGGATCGACCTGGATGCGGATCGAGGGTTTCTGGTCGCCGATGATCGAGGCCTGCGCCACGCCGGGCAATTGCGAGAGCGCTGGGATGAAGTAATTGTCGAGATAGTCGTGAACCTCGGTCAGGGGCAGTATATCCGAATGCGCCCACAGCATGATGATGGGAGCATCCGCCGGATTGACCTTCTTGTAGTTTGGCGGCTGGGTCATCGCCTGCGGCAGGAATTTGTTGGCCGAGGTGATGGCGGCCTGAATGTCCTGTCCGGCCAGATCGACATTCCGGCTGAGGTCGAACTGGACAATGACCTGGGTCACGCCGAGCGTACTCAGGGATGTGAGCTGTTTGACGCCGGCGATCTGCGTGAATTGTCGCTCCAGCGGAGCCGCGACCGATGAGGCCATCGTCTCGGCGCTTGCTCCGGCCAGCGTTGCCGTAACTTGAATGGTGGGAAAGTCGACCTGCGGCAGTGGCGCAACGGGCAGAAATGGAAATGCAGCCGCCCCGAACAGGGCCAGTGCCAGCATGATGAGCGCCGTCGCCACCGGACGGCGAATGAATGGCTCCGACAAGTTCATTCCGGCGAGCCGTCGCTGAGGTTGGAGGCAGCCGCGGTTACCAATGCGTCGGGCTGCAACCTGTATTGGCCATCGGTGACGACGCGGTCGCCCTCCTTGAGGCCGGCAGTCACGATCGTCATATCTTCTGAAATGGGTCCGGGCGTTATTTGACTTACTTCCGCGCGGCCGTCGGCGCCGACGACCCAGACGAACATCCCCTGCGCGCCGCGCTGGATCGCTGCCGATGGAATCACGAGGGCATCCTTGCGGGTGTCGAGCAGGACCCGGGCGTTGACGAACTCACCGGGCCAGAGCAACTCGTCCTTGTTGGGGAACATGGCCTTGAGACGAAGCGTGGCGGTTGTCTCATCGATGGCATTGTCGATGAGGAGCAGTGTGCCCCGGGCAAGTTCGCGGCGCTTGTGCTGGTCGAAGGCGGCAACCTCGACGGATCCTCGCGCCATTGCGCTGCGCACGTCATCGAGAAATTGCATCGGCAGGGTGAACAGCATCGCCGACGGTTGCGTCAGCACCACCGTCGCGATCGGACCGGCATCGGAGGCGTGAATGAGATTACCGGGATCGATCTGTCTCACGCCGACGCGCCCGTCGCTGGGGGACCTGATCGTTGTAAAATCCAGTTGCGTCTGCGCCGCTTCGATCGCCGCATTGTCGGCCGCGATAGCTGCGTCGAGCTGATCGACCTTGGCCTGTTGCTGATCGACAAGCTGCCGGGTGGCGAAGTCCTTCAGCATCCTGGATCGGTCGAGATCCTTCCTGGCGCCGCCGAGCATGGCTACATCCTGCAGCTGCTTGGCCTTCGCCTGATCATAAGCCGCCTGAAACATGCGCGGGTCGATGCGCGCGAGGATGTCACCCTTCTTGACATGGGCGCCTTCGGTAAACAGGACTTCCTGCATGATGCCGTCGACCTGAGCGTGAATTCCGATCGTGAAAGACGCTTCGACGGTGCCGAGCCCGGTGGCATAGATCGGCACGTCACGCCGGGTCGCGGTTGCAATCACCACCGGCACCGCCGGCGGTACGGTTTCTGATGCCGCCTGAGCTTTCGGTGGCTCAGCGCCACCCAGAGCATGGAAGGCGATGGCAACGGCAACGGACATGCCACCGAGTGTGAGGAGGAGCTTCCATCCGGCGGGCACGGCTACGCATCCCTCGTCAGGCGATAGCACCCATCAAGGCGACAGAACCCCATGGCTTGCGCGAAACCATTTTCCTGGATGGACATAGATGTGATCTCAGCAAGAGGGGGAGGGTGCCGTAGAATGTAATATCGTAACATTAAATGAGGCTACAGCATGGCCTGGGCAAATGGCCTGGCTTCTCAGGGCCTCCTCGGAGACGCTGTCGATGCATAATTTTCCGGCGAGCGGGGCGATGCGCTATGGGACAACCTCGACGGCGTCGCTAGACTGTTGCGATGTCCAATAACGATCTCGTTCACGACCGCACCCGTCTTGCCTCCGGCGATCCGCAACAGGTCTCTCCGCTGATCCGCCGGCTCATCGCACCTAATCCGTCGCCATTCACCTTCACCGGCACCTGCACCTATATCGTGGGGCGAGGTAATGTCGCGGTGGTCGATCCGGGGCCGGAGAGCGAGGAGCAGTTGGCCGCCATCCTCAAGGCGGTCGACGGCGAAACCGTCAGCCATATCGTCGTCACTCACACCCATCGCGACCATTCCCCCGGCGCCCGCGCCCTGAAGGCTGCGACGGGCGCGCCGATTTACGGCTGCGCCAGGCATATCCCGATTGAGAACGACGCCTCGGGCCGCCTCGATGCCAGCCACGACCTGGACCATAATCCCGATCACGAAATGAGCGATGGCGACGTGCTGGAGGGAGCCGGTTTCAGCCTGCAGGCCGTCCATACCCCCGGCCATGCCTCCAACCATCTCTGCTTCGCGCTGCCCCAGGAAAACGCCCTGCTGTCGGGCGATCATGTCATGGCCTGGTCGACGACCATCGTCGCGCCGCCCGACGGCGTCATGTCTGACTATATGAAATCGCTGGATAAACTGCGCGCGCGGGACGATGCTGTCTATTGGCCGGGACACGGCGGCCCTGTGCTGGAGCCGCAGCGCTATGTGCGGGCGCTGGCGCACCACCGCCGCCAGCGCGAGGTCTCCATCCTCAACCGGCTGGCCGCCGGCGACAGCAACATTGCCACCATCGTCGAGACTATCTACGAAGGCCTCGATCCGCGCCTGAAGCCGGCAGCCGCCCTTTCGGTCCTGGCCCATATGGAAGATATGGTGAAGCGTGGGGTTGTCGCCTGCGACGGGCCGGCCACTCTGGTGGCAAGTTACCGGAAACCTTGATATGGAATCGTAATATAAATTGCATAGTTGGTGCTCGCGCATCCATTCATGTCGCGTTCAGAACATAGCCGTCATTTCTCTCGCCTCACGCTGCGGCCCGATATGAGCCGGATCGACTGAAAACGGGCAGCGCGGGAGAAGGGACTGCCGTCATGGATCGCGTCGCTCGTCCGGAAGACTGGATCGGTGGAAGTTCTCCTCGTTCCGGGCACGACCGGCAGATTTCCCGCCCTTCGGGCAAACACCCAATGGCCACCAGCCCCGATCATCGCGTGTCCGAGACAATGACCCTGCCTTCCGTTGCCGAGCCTTCCCATGACGACCCGTCCGGCGCCGAGCCTTCCGGCACCGAACCGTCCTATGTCGAGCCTTCCCATGTTTTGCCGGCCATGGCTGTCCTCCACGGCGAGGTGCGGCCCGATCTCATCCGCGATGAATTGCTGGGTGAGATCTTTTCCGCCTCCGCGCGCGCGTTTCCGACCCGCCCCTGCATGACGTCGGGCGCGCGGGTGCTCAGCTACCGCGATGTCGATCGTGAAGCCGAGCGACTGGCGCATGGCCTGCTGCATTATGGCGCCAAGCCGGGCGCTGTGATCGGCTTGTGGATGGCGCGCGGCACCGATCTTCTGATCGCGCAGATCGCCATCGTACGCACCGGCGCCGCCTTCCTGCCTTTCGATGCGGATGTGCCGGCGGAGCGCGTCGCCGAATGTCTGGCCGATTGCGGCGCCGCCGCGCTCTTCACCGATGACGCGCGGTTCGAAAAGCTCCACGCGTTCAAGACCTGCTCGCTGCTGCGCGGCAGCGATTTCGCCGACGACGATCACGCCGATCCGGTCGATGCGCGCGCGCTCGGCTGCACGCCGGACCATGCCGCCTATATGATCTATACGTCGGGCTCGACGGGCAAGCCCAAGGGCATCGTCATCACCCAGCGCAACATCTGTCACTATCTGCGCTCGGCCAACGAGATCTATCGTATCGGTCCCAATGACGTGATGTTCCAGGGCGCGTCGGTCGCCTTCGACCTGTCGATGGAAGAGATCTGGATTCCCTATCTCGCCGGCGCCTCGCTGTTCGTCGCCACGCCAGAGATCATGGGCGAGGCGGAACGTCTGCCGGATGTGATGGAAGCACACGGCATCACCGTTCTTGACACCGTGCCGACCCTGCTCGCCATGCTGCCACGCGACATCGCCACCTTGCGCGTCATCATCCTGGGCGGTGAAGCCTGCCCGCCGGTCATCGCCGAGCGCTGGTGCAAGCCCGGCCGCCATGTCTACAATTCCTACGGACCGACCGAAGCCACCGTCGTCGCCACCGTTGCCGAGGTGAAACCCGGCGAGACCGTGACCATCGGCGGGCCGATCCCCAATTACACCTGCTATGTCGTCGGTGATGAGCTCGAACTTCTCGCCTACGGTGTCGAAGGTGAATTGCTGATCGGCGGTCCTGGCGTCGCCAAGGGCTATCTCAACCGCGACGAACTGACGGCTGAAAAGTTCATCGCCAATCCCTTCGCCGGCAGCGGCCGCGATCCGGTGCTGTACCGCTCGGGCGACGCGGTCGTGCTCGACACCAACAGCCAGCTGTTGTTTCGCGGACGCATCGACGATCAGGTGAAGATCCGCGGCTTCCGTGTTGAACTCGGCGAGATCGAGGCGAAGCTCGCGCATATGCCCAACATCGCCCAGGTGACGGTCGTCCTGCGCAACGACGATGGCCTGGATCAACTGGTCGCCTTCATCGTGCCCGAGCGCGAGGCGACGCATGTCGATGCAAAGGCTCTGCGCAAGGATCTGCAGCGCGTGCTGCCGGTCTATATGATCCCGTCGCGCTTCGAGGTCTTGACAGAACTGCCGCGGCTGTCGTCGGGCAAAGCCGACCGCAATCGCCTCAAGAAGCTGCAGCTCTCGGTGCAGGAGTTCGTGCGCGAGGAGCAGCAGGACCCGGCGACGCCGACGCAGGCCAGGCTGCTGGCCGCCGCGCAATTGGTTCTGCCGCCGCAGCCGATCGCCTTCGATGCGGATTTCTTCACCGATCTGGGCGGCCATTCGCTGCTGGCGGCGAAATTCGTCTCGGCCGTGCGGCTGACGCCGGAACTGGCCTCGATCACCCTGCAGGACGTCTATGCGGCGCGCACGCTTGAAGCGATGGGCGTCATTCTCGACGAGCGCGCGGCCAATGCGGTGGACCGGCCCGATCTGACCTTCACGCCGGTTCCGGCTCTGCGGCGCTATCTCTGCGCCGCCGCCCAGGCCGTGGCCATGCCGTTCATTCTGGCGCTGGCGACAGCGCAATGGTTGGGCGTCTTCGTCAGCTACATGCTGCTGACGAGCGTCGAGGCCTCCTTATTCGACGAAATCACCTCGCTGCTCTTCGTCTACGCCTGCATCAACGTCGCCACCATAGCGTTCGCCATCGCGGTCAAATGGCTGGTGCTGGGCCGCGCCAAGGCCGGCCGTTATCCGCTCTGGGGCGTCTATTATTACCGCTGGTGGCTGGCGCAGCGTTTTCTCGCCCTCACCCATATGAAATTCTTCCAGGGTTCGCCGGTCATGCGGCTCTACCTGCTGGCGCTGGGCGCCAAGATCGGCAAGGACGCGTCGATCGGCGATGTCGAGATCGGCGCGCCCGATCTCTTGACGATCGGCGAAGGCGCGAGCGTCGGCGGCAAGGTGAAACTCGCCAACGCGCGCGTCGTGGGCAACGAGCTCATCATCGGCCACATCGATATTGGCGCCGACACCTACGTCGGCACCTCCTGCGCTATCGAGAACGATACGCAGATCGGCGTTCATTCGGAATTGCGCGATCTGACATCGGTGACCGCCGGCACGCGTATTGGCGCGGGTGAAATCTGGGACGGCTCGCCGGCTCGTAAGATCGGCACTGTCGATGTCGCGACCCTCGAAGAGCCGGCCACAGCCAGCACCGCGCGCAAGGGGGCGCTGACGAGCGCCTATCTTGCTTTGCTGCTGATCATGCCGCCGCTCGGCCTGTTGCCGATCTTCCCGGCGTTCTGGATCTTCGACCGCATCGACGACTGGATTTCGCTCGGTGGCGGCGATCGCACCATCTATCTCCTCTCGATTCCCCTGATGGCCTGGCCGACGGCCTTCGTCATGGTCATCGTCACCGTCGTGCTCATCGCGGCCTTCCGCTGGGTCATTCTGCCAAGCGTACGGGAGGGCAAATATTCGGTCTTTTCCGGATTCTACCTGCGCAAATGGATCGTCGCCCTGGCGACGGAAATCACGCTGGAGACCCTGTCGTCGCTCTATGCCACCATCTACATGCGCAACTGGTATCGGTTGATGGGCGCCAAGATCGGCAAGGACGCGGAGATTTCGACCAATCTCTCCGGTCGCTACGATCTCGTCGAGATCGGCGAGAAATGCTTCATCGCCGATGAAGTGGTGCTTGGCGACGAGGACATCCGCCGCAACTGGATGTCGCTGTATAAAGTGCAGACCGGCGCGCGCGTCTTCGTCGGCAACGATGCGGTGGTGCCGGTCGGCTCCTCGATCCCGACAGGCGCGCTCATCGGCATCAAGTCGAAGCCGCCGGCCAATGACGAGATGGAGGCGGGCGGCACCTGGTTCGGTTCGCCGCCGATCAAGCTGCCCGTGCGCCAGCGCTTCGACACCGGCTCGAACTGGACCTACGAGGCGCCGCGCTGGAAAAAGTACATGCGCGCCGTGTTCGAGGCCGTGCATATCTCCCTGCCGACGATGCTGTTCATCACCTTCGGCACCTGGGCGGTCGAGGCGCTGGCGCCACCGCTCTACGCACGCGAGTGGTTCAATCTGTTTGCCCTCTTCGTGCTCTGCTCCTGTCTGATTTCCTTCGCCATGATGGCGGTGGTGATCGGCATGAAATGGCTGACCATGGGCCGCTACGAGCCCGTCACCATGCCGATGTGGTCATGGTGGGCCATGCGCACCGAGGCGGTGGCGGTCATCTACTGGGGCCTGGGCGCCAGGGTACTGCTCGACCATATGCGCGGCACGCCGTTCCTGCCCTGGGTCCTGCGGCTGCTGGGCGCGAAATTCGGCAAGGGCGTCTTCATGGATTCGACCGACATCACCGAGTTCGATTGCATCAAGGTCGGCGACCATTGCGCCATCAACTTCGGGTCCGCCCTGCAGACCCATCTCTACGAGGACCGGGTGATGAAAGTGGGCCGGGTGGAGCTCGGCACGGGCGTGACCGTGGGCGCCGGCTCGACCGTGCTCTACGACGCCCATGTCAATGATTTCGCCCAGCTTGGGCCGCTGACCATCGTCATGAAGGGCGAGACCATCCCCGGCAATACGGCCTGGTGGGGCGCTCCCGCCAACCGCATCGGCTGACAAGCAAAGCATTTTCGAGCGAAGTGGACGCCGGTTCGCGTGAACTAGCCGGAAAATTTGACCCGGATCGCGGCGCTGCCTACAACGCCCGCGATCCAGTGAGAACACATGTCACATAATACATTTGGCCATCTATTCCGCGTCACGACTTTCGGCGAGAGCCACGGGCCGCTGATCGGCTGCGTCGTCGACGGCTGCCCGCCGCTGATCGAACTGGCCGAGGCCGACCTGCAGGGCTATCTCGACAAGCGCCGGCCCGGCCAGTCGCGGTTCACCACCCAGCGCCAGGAGCCCGATCAGGTCCGCATCTGTTCCGGCGTCATGACCGAGGAGGCTTCCGGCCGCCAGGTCACCACCGGCACGCCGATCGGCCTGATCATCGACAATGTCGACCAGCGCTCCAAGGATTACGGCGAGATTCGCCAGCAATATCGCCCCGGCCACGCCGATTTTGCCTATGACGCGAAATACGGCATTCGCGATTATCGCGGCGGCGGCCGCTCGTCGGCGCGCGAGACGGCGATGCGGGTCGCGGCCGGCGGCATTGCCCGCAAGGTCATTCCCGGCGTCACGGTGCGCGGCGCCCTCGTCCAGATGGGGCCGCACGGCATCGACCGGAATAACTGGGACTGGAACGAGGTCGACAAAAACCCGTTCTTCTGCCCCGATTCGAAGGCCGCCGCGCTGTGGGAGGACTATCTCGACGGCGTACGCAAGGCGGGCTCGTCCTGCGGCGCGGTCATCGAGGTCGTCGCCGAGGGCGTACCGCCCGGCTGGGGCGCGCCGATCTACGGCAAGCTCGACGCGGAAATCGCCTCGGCCTTCATGTCGATCAACGCCGTCAAGGGCGTCGAGATCGGTGAGGGCATGGCGGCAGCCGCCTTGTCGGGCGAAGAAAACGCCGATGAGATGCGCGCCGGCAATACCGGCCTGCCGCACTTCCTCTCCAATCATGCCGGCGGCATTCTCGGCGGCGTCTCCACCGGCCAGCCGGTGGTGGCGCGCTTCGCCGTCAAGCCGACATCCTCCATTCTGACCCATCGCCGCTCGGTCGATCGCTTCGGCGCCGAGGTCGAGATCCGCACCAAGGGCCGTCATGATCCCTGCGTCGGCATCCGCGGCGTGCCCGTCGGCGAAGCCATGATGGCCATCGTCCTGGCGGATGCGTTTCTGCGGCACCGGGCGCAGACCGGCGCGCCGGATGCCCGCTGGCCGTTTCCGCGTTCATAGCTCCTCAAAGGAGTAGCCATGTTCGACAAATATCTCTTCGCCCTTGGACGCGGCGTCCGCAGCGTCAAGAAGGCGCTGGACGATGGAACAGAGAAGGATGCCGGCCCGCGCGATGTCACGCCGCAGAGCGCTGACGTTGCAGCGCCGGGGCATACGCCGACGCCTCCCAACGACTTTGCCGCCAATGACGTTGCTGGTTCTGCGCCGGCCCGCACACCGCTGCGTCTTGCCGATCGGCCGCTGATCATGGGCATCGTCAACGTGACGCCGGATTCCTTTTCCGATGGCGGCCGCTACCTCGATCCTGCCATCGCCATCGCCCATGGCGAGAAGCTGGCAAGCGATGGCGCCGATATTCTCGATATCGGCGGCGAATCCACCCGTCCCGGCGCCGCCGCCGTCAGCATCGAGGATGAAATGGCGCGGGTGACGCCGGTCATCCGTGCGCTGTCCGCGCAGACCAGGCTGCCCATTTCCATCGACACCATGAAGGCGAAGGTCGCAGCGTCCGCCATCGCCGCCGGTGCGAGAATCGTCAACGATGTCTGGGGCTTTCAGTTCGATCCCGATATCGCGCGGGTCAGCGCCGACGCCAATGTCCATTGTGTGCTGATGCACAATCGCCTTCAGGACGATCCGGGCGTCGATATGTTCGCCGAGGTGAAGGATTTCCTGTCGCGCTCCATCGACATCGCGCTGAAGGCCGGCGTCGCCAGTGATCGCATCCTCGTCGATCCTGGCATCGGCTTCGGCAAGACGCACCCGCAGAGCTTTGAACTGATCCGGCGATTGGCCGAATTGAAAGCGGCGCTCGGCTATCCGCTTCTGCTCGGCGTCTCGCGCAAGCGGCTGATCGGCCAGGCGACGACGCGCACGATCGCGGCGGAACGGGTGATCGGCTCGGTCTCGGCCGCTGTGTTCGGCGCCTGCAACGGCGCCGACATCGTCCGCGTCCACGACGTCGCCGAACATGCCGAAGCCTTCGGCGTGCTCAATGCAATCCGCAATCCGCAAACAGGACGGCCCCGATGAAACTGATGAGCAAGGTGACCGTCGAGCAGTTGGAAATGCACGCCTATCATGGCTGGTACGCCCATGAGAAGGAATTCGGCCAGCCGTTCATGATCGACATAGAACTCGACGTCGACATCGGCCGCGAGGCGGCAAGCGACCAGTTGCACGATGCGCTCGACTACGTCGCCATCGTCCGCTGCGTCCGCAAACGCTTCGTCGATGCCCGTTACAAGCTGGTGGAAGCCGCCGCCGCCGCGCTGGCACAGGGCCTGCTGAGCGAATTCCCGCGGGTCGAGGCCCTGCACCTGCGCATCCGCAAGCTCAAGCCGCCGATCCCCGAACGCATCGGCGCGGTCGGCGTCGATCTGCGCATGACGCGGGCCGATCTGCCGCCGGCGTGACGGGAGCATTTTCAAGCGAAGTGGAGGCCGGTTCGCGTGAAGAAAATGCGTTTACTTAAAGATATGGCAGTGCGCGCGGCCCTGTCGCTCGGAGGCAATACCGGCGATGTGCCGCAAGCCTTCATCAAGGCGCTTGCGGCGCTCGAGGTTGGCGGCGCGAAAGTTGCCGCCTGTTCGTCGGTCTGGCGCACGCCACCGTGGGGCAAGCTCGACCAGCCGGATTTCTTCAACATTGCTGTTTTCATAGAGACCGGGCTGTCACCACGGGCGCTACTCGGTCTCTGCCTCGCCATCGAGAAAAGCGCCGGCCGCGTCCGCGCCGAGCGCTACGGCCCGCGCACCCTCGACATCGACATCCTGACCTATGGCGATGAGGTGATCGACGAACCGGGATTGACCATTCCGCATCCGCGCATGCTGGAGCGCGCCTTCGTGCTCGTGCCGCTGAACGAGATCGCGCCGGAGATGCAGGTGGGGGATGCAACTGTAGGCGAGGCGGTAAAGAGCCTTGATATAACCGGGCTCAAGATAGACGTGACGGCCACCGCCCTCATCGGAGCGTAGCCAGATACCGGCTGAAAATCCTCTCGGCGTCCTCGCGCGAAACGGCGGTTAACTGGTTGACGATCCTCCTCGGCACCTGGAAGTGCTGATAGTCGTTCAACCTCCAGACACCGCCCCATTCGGTGAAGCCATACCTGCGAAAGATCGGCCGGACTCTCTCGGCCATGCCCGGCACGGCGCGTGTGCGATCGAGGAACGCCCGGCCGCTGGGCGGGCTGACGATGCGTTGTCCGTTGACCATCTCGAACGCAGGGTTCTGAATGGGGTTCAGATCGATCGCCGCGCCGTAGGCATGCGTCGAGACCGAAGCCGTTCCCGCGACGGTGCGGTCATTGAAGGCCGACGTATTGTTCGCCGCGATCGACGCATCGTCATCGCCGTTGAACTCGTTCATCAGCCTCACGCTTTCGATGGGAAAGCGCTGCCGCAGAAGCTCGGCGAAGATATTCGCCACCGGTTCCGCAAGAACATCCAGGACGCAGATATATCCTTGCCGCACTGTGCCGCTGAAATCGACGTAGGACACGCGGACGATGGCCAGCCGGTCGCAGCCGACGGTGGGCCTCGAACTGAGGACGCGCCGTTGCACCATGTCCGCGCAGGCGGCGGGAGAAAGCGCGCTGATGGCATTACTTGATGCAGCGTGTGCCAGCCCGGACAGCAGGCAGCTCACCGAAACTGCGAAGAAGATCGGGAGGCTTCTCGTCACTCTCAGGGCCTCGCCTGCAACATGGTCTCGCGCGTTTCTCCGCAGGCCGGCTTCGTCAAGCCGAGATGGTCGCGCAACATGGAGCCGGAGTAGGCCGTGCGGTAAAGTCCGCGCCGCTGCAGTTCGGGCACAACCTCATCGACGAAGTCATCGAAAGCGCCGGGGAAATAGGGCGGCATGATGTTGAAGCCGTCCGCGGCCTTCTCGACGAACCATTTCTCCAGCGTGTCCGCGATGGTGCTTGCCGAACCGGTGAGAACCCAATGCCCGCGCGCGGCCGCCGTCAGATTGTAGAGATCGCGCAGGCTCATGTTGTCGCGCCGCGCCTTGGCCAGCATGGTGCGGGCGAAACCGTGCGACGTGTCGGGCAGGGGCAGATCGGGGATCGGCCCGTCGAGCGGATATTTGGAGATGTCGGTCCCGAGCCGGCCGGACAGCATGGCCAATCCTTCCGTCGAGTCCACATAGCTCTGCAGCCAGGATCTCGCGCGCATGCGCGTCCGTGCGCCCGACGATCGGCATGACGCCGGGCAGGACGGTAACCTCGTCCGGATTGCGCCCGAAGCGCCGCACGCGCTCTTTCATGCCCGCATAGGCTTGCTGCGCTTCTTCGAAATCCTGCACGACGGAGAAGACGACATCGGCCGTGCGCGCCGCGAGATCCTGCCCACGATTTGAGCCGCCTGCCTGTAGAATGATCGGCTGGCCCTGCGGACTGCGTCCGCCGTTCAGCGGGCCACGCACGGAGAAGAATTCGCCTTCGTGGTTGAGCGTGCGCACCTTTGCAGCATCGACAAAGCGTCCGGTTGTTCTGTCCGCGACAATGGCGTCATCGTCCCAGCAATCCCAGAGATCCCGGACGACTTCGATGAATTCTTCCGCCCTCGCGTAGCGTTGCTCGTGATCGGGATGCTTGCGGCCGAAATTTCCGCCCGAAGCGGAAGACGCGGTGGTCACGGCGTTCCATGCGGCACGGCCGTTGCTTATGTGATCGAGTGAAGAGAACACACGCGCCACCGTGAAGGGATCGCTGTATGTCGTCGACATCGTCGCGCCAAGGCCGACGTGTTTCGTTGTCATCGCGATGGCGGCGAGCATGGTCAACGGCTCGAGCCTCACCGTGTACGACGGATGGGTGCCGAGATTTGCGGCAAGCCCGTCGCCGACGAAGAGAAGGTCGAAAAGGCCACGCTCGGCAATCGCAGCGATACGCTGAACGACGGCCATGTCCTGAAAGCTGCCGTCGGCGCCGGGATAACGCCATCCGGCGGTGTGATTTCCCGTGCCCAGCACGAAGACACCCAGGTGCAGCATTCGATTCATGATGATCCTCACGCGCGAAGATGCGATCATCGCATGAGATTGAACGTTGGCAAGCTCAAGTCAGTGGCATCGTGCTCTTATCTTGACAAGCACTCCTGCTGCGGTCACTTTATTTGTGAAAGACATATGAAAGCGTGCACATGCGCGCTTCTGTGCGATTTCCCTGCTCCGGAGACACAGACAATATGCGCGTGGGACAACTGCTCCTGACACTGTTCCTGGCCGGAACGATCATCGGATCATCCGCTCGCGCGGCTGACTATCAGCGCAACGAAATCCTGAACTGGGGCGAAGGCGCGGCCGACACGCTCGATCCACACACCACGCGCTCGACCACCGACGTCACCGCGAAGATCAATCTCTACGACACGCTCTACCGTTACGAGGGGCTCGACGTTGTTCCCTCCATCGCCACAGGCCATACGGTTTCGGACGACGGGCTGACATGGACTTTCACGCTCCGCAAAGGCGTCAAGTTTCACAGCGGCAGTGAGCTGACGGCGGATGATGTCGTCTACAGCTTCCGTCGTCTGATCGGCATGAAGCAGGCCCCGGCCGCGCCCTTCTGGCCGATCCTGAAGAGTGAGAATATCAGTGCACCTGATGCATCGACGGTGCGCATGGTGCTCGACCGTCCCTATGCGCCGTTCCTGGCGGCGATCCCTCTGGTCGGCATCGTCGACAAGAAGCTTGTTGAAGCACACGCGTCAGGGGGTGACTGGGCGGCGGCCTGGGTCGCGGCCAATGATGCGGGGTCTGGCCCCTATCGCGCCGAGCCTGACGGCTTCCGCCCTTCGCAGGTCTCGAAACTCACATGGTTCCCCGACTACTTCCTGCCGTTCCCCGCGCATCCGATCAAGCAGGTCAACATTACCACCATCAAGGAGGCGACGACCCTGGCGCTGGCTCTGTTGAAGGGCGAGGTCGATGCCACCGACACGCGCATTGCAGCGGAGTCCGTCAACAGGATCCGCAAGGGCGAGAACGTCAAGGTCAGCGCCGACGAGAGCATGCGCACCTTCGTCCTGACGATGAACAATGCGCGGCCGCCGTTCAACAACATCCACTTCCGCAAGGCGATCAGTTACGCCTTCGATTATGACGGCTTCATCAACAAGCTGCGCGAAGGCACGGTCGTCCGCAATCCGGGCCCCATCCCGCAGAATCTCTGGGGCAATCCGAAGGACCTCGTTCCCTACAAATATGATATCGCCAAAGCCAAGGCGGAACTGGAGCTGGCGCGCAAGGATGGCGTCGATTTCTCGCGTCCGCTGACGGTCTATGGCTTCACCAACACGCGCGACACCTATCTGTCGATGCAGCTTCTGCAAAGCAATCTGAGGGCGCTCGGCTTGAAGGTCGAGATCAAGGACACGTTCTTCCCGAACCTGGCGTCCATGGCCGCCAATCAGCAGACCGCCCCGGACATGTGGTTCCATTGGGTCAGCGCCTTCTTCATCGATCCGTCGAACTGGATCGGCGAAATGTACGATTCGCAGTTCCACGGCACCTGGAAGGGCTCCGCTTTCTACAAGAACGACAAGGTGGATTCGCTCCTGCGTCAGGCCATCGTGCTCAACGACAAGGAGAAGCGCCGGGCGTTGTATGAGGAGGCGAGCCGGCTGATCGTCGCGGATGCGCCGGCGCTGTGGATCTACAATGCCATCGAATATCGCGGTCTGAACAAGCGGGTTGAGGGCTACAAATTCTCACCGGTCGGCAGCGGTGCGGATTTCCGCCTCATGAGCCTGTCGCAGTAGGAGGCGGGGCGACGCAAGGGAGCGGTTGAGAGCGAGGTATACGTGTTTCTTTTCATTGTCAGGCGGCTCCTGCTCGCGATTCCGGCTCTCTTCGGACTGGTGCTGCTGACCTTCATCCTGATCCATGCGGTGCCGGGAGACCCGGCCGCCGTCCTCGCCGGCGATCAGGCGACGCCGCAGCAGATCCAGGCCCTGCGCGAGCATTACGGTTTCGACCGGCCGATCCTGGAGCAGTTCTTCCGCTATGTGTCGCAGCTCGCCAGCGGCTCGCTCGGCATCAGCTATATGACCCAGCGCCAGATCAGCACCGAGATTATCGAGCGCATGCCGGCGACCTTCGAGCTGACCCTCTTCGCTATGACGCTCGCCACCATGATCGGCATTCCGCTTGGCGTCATCTCGGCCTATTTCCACAACCGCTGGCTCGATCACCTGCTGCGCATCGTCTCCATCGGTGGCCTGGCTGTGGCCTCGTTCTGGCTGGCCATCATGCTGCAGTTCACCTTCAGCATGGAGCTCGATCTGCTGCCGGTGCACGGGCGGCTCTCTCAAGGATTGAACCCGCCACCTTTCGTGACCGGTATGATCGTCCTTGATTCATTGATCGCTGGCCGCTTCGATCTGTTTCGCGACGCCTTCGCGCATCTCATCCTGCCGGGCTTCGCCCTCGCCGTCGCGCCGCTCGCCACCATCATGCGCTTCACCCGCGCGGCGGTGCTGTCGACCTTGCGCCGGGAATATGTCTTCTACGAACGGGCGGTCGGCTATCCGCGCCTCGTCCTGATGGGCAAATATGTGCTGCGCAACTCGCTCGTCACGCCGGTGACGCAGATCGGCCTGCTCCTTGGCGCCATTCTCGGCAGCGCCGTGGTGATCGAGGCCATCTTCGACTGGCCGGGCCTCGGCAGCTATGCCGTCCTGTCCATCGCGACGGCCGATTACCAGGCCACGCTCGCCGTCGTCCTCGTCGTCGGCTGCGTCTACGCGCTGATCAACATCCTGGTCGATCTCGTCCATGCGGCGGTGGACCCTCGCATCCTGGAGCAGCTCTGATGCACATCCTGCGTCTGTTCGCGCGCGACCGGGCGGCCCTGCTGGGCCTCATCATCATTCTGTTCGCCGTCCTCCTGACAATCATCGGCCCGTTCATCGTGCCTTATCCCGATGATGCATTCGAAGCCAATATCATGGCCCGGCTTGAGCCGCCGAGCTGGGAGCACTGGTTCGGCACCGACGATTTCGGGCGGGACATTCTTACGAGGGTCATTCTGGGAACCGGCAATGCCCTTGGCGTGGCGGTCGGTGTCGCTTCGGCGGCCATGTTCGTTGGCGTGCCGCTTGGTCTTCTCGCGGGCTATCACGGCGGGCGCTTCGGCGAAGCCGTCATGCGCGTCACCGATGTCTTTCTCGCTGTTCCGAGTCTCATTCTCGCCATCGCACTGGCGCAGCTCCTGCGCGCCGGCATCGGCGGCGCCATCCTTGCGCTCAGCCTGACCTACTGGCCGCACTTCTGCCGCAACGTCTATTCGGAGACGCGCAGCGCCAAGACGGCGACCTTCGTCGAAGCGCTGGAGTCCATGGGCGCCAGCAGCTCGCGCATCGTCTTCATGCACATCCTGCCGAACATCGCCTCGCCGATCATCGTGCGCGTCACCGTCGGCCTCGGCTACATCATCATGACAGCGGCGGTGCTCGGCTTCCTCGGCATCGGCGTGCCGCCGCCGACGCCCGACTGGGGCGCGGCCATCGCCAACAGCCGGCAGCACCTGCCGGAAGCCTGGTGGCTGGTCAGCTTCCCTGGCCTTGCGATTTTCCTGGCCGTGCTCGGCTTCAATCTGCTGGGCGACGGCCTGCGCGACATCATCGATCCACGCTTGAGGCGCGCCAGATGAGCTCACCGGATCCCCTGCTGCGCATTGCGCAGTTCGCCCTTGCCTTCCGCACCGAAGCCGGGCTGTCCACCGTGCTCGACGGTGTCGATCTCGAGGTCGCGCGCGGCGAGATCCTCGGCCTCGTCGGCGAGAGCGGCTGCGGGAAATCGACGCTCGTGCGCGCCATTCTCGGCCTCATGCCGCAAGGCGCGCGCGTGCTCGGCGGGCGCATCGAATTCGGCGGGCAGAACCTGCTCGATCTCGATGAGGCAATCCTCAGCCGCGACATCCGCGCCGGGCGTATCGGTTTCATTCCGCAGGACCCGTTCCAGTCCTTCAACCCGCTCTTCCGCGTCGGCTCGCAGATGCTGGAGATCATGCGCTGGCATGCGCCGCCGGAGATCGGCCGTTCGCGCTCCGCTCATCGCGCCCGTCTTCTCGAACTGATGGAAAGAGTGCGCATTCCCGCACCGGACGCGGCGCTGAAGCGCTTCCCGCATGAATTCAGCGGCGGCCAGTTGCAGCGGTTGATGATCACGGCGGCGATCGCCTGCAAACCCGATCTCGTGCTCGCCGACGAGCCGACCTCCGCGCTCGACGTGACGACGCAGCAGCAGATCCTCGCACTGCTGGAAGAACTGGCGCGCGAGATGAACACGGCCGTCATTCTCGTCACCCACGATCTGGGGCTCGTCGCGCAATATTGCGATCGGGTCAGCGTCATGTATGCCGGCCAGACGGTCGAGAGCTTCCCGCACGAGCGCATGCTCGAAGGCGTGCGCCATCCCTATACGCGCATGCTGCTCGACTGCCATCCCGACCGGGCCGGCGCGCTGAAGGGCATTCTGGGCATCGTGCCGGGCATCGCCCGCATGCCCCCGGGCTGCCGCTTCGGCCCCCGCTGTCCCGCCCTGCTTCCCATCTGCGGCACGCGACGTCCGGAACCGGAGATGCTCGAAGCCGGTCATTCCGTCCAGTGCTGGGCTGTCAGCGGCTCCGTTGTCTCGAAGGTGCCCGCCGATGTCTGACGTCATCCTCGAGGCACGCAATCTCACGACCATTCTCGGTGGCAAGGCTGGGTTTCTCCAGCGTGCGCGTCCGCAGACCCGCGCCGTC
>Ga0180219_1000734_pt1 | contig 24147 bp, 23 predicted proteins | sample eDN3rd30CBELigMG_FD_151338 | JGI IMG/M metagenome (GOLD analysis project Ga0180219, IMG submission 151338) | Enriched Miracle-Growth compost microbial communities from Emeryville, California, USA - eDNA 3rd pass 30_C BE-Lig MG (version 2)... ... | reverse complement strand
CTGGGCGCACCACATGTACGCCACGGGCGCCGTGCTGCTGCCGTTCTTCGCCATCATGACGATGCTGATCGCCGTCCCGACGGGCGTGAAGATCTTCAATTGGATCGGCACGATGTGGCGAGGGTCGATCACGTTCGAGACCCCCATCACGTTTGCGCTGGGCTTCCTCGTGACGTTCGTGTTCGGTGGCCTGACGGGTGTGATCCTGGCTTCGCCACCGCTCGACTTCCATATCCACGATTCGTACTTCGTCGTCGCGCACTTCCACTACGTCGTGTTCGGCACGGTCGTGTTCGCGATGTTCGCCGGCTTCTACTTCTGGTGGCCGAAGTGGACCGGCCGGATGCTCAACGAGCGTCTCGGCTACGTGCACTTCTGGATGCTGTTCATCGGCTTCCACATGACCTTCCTCATCCACCACTGGCTGGGTGTCGACGGCATGCCTCGCCGCTACGCGGACTATGCAAACGAAGACCTGTTCACCTGGCAGAATCAGTTCTCGACCATCGGTGCGATGCTGCTCGGCGCGTCGATGATCCCGTTCCTCTTCAATGTCTGGATCACTGCGCGCAAGGCGCCGATGGTCACGGTGAACGACCCGTGGGGCTATGGCGGCTCGCTCGAGTGGGCGACCAGCTGCCCGCCGCCGCGCCACAACTTCACGTCGATTCCGCGCATCCGCAGCGAGCGTCCCGCGTTCGACCTGAACCACCCCGAGGCCGATGTGCCGGTCGGCGTCGGTCCCGCGAAGGACGCGCCTGATGCGCCCACGGTCGATGCTTCGGACGGAGAGGTCAAGTAGCGCGGGGTACCGTGGCACCATGACCACGCGGCTGCTGCTCGTCTCCGACACGCACATCCCCGGCCGCGCGAAGACCCTGCCACGCGTCGTGCGGGAAGCGGCGGATGCCGCCGACATCATCGTGCACGCCGGCGACTGGGTCGCGGCCTCCGTGCTCGACGTCCTGCTCGAGCACGGGCGCACGATCGGCGTATGGGGAAACAACGACGGCGCTGATCTGAGAGCCCGCCTTCCCGAGATCGCTCGCGAGCGGGTGGAGGACCTTGAACTCGCGGTGATCCACGAGACGGGCGACGCACGCACCCGCGAACGGAGGATGGACGCCGCCTTCTCCGGTACCGACCTGCTCGTCTTCGGCCACAGCCATATCCCGTGGGACACGACGACCCCCGCAGGACTGCGGCTGCTGAATCCCGGCTCGCCGACCGACCGGCGTCGTCAGCCGCACCACACGTACATGACCGCCGTCATCGACGGCACTGAGCTGCACGACGTGATGCTCCACACGATCTGAGGCTGGTCCCCATCGCGTCCCGGCCCGGCCTGCGGCGTCCGGGGCATCCCAGATACCGAGAACCCCTCGCCTCCGGAAGGAAGCGAGGGGCTCTCGACGTATGCCGTGGCTCAGACGCCGAAGTACAGCTCGTACTCGAAGGGGTGAGGACGGGCCGCGAGCGGCTGGATCTCGTTCTCGATCTTGTACTCGATCCAGGTCTCGATCAGCTCTTCCGTGAACACACCGCCGGCGAGCAGGAACTCGTGGTCGGCGCGGAGCGCCTCGAGCGAGTCGAGCAGCGAGTTCGGCACCTGCGGGATGTTCTTGGCCTCTTCCGGCGGGAGCTCGTAGAGGTCCTTGTCGACCGGCTCGTGCGGCTCGATGCGGTTCTTGATGCCGTCCAGGCCCGCCATCATCTGAGCGGCGAAAGCGAGGTACGGGTTTCCCGACGCGTCCGGCGCGCGGAACTCGATGCGCTTGGCCTTCGGGTTCGAGCCCGTGATCGGGATGCGGATCGCCGCCGAACGGTTGCCTGCCGAGTACACCAGGTTGACCGGAGCCTCGTAGCCCTTCACCAGGCGGTGGTAACTGTTCAGGGTCGGGTTGGTGAACGCGAGGACGGCCGGCGCGTGGGCCAGCAGACCGCCGATGTACCAGCGGGCGATGTCCGACAGTCCGCCGTAGCCCTTCTCGTCGTAGAACAGCGGCTGGCCATTGAGCCACAGCGACTGGTGCGTGTGCATGCCAGAGCCGTTGTCGCCGAACAGCGGCTTGGGCATGAAGGTCGCGACCTTGCCCCACTCGAGCGCCGTGTTCTTGACGATGTACTTGAACTTCAGGATGTCGTCGGCCGCCTGCACCATCGTGTTGAAGCGGTAGTTGATCTCCGCCTGGCCACCGGTGCCGACCTCGTGGTGGGCGCGCTCGAGGTGGAGGCCCGCGTCGATGAGCTTCAGCGAGATGTCGTCGCGAAGGTCGGCCTGCTTGTCGACGGGGGAGACGGGGAAGTAGCCGCCCTTATAAGGCGTCTTGTTCGCCAGGTTGCCGCCCTCCTCCTTGCGGCCGGTGTTCCAGGCGCCCTCTTCCGAGTCGACCTTGTAGAAGCTGGAGTTCTGCTTCACTTCGTAACGAACGTCGTCGAAGATGTAGAACTCGGCCTCGGGTGCGAAGAACGCGGTGTCGGCGATGCCGGTCGAGGCGAGGTACTTCTCAGCCTTCTTCGCGACCTGACGCGGGTCCTTCGCGTAGATCTCGCCGTTGCGCGGGTTGTAGATGTCGAAGACCATGATCAGGGTCTTCGCCTCGCGGAACGGGTCGATGTAGGCGGTGGAGACATCCGGGATCAGCTGCATGTCCGACTCGTGGATGTTGGCGAATCCACGGATCGACGAGCCGTCGAACAGCTGGCCGACGGTGAAGAAGTCCTCGTCGACGGTCGAAGCAGGGATGTTGAAGTGCTGCTGCACACCGGGAAGGTCCGTGAAACGGATGTCGAGGAACTTGACGTCCTCGTCCTTGATGTACTTCAGCACCTCGGATGAATCTTTGAACATGGAGTCTCCAAGATCGGGTGAGGAAGCCGCCTGAACCCGTCAGGCTGGTTACGAACCTACAGAGGGCGGGTTGCCCGGCAGTATCTCCCGTGTTTCGGGAATGTTACGTGGTCGCGGATAGCCTGGTGGGGTGACAGAAGTCAGCGAGAACACATACCCCGGCGAGCGTCTGGGGCTCCCCGAATCCGGGCCCGGCAGCATCGCGCGGCCAGGGCGTCGCATCGCCGCCCTGTTCATCGACTATCTGACTTCGTCGCTCATCGCCACCGCGTTCCTCGGATACGACCAGTTCGCGCTCCCGTCCGACGCGGGAATCACGATGTTCGCGCCCATGACGGTGTTCGCCGTGCTGAATGTGCTCTTCCTGCCGACGATCGGCGGGACGCCCGGTCACCGCATCATGGGGCTGCGGATACAGCTCGTGCACGGCGGATGGGTCGGGCTGTGGCGCCCGATCGTGCGCACGCTGCTGCTGCTCGTTGTGATCCCCGCGGCAGTCTGGGACACCGACCAGCGTGGACTCCACGACAAGGCCGCCGGCACCGTCCTGCTTCGCGCCTGAGCGCACGAGCGCTCAGCGGGGTCGCGGCGCGCGGACCTTGGTGGGATCGATGCCCTTCGGGATCGGCAGAGACGTCACCGACTGCGAGACCGAGTCGACGCGCTTGATGACGGCAGCCATCGTCGCGCGGTCGATCTTCTTGGGGAAGGCCTTGATGGTCGATGCGAGCTTGGCGATCGGCACGTCGCCTTCACCGTGGCCGACGTGGAGGACATTGACCGGAACCCCGGAGGCGACGCGCTGCACCTTGACCCGCTCATCGTTGATGAGACGCGTGAGGCGGCCGGGCGCACCCTCGCCGACGATGACGACGCCACCGCGACCGATCACGCGGTAGACGGCGTCCTGCGTCTTCGGGTTCACGCCCACGGGCATGTCCGACGCGACCCAGTGGCGGCCCAGTGCCGTCGACAGAACGTGCCCGGTCGCTCCCGGGACGCCGTCGATCTTCTTGTACATCGCCCGCGTCGACACGCGGGTGAGCGTGATCATCGCGGCGAGAATGCCGAACATCAGCCCTGTGACGCCCCACAGGATGACGCTCCAGATCGCCGCCGGCGGGATCAGGAACCCGACGACGACACCCAGCACCACACCCAGCACGACGATGCCGATCAGGACCCACGGAGTCCACGGGTAGATCTCTTTCGTGAAGGTGATCAGCGAGCCGATCTGACGGAAGAAACCGGGGCGCTTCTCGGAAGCAGAACTGCGGGATGCCATAGCGACCAGCCTACCTTTGCGACGGTGCGTTCTTCACAGTCGTGGCCCCGGGGTCACGATTCCACATCGGCGGCTCGGCGCGCGCGCTCCGGCCGACGCGGGGCGAGGATCGACGGATGCCGGACAGCCCTCGACCTGCATCGCTGAGACGCCTCTCGGAACTCGACGCGCCGCTTCCCGGCCTGCTGATGGCAGGCGACCCGCCGTCTGTCTGGACAGACGGCGGGTGGTGGGAGGGCGCTCCGGCATGGTGTGCGCGGCCTGAAGGGCACATCCTGGCGCCGATCGATGCCGGGTTCGATGAGAACGGCTGCGGCGTGATCGTGCCGTACTGTCCGGACCGGCTGCGGCTCGTGCTCGCGCGGCGGCTGGAGCTGGCTGCGGGGGAGGCCGTGACCATCGCCGTCAGTCTGCTGCGGGGCACCGCGGAGGCCGACGAACTCGGCGTCGAGTGCGGCGCGTGGTGGGTCACCGCCGATGGGCGTCCGGTGTGCGCCACCGGGGGAACGGGTCGCGTGCGCGAGGAGGCGGTGGAGCTCTTCGAGGAGCTGACGGCCAAGGCCCCTCCGGCACTTCGGCCGGCGCTTTCGGATGCGTCCGAGATCGTCGCCGAACCGCGCCGCCTCCAACTCGACAGCCTGGCGGCCGAGGACGCGCTGTTCGCTCGAGCCGACCCGCTTCCACTTTCGACGGCGCACGTTCCCGTCCGTGCGCGTGCGCTGGCGCCTTCACGCACCCCCGATGAGGCGAAGGCTGACGCTGACGTGCCCTCGCCGGTATACGACTTCCTGCGTCGGCACGTCGACGCCGTCTGGGCGGAACGCGTCGACGCTGTCTGGCGTGACCTCGCGAAGCGGCTCCCGCGTCGCGACGGAAGCCGTCGAGACCCTGCGACGCGATCGAGCGACGCGACACGCGACAGGCACGACGGTGCTGACAGGCAGAAGTCGGCCAGGCGTCGCGCGCCACTCGTGCTGGGATGCGGAGTCGGCGCCACGCTGTTGGCGCTCGGGCTCGCCCTGCCGAAGTCTGCGGACGAGCAGGAGGTCGGCCCGACTGCGGCGGCATCGGACCCCAGAGAGGCCACGCCGATGCCATCTCCGACGCCCGATGCCGGCACACTGTCGTCCGCGGACGCCTCCGAGGCGGACGACGACGATCTCGCGACGCAAGGCGAACGTCTGATCAAGCGGCTGGCTGCGTGCGCGTCAGCGGGATGCGGAGACGACGTCCTTGAGGATCCCTCCCGCAGCTTCCCGCGAGGTCCCGCGACGTCTTCAGCGCTGACTCCTGTGGTCCGCGTGCTCGATGACTACGGCGGTGTCGCGGCGCTGAGGGTCTCCGCAGGCGGCGTCCACCAAGTCGTCGTGGTCGTGCGCAACGAAGACAGATGGCTGGTCCGCGACGTGTATGACGTCGCGGACCAGCCACAGTGAGTCGGCCCGATGACCGGTCGTCAGATGCCGAGCTGCCCCTCGAAGTCCGCGGCCTCGAGACGCGCCTTGACAGCCGCCAGGAAGCGGGCGGCGTCGGCGCCGTCGATGGTGCGGTGGTCGTACGAGAGCGCGAGGTACACGTACGAGCGGACCGCGATCGCGTCCTTTCCGTCGATCGAGACGATGCCGGGTCGCTTGATGACGACGCCGGTGCCGAGGATCGCCGACTGCGGGAGGAACACGACCGGAGTGTCGAACAGGGCGCCACGGGATCCGGTGTTCGTCAGCGTGAACGTGCCGCCGGCGAGCTCGTCGGGCTTCAGCTTGTTCTCGCGGGTGCGAGCAGCGAGGTCGGCGATCTCGTGGGCGATCTGCGCGATGTTCTTCGAACCGGCGTCACGCAGGACAGGAGTGAGCAGGCCACGCTCGGTGTCCACCGCGATCGAGATGTTCTCCGACGCGGGGTACACGATGTCCGTGCCGTCGACCGTCGCGTTGATGATCGGGTAAGCCTGCAGCGCCTCCGCTGCGGCCAGAGCGAAGAACGGCAGGAACGAGAGCTTGTCGCCCGTCTTCTCCTGGAAGGTGCCCTTCACCTGGTCGCGGTAGTTCGCGAGCTTCGTGACATCGACCTCGACGACCGTCGTGAGCTGCGCCGTCTGCTGCATCGACGCCACCGCCCGCTCGGCGAGGACCTTGCGCAGGCGCGACATGGGCTGCGTCGTGCCGCGCAGCGGCGAGACCTCGAGCGCCGGCGATGCCGGAGCAGCGGGAGCGGCAGCCGGAGCGGCCGATGCGGCCTCAGCGGCCTTCAGAACGTCTTCCTTGCGGATGCGTCCACCGACGCCGGTCCCCTTCACCTTCGCCAGGTCGACACCCTGCTGCTGGGCGAGGCGGCGCACGAGCGGCGTGACGTAGGTCGGGCCATCGTCGTCGGACGACAGCGACGGCGCGGGGGCGGCCGGGGCAGAAGGAGCAGGGGCGGGCGCCTCAGCGGCCGGGGCGGGCGCCTCAGCGGCCGGGGCGGGCGCCTCAGCGGCCGGCGCGGGAGCAGGAGCTGCCTCAGCCGGCGCGTCGGCGGGAGCGGCCGTCTCGGCGGGAGCCGGTGCGGCCTCGGCAGCGGGAGCGGCCGCAGCGCCCGAGCCGATGCGCGCGAGCACCGAGCCGACCGCGACGGTCTCATCCTCGGAGACGACGATCTCCTGAAGCACACCGGCGACAGGCGAAGGGATCTCCGTGTCGACCTTGTCGGTCGAGATCTCGAGCAGCGGCTCGTCGACGGCGACGTTGTCGCCCACCTGCTTGAGCCAGCGGGTCACGGTGCCTTCGGTCACGCTTTCGCCGAGCTCGGGAAGGACGACGTCTTTCGCATCGCCCGACGCAGCCGGTGCAGACGCCTCGGCCGCAGGAGCCTCAGCGGCAGCGGAGGGAGCCTCAGCGGGCGCCGCAGGAGCCTCGGAGGCAGGAGCCTCGCCCTGAGCTGCGGGAGCCTCAGCGGCGGGAGTCTCAGCGGCGGGGGCCTCGGCCGGTGCAGAGGCGCCCGAGCCGTCGCCGATCTTCGCCAGCACGGCTCCGACCTCCACGGTCTCATCTTCCTGCACGAGGATCTCCTCGATCACGCCGCTCACGGGCGACGGGATCTCGGTGTCGACCTTGTCGGTCGAGATCTCGAGCAGGCCCTCGTCGGCCTGAACGGTGTCACCTACCTGCTTGAGCCAGCGGGTCACCGTACCCTCGGTGACGCTCTCTCCGAGCGCGGGGAGGACCACGGATGTGCTCATGGGTGTGTCTCCTTCAGACTTCGATTGCTTGTCTAGCTTAGTGACCCGAGGGGCGGGCCGTCAGATGGCGTGGAGCGGCTTGCCGGCGAGCGCGAGGAAGGCTTCGCCGAGTGCCTCGCTCTGCGTGGGGTGCGCGTGAATCAGGGGGGCGAGGTCTTCGGGATGGGCTTCCCATCCCACAGCGAGCTGGCCTTCTGTGATCAGCTCTCCGACCCTATCGCCGATCAGGTGCACGCCCACGACGGGCCCGTCGGCGATCCGCACGACCTTGACGAGGCCGCCGGTGCCGATGATCTCGCTCTTGCCGTTGCCCGCGAGGTTGTACTCGTATGCAGTGACCTTGTCGCCGTGGGCGTCGCGTGCCTGCGCTTCGGTGAGCCCGACGGATGCGACCTCCGGGCTCGAGTACGTGACCCGCGGGATCGTCGACTCGGGCACCGGGACAGGGGAGAGGCCCGCGATCTGCTCGGCCGCGAAGATGCCCTGCTGGAAGCCGCGGTGCGCCAGCTGCAGGCCGGGGACGATGTCACCGACGGCCCACACGTGGGGGACGCTCGTCTGCAGCCGCTCGTCGACCGTCACGAAGCCGCGCTCCACGTTCACGCCCGCTTCCTCGTAGCCGAGGCCGCCAGTGGCAGGGCCGCGCCCGACGGCGACGAGCAGATAGTCGGCGGTGAGGCTCGAGCCGTCTTCGAGCTCGACCGTCACCTCACTGTCGGTCTGCGTCGCGGAGGCGAACCTCACGCCCAGACGCGCCGCGATGCCGCGCTTGCGGAACGCGCGCTCGAGCCCCTTGCTCAGCGCGATGTCCTCATTGGGGACGAGGTGGTCGAGTGCCTCGACGATCGTGACCTCGGCCCCGAACGAGCGCCATACGCTCGCGAACTCGACGCCGATCACACCGCCGCCGAGGATGATGACGCGACCGGGGACCTCATCGAGGGCCAGTGCCTCCTCGCTCGTGAGGATGCGGCCGCCGGCTTCCAGTCCGGGCAGCAGCCGACTGTACGATCCCGTCGCCAGAATGACATCGGCGCCGCGGTACACGTCGTCACCGACAGCCACGCTGCGATCAGGCAGGAGACGTCCTTCCCCGGAGACGACCGTGATGCCGCGAGCCTTCACGAGTCCTTCGAGACCCTTGTACTTCTTGGCGACGATGCCCTCGCGGTAGGCCCTCACTCCAGCGACGTCGATCCCGCTGAAAGTCGCCGTGACGCCGACGGACGCGGCATCCTTCACATGCTCAGCGACCTCGGCCGCGTGGAGCAGCGCCTTCGTCGGGATGCAGCCTCGATGGAGGCATGTGCCGCCGACCTTGTCCTTCTCGATCAGGATGACCGACTTGCCCAGCTCCGCAGCCCGCAGAGCGGCGGCGTAGCCGCCGCTCCCGCCGCCCAGAATGACGATGTCCGACGTGTGCTCTGTCATGCCTCATCTCCTGTGATGAATTCGATCAACGAGCGCACGATTGCGCCGGTCGGTCCCTTGTCGGCGGCACCATAAGCCGCCTTGGTCGAACCTGAGCCGGCGATGTCCAAATGCACCCACGGGATCCGGGGAGCGTCGGCATCGTCGGAGACTCTCCCGACGAAACGGCGCAGGAACAGTCCCGCGAAGAGCGCACCGCCCGCGGGGTCGCCGATCTTCGCGTTCTGCAGGTCTGCGATGGGGGAGTCGAGCTCGTCTTCCATGTGATCAGGCAGAGGCATGTGCCAGGCGAGCTCGCCCGCGCGCTGCGATGCCGCGAGGAACGCTGCGACCGTCTCGTCGTCGCCCATCACTCCCGTGTGGCGGGTGCCGAGCGCCACGGTGATGGCGCCCGTGAGAGTCGCGACGTCGACGATCACGTCGGGCTTCAGACGACTCGCGGCCGCGATGCCGTCGGCGAGCACGAGTCGGCCCTCGGCGTCGGTGTTGAGCACCTCGACCGTCGTTCCGTCGAGTGTGCGCACGACGTCGCCCGGGCGGGTTGCGCTGCCCGAGGGCATGTTGTCCGCGATGCACAGGTAGCCGCTCACCCGCACGGGGAGTGCAAGCTCGGCCGCAGCGCGCACGACGGCGAGCGCGACGGCGGCTCCGCACATGTCGTACTTCATGCCGACCATGCCTGCGGCGGGCTTCAGGGAGAGTCCGCCCGTGTCGAATGTGATCCCCTTGCCGACGAGGGCGACGTGACGGGTCGCGCCCGCAGGGGAGTAGTCAAGACGCACGAACCGAGGCGGCCGAGCGGATCCCTGCCCGACGCCGAGGATGCCGCCGAACCCCTGCTCGGCGAGCTCCAGCTCGTCGAGCACCTCGACCTCGACGGGAAGTCCCTCGACTGAGGTGACTGCCTTGTCGGCGAACTCCTGCGGGCCGAGCCACTGAGCGGGCGTGTTCACCAGGTCTTTCACGAGCGCGACAGCCGAGCCGACGGCCGCGACGGCGTCGGCGACCTGGCCTGACGGCTCGGTCGGCATCGACACGATCACCGAGCTGGCGCGCGGCTTGCCAGGGTCGGACTTGTAGCCGTCGAAGCGGTAGCCGCCGAGCACGGCGCCTTCGGCGATCGCACGCGCGCCGTCGGTCACGAAGGGCGCGGCGAGAGCGATCGTGTCATAGCCGGTGGTCGTGCGCACGGCGGCCCCGACGGCGTCGCGCAGTGCAGAGGAGGTGGGCGCCTCACCCGTTCCGACCACGAACAGCGGGCGCTCGGTGACCGCGGGAGCGTGAACGCGGACGGTGGTGCCCGCGGCGCCGGAGAACCCGACGCCGCGCAGGGCGTCGGCCAGGCCCGGCCAGCCCTCAAGCGTCTCGTCGTCGCTCAGCGGCGGCAGTGCCAGCATCACAGCGTCGGCTTCGATCTCGGTCGGGGAGGCGGTGGTGTACGACAGCTCCGGATGCGGCATGCGCTCCATCCTAGTTTCGGCGCGCGCCGCCGGGGCGAGACCGGCGGGCAGGACGGCGGGGCGTGTTCGCTGTCAGCGCGACGCCCGCGCGCCCCCGCCTGTGCGAGCCTCGTACAGTGGAGATATGCCACTGTCGGGTCCTCTCTACGAGCGCGTCGCGACCGCCCCGCCTGTTCCCAGCGGACTGCCTCTCGTCATCACGCTCACCGGCTTCACGGATGCCGGGGGAGCTGCCTCGCGCATGCTCGATTTCTTCCGCGACGATCTCGACCCCACGCCGATCATCTCGTTCTCGGCCGATGTGCTGCACGACTACCGTGCCCGGCGCCCGCTCATCACGTTCGAGGCCGACCATCTGACGTCGTACCGCACCCCGCGGCTCGAGCTGTCACTGGCACATGACTCCATCGGCCAGCCGTTCATCCTCCTCGCCGGGTATGAGCCCGACTTCGCGTGGGAGGCCTTCACGGAGACGGTCGTCGGTCTTGCGGAAGGTCTCGAGGTGTCGACTGTCACCTGGGTGCACGCGATTCCCATGCCGGTGCCGCACACGCGCCCGATCGGCACCACCGTGTCGGGAACGCGCGCCGAGCTCACTCAGGCGCACTCCGTGTGGAAGCCGCACACGCAGGTGCCGTCGAACGTCGGTCACCTGCTGGAGTATCGGTTTGCCCAGGCCGGTGCCGAAGTCGCGACTTTCGCACTCCTCGTGCCGCATTACCTCGGCGACACCGATTACCCCGCGGCCGCGATCGCGGGCCTCGACACCATCTCCGTCGCGACCGGGCTGGTGTTCGATCTCGATGATCTCCGCGAGGAGAACCGGATCTTCCTCGAGAAGGTCGCCGAGCAGGTGTCTGCGAGCGAAGAGCTCACGGCGATGCTGCGGAACCTCGAAGAGCGCTACGACTCGTACATGGCCGGATCGAACCTCGGGCAGCCCATCATCCACACGGGTGACCTGCCGAGCGCCGACGAGCTCGCGGCCGAGCTGGAGCGATTCCTCGCGAGTCGCCCGCCTGGCGACGACGACAAGCGCGGCCGGTACTGACGAGACCCCCACGCGCGGGGGAATCTTTCGGCGTCCTCCGACGTTGCCTTGAAGGACTCCCGCGACTCTCGCCACGATGGTGTGGTCCTGGACACGACCCCACAAGCGGCGGTTGACGCGGGTGGTTGGACAGATGTATGCGACAATGGATGATCTGACCCGTTGTCACCCAGTGCGGTCGCGTCCATGCGGACTGCGGTGGACTTGACAAGGGTCTTACTAGTGTCCGAAAACCCGACGGCTTCCGTCGGTGAAAGGCGAGACGTGACGTCAGGCACGAAGAGCACCCGCACCCGCAAGGCAGAGGACACCGACGAGGTCGCCGTGGCTCCCGCAGCGGCGAAGAAGGCCGCCGCTTCGAAGACGGCGAAGGCTCCCGCGAAGGCGAAGGCTGCCCCGAAGTCCAAGGCCGCTCCGGCCAAGGCACGGGCAAGCAAGGCGAAGGCGAAGTCCGACGAGGACGAGGATCCTGAACTCGAGGACGATGTCGACCTCGAGCTGGCCGACGACGACCTCGAGGTCGACGACGCCACGGAGACGCCCGCGGACAAGAAGGACAAGAAGTCCACGGCGTCCGACGACGAGGACGAGGAGGAGGCGCCCAAGCCTGCATTCACGGAGCCCCTCCCGACCGGCGCGATCGTCATCTCGTCGAGCGACGAGGACGACGTCCCCATCTACTCGACCCAGATCACTGGTGCGACCGCCGACCCGGTCAAGGACTACCTGAAGCAGATCGGCAAGGTCCCGCTGCTGAATGCTGCCGAAGAGGTCGAGCTCGCCATGCGCATCGAGGCCGGCCTGTTCGCCGAAGAGAAGCTGTCGCACATGACTCCGGCGGAGAAGTCGTCGCAGCTGGGCCTCGACCTCCAGTGGGTCGCCCGCGACGGGCAGCGCGCCAAGAGCCACCTGCTCGGCGCCAACCTGCGTCTCGTCGTCTCGCTTGCCAAGCGCTACACGGGTCGCGGCATGCAGTTCCTCGACCTCATCCAGGAAGGCAACCTCGGCCTCATCCGTGCGGTCGAGAAGTTCGACTACACCAAGGGCTTCAAGTTCTCGACCTACGCGACGTGGTGGATCCGACAGGCCATCACCCGCGCCATGGCCGACCAGGCTCGCACCATCCGCATCCCGGTGCACATGGTCGAGGTCATCAACAAGCTCGCACGCGTTCAGCGCCAGATGCTGCAGGACCTCGGTCGCGAACCCACGCCCGAGGAGCTCAGTCGCGAGCTCGACATGACCCCCGAGAAGGTCATCGAGGTCCAGAAGTACGGTCGCGAGCCGATCTCCCTGCACACGCCGCTCGGTGAAGACGGCGACAGCGAGTTCGGCGATCTGATCGAGGACACGGAAGCGGTCGTCCCGGCCGACGCGGTGGGCTTCACGATGCTGCAGCGTCAGCTCGAGTCTCTGCTCGATTCGCTGTCCGAGCGCGAGGCAGGCGTCATCCGGATGCGCTTCGGCCTCGGCGACGGGCAGCCGAAGACTCTCGACCAGATCGGCGACACGTTCGGCGTCACGCGTGAGCGCATCCGCCAGATCGAGTCGAAGACGATGGCCAAGCTGCGCCATCCGTCTCGTTCGCAGTCGCTTCGGGACTACCTCGAATGAGCGCGCAGGCAAACGACGGCAAGTCGCTCGAGATCGCCGTCGACGGCGCTTCGTACGCTCGCATCCCGATCCGCACGCGGGTCGTCATGCCGGGTGATGATCTCGACGAGTTCATCACGGAGTATGCGACCGGTCAGCTGGTCACCGGCGACATCCTCTTCGTCACGGAGAAGATCGTGGCGATCACGCAGGGCCGCTCCTACCTCGTCGAGGAGATCAAGCCCCGTCCGCTCGCGCGCTTCCTGTCGCGCTACGTCGTGAAGACGTCCTACGGCATCGGCCTTGGCATGCCCGAGACCATGGAGATGGCGCTGCGGGAGTGCGGCACGCCGCGCATCCTGTTCGCCGCCGCCGTGAGCGCGGTCGGAAAGCTGTTCGGACGCCGCGGTGACTTCTACCGCATCGCCGGTGACAAGGCCCGCTCGATCGACGGTCCGACGCGTCACACGATCCCGCCCTACAACAAGGCGGTCGTGCTCGGCCCGAAAGACCCCGACAAGGTGGCGGCACGTCTCAAGGCGCTCCTGGGCGGCGGAAACGACGTCGCGGTCGTCGATATCAACGACATCGGCGGAAACATCCTCGGCTCGACGCTCGACAAGGCGGGGGAGCGCACCCTCGTGCAGATCCTCCGCGACAACCCGCTCGGACAGGGACACCAGTCGACACCGCTCGGCATCATCCGCCGCAGCGACGCCGCCCCGAAGGCCTGATCCGTGCGCGCGCTGAACCGCCTGTACCGGCGTGCCCGCTTCTTCGTGAAGCGCATGCTCGCGTTCGACCGGGAGCGCGTGCTGCAGTTCGCGCGCCAGTCGGCGACGCTGTCGAAGGCACCGCTGTGGTGGGTCGTGCTCGACATGGCGTGGTGCGCCGTGCGCTACGAGACGACGTTCGAGAACTACTCGGAATGGGACTTCCGCATCCTCAAGGGTCGTGAACGCAAGACGTACATGACCGACCCGAAGTCGTTCCATCTGTCACGCAAGCTCAACGACAACTCCCAGCGGGCGATCTTCGACGACAAGCTGCAGTTCGCCGAGCGGTTCGCCGACGAGCTCGGCCGCGCGTGGCTCGACGTGTCGTCCTCCGACGTGACGGCCCTGGAGGACTTCGTCCGCCGCTACGACCGGATCATCACAAAGAATCCCGGCGGCGTCGGCGGCAACGGCATCTCGCTTCGCGACACCTCGCACATCACCGACGTCGCGGCGCTCCGCGAGGAGCTGGTCTCCTCAGGTCAGACGCTCGTCGAAGAAGTGCTCGTCCAGCACCCCGAGATGGCGCGCCTCTACCCGGGGAGCGTCAACTCGCTGCGCATGGTCACCTATCTCGACCCCGACGGTGAAGTCCACCTCCTGGCCGGTGTGCTCAAGATCGGCAACGGCGGCGTCATCGACAACTTCAGCAACGGCGGCATGTACACGATGCTCGACGAGCGCGGGCGCGCCCTGCACGCCGCGGCCGACGAGGAGGGGCATCCGTTCGAGACGCACCCCATCACCGGCGTGACCATCACCGGCTACCAGGTGCCGCTGTACGACGAGATCCTGAAGCTCGTCGACAGACTCGCTCGACGCGTGCCGGCACTGCCGTACATCGGCTGGGACATCGCCATCACTCCGGAACGCCCCGTCGTCATCGAGGGAAATCACAACACGGGTGTGTTCCAATCGAAGCCGTCGGTCTCGGGCATCCGTCACGGCCTGCTGCCGCGATACCGTGCCGCGATGCGCTTCTGACGCCTGAGTAGCAACCCTGAGGAGGGAACCCGAATGGGTCGAGCCACGGTCCGTCTGCGATATCTCGCGCGCCGCGCCCGAAAGCTCCGGCCAGGCAACCTCGTGGAGTTCGCCCGCCAGGCCCAGAGGGTCTCGAAGGCGCCCCTTCCTGTGATCATCGTCGACATGCTGTGGTGCTCGCTCAAGTACGACATGGGCTTCCGCGACTACGCAGTCTGGGACATCCGCCTGCTCAACGCCAAGGAGCGAGCGACCTGGATGACCCATCCCAAGTCGTTCCGCATCACGCGCATGCACAACACCCCCGAAGGCCGCGCCAAACTCGAGGACAAGCGCCGCTTCGCGCGAGAGTACGCCGATCTGCTCGGCCGCGAGACGATCGACCTGCGCGACGTCGACGACAGTGAGCTCGCTGCTTTCCTCGCTCGGCATCCCAAGGTGCTCGCCAAGCCCGTCGAGGGACACGGCGGCGGCAACATCACCCTGTATGAGAACGTGACGGATGCCGCGGCCTTCCGCGCGGAGGTCACCACCGCCGGGCAGTCCACGATCGATGAGTTCATCGTCCAGCACCCGGCGATGAGCGTGCTCTACCCGGATGCTGTCAACACCGTCCGCATGATCACATTCCTCGACAAACGCGGCACCGTCCACCTGCTGGCCGCAGTACTGCGCATTGGCAACGGCGATGTGATCGACAACTTCGCCTCCGGCGGAATGTTCACGATGCTGGACTCCGACGGCGTGGCGCTGTATCCCGGCGTAGACAAGCAGAGCAACGTCTACGCAGAGCACCCCGTCACTCGAACACCGATCGTCGGATTCAGGGTCCCGATGTACGACCGCGTGTGGTCGCTCACGCAGGAGCTGGCACGTCGGACACCAGAGGCGCCCTACGTGGGGTGGGATCTCGCGATCACACCGGATGGGCCCGTTGTGATCGAGGGCAACCACAACTCGAGCGTCTTCCAGCCGAAGCCCTCGGCATCCGGCGTGCGCACCGGCCTTCTCCCGGTATACCAGCGCGCCGTCGGCTTCTGACCTGCTCCCTGGCAAGAGGGAGGCCGGACACACGAAGACGCCGGCCGCGAGGGCCGGCGTCTTCGAAATCGTTCAGCGCGTCAGGCGGACTTGCGGGCGTCTTCGCCGCCGCGGCGCGCGCGCAGCAGAGCGAGTCGCTCCTCAAGCAGCTCTTCGAGCTCGGGGATCGTGCGACGTTCCATGAGCATGTCCCAATGGGTGCGCGGAGTCTTGTCGCCAGAATGGTCTACCTCCACGACGCTGTCTCCGACGCGAAGCACAGCCTCGGCGCCACACGTGCGGCACTCCCACGTCTCAGGGGCATCCGCGTCAGCGGCAAAGGTCATGACGGTCTCTCGTGAGCACTGCGTGCACACGTACGTGAAATTTGCGCGCTCATGGAAGACGACGCCTTCTTCGCTCTGTAGGCTCGAAGCGCCGATCCGCATGCCGCGCAGGCTGCGATCTGCCATTGTGTGGTCCTCTCGTCTTCGTTAGGTATAACGAACTCACCTGTGTGCCCCATCCGAACGGACCTCCTTGGAGCATCTTTCACAGACGATGCTCAGCCGATTCGTAGGCTGTTGGCTGATTCGAGGTCTATTCGCGCGAGGCCAGCACTTCTAGGGCCAGATCGCCGCGGTCACTGACCAGTCCATCGACGCCCATATCCAGCAGGCGTGCCATGTCGTCGCGCTCGTTCACGGTCCACACGTGCACCTCGACACCCGCCCGGTGGACGGCGTCGACGAAGCGAGGTGTGACGATGCGCAGGCGCCCCTGACGCTCGGGCACCTGCAAGGCATCGACCCCGGCGAGCGATCGCCGCACCAGGGCGGGGGAGCGGGCGGCGACAGACGCGAGTGTGCGCGCCGTGACCGTCGTGCCCGCGGAGGTCGCCGGCTCGCCGCCCGCGCGGCGGGCGGCGTCGAGCGCGCGTCGGCGCCGCGTGTCCGAGAAGCTCGTGAGCAGCACGCGGTCGGCGTTTCGTGCCACCTCGCGTCCGACGGGCTCGGCGGCATCCTCCGCTTTGACATCGAGGTTGAACCGCAACGTCGGGAACGCATCGAGGGCCTGAGCGAGCGTCGCGAGCCCACCCCTGGTCGACATGAGCTCCTCGAGGTGGCGCGACGTCACCTCGCGCACCGAGCGCGGATCGCCTGTCACGCGCGTCAGATCGCTGTCGTGGAACAGCACCACGACGCCATCGGCGGTGACATGGCAGTCAGACTCGACGTAGGCCAGCCCTGCGGCGTGCGCGGCCGCCAGCGCGGCGAAAGAGTTCTCGACGATGCCCTCGGCGTCGGGCGGGATGAGCCCGCGATGAGCCAAGACCCGCGGACGTTCGGGGTGGAACCAGGGGTGTGTCACGTCGTCAGTGCTGGCCGGCCGCCGGGGGCTTCGTCGGAGCGTCGGGAGGGGCGGGCGCCGCGCCGCGTCCACTGAAGCCGGAGCTCAAGCCCTTGAGCGCCTCGGTGAGCTCGCTCGGGATGATCCAGAGCTTGCTCGAAGAGCTCTCCGAGATCTTGGGCAGGGTCTGGAGGTACTGATAGGCGAGCAGCTTGTCGTCCGGACGGCCCGCGTGGATCGCCTGGAAGACAGAGGTGATCGCGGCCGCTTCGCCCTCGGCACGAAGAATGGCCGCCTGCTTGTCACCCTCGGCACGCAGGATCTCCGCCTGCCGACGACCCTCCGCTTCGAGGATCTGGGACTGCTTGGACCCTTCGGCGGTCAGGATCGCCGCGCGCCGGTCACGTTCGGCCCGCATCTGCTTCTCCATGGAGTCCTGGATGGAGTGGGGCGGGTCGATCGCCTTGAGCTCGACACGCGAGACGCGGATTCCCCACTTGCCTGTCGCCTCATCGAGTACGACACGCAGCTGGCCGTTGATCTCGTCGCGGCTTGTGAGCGCCTCTTCGAGGTTGAGCCCGCCGACCACGTTGCGGAGCGTCGTCGTGGTGAGCTGTTCGACCGCGCCAAGGTAGTTCGCGATCTCGTACGTGGCGGCGCGCGCATCCGTCACTTGGAAGTACACCACGGTGTCGATCGAGACGACGAGATTGTCCTCCGTGATGACCGGCTGAGGCGGGAAGGACACCACCTGCTCACGCATGTCGACCAGCGGACGAAGCCGATCGATGAAGGGGACGAGCAGGTTCAGACCGGGGGAGAGGGTGCGCTGGTAGCGCCCCAGCCGCTCGACGATCCCGGCGTAGGCCTGAGGGATGATGCGGATGGAGCGGAAGAGCACCACGATCACGAAGATCGCGATGACCACGAGCAGGACGACCACGAAGATCTGTCCCATGAAAGCTCCGACGTCGATCATTCGGCACTCCTGTCTGTTGCGGCGTCTGCGGCGGCGGACGGCGGCGGGTCTGCGGGCGTCACCTCGACCGTGGCCCCCCGCACGGCGGTGACCGTCACGCGGGAGCCGGCCACGAGGCCGGGATCGGCAACGGCGAGGCGTGCGGTCCATGTCTCACCGTTGTCGAGCTTGACGGATCCTGCACCTTCGACGAACGGCGCCATGACGCGCCCGCCGATGCCGTAGAGGGCATCGACATTGGTCGGCTGAAGCCTGCTGCTGCGACGCAGGGCGCGGAGAAGCAGCGGTCGGATCGTGAACAGCAGGAGAGCGGAGATGACGGCGGCGGCCAGAACTTGAGCCCACCATGGGCCGCCCAGCAGGTTGACACCGAGACCACCGATGAGCGTGCCTCCCGCGAGCATGAGAAAGGTGAATTCGAGGGTCACCAGTTCGATGATCACGAAGAGCAGCGCCAGCACGAGCCAGGCGATCCAGAGATACTGCGTGAGGTCGGGCAGCACGGCCAGGCTCCTTCCGGTGGCGCTTCCTCGAACACTAACACTCCGGCTGCCGGGACGAGCCGCCGGTCGGACCGCTCCGGCAGACGCCCCGTTGGTAGGCTCGAAGCCATGTCTCACCCCATCCCCGCCGGCGCTCTCGCCGGCCGCACCGCGCTCGTGACAGGCTCGTCGCGAGGCATCGGAGCCGACACCGTTCGCTGCTTCGCACAAGCGGGTGCCAACGTCGTCATCAACTACCGCAACAAGGCGCCTCGCGCGCAGAAGCTGGCCGCCGAGTTGCAGGAACTCGGTGTCGACGTGCTGGTCGTCGGCGCCGATCTGACCGACCCGGCCTCCGTTCAGGAGATGTTCGACGCCGTCAAGGAGCGCTTCGGCAGCCTCGACATCCTCGTGCTCAACGCGTCGGGCGGCATGGAGAGCGGCATGGGCGAGGACTACGCGATGGTGCTCAACCGGGATGCTCAGGTGAACGTCCTCGACAGCGCCACACCGCTCCTGGACGACGGCGCCCGCGTCGTGTTCGTCACAAGCCACCAGGCGCATTTCATCCGCACCACGCCCACGATGCCCGAGTACGAGGTCGTCGCCCTCTCAAAGCGCGCCGGTGAAGACGCGCTGCGCGAGAAGATCCCTGCCCTTGCCGAGCGCGGGATCGGGTTCGTCGTCGTGTCGGGCGACATGATCGAAGGCACCATCACGGCGACGCTCCTCGAACGTGCTAACCCCGGTGCGATCGAGTCGCGCCGGGAGTCGGCCGGAAAGCTCTACAACGTCGCCGAGTTCGCGGCCGAGGTCGCGCGCGCTGCCGTCGAGCCCGTCCCGGCCGACAACACGCGCCTCGTCGGCGACATCAGCTCGTTCGGCGGCGAGTGATATGCGCGCCGCCGACATTGAGAAGCTGATCTCCGTCGGGCGCCCGACGATCTCGCCTGACGGCGCGTTCGTCGTGTTCGCGACGTCCCGTCCCGACATCGAGGCCAACCGCAACGTCGGTCAGCTGTGGCGCCTCGACCTCCCGTCGGGCACGCCCCGCCGGCTTACACGCGGCGTGGCCGACAGCGCGCCTCAGATCCGGCCCGACGGCGCCGCGGTCGCCTTCCTGCGCGCCGATGCCAAGGGCAAGCCGCAGATCCACGTCGTGGATGCCGCGGGGGGCGAGCCCGTGCAGGCCACCGATGCCCCGAGCGGCGTTGGCGCGTTCGCGTGGTCACCCGACGGCACACGGCTCGCCTACACGTCAAGAGTCGTCGAGGCGGGTCGCTACGGCAGCGTCGAAGGTCTTGATGCGGATGCCGAGTCACCGCGTCGTGTGACCGGCATCCGCTGGCACGCGAACGGCCTCGGCTACATCGCCGACCGGCCCGCGCACGTCTTCCTGATCGATTCGCCCGATCTCAGCGCGGAGCCCTTCTACGAGCCCGCTCCCGCGGTCCTCCCCGACGGGGCCGAGGCTCCCAAGAAGAAGGTCGTGCAGGCGGAGGCCACGCAGCTCACCGACGGCACCGACTCACACAGCGGCGTCGTCTTCACGCCCGACGGCCAGGAAGTCCTCACGGTTCCCGACGCGATCGAGCCGGAGCGTCGCGACCTGCGCTCGCGGGTCATCGCGGTGCGCGTCGACGGCAGCGGGCAGCGCGAGGTGCTCGGCACGGCGGCCGGCCTCTCGATCGATGAGGTGTTCGTGGCGCCGGACGGGACGATCGCGCTGCTGGGTGCGGACGTCGGCGAGAACGGCCTCGACTTCATCGCACCGGGAGAGGCGCTGTGGCTGCTCGACGGTCCCGTGCCTCGTCGCCTCACCGACCCCGACGCGATCGACCTCGGGGAGGTCGGCTCGCACATCGGCGTCATCGGCGACGACTTCCTGCTGCAGAACCGCACACGCGGCCGCGTCGAGCTGGTGCGCGTCACCCGCTCTGGTGATGTCTCCGTCGTCTTCGACGGCGACGTGGAGGTCGCTGGCCACGCCGCCGCGGCAACGCCCGAGGGGGAGCGGATCGTCGTTGCGCACGCAACGCCGACGAGCTTCGGGGAGCTGACTCTCGTCGGCACCGGCCCGCTCACAGGCTTCGGAGCGCCGCTCAGCCAAGCGGGCGTCGTCGTGCCGGCAGAGCTTGAGATCGCCGGGCGCGACGGATACCCCGTGCACGGCTGGGTGGCGGTCCCCGAAGGAGAGGGGCCGTTCCCTGTCATCCTTCAGATCCACGGCGGCCCCTACGCGTCGTACGGTGTGCACGTCTTCGACGAGACGCAGGTGCTCGTGGACGCTGGTTATGCGGTCGTGTACAGCAATCCCCGGGGCAGCGCGGGTTACGGACGGCAGCACGGTCGCGCGATCCGACGCCGCATGGGGACCGTCGACCACCACGACGTCATCGACTTCCTCGACGGCGTCGTCGCTCGCGACCCGCGCCTCGACGGCTCCCGCGTGGGAATCATGGGCGGTTCGTACGGGGGCTACCTCACTGCCTGGATCATCGCTCACGATCACCGGTTCGCCGGCGCGATCGTCGAGCGAGGTTTCCTCGACCCCGTCAGCTTCCAGGGCACGAGTGACATCGGTTCGTTCTTCGGCGATGAGTATGTCGGCACCGACCCCGGCGACATCGCGGCGCAGAGCCCCATGGCGGTCGTCGACAGTGTCTCCACGCCGACGCTCGTGCTGCACTCCGAGCTGGACTTCCGATGCCCGCTCGAACAGGCGACCCGGTATTACAGCGCACTCAAGCGCCAGGGCACGCCCGCCGAGATGCTCATCTTCCCGGGTGAGGACCACGAGCTCACACGGTCGGGGCGGCCCCGGCACCGCACGGAGCGCTTCGGTGCAGTGCTCGAGTGGTGGCAGCGCCACCTGCCGGCATCCTGAGACGCGTCACGCGCACATGACGAAGGCCCTGGGAACAGTCCCCAGGGCCTTCGTCATGGCGTCCCGTCGTGCGGTCACTTGCCGAACGTGAACGCACGGACGATCTGCACGACGCCGAGGACGACGGCGGAGATGCCGAAGATCCACCACAGCACGAGCGCACCCCACAGGGGCGAGAACAGCAGGGTGATGCCGGCGATGATGCTGATCAGAGCGAAGACGAGGGTCCATGCCTTCGATGACGCGTCGCCGATGGTCGAGAGCGAGACGACACCTTCGATGATCCACATGATGCCCACGAGGATGCCGACGAATGTCGCAAACCAGGCGGCGGTGACGCCGAGGTTGGAGAACGCGACGACGCCGGCGATGACGAACAGCACGCCGAGCACGATGTGCCCGATGCGCGACCATCCGCCCTTGCGCCTGGAGAAGATGCCGAGCCCGATGTAGACGAGGCCCACCGCGATCGCGTAGATCGCGAACATCGCGGTCACGACGACGGCGGTCTTGCCGGGCCAGACGAGGATGAGGATGCCGAGGATGACCAGCAGCACTCCGCCGACACCGAGCGCGGTGCGGATGCCGTTGACTTCGGACTTGCCGAGGAACGATGTGGATGACATGTGAGCGCCTTTCTCGAGATTCCGCGCTTACCTGGGAATTCCCTGGATGGGATTCACCGTCAGGATAGCCCTGCGGTCACCTGTCATGGGGTGCCTCATCGAATCATGACGGCTCCATGAGTGGTTCTCACTAGGCGGGTATAGGTCCGAGCAGCCAGGTGATCAACAGCAGCACGGGAATGCAGCCGAGCGTCGTGAGGAACACGGTGTCGCGGGCGATCGGCTCACCGACGCCGAACCGCTGCGAGTAGTTGAACACGTTCTGTGCCGTCGGAAGTGCCGCCAGCACGGTGACGATGAGCGTCTCGGCGGGGGAGAGGTGGAAGACTTGCGCGGCGATGGCCCATGCGACCAGTGGCATCACGATGAGCTTGAGAGCAGTCGAGAACACGACGTCGCGTCGACGGCCCGTGGTGCCGAGCACGCGGCGTCCGTGGAGCGAGATGCCGTAGGAGATGAGCAGCACGGGAACGCAGGCGTTCGCCACGAGTGTCAACGGCTCGATGACGATCGGGGCGAGGTCGATCTCTGCGATCGACACCAGCATCCCGAGCACTGAGCCCCACGACGACCGGGTTCGTGACAGTTCGACGCACGATCGCCAGCGGCCGGCGCTGTCCACTCGTCGTGGCCTCGAAGATCGCCATCGAGATCGGCGTGAGGAGCACCAGCTGGAACAGGATCACCGGAGCCGGGTACGCCGCATCGCCCAGAAGGTACAGCGAAAGGGGAATGCCGATGTTGTTGGAGTTCACCTGGCCCGACGACAGTGAGCCGATGAGAGTCTCGCCGGCGCTCCGGTGCCACACGAGCCGCGCCACGAGCGCGTACACGACGAACATCACGATCGCGGCCAGCGCTGACACCGGCAGCAGCGCCGAGAACAGCGTGTGCACGTCGGCCTGGGAAAGCACGACGAACAGCAGGAAGGGCGACAGGACGAAGAACGTCAGGCGGCCGAGGACGTGCGAAGCGTGCGGTCCGAGCAGATCGATGCGACCGAGCACCCAGCCCAGAAAGATCGCGAGGCCCACGACGACGAATCCCGTGAGCACATCCAGCACGCTTCGAGCATAGGGCCGCAGGAGAGTTCGCCCGGCGACTGCTCGCCCGCTCACTAGCCGATAATGCACATTATGTCAGTTCGAGTGTGAGCGCCCCTGCCCTGAGATCGCGAAAGCAAGTTGCAGACACCTCGCAGCATGAACGCCTCACACGCGGTTCTCCCCTGCAGTTTGGGGCTCGCTCGTGACGACGTCGCACGCGTGCACTACCGTCCTGTCTGAGACGGCTCCGCCGAATCTGTCCGCGCGTCAGGAGGAAATCATGCTCCCGGAGATCAACTACTGGGCGGTGCTGCTCGCCACCCTCTCGAGCATGGTCGTCGGCTCCGTCTGGTACATGCCGAAGCTGTTCGGCATGAGGTGGGCGCGGCTCGCGAACGTCGACATCGACCGCCCCGGAGCGAGCGCCACGCTCCCCATCATCGCGACGGTCATCGTCAGCTTCGTCACCGCGTGGGTGCTCGCAGGCATCACGACGATCGTGTGGGACTACTTCGGCGGCAGCTTCCTCCTCGCCGCTCTCGCCACGGGCGCCGTGCTGTGGGCAGGCTTCACAGCTGCTCGGTTCATCACGCACGACGCTTTCGAAGGACGCCCGACCTCCCTGACTGTGCTCAACATCGCACACGAGCTGGTGACAGTCGTCGTGATGGCAGTCATCGTCGGCGTATGGCCGCCAGCCGGAACCGTCTGACACCGACATGCTCACCGAGATCGCAGCCGGCGTCTTCGTTCACGAGAGCGCGTTCATCAAGAGCAACTCCACGGTCGTCGAAGGCTCTGAGGGCGTACTTCTGGCAGACCCGGGAATCACGCGCAGTGAGCTCGCCTGTCTTGCCGGCGACCTCCGCGGCAAGGCGGTCATCGCAGGATTCTCGACGCATCCCGACTGGGACCACGCGCTGTGGACGGATGCGTTCGGCGCTCCTCCTCGCTACGCCACGCCTACGGCGGCTCGCACGATGGCCGACTTCCTTGCCCAAGCAGACTGGCGGCAGCAGCTCGAACCAGGGCTTCCACCCGAGCACATCGACGACATCCCCCTTGACCTGCTCGGAGCGCTCACTCCCCTGCCCGCCGGCGCCGACCTG
>Ga0180219_1000733_pt1 | contig 24169 bp, 22 predicted proteins | sample eDN3rd30CBELigMG_FD_151338 | JGI IMG/M metagenome (GOLD analysis project Ga0180219, IMG submission 151338) | Enriched Miracle-Growth compost microbial communities from Emeryville, California, USA - eDNA 3rd pass 30_C BE-Lig MG (version 2)... ... | reverse complement strand
GGCTCTTTCAAGCTATCCGCTCAAGACGTGGAAAGACCTTGGTTTCAAACCGGCAACGGGAAGCGATGCGCCGGTCTGTCATCCAAATCCCTATCCCAACATCTATTCGATGCTGACGCGCGAAACAGGCAAGGGAACGGTGATGGATGCGCGCCAGCGTGTGACCATTGAAGAGGCTCTTCAGGTCTATACGGAATATGGGGCGTTTTCGCAGAAGTTAGAAACCGTAAAAGGCAAACTGGTCCCGGGACAGGTGGCTGATATTGCAGTCTTTTCGCGCAATATGCTCACCGCGAAGCCGAAGGAAATTCTCAACGATACGCATTGCGTGCTCACCCTTCGCGAAGGTGAAGTGGTGTTCGAACGTTCGTAGGGAGAACAGGCAGCGAAGCCTCGGTTGCGCTGCCTGAATACGTTCATTCATCCGATCTACAAAAATCAAAAGGGGAAGATCATGAGGAAATTTGCGTTGCTTGCGGCGGTGTCCGTCGCATTGTTGGCCGGAACTGCGGCCTTTGCTGCCGATACGCCGCGCTCGGGAGGCGTCGTCAACTTCGTTGCGCCTTATGGCGACAGCTTTTCGACACTGGATATTCAGGCTTCGCCTGCAACACAGGACGAATTCTACGCCAAGGCCATTCATCGCACGCTCTATGACTGGGATGCGGATCTGAACAAGCCGGTTCTGGCGCTGGCGACAGATGTAGGTGTTTCGGACGACAAGCTCGTCTATACTTATAAGCTGCGTCAGGATGCATTTTTCCATGACGGCAAGCCATTGACGGCAGATGATATTATCTGGAGCTACACCCGGATAATGGACCCGAAGAAGGCCATGCCTCCAGCGCGCTATATTGCGGAAATCAAGGGCGCTGAGGATTATGCACAGGGTAAGGCCAAGGAAATTTCGGGTCTGAAGAAGATCGACGATCACACGCTGGAAATCACGTTGAAGCAGCCGATTGATCCGGGCTTCCAGTTCATGCGCAACAATACCGCAATCTATCCTGTGGGTCAGGGCGACAGCGAAGAGTTTCAGCGCCATCCGATCGGTCTTGGACCTTACAAGTTTGCCGAATATGTGCCCGGCTCGCGTCTGACGGTCGAGAAGTGGGACAAATATTACGATAACGGCAAGCCCTATGCCGACAAGATCAATATCATGATCATGGGCGATGCGGCAGCGCGCGATGTTGCCTTCCGCAACAAGGAAATCGATGTGGCCGTGCTCGGGCCGGCACAATACAGCACCTATCGCGCGGATCCGGAACTCGGCAAAAACATGCTCGAAGTTGCTGAAGCCTATACGCGTGCCGTCGGCTTCAACCCCGATTTCAAACCGTTTCAGGATAAGCGCGTCCGTCAGGCGATCAACTATGCCATCGACAGTGATCTGATCATCAAGCGTCTCGTCAAGGATAAGGCTTACCGTGCGGTTGGCTGGCTCCCGAACTCGTCGCCTGCTTTCGACAAGGATGCCAAGCCCTACCCCTATGACCCCGAGAAGGCAAAGGCTCTGCTCGCAGAGGCCGGTTATCCGGATGGTTTCGAATTTGAACTCACTGCCACGCAGAATGAAAGCTGGGGCTTGACCATTGTTCAGGCCATCATCCCGATGCTCGCAAAGGTTGGGATCAAGGTGAAAGCAAAGCCTGTCGAAGCATCGGTTCTTGCCGATGTGGTTCCGGCCGGTAATTTCCAGGCCTATATGTGGTCGCTGGAAAGCGGCCCGGACGCATTGACGGCGATGCAGTGCTTCTATTCCACGACACCGCAGTCGGCCTGTAACTATCAGAAGTTCTCCAACGCGGAATTCGACAAGATTGTCGATGCCGCGAAAGCCGCCAAAACCGACGAAGAGAAGAATGAGCTTCTGAAGAAAGCCAACAATCTGTTGCAGGACGAAGCGCCAGTCTGGTTCTTCAACTATAACAAGGCTGTCATGGCGCATCAGCCATGGCTGCATGGTTTGCAGCCAAATGCGGCCGAGATTGCAATTCAGTCCTATGAAAAGCTTTGGGTCGACGACACGGTTCCGTCCGGTCGTTAATCCGAGCTTCCATGGATCGGCCCGCTCGTTTTCGGGCGGGCCACAAATCCCCTTTGCTCCGGCGTTTCATCGCTGATCCGAAAGGAGGACTGCGTGCTCTATTTTATTGTCCGCCGCGTCTTGCAGATGATACCAACAGTTCTGGCGGTATCGTTGCTGGTCTTCGTCATATTCAGCGTTGTTCCGGGCAGTATTGCTTCCGGCCTCGTCGCCAGTGGCAAAGGCATGAGCGACCCGAAACTGGTCGAAAAGATCACGCAGGAATTCGGTCTCGACAAACCCGTTCACGTGCGTTTTGGCAATTATCTCGTGCAATTGGCGCAGTTCGATCTCGGTACGTCCTATCGCTCGCGGCAGCCCGTTGTTTCGCTTATTCAGGAGCGCATGTGGCCGACATTGAAGCTCGCTTTTGCGGCCATGGGATTTGCGATTTTGATCGGTGTGCCGCTGGGGTTTCTCGCCGCACTCAAGCCCGGAAGCATACTCGATAGCACGACGATGATCGGCGCGGTGTCTGGCCTTTCCATGCCGCAATTCTGGCTCGGTTTGCTGGCGATGTATCTGTTTGCACTGACACTCGGCTGGTTACCTAGCTTCGGTTATGGCGACGGCGGTATACGCAATATCATCCTGCCTGCTCTGACTTTGGGCGTTGCGCCCTTGGCTTTGCTGGCGAGAACCACCCGTGCAGCCGTGCTGGAAGTGATGGGGGCCGATTTTATCCGCACGGCGCGTTCAAAGGGCATGAACAGTTTCAGGCTGGTGAAATGGCACGTCATGCGCAATGCGCTGGTGTTGATCATCACGACCATCGGTCTGCAATTCGGATCGATGATGGGGCAGGCCGTGGTGGTGGAAAAGCTCTTCTCCTGGCCGGGGCTTGGTTCCTTGTTGATCGACAGTGTTTCGCTGCGCGACATTCCGGTGGTGCAGGGTGCAATTCTCGTGATCGTTTTATGGTTCCTCGTCATCAATACGATCGTTGACATTCTTTACGCGGTCATCGACCCGCGTATCAGCCACGAGTGACGCCCATGAAGCTCCGTTTCAATCTCATATTCGGCGGGCTGGTATGCATCATCATTTTGACGGCGGCAGTCTTTGCACCGCTGCTGGCGCATTATAATCCGGTTCTTGATGCCGACCTGATGAATGCCGAACTGCCGCCCGACGCCCAGTTCTGGTTCGGGACCGACGCACAGGGGCGAGACGTCTATTCGCGTATTCTCTATGGCGCGCAAGTGTCTCTGACGGTTGGTGTCGTCTCACAGTGCATCAACACGGTGATCGGCCTTAGCTTTGGCATATCGGCTGGCTATTTCGGCGGCTGGTGGGATGATTTTGTCAACGGGTTGACCAATCTGATGCTTGCAATCCCGTCGCTGATCTTTGCGCTCGCCATCATGGCGGTTCTCGGTCCGGGCCTGCCAAGTCTGTTGCTGGCGCTTGGGCTGACGAACTGGTCATGGACGTGCCGCATCGCCCGCAGTTCCACGCTTTCCCTCAAGAAGCAGGGCTATGTGCAGGCCGCCAAAATGCTCGGCTACAGCGATATTCGCATCATGATCACGCAGATCGTGCCGAATATGATCGGACCGATCCTCGTTATAGGCACGCTTGGCATGGGCGACGCCATCCTTGCAGAGGCGGCACTTTCTTATCTCGGGCTCGGTATCAGCCCGCCAGATCCAAGCTGGGGAAATATGTTGACCGACGCCCGCGAACTGATCGTCAGCGCGCCATGGGCGGCAATCTTTCCGGGTCTGGCGATTTTCTTCACCGTGCTCGGCCTCAATCTGTTTGGCGATGGGCTGCGCGACTGGCTCGACCCGCATATGAGGACACGCAAGGTATGAGCGAAGAAACACTTCTGGAGGTGGAAAACCTTCGCATTGATATCGTTTCCGGTTCTTCCCGACACAATGTGGTGGAAGACGTGTCTTTCACCATTGGCGCGGGTGAAACCTTTGGCCTCGTGGGGGAATCCGGTTGCGGCAAAAGTATCACGGCTTTGTCGATGATCGGCTTGCTACGCAAACCTTTGGCGATTACTGGTGGTGCGATACGCTTTAAAGGGCAGAATCTGGCTGCCCTGTCGTCCCGCGAGATGCGCAAGCTGCGGGGCAATCGCATCGCCATGATTTTCCAGGAGCCGATGACGGCACTCAACCCCCTATCGCCGGTAGGGCGGCAGATTGCGGAAATGTTTGTGCTGCATCAGGGCGCGACGTGGCATGAGGCTGAACGCAAGGCCGTCGAAGCGCTTGCAAGTGTTCAGGTTCCGGCGCCCGATCAACGGGTCAAAAACTATCCCCATCAGATGTCGGGCGGCATGCGCCAGCGCGTGATGATTGCGATTGCGCTGGCCTGTGATCCCGATCTTTTGATCGCCGACGAACCGACCACAGCACTCGACGTGACGGTACAGGCAGAAATTCTGCGTCTGATGCAGGACCTTTGCACCGCCAGAGGAACCTCTGTGCTGATGATCAGCCACGATCTCGGCGTCATTGCCAAAATGTGCCGTCGTGTCGGCGTCATGTATGCCGGGCATCTGGTCGAGGAGCGCATAACGGCGGGGCTGTTCCGACATCCGTCGCATCCCTATGCGCACGGACTTCTGGCATCGCTGCCACAACTCGGTTCGCGCCAGAAGGAAGGTCAACGGCGACTTCAGGAAATCGAAGGCGTCGTGCCATCTATTTCCGCCTTTCCAAAAGGCTGCCGGTTCGAACCGCGCTGCACACGCGCAACCGAAATATGCCGTGCGGAAAAGCCCGGCTGGACTCCGCTTCAGGATATGGGTGTGGTGAGGTGTTTTCATCATGAATGACATGCGTTCAACCCAGACGACCGATGCGCTCGTTACTATTGACGATCTATGCGTCTATTTTCCCGTCAGCGGTGGACTATTCAGCCGTTCCAGGCAGTTGCTGCGCGCTGTCAACAATCTCAGCCTGACGCTCAATAAGGGCGAGTGCCTGTCGATCGTTGGCGAATCCGGTTGTGGGAAATCCACCCTCGCGCTTTCAATTGTCGGATTGCAAAAGCCGACGAGCGGCGAGATTTACTTTGAAGGCCGTCCGATCACTGGCAAGAACGAGCCATCGCGGCTTGAGCGCTCGCAAATGGCGCAAATGGTGTTTCAGGACCCATTCGCTTCGCTCAATCCGCGCCAGACCGTTTATACATCACTCGCTGCGCCTTTGCGGCTGCACGGGGTGGCATCGCGCAGCGAAGTGGATGGGCGGGTTGAAGATATTTTGCGTCTGGTCGGTCTCAAACCTGAGCATGCGAAACGTTTCCCGCATGAGTTTTCCGGCGGTCAGCGTCAGCGCATCGGCATTGCGCGGGCGCTGTTGCTCAATCCGAAGGTGATTGTCCTTGATGAGCCTGTTTCGGCACTTGATGTTTCCATTCGCGCGCAGATCATCAATCTGTTGCTGGAACTGAAGGAAAGGCTTGGCCTGTCCTATATCATGATCAGCCACGATCTCAGCGTCGTGGAGCATATGAGCGACCGCGTGGCGGTGATGTATTTCGGGCAAATCGTCGAAAGCGGTCCATGGGACCGGATTTTCTCCAACCCTACCCACCCTTACACAAGGCGGCTTATCTCAGCTATTCCCGATCCGATGACCGAACTTTCCGGTGGGCGTCTGCTCGACGATGGCGCAGCGCCGCCGGCGCCAGAAGGCTACGTGTTCTATCCGCAGGGTTTTGGCGGGCATGATGTGCATCAGATACCACCACCTACGCAATTCATCGACATTGGCGGCGGGCAGCGCATTCGCGTTATTGAGAGAGCGTGAGAAGCAGTGCGGATTGAAATAACGCCGGTATTGAATTGCCGCCGCAGAACGTACCAGCATTCTTGTTGGAACGTCACCCGCTTCGCCTGCCACGGCGAAGCGGGTGACCAGAACTAACACTACTTCGGCGGAGCCACCGCGACATAGACGACACTGTGTCCGTTATACTTTGGCTCGAACCAGTTTCCGTTGCAGTCCTTGTAGCTTATGCCGTTGACCACGACGTTTGTGCAATCTGGTGGAACATTGGCAATGACCGAACCGATGGCCACGGCTGTGGCTGTGCCAACAATGGCCGCTGCTGCCGGATCCCAACCGCCATTCCAATAGCCCGGCCAATACGGACCCGGCGGTGGTGGAGGAGGTGGCGGTGGTAAAGGATGCGGTCCTGGCCCCGGATGAGGCGCGGGACCCGGTCCGGGATGCGGGGCTGGCCCAGGGCCGGGATGTGGTTTCGGCGCTGGGTGTGGAGCAGGATGCGGAGCGGGATGTGGACCAGGCGCAGGGTGGTGCGCTGGATGCGGACTTGGCCCCGTTCTCGCCGGAATATTGCCACCGCGCGGGCGCGGCATGGACGGACTAAAGCGCGGCTCGAAATGGGCTGGCCCGTTGAAACCGCCCATCCGGGGACCATGAAAGCCGCCACCGAACCCGTGCATCCCGCCGCCGCCCAAATTCATACGCGGCATGCGTCCGCCAAAGCCACCACGAGCCTCGGCAATCTGGGGGGCGATCATCGCCGTGGCGAACAAAATTCCTATCGTGACACGAAAGAGTTTCATTGCTGGTTCCCCTCTTCCAGGAAGCGGAGCTTTTGCGCATCAGCCGGCGGTGTGAATTCGAAAGCGCTCGCCTGAATATCGGGTGTTTCGTTCCAATCGAGAACGGCGGTCATGCGCGGACGGGTTTGGTCGTCACGATCCACCAGTGAAACCTTGAGAGGTAAGGGTGGGCCGTCCGATGCAATCCACACTTCAAAGTCCTGGTCTCCGGTACGATAAGCCCAGTGATCTGTCGGCTTCCCGTTCACCATTGCATTGCCGACGTGAAATCCTTCGGCGATTTCGTCGATGGGCGCGTCCGGCGTACCCCAGGCGAACAGATCCGCCAGTGGGAACGTCAAATGATACTTCTGGGCGGCTTCCTCCAGCGTTTCTTTGATTGTCGCGGGGGCGGGAGCTTGAGCATAGGTATTGTTGCTCGGAGAGACGTAGGTGAGGGTTGTTCCGTTATAAATGAACTCACCCTGCACGACGTCTGTTTTCAGGTCGATGCGGAGCTTGTTCGGTCTTTCCACCTCATAGGATACCTCGCCGCCGATCTCCAGTTTCTGGTCGGTATCCAGAACCGCGTCCACGCTGGTTTGGGAGTTCAGGGAGAATTTCTGCAAGGATTGCAGATGCTTGCCCATATTCTCTAAGGCCTGGATTGAAGCTGGTTCAATCCTGTCGGAAGCGGCCTCGCCCTCCTGTGCGGCAGATATGGTAATCATGCCGAGCAGAAATAACCCGCTTGCTGTACATCGGAGAATGCGCCTGTTGAGCGGCATTGGAGTCCTCCTCGAATGACTATGGATTGCGGATGATGCATGGGGAACGAGAGGCTTAGTCGAAGGCATAAATCTTCTTCCAATCATTCTTCATGTCGACGATTACCCAATTTCTCTCCGGAGCTTCGGTCAAAGCCTTGTCCAGTTTTCCGAATGAGGACTGCCGGTCATAGGCGTATTCCCGGTCTCCGTCCGTGTGATGGACGATGATACCAAGGCTGTTCGGGGAGGCAGTGCCCCACCGCAGCATTTCGTAATCACCATCCGAATTGCCCGCGACGAAAATCGGCCTTTTGCCGATGACCCGATTGATGCCGACAGGTTTGCCGGGACCATCATCGATAAAATCGATCTCCGGCAGGCGTTTCAGCACGGGTTGGTCGTTCTCGATTGCGTATTGCGTCTTGATACTGCTGCCGATGACCTGTTGCGAAGGTATGCCGTAAGCCTTCTCCGTCATGGGGCGCATGAATTCCACACCACCGCCAGACACGATGAATGTCTGGAAATTGTGAGTGCGGAGATAATCAAGCAGCTCGCGCATGGGAAGGAATGTCATTTCCGAGAATGGCTTGCCCGATTTTGGGTGTTTGGCCGTTGCATACCAATCCGTGACGATTTTATTAAATTCGTCCGTCGTCATGCCCGCGTGGGTCACCATGCCAAGTTCGACAACGCCCTTCTCTCCACTTTTTGCGATACCGGCGAGGTCTCCGGTCAGGATGGATTTGAACGGTTCTGCTGTCTTCCACTCTGGATGGTCGGGCGCCAACGCCTTGACACGGTCAAGCATGAAGGCCAACTGGAAGTAATAGGGTTGCTCGGTCCAAAGCGTGCCGTCATTGTCGAAGACAGCGATCCGGTCCGCAGGCGCTACGTAATCTTTACTTCCCTCTTTTGTCACTTTATCGACGAAATCAACGATCTGCTGTTTGGATTTGACATCGTTCCAGGAGGCGAGGTCCTCAGCCCACGCAGAGGTTGAGATTTGAAGCGTGGCGATCAGTAAAATCTGCGCAAACAAACGCATGAAATTCCCCTCAATTTGTTGGTCTTTTCACACACCGGAATCCGACATGACTGGTGGAAGTGTCTTCGGGCTCTGCATGTCGCGCCGCCGGGCGATAACGGCGGCAATAGTCGGGTGAACAGAGGTGAGAACCACCTTTTAGAACACGTCTGGCAATGCGAATGGCGGGCTGCTGCGGGTCAAAACTTGCGAGAGCTTCGCCGCCGCGTGGATTGCGCGGGATGCAACACGGGCTTGCCGCTGGTTCGGCATGTCGGGACGTCCAGTAGTCATTCGTCCATTCCCAGACATTGCCGATCATGTCGTAAACGCCATAACCATTGGCTGGAAACGACCGCACTGGCGAGGTTCGTTCGCGTCCGGCGGGCTTGGTACTTTTCACGGGAAAAATGCCTTGCCAGGTGTTGGCCATGGCAGCGCCGCCCGGCATGAGTTCGTCGCCCCATGCATATTCCAGATCTTCAAAGCCCCCCTTGGCCGCGAACTCGAACTCGGCTTCGGTCGGCAGATCAAGACCTGCCCATTGTGCATAGGCAAGGGCATCGCAGTGCGCCACATGGACGACTGGATGATCGAGTTTGCCGCGTAGATCGCTTAGCCCGCCCAATGGCTTACGCCAGTTTGCTCCGAACTTGAATTTCCACCACTGGCCGATATCCCGGCCCTCGACCCGCTTTGGGGGCGTGAACACAAGAGACCCAGCGCGCAACATTTCGGGCAGCGCGCCCGGATAGTCCTTCGGGTCCGGCGCTTTCTCGGCCATCGTGATATAGCCTGTTTCGTCGACAAAGCGCGAAAACTGTCGGTTGGTAACAGGTGTCGTGCTAATCCAGAACCCGTCCACCTTCACGGGATGGCGTGGCGCTTCTTCGGGATAATGGTTGTCGGACCCCATCAGAAATGTGCCCCCCGGTATCCAGGCCATTTCGTCTGAAAACTGCTCGGAATAACGTTTGCTCGAAGCGTCCATACCCATCGTCATCCTCCGCGAAATTATGGAAAGCTTGCCTTTGCGCTACTCCGGCGAGAAGTACGTTACGGTAAATCGGGTAGCTTCACGGGTTCAGTTCCAGAAGCGCGGGTGGTTTTGTGGCGTGTTTATGCGAAAGGCGGTTCATAACGCCGTGAGCAAGAACGCGCCGGTCGATTTCCCCGGAGTGGCCCTTTCCGTATAGCTGCCGCTGGAGAATTTCGACCTGTGCGGCAAGCGACCCGTCGTTCGCGGCTTCGGCCCAATCATGGATGGAAGAGTAACCAAGACGACGCGACCAGACTTCCAGTGCCGCATTTATCCGGGCGTAATCGCCTGTACTGATAATGCGGAGGGTCTGCCGTCTTTGATGATGAAGCGAATTCCGGCGCTGCTCATCCCATCGGCGCAGCATGTCGACAAACCGAGACCTATACCGCATCGCGCTGGCTATAAGGCCAGCGATCAGAAGCGCGGCTATTGCCAATGTCCAAAGGAACTTGCCGTTAAGCGTGCCTTTGCTGGCGGGTTCAACGGGCGTGGCAGATTTCGTGGCGCCTGTGGTGACGGTCACGGTTGTTTCCGGTAATGTGGCGGTCTGAACCTGCTGTGATTTCACGTCAAACCAGCGATACGAAATTGCAGGCAAGGTGAAGGTTCCGGGTTTGGAAGCGGTATAGACGATGGTTTCGATGCGACGGCTCGCAGTTTGTCGCCCGACAGAGACGTTATCTGTGACTGTCGCTGGTTTGACATACTGGTCCAGCCCTTGCGGTGTTCCCGCTTCGACGGGTGGAATGGTGATCGCCACCGTATCTGTGGCGGTAATGGTCAGGGTTCTGACCAGCGCATCTCCTGTTTGTAATTTGTCCGGCGGCCGGTCGAAACTTTGTGACAGTTCCAGTGACCCGGCTGCAAATCCCGGCTGCCCATCCTTCTGAGCCGTGCCGACCGTAAAAGTTAGCGGCTGGCTCTTCACGGTGCTTTTTTTCGGAGCTCCATCCTCAAGGTAATCAAATGAAATCTGAATTTCTGGAATGCTATAGCTGCCGCTGACTTGCGGTATGATGGAATACCGCTTTTGAATGCCACTGAACTGAACGCCATTTATCGTATCATTGGTGTTCTGGGACCGTTCGTCCGGCAAGGTTACCAAGGCATGCGGAAGCGCAAATAAAGGAAATTGCGGCGGTGAGGTGAAAAAGCCCGGAGCAAGTACATTAAGCACAAGGTGGACTTGCTGCCCCGGCACGATAGTGCTCGTTTCTTCAATTTTTGCGCGGACCATGGGTTCCTGCGCTGTAGCATCATTGATGAATAGTGCGGGTGAAACCAAGAGGATGAAAAGGACAAGCCGAAATATGTTCATTTGGCACCGCCTCCCGCTTCGATGGAAAAGCGACGCGCCAGCATGGCTGCTGGGCTGACAGCGATATTCTTTATCCACATCTGAGATGTCTGCTCGGACATGGCAATTTGGGCGTCTTTGCCTTGCTTGCCCTTATCGTCAAACTGGATGCTATCAGGTTTCAGATCTGGGGCTTCCTCCTGATCCTGCTCTTCTTTTTGCTGAGCCAGCAAGAGGCGTTTTGCCGTCGCCAGATTGGCTTGAATGTCTTCCGAAGCAGGCTTCGCCTGAAGTGCTTTTTCGTATGCCGCAATAGCTTCTTCGAACTTCTTTAGATGCATGAGCGCATTGCCCTGATTGTACCAACTGTCGGGGCTATCGATGATGGCGAAAGCGTTGATTGCATCTTGATATTTCCCAGCCCGATATGCGGCGACACCACGCCATATGGGATCGCGAAAAGTACTGGCAGCTTTGGAAAAATCGCCTTTACGAAAAACGATTTGTCCCTGTTGATCCGGCGTCAGCCACATATCTTCGAATGGCCCAGCGCGTGCCGGATCGTTGCCGATCAGATGAAAGGCAATGACAACGCTTCCCAACCGCACAACCCAGCCGCGTCTGAATGTGAATGCGAATAGCAGCACGGCGGGGATGAGAAACCACCATCCGCTGTCGCGCCAACGGCTTTCCTTGTCGGATTGCTGTTGCGCAAAATTTCCCTTTATCTGTTCGGCGATCCAGCGAACATCTGCATCGTCGTCGGTGACTGTGGTGACCGCGATTGAGTTCGAGATGCGCAGTTGCGCAAGGCTTTCGGTGTCGAGCTTGGTAACAAGGCGTGCACCACCATCGGAGGACAGAAAGCCGCCGTCGCCGGTCTTGATCGGTCCGCCATTTGCGGTGCCGATAACTAGCACTACGACGCCATCATTGCGCTCATCACCGAGCGTTTTAATCGCGGAGGCCTCAACGCCGTCCGTCATGAACAGTATCGTGCCGGGTGAACCGTCTTCTTTCAGAAGATTGGATGCAAGATCCAGTGCCGCACCCGTATCTTTGCCCGGACGCGGCATGATACCGGTTGAAAGGGCATCGGTATAGGATTCAATCAAATCGGCGTCATCCGTGAGCGGCAGGACGAGATGAGCCGTTCCCGCATAAGCGATCACGGCGGTTCTGGCGCCAGCCCTGCTTTCCAGAATGTCGTGAATTTTAAGCTTGGCTCTCTCGATGCGGCTGGGGCTGATGTCAATCGCATCCATTGTCTGTGAAAGATCGACTGCGATCACCAGTGACGCCGTGTCGTGTACAAAGGGAGGCGTTTCCTTGTCCCAACTGGGACCGGCAATTGCGAGGATCATGATTGCCATGATGAGCGCAAGGAGTGTTGCCGGTTGAAGACGCCGCTTACTATCGCCTTCGATCACCAGTCGGTCGAGCAGATGCGGCGCGATCATGTTTTTCCACTTCTGCCTGATGTTGGCAGAACGGGCGGCAAGCCAGATCATGATCAGCGGCAATATCAGCAAAATCAGCCAGACCGGGCGCAGAAAGTGAAAGTCGGAGATCATGCTGAAGCTCTCCGCGCGATGCGTGCCTGCACAAAACCGAGGCAAAGGGAGAGTGCCAGGACCAAGAACGATATTGCAGCCGGATACTGGAACAGTTCCCGGCGTGGCCGCCATGAAAGCTCCTTCTGTTCCTGCGGCGTTATGCGGTCCAGCATATCGTAAATGGCAGACAGGTTGGCCTGATCCTGACCAAAAGAATAGCGTCCTTCTGTCTGCGCGGCGATTGCCTGCAGTGTTTGGACGTCAACCTTGTCTTCTCCTGTCGCCTTTGGGTCGCCAATGGCGACTGTGTGAATGACGATATGGTCGCCTTCGGCAATTTCAGCTGCTTTCAAAGGCGGCATCTTGCTGGCGGTATCGTTGCCATCGGAAAGCAGGATAAGCACCTTTTCCGGCACGTTCGATTTTTCGAACATGCGAATGGCGAGACCGATGGAATCGCCCATTGCTGTTCGTGGTCCTGCTTCGCCCGGCACGAGCGAACCGATCATAGTTCGGATCAGATCATGATCCATGGTGAAGGGCGCCAGTGGGTAGGGAGCGTCACCAAAGGCAATCAGGCCGAGCCTGTCGCTTGTCCGCTTCGAAACAAAGTCGGAAACCACTGTTTTGACCGCTTCAAGGCGGGTATCCATAGCTCCGCTTGGTGACGCGAAATCGCGTGTCTCCATCGATTGAGAGAGATCAAGCGCCAGCAGGATATCGCGCTGCGGTATGGATTTGACCATCGGTGGTTCGATCAGTTGCGGTCTCGCCAAGGCCAGCACCAGCAGGCACCAGGCCAGCATGTCGAGAACAATCTGCCACCAGCTCCGACGCGGAATGACCGACCCTTCCGTTGGTTCAACACCTGCCGCTCGTGCGACATCCTTAAAGAAGGGGAGCCGGATTGAAGCGGTCGAGACGCGATGGGTCGGCAAGAGCCACCACAAAAGCAGCGGCAGCGGCAGTAAAAGCAAAAGCCACGGATGGTCGAGCTCATACATGATGCCTCTCGATCCACAGGCGGGCCTGATTGACGATGACAGGCACGTCGTTTGCTTGTTGGTCGGGTTCGTATTCGCGGCCCTTCAGGAATGCCTTCAGGTTGGTCCCAAGAGGTGCGGGACTGTGGCTTTCGAGGAAAGCCACCCATTGCCCGCCGGATAATGCTGCGACGTCGGCACGCGGAAAGGCCGACAAAGCCGTGCGCTTCAACAGTTCGGCGATTTCTGTTGCCGGTGCCGTGTTCGAAATGTTTTCGAGAATTTGAAGCGCTTCGCGCCGATAAGCATTTCGCCGATAGCGTTTCACCCACCGGAAGAGAAGGACGGCGAATCCTAGCAAAAGCAAAACTGCGACCAACGCCCATCCCCAGGTCTGAGGCAACCATGGCACCGATGGCGGAACAGCAATGTCGTGGAGCGTCCGCAGTGCAGTCTCCGTTGTCTGGTCCATTATCGTCTCCTTTGACGCCACATGGATTTTTCCAGGAGATTACGCAGTTGCGGCGCTGTTTCTTCCGCCGCCGAGATGGGCAGCATGGGCAGGCCGAGCTCTCGTTGCCAGGTGCGAAATTCGCGCCCGCGATTGCGCGCGAAACTGTCGATGGAATTGCGCATCGATCCTTTGCCGAACGTCAGTTCGGCCTGCGTGGTGCCTCCGCTGACGACCAGATCGCCGCTCGTCGGCAAGTCGAGCAGAAAGGGATCGTAAACCAGCAGGCAGATCACGTCATTGCGGCTTGATATCTGCAGCAGATAGTCGCGGGTTGCCTCATCATGTCCGTCGAAGTCGCTGACGACGATCACGAGATAGTCGTGATAGGCAATGGCGCTGACATGGTGCAGAATATCATTCAACATAGATGGCGCAGGTTCATGGGCATAGCTGGCGTTCAGTGCGGCGTTCTTCTCCGCAATCTGGCTGGCCAGTCCGATGACCGCGTTGCGGCTGCGCTGTGGTTTGATCTGCGCGGTATCCGTGTCGCCGAATACGATGCCGCCGACGCGGTCGCCAGACCCCAGAATACGCCACGCGCAGAGCATTGCGCATTCTGCTGCCGTCACGGATTTCATGGATCGTCTGCTGCCGAAGAACATATTGATCCGCTGATCGACGATCAGCAGCGCAGGGCGTTCCTTCTCTTCGCTATAGACCCGTACGACGGGTTTCATCGTGCGTGCAGTGACCCGCCAGTCGATGGAACGAATATCATCGCCGGGCAGATATTCGCGCAATTCCTCGAAGGACAGACCACGACCACGGACTGCTGAGCGCATTCGCCCCGCAAGCTGGCGATGGCTGGGAGATTTTTGAACGAAGCTGAGATCACGCGCTTGAGCTTCAAGAGCGACGAGCGCAGAAGTGTCTACGTAAACGCCGGTCTCAACGCTCGCGCCAGCCTTCATGACACGGCCACCAGTTCGGTGATGCGGTCGATGATCTGGTCTGGCGTTGTGTTGGAGGCATGGGCTTCATAGGACAACAACAGCCGGTGCCGGAAAACGTCGTGCACGATTGCTTTTACGTCATCCGGGGTGACAAAGTCTCGCCCTTTCAGCCACGCATAGGCGCGGGACATGCGGTCAAGGCCGATGACACCGCGCGGACTGACGCCAACCTGTAAAAGCTTGGCCAGGTCCGCATTGTAACGATCCGGATATCGTGTCGCGAAGACCAGCGCGACCATATATTTCGCGACGGGTTCCGAAACTGTAACCGTACCGATTTCCTTGCGCGCATCAAAAATGCTCTCTGCGGAGAGGCGCGTCGCCTTCTCTTTTGAAGCAGCCTTGCTGTGAGCTTCCTGTTCCTCGTTGCGGTTAAGACGCATGATCGCGGCTTCGGATTCTTCGTCTGGGTAGTCAACCCGGATATGAAGCAGAAAGCGATCCAGCTGCGCTTCGGGCAGAGGGTAGGTGCCTTCCTGCTCAATCGGGTTTTGCGTCGCCATGACCATGAACAGGTCCGGCAAAGGATAGCTCTTTCCGCCGACGGTTACCTGCCGCTCCTCCATCGCTTCCAGCAAAGCGGATTGCACCTTGGCAGGCGCGCGGTTGATTTCGTCGGCAAGAATGAGATTGGCGAAGATTGGCCCCTGCTGAAACTGGAACGCGCTCTTTGTTCCGTCTGAGATATAAATCTCGGAACCGGTGACATCCGCCGGCAGCAGATCTGGCGTGAACTGTATGCGGGAAAGTTCGGATTCGAGGTTTTTTGCCAGACTTTTGATCGCGCGGGTTTTGGCGAGACCGGGCAGCCCCTCGACCAGTATATGACCGTTTGAAATGACCCCCAGCAAAAGGCGTTCAACCATTTGCTCCTGCCCGACGACGGATTGCCCAACCCGTTCGCCGAGTTTCAGAATATCATCGCGTGCTGCCATATCGGGTGTCCTGAAATGGTGGGAAAAGGCGCGCCGTGAAAGAGCGCGCCTAAATCGTTACTTTTCTATACCGCGGTCCTTGAACGACTTATCAATCGCCTTGTCCACTTGGGCACGCACGCCTTCAAGGTTAAAGCTGGCGTTGCGTTGGCTCGGCGGAAACTGGACAAAGGTTTCCAGCAAAGCGGCAGCCTTTAGCTGGGCCTTCACAAGCAGGAAGTCATTTCGTACCAGCCAGTCATTATACTGATCGGATACGATATCGGCGCGTTCATACGGATCCATACGAAGGTTGAACAGCTTCGGTACGCGCCATGTAACCAGTGGTGTTTGCCACACGGCGAACCCTCCCGGGGCAGGCTGCTCATGGAATACAACCTTCCATTCGTCAAATCTGGTAGCGACCAGGTTGCCGTCATCATCGAAGTAAAAGAATTCATTTCGTGAACTTTTATCTGTCTTTCCGGTCAGATAATCGAGCTGGTTATAGCCGTCCAGGTGATTGCGGAAAGTGGTCGTGCTGCCGTCCGGCTTCCAGCCTTTCAACAGCCTGTCCTTTACGTCCGGGTCTCCGGCTGCGGCCAGAAGTGTCGGAAACCAGTCCAGCCCGGAAAACATCTCGTTTGAAACCTGGTCGGGCTTGATATGTCCCGGCCAGCGGACCATTGCAGGAACGCGGAAAGCGCCTTCCCAATTGGTGTCTTTTTCCGAACGGAATGGTGTGGTGGCAGCGTCCGGCCATGACCACTGGTTGGGTCCGTTGTCGGTGGTGTAGACAACAATCGTATTGTCTGTGATGCCAAGTTCGTCAAGCTTCTTGAGAAGTTTGCCGACATCGCCATCGTGCTCGACCATGCCGTCGCCATACTCATTGTAGGCCATGCCGCTTTGGCCGCGCATTGACTCACGAACATGGGTGAAGGCATGCATGCGGGTCGTGTTCATCCAGGTGAAGAAGGGCTTGCCTGCCTTCGTCTGACGGTCAATGAAATCGATTGCCGCGGCTGTGGTTTCGTCATCAATCGTTTCCATCCGCTTCTTGGTTAGCGGACCTGTATCTTCGACTTTGCCATCAGCCGAGGCCTTCACGACGCCTCGCGGAGAATATGCCTTAAGAAACTCCTTGTCGTCTTTCGGCCAAGTGGGCTGCTCCGGTTCCTCTTCGGCATTCAGATGATAAAGGTTTCCGAAGAACTCGTCGAAACCATGTTGGGTTGGCAGAAATTCATCCTTGTCGCCAAGATGATTTTTGCCGAACTGGCCGGTTGCGTATCCGAGCGGCTTGAGGGCCTGCGCGATAGTGATATCGGTTGCCTGAAGACCGACCGGTGCTCCCGGCGCGCCGACTTTGCACAGGCCCGTGCGTAAGCATACCTGGCCCGTGATAAAGGTTGAGCGCCCCGCCGTACACGAGTTTTCCGCATAATAGTCGGTGAACCTTATGCCTTCCTTGGCAATCCGGTCGATATTGGGGGTTCTATACCCGACAAGCCCATCGCTATAGGCGCTGATGTTGGTCTGTCCGATGTCGTCGCCGAAGATAACGAGAATGTTCGGTTTCCCTGCGGGTGCCGCGGGCGCAGCCTGCTGCGCATAAGCGGGCGTAACGACCGTCGCAGACGTCACTGTCATGGCCAAGGCAGCAGTCGCTGAAAGTAGTCTACGGATGACAGGCGTCTTCATAGCGGCCTCCTCAATGTGGATTTATTCAACATTCCGCACTCCTGTTTGCGAGGCAAATTGGGATGTCGTCGATGCTCTATCAATGGCAACGTCGGAAGGCTCGACCAAATCCGGAGGAAGCGTAAGTACGTTACTGTAAACATGCTCGGTGATCGGCATTTACGTTAAATCTGGCTGGCCAGCGCGAGTCGCAGAAGTGGCGCAGTGCCCACGATATTTACCGTAACGTACTGCCGTTTGTACAAATTGGTGTCATGCTTCGCAGTGAAAATCCGTTGAGGGGAGAACCGTGGCACGTGACCCAGGATGATGCAGTCCGTCGCAGCTTCAGTTCTGCATCGAGAAGCGGGCTTAGTAAACTCATGTTAAAGCTCCCATCTGTCCGTTCGCAGCTAAAGCAACTTTCCGGCGAACCGCTGATTGGTCTCTTCGAGGCTTATGACGAAGCCAGCAACATGTTGGAAAAATTGCGCAGAGCTGAAATTGGAGTCACCCCCCTTTCTCTGGAATACGAGACCATATGCAAGGAGATAGAAGAGGACGTACTGCAATATTGCTTACTACATAAATAGGGACATGCTCCGAAATGGAACATCTTATTCGCGGCAAGCTGTTATTATTGACATCGGCTTTTCGGGGACTATTTTAACCTAAAACCGCTAATTTATTCTAATGTCGGGGCCCGAGGGGTATGACACGGAATAGTAGTGCATTTGATGACCGGGGAGCGTCAGATCAAGAAGTTAAATCCGCGTTAGCCGATCTGATTGCGGATAAGCGATTTCGCGCGACCGAACGGGGCAGGGCGATCCTCAGTTACATTGCGGATCTGCATTTTTCCGGCAGTTCCGAAGGGGTCAAGGGCTATTCGATAGCGATTGATGTTCTGGGGCGGCCTGATAGTTTCGATCCTTCCACTGACCCGATTGTACGCATAGAAATCAGCCGGTTGCGGGCCGCTTTGGTCCAGTATTACGAAGCTTTTGGCAAAGAAAAGCCGATTGAGATCGAGCTTCCTAAAGGCAAATATGCGCTTGCGTTCAACCACCGCGCCGTCGTGGATACATCTGTTTCGGACGAGGCTTCTGCGGGCGAGCCAATTCCGCCTCCGATGCAAGCTCCATTAACTTTAAGGCATCGTCTCCAATATTTGGATTTGGCGGTCGCTAGTCTGGTATTGCTTATTTCTTTTACATTAGTCTATTTTTTGACAAATCGGTCAGTCGATACCGTAAAGCCGACTGTTGCGATTGATTTCCGGGCTGAAAACCCCGCGTTTGATATAGAGGCCGAAAATGCACGGGATTCGGTGCTGATCGCACTTGGTAATTTTCATACGCTGGCGCTTCGTTCCGACAATAGCGGATCGATTGATCCACAGGTTCGGTTTCCGGCCTATACGGTTCGGATGCGCTATCGCGTTGAAGGTGAGATGAAAAGCATCTGGTGGCAGGTGAATGACGAGGTCAAGAACGTCATTGTAAGCTCCGGTATCGAAGAAGCTTCGGGAATGGGGCAATCCGCAGAACAGGTGCGAGCAGCTCTTTCCTCAGCTCTATCGCAAAAGCTTGCTGCCTCCACCGGGGTGATCAATACACGTCTGGTCGCAGATGTGAAGAGCTCGATCATCGGCAATATTTGTGTTCTCAAAGCGGAAATATCGCTGGCGAAGGGGCAGGCGCTATCGGACGACGAAACGTGTCTTGAGCAGACTTTAAAGAGTGATCCACGGCAGAGTGACGCCCTGGCTGCTCTTTCCCGGGTGCTGGTGAACTCCAATGCGCCGATTATCAGCAAGGATGTGCTGGACCGTAGCCTTGAACTTGCGCAAGATGCCGTCGCTGTCGCGCCGGGATCGGATCGCGCTGAATTTGCCTTGATGGAAGCCAATTTTCGCAAAGGCAGGATCGATGAAGCGCTGGAGGCGGGTAAGCGCGCCGTGTCTCTTAACCCCAATAATCTGGAGGCGAAGGCGGCGCTGGCAATGGTGCTTTTCGCCAATGAGAATTGGGATCAAGCTGTGGCTCTCATTGAGGAAAGCGGGCAAGAAAATCACAGTATGGCTTTGAAGGCGCGCACCGTGCTTGCGCTTGATGCCGCCCGTCGCGGCGATTGGCACAACGTGCTGCTTCGTGCAAATCAGCTGCCTCCACAGAATGATTTCGCAACCGGTTTTAGATTGGCTGCGCTTGTTCAGTTGCGACCGGCTGATGCCCAAAAAGAACTTCAGGATGTCACACGATCCAATCCCAATCTACGCCAGTCAGTCGGTGAAAAATTGGAAGCACTAAGTGTTCCAAACATTGTCACAAATGCCATTATTGACCAAATCCAGATCGGGCAAACAAAGTTGCAGCCGGACAAGCCATGAGAGCAAAACTGACGAACACGTTTCGCATTTGTTCATTGAACGCTTTGGAGCCAAGCTCCGTTAAGGTCAGCTTCAACGGCAATTACCAGCCCAACATTTACCGTAACGTACCCATTAGACATTGCGTGAAAAACAAATAGAAACGAGAATTATCCAAAATTAAGTATTGTTAGATTCGTGGGAATATTGAGCAGCCGTGCTCGTAGCTGAGGGGATGTTATGAGTCGTTTTTCGCGTCACGCGCTGGCATTGGGTTCACTTGCGGGATTGTTGCTTGTTCCGTCCGTGGCAATGAGCGCGGAAGGAGGCGCGGGTTTCTATCTGTTAGGATCGAAAGGCCCCGCAGCAGGTATAACACCTCCTCCCGGCGTCTATTTTCAGAACGATTTCTACTATTATAGCGGGAATCTCGGCGGAGATAAAAGCCTGCCAACTGGCGGTAAGCTGGCCGTTGGTGTCGTGGGCACCGCGGTCATTGAAGTCCCGACGGTCATGTGGGTGCTGCCGGAAACTATCGCCGGAGGCCATCTTGGTCTTGGCGGGACGATACCGGTCGGCTGGAAGAAAACCGAAGCGGATGTGGTTTTAAACGGTCCCCGGGTGGGTGATGTCTCGACAGGTGTGCGCGATACGGCGTTCACCATTGGTGATCCGATCGTTAGCGGGTTCCTGGGCTGGCAGACGGGTAATTTCCATTACCAGATTGGCACCATGATCAATGTGCCCATCGGCGATTATCAGGACGGCGAGATATCCAATATCGCTTTCCACCATTGGGGCGCGGATGTGTTTGCAGCCGCAACCTGGCTTGACCCTGCAATTGGTTGGGATATTTCGGGCGCGGTTGGCGTAACCTTTAATGCGGAAAATCCGGCCACCGACTATCGAACCGGTAACGAGTTCCATTTCGAATGGGCCGCCGTAAAACACATCAATGCGAAATTCGATGTCGGTCTGGTGGGTTATTACTATCAGCAGCTTTCCGGTGATAGTGGAGACGGTGCGGCGGCACCATTCAAGGGACGCGTGGCTGCCGTTGGTGCAACTGTCGGGTGGAACTTCGAACTGGGTGAAACACCGCTTTCCGCCCGTGTGAAGTATTTTCACGAATTTGCTGCGGAAAACCGGGCCGAAGGAGACGCGGTTTTCCTGTCATTATCGATGCCATTGTCGATCACCAAACCGGCCGTGTCTGCTGATTAACCCGGTGTGGAGATTGGCTTCCCGTTGAGAACATGGAGTATCTGACACGCCCAGCGTGACTTATGAGGGAGAAGGATATGCATATCAGATCATTCAATCCCGCCGGATTGGTTGGCATGGCTGGAATGATATTTGTGGTCCTGTCCTGTTCATCCGCGCATGCTCAGAATGATAAACTGAGTGGATTTCCAGCGATGGTTCTGGGCGGGCAGACGGCCAAAGCGACTACTGTTCAATTCAGCGTTCCTTTCGACAATCTCATACGGCTGGCCGACAAAGATGTATCGCTGGGAAAAACGAGCCTCGATGAGATCCAAGCTGTCGTTGGAGGGACTGTGCACGGTCATACAACGTCATCCCTTAAAACGGCTTGGCTTTGCTATGAGGTGACGGGCGATAATTTGCCCCGTCGTATCTGGTTCATTTCGGACGGGATGAACAGGAAGAAAGGTCAGGAGGCCATTCTCAATTTGATATCGGCGGAGATTATAACGGACAAGTCTGCGAAATGCGGACGGCCTCGCATTGATCTGACGAACCTCAAATTGCCCGTCCCGGCTTTGAAAGATAACAAACATGCGCTGGAAGAACGACTCGGTAAGGTAAGTGCCAAGCAATTTGCGCGTTATTCGAACGAACATAAAGTTTCAGGTGCGACAGTTGAGCAGTCGCTCGTCTACCAGCTGGATGGAGACCGGATTATTGGCGTGGCGTTCTCCCAGGCCGCAGCGAAGTAGCATATCTCGTGTTCAGTCAAGCCTAGGTAAGAAAGTCGGGCATATGGGATTTCGGTTCGCGTTAGCCATGTTCATTTCAATACAGAATGTCATGGGTCTCGCGATTGGTATTTTCGTCTTATCGGCTCCATCATTTGCACAGTCTGCGAGCGACGATATCGACGAATTGGCACGAAAAGTCTCCAACCCCGCTTCGTTCATGATCAATGTGCCAGTTCATTCAGATATTGATTTTGGTCGTGGAAGCGCAAAGGTGCGGGGCTTCTCTCTCGATATCGAACCAGTCATTCCAATGCGGTTCAATGATCGCTGGAACGTTATTTCCCATACCGATATTCCGTTGGTTTACAGCAACCCGTTTGGCGACGTCGGCAGCAATTTCGGGCTCGGCGACAATAACGCACGTTCTCTTTGACTCCGTCCGCCCATGGCTCATTCATATGGGCGATAGGGCCGCTGTTCTCGTTCCCAACGGCGACAGACGACTTGCTGGGGTCTGGTAAGTTCTCTCTCGGGCCATCGGGTTTACTGCTCTATCAAACAAGTGCAATCACGACTGGCATCTCGGTAAACCATATCTGGTCCGTTCTTGGGGCGGATTGCCGACCGGACGTGAACCGAACCGAACTCCAGCCGTTTATCGCCTGGCATATCGGCAAGGGACGAACAATTTCGGCAAATCTTGAAGCTGACTATGACTGGACAGCCGATCAATGGACTGTGCCAGTGTCGGGGGCATTCTCAAAGATCGTGAAGCTTGGCGATCAAACGATGAATCTGTCGCTCGGAGCGAGGTACTGGCTGGAAGGTCCAGACGAAGGCCCCAAATGGGGAATAAAGGCGGGCGTAACCTTCCTTTTCCCCCAAACGGTCAAATAGCGCGGTTGCCACACACCGGAACGCGGTGTCAAAGTCCAGCGACCTTTTTCAGATCATCGACAGCGCCGGGGGCGGCTGCAAATACAGGATGGCCTTTCAGGATATTCTCGCCGTTCACAGGGAATGGATGGGTGTACCCGCCAGCTTCGCGCACGAGGCAAAACCCAGCCATGCAATCCCATGCGTGCATGTAAGGCTCGTAGTAGCCGACAAGCCTACCTGCCGCGACATAGGCGATCATTAGGGCGCCCGACCCGTTGCGTATGAACGTGCCACCGGCTTCCAGCAGATTTTCGACGATCTTCGCCACGGTTTGCGGAGTGACATAGTTATTTGCGCCGATACCTGTGACTGCGTTTTGAAGTGTCTTCGTTGAATCGAGCGCCAGTTTCTTGCCATTCAGCGTCGCGCCAAGACCTTTTGCCGATGCATAGAGCTCATCGAAACAGGGTGCCTTGATAACGCCAATGACAGGCTCGCCGTCTTTCAAAACGGCAATCGACACACACCAGTTTGGCATACCGTTTACGAAAGGGCTTGTTCCATCAATGGGGTCTACAACCCAGGTAAAGCCCGATGATCCGTCGTTCAGTCCGTATTCCTCACCCAGAAAGCCGTCTTCCGGAAATTTTTCGGAAACAAGCGTGCGAATAAGCTGCTCCACTTCCCGATCAGCAATGGACACCACGTCTTGGGGATCACGTTTGAATTCTATGGTCAGCGCTTCACGATTGTTGAAGTAGTCCAGCGCCTTGGCGCCAGCCGCCTGCGCAATGTCTTTGGCAAGCGCCAGCCGCTTTTCCAGGTCGTATTGGAGATTGTTGGTCATTCTTTGCTTCCGGCAAGAGTGATGATCGGCACGTTATGGCGGGCTATTGATTGATAAGCGCAAGCCCGCGTGACTTGAAGTGTATCGAGACATCCGTGAGCGTTGGCAAGGCCTGTTCCGCTTCGGGGTCAACTATGAAGAGCTTGCCATGTTCGGTTTCGATCTCATACTCGATGTGATCGCCAAGATAAGCGGCATGCGCCACGCGCCCCGGAAAATCGCCGCCGGCGAGCGGCTGCAGGTTAACGGCGTTCGGTCGGATCGCCAGTTGTGCAGGCCCTGTTTTGGCATTACGCGCAGCGACACGATGCGTCAGTGCGCCAATGCGTATGATGGCCTCGTTATTCTCGGTGGAGATCACTTCGCAGGGCAACACATTGGCCTCGCCCATGAAGTCCGCGATAAAAGCAGACGCCGGTGACTCATAGAGTTCACGCGGTGTGCCTTTCTGCGCAATATTACCATCCTTCATTACGATGATCGTATCGGATACGGCAAGCGCTTCATCTTGATCATGCGTTACATAGACTGCCGTGAAACCAAGCCGTTGCTGCAATTCTCGGATTTCCGTGCGCACGCGCCGCCGAAGCCGTGCATCGAGGTTGGATAGCGGTTCGTCGAGAAGCAGCACTTGTGGTTCCAGCACCAGAGCACGCGCCACGGCCACGCGCTGCTGTTGTCCGCCCGAAAGCTCGGCGGGCAGTCGGTGGCCCATGCCGCCCAAACCAACCAGCTTCAGTCCTTCTTCTGCTCGATCGCGGGCTTCG
>Ga0180219_1000732_pt1 | contig 24179 bp, 22 predicted proteins | sample eDN3rd30CBELigMG_FD_151338 | JGI IMG/M metagenome (GOLD analysis project Ga0180219, IMG submission 151338) | Enriched Miracle-Growth compost microbial communities from Emeryville, California, USA - eDNA 3rd pass 30_C BE-Lig MG (version 2)... ... | reverse complement strand
TTGACATATTCGCGCTTGATGACGACATTAAAGTCGTTTCCAATCCGTCGGATATCCTGTCGCATGCGGGCCATATCAGACCCTTGAAGCTTTGGATAGTCTGGGCTTGCGGCCACGGTGGCGGGCGAGGCAAGACCGGCAAGTATTCCAGCGAGTAGAGCGTTTTTATTTCGCATCGTCAACTCCTTGGAAGCCTTTGATTTTAAATGATTTGCGTGACATATAGACGCTAATGGGAACTTAAGATCATAGCAGAAACACCACTCATCTTATGTTTCAGTAGCAAAACCGATAAGGCTCATCGCCGTCGATATAAACCATACTACTATACGTAGAACACACTGGTTGGCTCATTACGCGAGCGCAAAAACATCACCCCCCAAACCGCTTCACCCAATAAGCCGTAGAAGCATCATGCCCAGCCGCGTCCTTGGGCTTGGCTCCCGACAATTCCTCGGTAATACCCTGCGCCAGCACCTTCCCGTACTCCACACCCCATTGGTCGAACGGGTTGATGCCCCACACCACGCCCTGCACGAACACCTTGTGCTCGTACAAGGCCAGCAGGGCGCCCAGGGTGTAGGGGGTTAGCTTGGGCAGCACGATAAGATTAGAGGGCCGGCCGCCCGGGTGGACGCGGTGCTTGGCCAGCCATTCGGCCTTTTCCTGGGGAAGGCCGCTTGCCAGGCATTCCTTCAGCGCCTCTTCGTAAGACTTGCCCTGCAGCAGCGCCTCGCGCTGCGCCAGGCAGTTGGCCAGCAGGCTGCGGTGGTGCTCGGGCCAGTGGTGGCCGGCCTCTTGGCAGACGATGAAATCCACCGGTGCGCCGTCGCTACTTTGGTGCAGCCACTGGAAGAAAGTGTGCTGCGCATCGGTGCCGGGCATGCCCCACACCGCCGGGCCCGTGGCCACGTGTACGGGGTCGCCGTCCAGGTCCACCGACTTGCCCAGCGATTCCATCTCAAGCTGCTGCAGGTAAGGCACCAGGTTAGCCAAGCGAAAATCATAAGGCGCGATGTTTAACGAGGCATAGCCCAGCGCATTGCGGTTCACAATGCCAGCCAGGGCCATTTGTATGGGGGCGTTCTTTTCAAAGGGTGCACTGGCAAAGTGCATGTCCATGGCCGCGGCGCCGGCATGCATGCCGGCCACCACGTCAGAGCCCACTGCCAGCGCGGTGGTCAGCCCCACCGAAGACCACAGCGAAAAGCGGCCGCCCACCCAGTCCCACAGGCGGAATATCTGCGAATCGCGCGCCCCCCAGGCCTTGGCCAGGTCGGGGCAGGCCGTAACCACCATCAGGTTCTCGTAGGGGTCTTCCACCCCCGCGTTGCGCTGCCATTCAATGGCGCGCCGTCCATTCTGCAAGGTTTCAGCCGTGGTGAACGACTTCGAGGCCAGCACGATAAGCGTGTCATGGGGGTTAAGCCCCGCTAGCGCGCCCTCGATGGCGTGGCCGTCGATACTGGCCGCGAAGCGCACCTGGCGCCACATGCCCGCATAGCCGAAGGCGCCCACCGTAAGCCGCACGCCCCAGTCACTGCCGCCAATACCGATATGGACGATGTTGCGCCAGCGGCGCTCCGAGTCGGCCTTGCGGATGAACTCGTTCATACGCTGACGCTCGGCGGCCACGGCCTCTACGGGGGCGGGAGCGCGAAGCATGGTGTGCCAGGCGGCGCGTTCTTCGGTGTTGTTGATGGACTGGCCGGAGAGGAGTTTGTCGCGGTAGAGGTCGAAATTGCGGGCGGTGAGTAGGGCTTGGCCGGCTGCGGACAGTTGAGGAGACGCTACCTGGCCGGTGATATCTACACAGATGCCTGCAGCATCTAAAATGCGTATATCGCTGGGGTGGACATTGGACTCGATACCGGCCTTAACGAAAGCAGCCCACTCGGGACTCTCGTCTAATGCAGAAAGAAGAGGGATAAATCGAGCGCTGGTCACTGGCACCTCCGGCATACTTTAAGGATAAAGATAATCGTAACCGGTAAGTGAGTGCGCGCAGAAAGCATGGCGCTAGGAGTGGTGAAAACGGTGGGTGTCATATTGTATTGTTCTTCTATGTTTCTTATAGGCAATAGATACCGTAGAGATTTAACATAACACACGGACTCGACTGTGTTTCTCTTTGGGGTAATGTGTCACCAAATTGAAGAGAGTCGCTGCTATGCTGGTCTTCAACCTCTGTGTTTTCTACGTGGGCGCCACAGAGGCTTCATCGGACTGCTCGGATATCACCATCAACCATGCCACCATCACTGTATAAAAGCCAATAGTGTTCATTCGCCTGAACATGGTTTCTGTTAGGCCAAAGAAGAAGAAGCCTAAGCAAACAGCTAAACCCATGGCCGCGGCTGCTTTGGCGTGAGATGGGGTTCTTCGGCTGAATAGCCTTGGCCAAAAGTAAAAACACGGCGCCAAGTAAATAAGTAACAGCGCACCTACCCCCGGAACTCCGAATCCGACAAAAACGCTCAATAGGTCGTTATGAGGCTCACCAAAATTATCGGCGACGTACTGTGATGTCCAGCCTCTTGGGACCGCAATTTCACGTAAATAACTATTGAACTTCCCCGCGTCTCCCAGTCCCATGAAAGGATGGTGAATTCCAGCATCAATGGCCGTACGCCACAGCTGTAGGCGAATGCACATGGAACTGGTTTTAATACTACTTTCGCCTTGACAGGCTGTTATTTCATTAATTCCTTGTGCAATACGATGACGCATGTCGCTGCTACTACCGATAGCAATTACAATCACAGCGGTAGATACAACTAGTAAGCTGATAGCTTTTATCGGTTTCTCGAACTGTGTAAACAGCGCAATTGCCAAAAAAAGAAATAATGGTAGACCTAATAAGCCAGTTCGAGTCTGCGCTGCCACAAAAACAGAAAATATCCCGATAGTTACTAGGATCTTCAGAGCGTATTCCACCCGCCCAGCGTTTGTTAATTGCCACTTCAGTGAATAAAGGGTGATAACCCCTAGCAACAGCATGAGGCTGGTGAAAGTGACGATTATTAAGTTAGGAGTACTCGGTCTATAAGTACTAATCAGAATGAGCCAAGAAAGAGTAATTGCTGATGCTATCCCCCCAGCATATATGCCGAATATTGCTAGACGCAATTTGCCAGCCTGGATGTGCGCCAACGCTGCCAATAGTATCCATAAGCCAAGAAGGAATCGTAGCGCGCCTTCGGCGTTAGCGCCCGCCCACTCCTCGTGATACCAAGATGATAGGACCACGACAAGAAACAAGACTGCATAGCTTATTATCAGCCATCGGTAGCGTATTGTTTGTTCAATCGCCTTAGTGAAGCGCTTTCGGGTTAACAGCGCTAAACAGATTACGATTAGCGCATAGAAGACGGCACTCGGAAGCCAATGACTGACGAATAGTGTTATGGGCAGTAACCCGCAAAGTATCACAGCCAGAGAGGCTAGCATTAAAGCACTCTTGAAAAATTATTTGTAGTGAATAGAGGGATGGATGCTTCTAAAGAGGGCGGCTATCTTTCGGTAGATAATAACTACCGTCTCGCACTCGCTGCCACCATTCCCGATTATTCAAATACCATGTGACGGTTTTCCGTAAACCGGACTCAAAGGTCTCCTGTGGGACCCATTCCAATTCCATTTGAATCTTCGTGGAATCTATAGCATAGCGAAGGTCGTGGCCTGGGCGATCTCGTACATGTGTAATCAAGGATTCATGTGGCGTGATTGGCGAGTTGGGATGCAACTCGTCAAGGAGCGCACAAATGCTTTTCACCACATCAATATTGCGCTTTTCATTATGCCCCCCAATATTGTAGGTTTCTCCTGGCATACCTCGCGCGAATACCTCATACAGCGCTCGCGCATGATCATCTACATACAACCAATCGCGTATTTGCATGCCCTTGCCATATACTGGAAGTGGTTTGCCTTCCAGGGCATTCAAGATGATTAATGGAATGAGTTTTTCGGGGAAATGATAGGGGCCATAATTGTTCGAGCAGTTGGTAACCAGTGTAGGTAAGCCATAGGTACGCTGCCAGGCTCGTACTAGATGGTCAGAGCTAGCCTTACTGGCAGAATATGGTGAACTCGGATTGTAAGGGGTTGTCTCAGTGAAGAAATTGTTAGAATCGGAACCCAGATCTCCGTATACCTCGTCGGTCGAAACGTGATGAAATCTGAAAGCTACCTTTCTAGTATTCTCGAGCTGCATCCAGTATGCTCGAGCAGCTTCTAACAATGAATAGGTACCTACCACATTAGTCTGGATGAATTCTCCTGGGCCATCGATCGATCGATCAACATGAGATTCTGCCGCAAGGTGTATGATCCCGTCCGGTTGCTGCTCTCGTAAGACGCGCTCAATCTCGTCTCTGTCGCAAATATCTACGCGTTCGAAGACATAACGATGGCTCGTGCTGACGCTCTGGAGCGATTCGAGGTTGCCCGCGTAGGTTAGCTTGTCGATATTTACGACGTTGTGATTAGTATGCTGGATTAAATATCGTACCAGGGCAGACCCAATGAATCCGGCTCCGCCGGTGACGAGAATTTTCATTGTATTTAAAGCCTTTCAATTAAGCGAAGTATTCCGCCTCAACGAATGAGGTGCCTTTTATATCTTTATCAGACAGGATCGGCGGCTCAATTACAGGCCAGTCTATGGCTAACACTGGGTCATTCCAGAGGATGCTCCTCTCATGCTCTGGGGCGTAGTAACTAGTCGTTTTATATAGAAACTCAGTTACCTCACTTAAAACGAGGAATGCATGCCCGAAGCCTTCTGGCACCCAAAGTTGTCTTTTATTCTCTGCAGAAAGTAGTGCGCCCACCCATTGCCCGAAGGTGGGAGAACTGCGGCGCAAATCGACGGCTACGTCGAAAACCTCGCCTACCGCTACTCTCACTAATTTTCCTTGCGGTTGACGTATCTGGTAGTGTATGCCGCGCAGCACGTGTCGTACGGAGCGAGAGTGATTATCTTGTACGAAGTGGACGTGTTGACCTACGGCCTCTTGAAATAGCGTTTGATTGAAGCTTTCGAAAAAAAAACCGCGATCGTCACCGAAAATTTTCGGTTCGAAAATCATTACTTCAGGTACGGCAGTTGGGGTGACATGCATATGGGATTGGAGAAGGAAGATAAGCTACTGCAATTGATAGAGTATCAAGCGACATGCTCGTTCAGGACGCGCATCAAATATTGACCATAGCCGTTTTTTAATAGCGGTTGCGCTAGGCTTTCTAGTTGCGCAGCGTCAATCCATTTGTAACGGTATGCGATTTCTTCCGGACAGGCAACTTTCAGTCCTTGTCGGTGTTCCAAGGTAGCAATAAATTGACTGGCTTGTAATAAAGAGTCGTGGGTGCCTGTATCTAGCCAAGCGTAGCCTCGCCCCATAATCTCTACGCTCAGCGTACCTTGCTCCAAGTATAGACGGTTGAGGTCCGTAATTTCCAATTCGCCGCGTGGTGAGGGGTGAAGGCTTCGGGCAAAGTCGACGACTTGATTATCATAAAAATATAGGCCAGTGACCGCGTAATTTGATTTTGCCTTGACGGGTTTCTCCTCTAGAGAAAGCACCTTGCCTGTAGAATCGAATTCTGCTACTCCGTAACGCTCGGGGTCATGCACATGGTAGGCGAAGACAGAGGCGCCCTCTGTATGGCTAGCAGCACTACTAAGGAGCTTGTGGAAATCATGCCCATAAAAAATGTTGTCGCCTAATACGAGGGTAGAGGGGTTTTGGCCTATAAACTTTGCCCCAATTATAAATGCTTGTGCGAGTCCGTCTGGAGTTGGTTGGACGGCGTATTGTATGTTGAGGCCCCATTGGCCACCATCTCCCAATAACTGCTGGAATCGAGGTGTATCCTGTGGAGTAGAAATGAGCAGGATGTCGCGTATTCCGGCCAGCATCAATGTAGCGAGCGGGTAATACACCATCGGCTTGTCGTACACTGGCAACAGTTGTTTACTGATCGAGAGCGTGGCTGGATGAAGGCGGGTGCCGGAGCCCCCGGCTAAGATAATTCCTTTGCGTATTGTCATGTTTTGCGCAGTTAATTTTGAAGTAATTCAGCTAACATGCGGTCCATGCCTATATGCCAATCGGGCAAGTGTAGACCGAAAGTAGTGCACAATTTATTAGTGTCTAGACGAGAATTCAATGGACGGCGGGCGGGAGTCGGGAAGTTGCTACTGGGTATGGCGAGAAGATTAGAGTCATCGACTGTTACGGGTAGCCCTGCTTTGCGTGCAGCGGTTAGAACGTACCGCGCATAACCATGCCAAGAGGTCTCTCCATTCGAACTTACATGGTAAATCCCGCCCAATTCCGGTTGAGCCATTGTGGCGAGCAATGCATGGGCCGTAATGTCAGCTAATAGTTCAGCACCGGTGGGAGCACCAATTTGGTCGTTTATTACTTTCAGAGTATCGCGGGTTTGGGCAAGTTGCAGCATTGTTTTGGCAAAATTGCTACCCCTCGTTCCATACACCCATGATGTGCGGAAGATGAGATGTTTACAGCCAGATAGGCGAATCTGGTCTTCGCCAGCCAACTTGGTGCGTCCATATGCGTTAAGTGGGTTAGTGGGGGCGTCTTCTTTCCAAGGCTTTGACCCACTACCGTCGAACACATAGTCAGTAGAATAGTGAACGAACAACGCGTCCAAGTCCTGGGCAACCTGCGCCAGCATTCCGGGTGTTGTGCTATTAACTAACGCTGCATCACGCAAGTTGGATTCTGCTTTGTCTACTGCTGTGTAAGCAGCGGCGTTCACGATGACGTCCGGGGCTAACTTCCGTGTAGTTGTGGCGACATCTGATGGGAGCGTAAAGTTGGCGCATGGTTGGTCGTGGGTGCCCATAGCAATGACTTCTCCCAGAGGTGCGAGGCTACGTTGCAACTCCCAGCCGAGTTGGCCGTTCTTGCCGAACAAAACAATTCTCATGATGAAGACCGTGGGTAAATGCTAATGACTTGCTCTTTAAACTATGCGTTGGAGACAGGGGCGAATCACCTAGTCACGGCCACTATCGAGTCAGACCCATTTTCTTGAGTTCGTATAGCGCTTTTGACGAGCGGTCTTCGTATGTAGGTTGACCACTTGCCCAATTTGCAAAGCGCCGTAGGCCCTCTGCAAGACTGACTTGTGGTTCAAAGCCCAGCTCGGAAGTTACTCGAGTTAGATCTGCGTAACAATGGCGTATGTCGCCAACTCGATACTGTCCGGTGACCTCGATATCCACGTTAAATCCGGATACTTCGCACAGAACCTTGGCCAATTCATGGACAGACGTTGGTTTGCCCGAACCGATATTCAAGGCGATACCATGTTCTAGACTGGCGTCTAAAGTGTCGATTAGCGCGTGAACTACGTCAGAGACATGAATGAAGTCTCTAGACTCTTTACCGTCTTCATAAATCGGCAATGGTAGCCCTTGTCTCGCTCGATTGTAAAATATGGAAATAATCCCTGTGTAGGGATTCATGAGAGATTGGCCTTCGCCGTAGACATTCTGGAATCTCAGAGCAACCGCTTTGAATCCCAAAGCTTCGCCAGCCACCGCTAATAACATCTCCTGCGAATACTTTGTGGCGGCGTAAATTGATCCCGGACGCGGACTTAAGGATTCTGGGGTCGCAACCGCGTCAACGGTTTCATTGGGAAATATGTGTTCCCACTGCTTAGCCTCTAGTTGCGCTTTTCCCCTCGAAGCTGGCTGGAATGTTTTTTGAGTAGTCCGGCCCTTATAGGCCCCCTCTCCATAAATACTTCTACTTGATGCCAAGATAATTTTCTTGGGGCGATGCTCGCACTTAGCTAGGCCTTCTAGTAACGCTGCTGTACCTAACTCGTTGGTTCGAACATAGTTGGAAATTCGATACATGGATTGCGCGGTACCGGTTTCCGCAGCAAGATGATAAATCACGTCAGAACCGTCCAGGATTTCGGGGTGCTCCGTGAGATGAAGGACATCTTTACGTATAAACTTAACGCCGTCTATGGGCGATACTAAAGGTATCTCCCCGTGGATTTGAGGGCTCAGCGTATCTACCACGGTAACGTCGTGTGATAGATTTCGTAGTTGCTCAGCCAACTTCGTCCCTATAAACCCCATTCCGCCCGTAATCAAAATCTTCATCTTGTTCAAACCCATTTAGAATTCTGGAGGATCAATTTAGTCACCGCTCCGGGTGGACATACCTGAGTCACATTTTACTGACACGCTGCCATTGTTTGGTATGTGTATCAAAACGCCTAACAACTCGCGCCGGGCTTCCCACAATTACGCAATAGTCAGGGAATGATCCTCTGAGAACAGAGTTTGTCCCAACGATGCACTGCTTACCTAGCTTGGTGCCGGCCTGTATGCGTACACCTTGTCCGATAAAGCAATTTTCTCCAATAGACGTCGGAGAAATCAAAAATGGCTGCTCAAGTATGGGTTTGCCTAATTCTCTATACTCATGATCAATATCCGTAATCATTACGTCCGCAGTAATCAAGGTATTTTTGCCAATAGTCAAGTCGGCAGCGCAAGTACAGTGGAGATTTTGGCCGATTGCGACGTTATCTTCAATTGTTAGTGAGCCAGCGCCGTGGATCTCGATCCTGGCGCCAGGGAAAATTCGTACTCTTGTTCCTATATGTATATTCTTTATCCCTTGAAGATAAATTGGACGTCCTATATATGAAGGAAGGCCAAATTTTCCAAAGAATGGTTTATAGATCACCGCTCTGAGTATCCAAAAAAATTTATAAAGCATCAGAATAGAACTTGTAGAGTGGATATTAAGAAAAGAGCTTTACTAACCAAGCTTCGATTGAGTAGGAGCGCCATTTTTCTTCACTTGGCGCATCGAATTGGTGCTCAAAAAAATAATCGGGTATTTGGGGGTGATTCCTATCCACCACACAAACATCATTCGGGTTGAAGAGTGAGTAGTTCATCACGTCTTGGTTAGTAGTAATCAACTTTCTTCGAGCTCCAAAGGTTTCTATAGTCCGCATAGTCAGTCCTTGTTGTTTGGGTCGATTTATGTCAATTACGCACCTGCTTTCATTAAATAGCTCAACGATCTGCGGAAGGCTTAATCCTTTGAAGTTGACTGATTCCCTCACAAATTTTCTAAAACCTTTATCAACAAGGGCCCTACAAAAACATAGAACTCTAGAGGGGTAGTAATAGTAGGTATAAACTCGTCTTCCGTTTTGGCGTAGCACGCCAACTAATTTATCGACGATTTTATATCGGTCAGTATGAATCGTTCCAATAAAGCATGCGTCATATAGAAAAGAGTGCTTTGGAAATTCAGTTCCAGCAAACAAATTACTATAAAACAAGGGCAAGAATTTTACGTTTGTGTAAAGCTTGGCATCCTCGTGGTCAAAGGAGTACACAGAGTCAAATTCGTCGCGTATTTTTAGGGCATTCGGGTTATAACTCATCGAATCCCACAGGTATAGCCTGAATTTAGCGGTGGGGCAGGACCTCTTGAAATCCTTTATTAATTCTTCGGATATTGCCTCGCCTCGTATTATTAGCACCTCATCAATCGATTCTTTCTTCGCGTACTCAATGATGCGTTGATAGTATTTATATAGTCGGGATTTAAGGAGCCTATAGTTAATACGGATGAGAGACTTAGTTATGAAGTCATTGCTCGGACGTTCGTCAAAGTAGTGTACTTCAGCTCCCAAGCGACGTAACTCATCACTTATCAACGTTTCGTATCCGAAGAAACTCGCCGAAATTAGTAAAAATTTGCGCCCCTTGAAAGGGCTGCGGGTAAGGCATTCATTCTCTTCCAACTTCATTCGGCTCTTCCGTATCGGTCCTCGAATCTGAGGATATCGTCCTCTCCTAGATAGGAACCCGATTGAACCTCAATTATTTCGAGTGGTATTCTGCCGGGATTCTCTAGAGAGTGCTTGACTCCCACGGGAATATAAACTGACTGATTCTCAGTTAATAATATATCCTCTTCTCCTACTTTTACTTTGGCCGTCCCGGAGACTATTATCCAGTGTTCCGCTCGGTGATGATGCAATTGCACTGATAACCGATGACCAGGCGTAACAGTTATTCGTTTCACCTGATAGCGATCGCCCTTATCTACCGAGTCATAAGTACCCCACGGCCGGAAAACTTCTCGGTGGATATTAGCCTCATCTCTACCGAGCTCTTTGAGACGCTCCACAACCCGTTTGACGTCTTGAACGTGAGATTTTGAGGCGACTAAGACGGCATCTGAAGTTTCGACGACGATAAGGTCTTCTACGCCCAAGGTTGCCACCAGCCTGCTTGTGGCATGTACGTAGGAACAATGAGTACTCTCCATGAGTACATCCCCGCGGGATGCGTTCTCGCTCAGATCTTTGTCTGCGATCTGCCATACTGCATTCCATGCCCCTACGTCGCTCCACCCGGCGTTTAAGGGAACAACCGCTCCGTGGGTAGTGTGCTCCATAACTGCATAGTCGATAGAAATATGCGGTAGCCCCATGAATTGCTCACGCCCTAATCGGAAAAAGTCCAAATCCCGTTGAGCGCATTCGATAGAGTGACGGGCATCTCGCGTTAAAGCGGGGTGATGTGAATCTAGTTCTGACAGTATGGAGGTTGCTTTGAACAGAAACATACCACTATTCCAATAATAGTTCCCGCTAGCAAGATAGCTCTTTGCTGTATTAAGATCAGGCTTTTCCGCGAATGATCTGATGGTGTGCCAGCCAGCTTGCTCGGTCGCGCCGCACTCAATGTAACCGTATCCAGTTTCAGGCGACGTTGGCTTGACACCAAAGGTGACTAAGAGGTCTTCAAAAGCGAGGCGGCTTCCAATTTCCACCGCCTCACGAAAGACCTTTAAATTTTCTAAAACATGATCTGCTGGCAATATTAATAACAACGGATCCGGATCGATATTCTTGGCTACTAGCGCTGCCACCGCGATTGCTGGCGCGGTGTTCCGTCCCTCGGGTTCAAGCACAATCTCGAATGGTTGCAGATTAGCGTTGCGGCATTGCTCCGCCACTATGAATCGGTGGTTCTCGTTACAAATAATTATGGGACGCTCAAGAAAGTCGCCGAACTCGGCCAGCCTCTCGAGTGTCATGTTAAATAGACTTGTTTCTGCCGTGACACCTAGAAACTGTTTAGGATAAGCAGCGCGTGACAAAGGCCATAAGCGGGTACCTGAGCCACCAGATAGTATTATCGGAATAATTTTCACGGGTTTATCCCTCTATTTCCTTTTGGATCAGTTTGCGAAAGCAGCGGAACGTAAGTGATTCGCCTAAAGTGGGACTTTACATTACAGTATATTTTCCTTCCAGCAGCGTCTTCAGTTTCGCTTGAATCAAACTCAAGCCAAATACACCTGGCAGAAACTCACATCTTTCAGGGTCAGGGGTATTTGTCAAGGTAGTTGAGAAGGGAGATATGAATTTATGATATCGGTGGTGTTGTATAAATTCCTCTGCGGATTTATATCTATTCGATACTATTTCAAAATGGTTTTCTTGGGCGATTCGGGCACCTCTTCCCGCCTCTCTGGGGTGAGCTAAGTAGTGTAGTTTCATTCCAGGATAGTGTTGGCCTACTAGAGCTAGAGATCGCTGAAAGGTACGAGCAGAAATAATTCGGTCTTCGATTAAAGGCTGGCCTATGAATAAGACTGTGTCTGGAAGCTGAATTGCATGTTCTGAATAAAAAGAGAGATAGTCCAAATTTCTGATGCTGTATCTATCACGACGAGTGATTTCATTAAAACGATATAACGGATCGAATGCCCCGCCTCGATAGTAACCTGAACATAATTTAGCAATTGCTTTAATCGGATACCAAAAACCGTTAAAATATTGTAAATAATAATTTAAACCGTCTTCCCATAATTCGCAGTTCTCAATACCAAATTGGTCGACCAGGAATTTTTCAAATGGGTTAACTAGGCCGAATATGATCATTTGGAAATGGTCGGAGCAGTGACGTTTCAACCTACTCTCTACGTCGCGATAATATTTCCCTTTCCATCCCCTTACTTCCTTCTCTGTTCCTATAGACAAAACTTCAGCGTCCGGAAAGTATCGATGGGCGACATCTAGGGTAAGGCCATCACGAATAATAATGAGATCCGGCGCCACGCCGTTCATGCCCAGTAACTGTAAATGGTAACTACTTCGAGGAAACGCCAATATCATCATAAGCTAAGAGCGGAGCTGTGACAGAATGCTGACAGAGTACGCATACATATATATTAAAAAATAGATTAGTGCCCTCAAGGCGCAGTACATCACGGCAAAATCTATAAATCCATCAACACCATTGAGCCAGAGTATAAGTATCGAGATGAAGAAGAGTATATTGAAGCAAAAAATCGCCGTCGTGTCGGAGAACCGAATAACGAATGTGCGGATTATGGAATACAAGACGATGGAGAAAACGATAAAGAAGACCTGACCGTAGGATACATCTAGCGTTATAGCGGAATATAGGAGGTTCATGACAGTGGGAAAGAGCGCTGCGCTTACTAAAGCGATGAGGCTAGAGATACATAATATTAGGATTATGCTTGGAAAGAATATCCTACGTATATCGAGTCTTTTGTTTACCAAGAAAGCCAGTAAAGACGAAGATGTCATTACGGCAATTGGATTGCAAAAGAAATTAAGGACTGATGCCAACGCGACATACTTTACTATCTCTGCGTAACCTATAAAGTACTCGGCAAGAGCAACATCTCCACGTTGTGTGAATCCAATCAGAGAGTAAACTGCTATAAATCCGAGAATGCTGCTCCATTTAGCTTTTCGCGTAGAGCTCACGTCACTTATAGAAGTGCCAACAGGTTCGAGAACTCTGACCTCCTTTCTAATCACTCGTAAAAAGGCGTATTCCGATAATGCTAAAGATGTGCAAAATATCCAAAGCGCTGCTGCGGAGTTCAGTGCCACTGCGAGCATGGTAATGCCGTAGGGTATAAGGCGGAACGCGATGTATCGGTAGTTTATAGTGAACTCAAGGCGGTTAAAGAATACTTTCAGATTCAGAGCAACCATCGCTGATAAGACGATATAAATGCCTAGTATCGCGCTTATAAAAACATCGTCAATATACAAGCGATAGAAAAAGATGCTTGCTAAGCCTAACAATGAATATTTTGTCAGTTTGTCGAGGAGGTGGATATTATTATTTCCTCCTTTCGTTAACCTAACATAATAGTCCGATAGGGCACCTGCGAATGTGTAGAAAACGATGTCTATTACGAAAAGTAATTGACCGACGACCCGGAACGCCTCAAGATCGTGGTCGCTGAGCATGGGTAAAAAAATTAGATGCCGCACCCCGGAATAGACGAAGACGGAGCCAGAGAAATAAAGCGTTTTCTTAATAAATTCGGCTATCATCCGAGTGGTCTCAAGCGAAAGCTTCTGTCAGTCGGCGAGTCGTTTAACCGCGAACAAAATTTTGTTCCATCATAGGGACCGAGTAGTCGGATCGCACTTCAAGAGATTTATCTGTCGCATTAGGAAGGTCTATGTCTTTGAATCTTCTCGGCATAGTTATTGATGTGGTCGCGCTACCCAAGATTCCTATATAAGCCCACACAAACAGGTAATGTAGATCCGGGGATAGTAGCCCTAGAATGATGTAGTAACTTAAGAACGTAAATAGCTTCCGACTACGGAGGAGGGCAAACGAGCATAAAAAAATTGTGAATCCCGCGAATCCTAGGGAAATGATTAGATTAAACAGAAGTGTTGTGGGCCTATCGCTTCCGAATGAGAAACCAAATAGCGGGCTCTTAGAAATGTTCTCGATGGGCAGAAGTACGCCGAAAAAAAATCTCTCTGTAAAAGAGTCGCGTTTTTGCTCTATTATGTAAGTTAATATAGACGGTAGGCCGTAAGCCTCAATTAAGAACAGGGCAATCGATATTCCTATCGCGAGACATAGTAATAATGGCCATCTGTAGCGTTTGCCGTACCAAATGAAGAAAAGGCTAAGGAGGCCAACGCCTAGGTAAAAGGTTCCTGACGTCGACATTAAGCCAATAAAAAAGGAAAAAATTACGGATTTGCTTCGTATTAATGCGCGTATGTCATGATCCTGTAATAGGTAGAGCATCAAGTAACTAAGCACTAGATACAGGCTGAATATTGAAGGTTCTCCTAGTGTAGAGTTAACTCTTTTTACGCCGAATAATTGCTGGTAGGGTAGCCGATGGTAGTTGGCAGTGATGTTGTTATAGAATACTTCTAAATATATTTCGTACTGATCTGAGTAGAAGGTGATTAGTTGTATTACACCAACGAATGATACTAGCAGCAAGCCGTATTTAATAGCTCGTACAGTTTGCTCTCGTTGTAATTTAATATTTAAGAAAACGAAAGCGGTAACTATCCCTGCCGATATATAGAGAAGTTGACTGAAGTTGGCTACGGTTATGTCATTGCGCATTGCTAGCTTGTCATACCATACGCTCCGTAATTCAGGATTTATCTCCCATACATATATAGGTGAAAAGTGCAGTGTATTTTTTCCGAGCGCGAGTACAAAGGGTATAAAACATAGAAGTACAAATAGCACACTTCGCCATCCGATTCTTCCTCCCTGTATCACTTTCAAGATTAATAAAAAAGTAAGCAGTGCCAGTAAGATTTCGGGCACTTTGATGAATGTCGCTAGAGGAACTATATCGACTAGGGACATCGTATATACAGGGCTTAACGCAATAAATAATAGTGACAAGCGGACCAGGGGATTCCGCCACACAATGCTAAGAGTGAGGAATAGAAGACCTAGTATATGAAAGTAATGAACGATCATGCTGATGAGTTTCTAGAGCATGTTAGACGCCGATTAAAGGTGGTCCTCTAAGAACGCCAAGGCTTTCCAAAAGCCCTCGCCGCCATTTTTATGCCCTTGCCATACCTCAGGAATAAATTGTATGCTCGGGTTCAACTTGTTCAACAGGTGAGCTAGTTCCGTGAAATTGACGTCGCCGCAGCCAATTTCCACGCCTTCTCCATCGACACCTTTCGCATCTACGATGTGCATATGCACGTTGTATGGTGCGACCCTCGTTATAAATTCGTCTAAATTCCATCCATAGTAATTACAGGCCATGGTCGTATGTGATACATCCAAGCATATTTTGATTGTCGGATTTTCCATGCAGAAAGCGGCAATTTCATCTGCGGAGACGAAAAGGTTGTGGAAACTCTGGCCGCCGAAGTGCCAGGGAAACGGGGGCATGGTTTGAATTGCTACTTGAACCCCCGTGAGATCAATATTATTTAATGCACTGGCAATTTTTTGATATTTTTTGGGTTTTTTGCTGTGGTGTATGAAGCCTTCATTACTCCATCCTCCAGCGTTCAAGACCACTACTGGTGTTATGGTTTTAGGAAAATAGGTTTTCAATTTTCGGCTTATGTCGAGGACGCGCTCCAGTTCGCTGATTGATCGAGCGCGATACTTCTCATCGTCAGAACATAGATCTAGTATGTGGTCACCTGCGAAAAGCTCTGGGCTATGGACTGCAAAGCCGATATCTTGTGGCCCCTGAAAGTAGTCGTCTAACTCAACTTCAAGGTCCTTATAGGATAGGTGGAACTCGACGAAATCTAGATTGGTATCTTGGATTATCTTCTGGTAATCGTGATAGCGTACGGGAACGCCAAATGGACGCCTAAATTTGTAATGCGTTCGTTTTTCCACGCTACCTTCGATATCGGACTCGAAGAAGTACCCCCCCTTTTCGATATCCCTCCGCGCTGTCTTCCCCACCAATTCCGATACTCGATTAGGCTGTAATCCCTGCCCTGGACTCATTACAGAGATCATTTCTCTCGTGATTTGAGTCCCCGCCGGCACTGGCCTATTAGCAATTAGGCTCTTCGCTAGGTTCTCGCGATTTATCATCTCCCCCTGGGTGATATCACGAGCCTTTTCATCTGAGCCTAGACTCTCTTCCAGATTGCGGACACTGGTGACTAATTCTTTAAGCTCGGAAGGGAGGAGGCTGACCTTGTGGTCCGTGCCCTCTAACATTTTGTCGAGTGTTATGTGCTTCTCTAATAATCGCGCCCCGAGTGCAACTGCGCCAATGGAAATGGATATGCCCCGTTCGTGTCCAGAGTAACCGACAATTTTTCCGCTGATTTTCCGTAGACGGGTTATGTACTTCAAATTCACGTCTTTAAAAGGTGTCGGATAAGTCGAATTGCAATGGAGAAGAATATAATTAGCACCAAGACCGTCTAAGAAGCGAACAGTTGCCAATATCTCCTTTTCGTGACACATTCCAGTCGAGCAAATTAAAGGCTTTTCTGTTTTAGCTATTGCTTCTAGCAAGTCGAAATTGGTGAAGTCGGCTGATGCTACTTTATACGCCGGCATTCCATATGCCTCTAATGCAAATAGCGATTCTTTATCCCAAGGCGTGCACAATGGCAGTATGCCTCGGGCCTTGCAATAGTCGAAGACTTCGAAGAGCTCAGTATTGGAGAGTTGAAACTTTGATAGGAGGTCCAATGTATATTGAGCCCCCAAGTCGACTGCTGCATCATTACTATCGCCGGCGTTTTTATATAGCTGACCCATGCTTCTCATCTGAAACTTGGCGCAATCGGCGCCAGCGTCGACGGCAGCATCTACCAACTTTTTGGCGAGGACAATATCGCCTTGATGATTGTTTCCAATTTCGGCAATGATAAATACCGGAGTTGATTCAGATACAACACGATCTCCAATTGCTATGCCTTCAATACGCTGGAATGCGAGTTGTACCAAATGACCCGCATCGTCGACTAAGGGTACACAATCGACGCCGTCCTTAAACAGGGCAAGATAGTCTTCCTTACCTTGATTGATGTTCACGCGCCTGCAATTGGCATTCATGATTTCCGACGCAGGCGCGTTTAAGTCTATCAAGTTGCAACTTAATAGCCAGCGTCGTACATCTCCATCCGATATGCTCCCCAATAGTACAGTGTGCTCTGTAACCACAAATACTATGCGTGATTTATTTTCATTTATCTTGCTTAATACATCGGAGAGAGGAGCATCAGAAAATACAACATATTTTTGCGTGCTTTTGGTTGTGTACATAGGTCAGTCCTTGTTCTGCGCGGCAAGCAGGCATTCGCATATCTTGAAATCTGTCAGCGAATCGATCTCATATGACTCATCTTCGGGAGTTACATAAAGCCCGATTTTGCCGGTGATTCTATTACCAGATGAGATGAACTTCTTCAGCTTTGTCAGGTAAAACGAGCCCGTTTCTATATATTCTTGCATGGTCTCAGATATATCTTGACGCCGTGGACGCTTCATAAAGTCATAAGATGCCGTAGGCTCATCCAGGTTTCTCCAGCGGAATCGATGCGTTTCGGCCACGGCAACTAGACTATCGAATGCATTATCTTCAAAATATTTAATTGCCGAGTCGAATCTCCCAACGGCTCTAATTGGAGAGGTTGGTTGTATCAATAACAAATTATCGAACTCCTGCTTATTTTTATTTAACCACTCGCAGAAGTGTAACATCGCACTTTCGGTTGACGCGTCATCACCAGAAATTGAGGCAGGGCGTAAAAACGGAACTTCCGCACCATAGCTCAACGCGCATTTCGCAATTTCTGAGCTATCGGTCGAAACAAAGACTTTTTGTATTCGCGTCGACTCGAGGGCGGATAAAATACTCCACGCGATTAAAGGTTTGCCGTGAATATTCCGTATATTCTTGTTTGGCAGGCCCTTTGATCCACCCCTTGCCGGTATGAAAGCTACCGTAGTCATTGCGTTGTCCTTGTTCGTCCTAGTGTAAATTTCTCAGCCAATAAGGCGGCACCTCTGGCACCACTCCATTTGCCATATTTTGCCCACTTTATGGGGGCAATAATGTGTCGCTGTGATCCTAGTGTTTCAAGTTGCATGCGGATAGCGTTTAACTCGCTCATTCCTCCGCCTAGCGCAAAAGCTTCCACGTCGAGCAGCGAATGCAGTGACTCCAACACTGACCATACATCCGACGCATATTGCGTCTCGCCAGCAATCCCATTCTGTGCCACCGTAGCCCGAAAGCCCTCTCCTGAAAGGTACGTTTCGATACAGTCGAGGCTCCCGCAATGGCACATGCGCCTTGATGGCCTGATAGGAGACCTGGCCGGCAGTGGGGTATGACTCCATTCCCCTGCTCGAAAGTTGGCGCCATTGTATAGTGCTCCATTGAGGATTAAGCTGAAGCCTACCCCGGTGCCGAGGGTAACGCCTACGGCGTTTTCGCAACCTGTCAGAGCTCCTCCCTGCCATTCGGATAAACCGAAACAACTGGCATCGTTCGCTACCGCAATTTTCTTTTCGACTCGCTCAGAAATTTGTGAAATAAAAACGCTGCCGTTGAGCACCCGAATGTTCGAGTTGGCTATTTCCGCGCTTGCGGAGTCATAGACTCCGGGCATGCCCAGTCCAAAGGAGTCAAATTCATAGCCTTTTCTCTCAAAAAATTGCACAACAGATGAGACTGTTTCCAGCACATCCCCTACTTTACTTTTTCTCGTAGGTACGCTGTAGCGGCACACAATCAGCTTCTTATCATTGAGCACGACGCCATCGCAGCTTGTCCCGCCCAGATCGACCCCGACTAGAGCCATAGAGTTCTCTGCTGTAAAAATTGTTTAACAATCGCGAGGATCAGCGGATCTAGGTATTACATATTCGACCTATGGAGCAGCGTACCAAGCGCAAGTTCCTGACCCCGGGGAGGTGAAGTGTAATTAAGATGGTCGATCCATTGAGCTAATACGCCCCATTTCTTTTTAGCACCACTGCAATGGTTTTGAACAAAATGGCGATATCATTCCATAGAGACCAGTTCTTTACATACCACGCGTCAAAATACACTCGCGTGTCGTAATCTACATCGTTTCTTCCACTAACTTGCCATAGGCCGGTCATGCCAGGTTTTGCTAGTAGATAGTAGTCAACATTCTCACCATATCTCTCGAGCTCTTCCTCAACAACTGGCCGTGGTCCCACCAAGCTCATATCGCCCCTAAGCACATTAATTAGCTGAGGCAATTCATCGATGCTCGTTCGACGCAATATGGAACCGATGCGGGTCACTCTGGGGTCATTTCTAAGCTTAAAGTCGCGTTCCCACTCCGCTCTAGCGTGAGGGTCTCTCTCTAGTATCTCAGCGAGAACAGCTTTGGAATTTACTACCATAGAACGAAATTTTAAGCATTTGAATTTCTCGCCATTTCGTCCTATACGTTCATGTCCATAAACGGGAGGGCCACCATCGCGCATTATCGCGAACGTTAAGCATAATAAGATCGGAGAGAGAAGGAGCAGAATTATGGATGATCCGATTAAGTCAAAGGTGCGTTTCAATATCCGAGCGGAATATTTTGTGAGGTTATTATTAATCCGCAGAATAAGTACTTCGTGACTGAAAATAAAAGACATGTCGGTGCTATTGAGCGGTATACCCCGCGTAGTGGGAATGACTGAAATGGCTCGACACCGCCGCGTTGCGAGAGCCTTTATCCAATAGTCTCTCTGCCTTTCTTGTTCGTATTCGAGTGCAATAAAATACTGGGTATCACTAGGATGTGTCTTCTGCCAAACTAGGGCTTCGTCATCAATAATAGGAACCCCTAGCAGGTCATGTTGACACGTCGCATCGCACGAAAAAAAATATTGGACGTCAAAGCCCATATTCTTTTCATTCTTCAATGCGTGGAAAGCGTCGATTGCATTTTTGCCGCTTCCAATAATAATGCTCTGTTTTTTCCACAGACCCACTCGAGCCAGCGCTTTCTTGATTGCAAAACGGCCGATTGGTAGCAAGATAAGTGTGCTAGTCCATGTGAAGACCCATACATACCGCGAAAGATGCCATTTGGAGAAGGCAACGATGGCCAAGTCTATAACGGAAAATATTAAAACCGTGCGTAATATTTCCTTTAGCTCAAACCAAAAAGTCTTTCTGTAGGTATAGTGACGAAGTCTAAACCAGAACCAACCGACGCACGCAATGGACAGAAACACGTGCGCTGTAAAACGTGACGGTATTTCAGCAATTGGTATATATGCAAACAAATTTTTGAATAGCAGATGTACTAATAGAGCTGCAACCAACGGCCCACAATTAAATAGTACGAAGTCCGACCCTGCTAATATTAGTTTGCTCGACCAAGATTTTATGAAGTTCGCGGACAACCGATTCTTATAATGCATTACGCTCATCTTTAGAGAGGTATTGATTTAGAAGTGGAAATATCTGGAGCATGGTTGCAAAAGCTGTCGGTGTCTTTGAAATATGGCTTGGACGGGCACCTCCTAAAGAGGAAGTAATAGCAACGACTATAGGAGGCACGGCAAGGCGCATTGGTTAATAACGCCGATAAAAATGGCGGAATAAAGCTCCCAGTATACCTAACAGGCACCCTAAGATTAGGCCTAATGCGACGATCAAAACTTTCCTCGGTTTGATAGGTTCATCGGGCACAATTGCAGCCCGGTCGATTGTTGCAACTGACATTAACTCAGGATTTAAATTGATGTTGTCCAGTAGTGCTTGCTTCTTAAGGAGGTTAGGTAGTTCAACAATATAGGGGTCGTCTGACGTTCTTTGTCCGAGTTGCTGCAGTTCTGCTTTCAACGCATTGGAGCCTCGCAGGTAGAGGAGGCTGCTGCTGATAACACTCTCGGTGCTAAGGCCGTGAGTATTAATGGCGTTAAATGGAGCGGCGTCGGCTGGTGTTTTCAATCCTATGCTCTCGGCGATAGTTAAGGCCTCTTGGAGTCGAACAATTCGGTCTTGGCGTATCAGCTCAGCAGCCTCCCGAATAGTATTGATTTGGTCTTCTAAACTTAATCTGCGTATTTTCACTTCGCCCGCGAGGCCGTTGAGCAACTCCTGCGTGGCGGCCCGAGTGGCTAAGCTAACGTAGGTGTTCGCCCACTTCGCCGTAGTACCGGGGTCGTTGCCTTCTAGAGTGAGACTGGACTCGATTTCGTCAGCACTGCGGGGGAGCTTGATAATCAACTCGTCATTCAATCGCTTCCAAGCTCGCTGTTTGTCTCCTTCAGTTTGATTGTCCTTCTGCGCGGGGAGGTAGTATTTGACAAAAAAGTGTTGTCGAATGGAATTGGAATTCAAATGACGTAAAAAGGTCTCATAAGCCTCTGCCGTCGTGAGCGGAGCGATGCCGGAGGCACTATCGGGGACGGTGCCTCGGATTGCATCGCCCGTCAGCTGGCTCGCGACGTTATAACTGGCTAACCCACCGGCGCTCGGGGGCAAAATATGGACTGAGGTTTGGTAAATTGGAGCGGAGAGGAAGGCATATGCCGTGGCAAGACAGGCTACTACCAATGTTGTGACCGCGATTAGTCTTCTCGACTTCCATAACACGTGGAAGAATTCGTGAAGATCAATTTCGTCAGAGGTATGAGTGTTCACGTTTTGCGGCACGTAGTGCTCCAATAAGGGCCTGAAATTTTATGTTTTGCTGATGATATGGTTCAGCACCATCTTATTATAGGTGTCCCTAGCCGTCCCCATATTGTGAAACGTTCGGATGCTGTCGGAAAGCTTTCGGTTCGGCACCGGAGGTGTGCTGGTTTACAGTTTTTACGCTAAATACAATCGCTAGGAACAGCTAACTTTTAAAATCGGCTGTTCCGTCAAGGCGAGAGTGACCTGCTTAGTTCCGTGGCGGAAATCCTGGTGTGTCGAAGTCTCCAATACTTACCGTACCCGATTCAGTCGCCCTGGACGTTGTGAACTACCCTGGCTTCTCCCTTTGGCACTCTGGCTGGGTGCAGCCGTTTGATAAAAAGCGGCTTGATAATCAACTCGTGCCCCCACCTCTGCAGGCGGGTCGCTATGGTTTTAGCAGGCATGCGTCTTGGCTGTCGCTCAGATGAAATGCTCGAGCTTTGTGCGTCGACGGACTCCCAGACTGCATTCGGCGTAAGTGCTCGAAGCGTTAGCAGGCCTTTCTCCTGAAAACGAGTCCAGTGGTCTGCCACGGTCCATACGGGGTGAAGGTTCGCCGCAAGGTTCTTTGCCGCCGCCAATGTGATGAAATAGCCGCTGGCAAGCCAGATAGCCCCGTAAGGTTTAACGACTTGTCGTCCAGTATCGCCTAGGCGAATAGCGCCGCCGCGATAAGCGCGCCGTACATAAGAGAGTTGAATCATTGTGGGCACATCGAGGTCGACACAGTGGGTTAGGCTCTCTAGCGATTCGGTGCTAAGTAGCCGCGAGAAATCCTCGCTTAAACAAACGTCGTCTTCCAGAATGACGGCGCAAGCAATATTGCGCTGAACCATTTCCCGATAAATATGTATGTGGCTCAGCGCAGTGCCGATCTCCGCTGGCGATAGCGGACCATACTCTATTTCTGCCTTAGCGCGGTCAACCTCTTTCTCGAGTTCGGTCGAATCCATAAGTCTGCCATCCACGGCGGGGAAGAACCGGGCTTGAATGCCGTGTTGCTGAAGGCGGGCTTCCATGGCCAGCCGGCGTTGGGTGGCGCTGGCCAAGTTGATGACGTAGCAGGGAATTTGGTTCGGCATGAAGCTTGAATCTAGGACAGGTTTGATGTGTATGGTTTTGTTTCGTAATTATTCTACACATTGATACTGTATAACCCCCAGGAAGGCTCATGTTGTTGGTCTTGACCAGATGCGCGCCCATCTGGGGTTTGAGGGGTGAATCGAACCTTTACCGATGCTATTATCCGAGATATCGAGGGAACGGGTGATATTCAGCCTGGCCCAAACCGGTTTGTCCTGATAGCGGCGGGCGGGCGGTTTGATGGTGCCACCACCAACTATGACAACAATGGCAGGGTGGCGGTATGGCGGGTGGCAAGCTGCCCCTTGGTGCTTAAGACAATAATTATTCAGGCCTGACCTAGCTTGCCGGCGGCAAGTACTTGGCACGGCCACGGTAAATGTTCGCGGCGGTTTGCGCTCTTGGGGCGTTCTGATGGCAAAAAAGATACTCATAACCGACATACATCACGGCAATGGCGGGGGCCATGTCACTTATATTCTCAATTTGCTCCATGGGCTGAAGGGGCATTATGACTTGACCTTGGCCGCGCCCCCCACGGGCCGGCTCTATAAGAATGCACAGGCCATAGAGGGCGTTCGGGTGCTGCCTGGTCTATATACCTCTCGTCCTTTGCCGCTTATTGCAGAGGTGCGGCGCCTAAGACGGTTCTTGAAGCAAGAGCGGTTCGATGTCGTGCATGTTAATGGCGGGGCAGACCATCGCCATGTCATGTTCGCCCGACTCGGCCTGCGCCACCGCCCGGCTATTGTCTGGACGAAGCACAATACCAATGGCGTCGGCAGTTTTGGGCATCGATTGCGGGCGGCACTGGGCACCGATATTTCCATTGCCGCTAGCGAATTCGTAGGGCAGCAATTGCTCGCCTCTTTTTATAGCCGAAAGCCAATTCAAGTTATACGCAACGGCATCAGCCCGGCGTTCTTTTGTTCGGTCGATTCACAAGAACGATACCAGGCCCGGCAGGCATTGTTTGGTCCTGTGCCCGATGATGCAGTAGTTTTTGGAAGCACCGGCGGCACGGACCTTGATAAGGGCTGGATGCTGTTGCTGCAAGCTGCTTCGATTCTTCCTGTTGAGCTTCGCGAGCGTATTCGCGTGGTCGTAGCCGGAGACCCCCCTTCTGAACGGGTTATGGCACAAGTGCAAGAATTGGGGCTTCAAGAGCGGCAGGTGGTGTTCCCAGGCCTGGTGGCGGACGTGCGCGGCATCTTGTCTGCCTGTGATGTAGGTTTCGTGTTGTCGTATCGTGAGGCTTCCTCGTATGCGTGCTGTGAAGCCATGGCGATGGGCTTGCCCGCGCTCGTATCAGATGCAGGGGGGCTTCCCGAGAATTTGCGTGAAGGTATCGATGGCTGGGTCGTTCCAGTGGGTAATGTCCAGGCGCTTGCACAGCGCCTGCGGGCGATACTTGATGAGAGCCCGGCCGCACTGGCGGCCAAGGGGGCCTCTGCGCGTGAAAGGGTTGGGGCGCTATTTTCTACCCAGTCTTTTTTGGAGCGTACCGAGCAGGTGTATCGTGCTGCGTGTCAGAAAAATTAAATTTAGTCAAAAAATAGCTTTCAT